>Ga0187769_10002239_pt1 | contig 11273 bp, 10 predicted proteins | sample 0116_SJ02_MP02_1_FD_133140 | JGI IMG/M metagenome (GOLD analysis project Ga0187769, IMG submission 133140) | Tropical peat soil microbial communities from peatlands in Department of Meta, Colombia - 0116_SJ02_MP02_10_MG | ecosystem: Environmental > Terrestrial > Soil > Wetlands > Peat | place... | reverse complement strand
CGCCGGACGGACCCGTTATCTCCAATCTGAATCCCATGGCCCGTGTTTAACCCGTACGGGCTTACGCCAAGATTAATGCCACTGACCATATTAGCCGAACACGTATAGTCGTACCCCGGCTGGTCGCCGTACTCCTCCCCACCGCTCAGGCTGATCCCATTATCGCTGGCCCCGTTGACAATGTTGTTGGATACGTCCCCGCCCGTGGAAGCGAACAGGTTGATTCCATTAGCGTTACAGTTCACAACCAGATTGTTTCCGATCCACACGCTGGAGCATATCTCAGCCGCGATCCCGAACGTCATACAATCATGCACGTAGCAATCGTACACCCGACAGTTCGCAGTGGATAGGTAGCGGATGCCGTAGCAGGTTGTGGAGTTCGATGTTTGGTTACTTCGGTTGCCGTTGATCTGCAGATCATGGATCTTCCAGTTACTCAACGACCTAACGAAGATGACCGGATTGTTCAAACCGTTCTTGGCGGCAAGTATGGTTGAGTCGCCTTCACCGCACAACTCAACGTTACTAACGGTCGGAGTAACCGTCGAGTTAACCGTGTACGTCCCCGCCCGAAGCAGGACTCTCCCACCGTTCGTTAACGCGTTTATGGCGGACTGGATGACGGAGCCCGCATCCGTACCGGAGTAGTCTACGGTTCCCGCGGTTCCGTTGAGGGCTTTGACCTTGTTCGAGTCGTTTGCGTCAATGAAGATTATGTAATCCGCCGACTTCACAGCGGACCCGAAAGGCGAAACCACACCATCAGGCGTCTCCTTATACAACAACCCTGACTTGCTGAAAACACGCGTCAACCCAGACGATGGAACGCTCGGATTACTGTTCTGGTCTATGAAATCATCGTACTGTGCGGAAGACGGCGCAGGATAATACTCGATTCCCTTAACCGGCCTAACGAGGCTTGCACCGTTCAGGATGGATAGAACCGCAGCTACTCCCAAGCCGGCTTTGAGACCCGCAAGGATCGCTCCTCTCCGACCATCCCGCTCCTCAACCCTCCGCAGCTCATCAGCCAGCTGCCCCCTCACGGTGTGTCTCTGGTTGCGGGTCGTCAGGTTTGAACTCCTCCTCGCATCCTCAATTTCCAGGTTTGCTGACTGAGTGGTCGTGCTGCTTCCGGTCGCCACGAACCCACTAGTACGCTTACGCTCTAAGAATGAGGCGTGGATGATTTATGACTAAACGGGCTTTTCACATCATGAAGGAACGATTTCTCCATCCCGTTCCCTCGCAGCAAATTCACGACCATGTAGAAATAAGTTGGACCAGTAAATGGAACTTGACGGTCTTACGGTAAAAAACCAAGATAATCGCACACCCATCCAACCGCAACCCGTAGCTGAGGGTAGCGGAACCCAAACGACGAAAGATAATCCGCAAAATCGATGCGGATCAATTACAAAGACTCACCCCAGTCCGCAAACCGGATCCTACTGCTCCAAGATCGGAAAGAAGCCAACGGCCGACGACTCAGTTTGACGTTCCGAACGGGACGTTCCGGAATGGATGTGACGCTGAGGCTTTTGCAATATTGCACCGCTAATTGCAGCGGGCAAGCGGACGTTCTAATGCTCTCCATAGAACAACTACGATCAGGCGAGTCTGCGTCGTTGTTTGGGCATCTTGACGGTCTCAAAATCATGGACTGATATCATTCCTGCTTCTACATGTCTCGCTAGGTCCCGTAGAACTTCCAGGTCAGGGAACTGTACGTTGGGGTGATCTTAGCGTTCGGGTCAAGCGTGATCTCCTGCCCAGCAGTCATTGGTATGCTTGGGCTTGTGTTTCCCGACGGGTCCGTGATCATGTACGTTGCCCTAGTCGCAGTAAGAACGTATATGCGCACCGTAAAACTCAGAGTATTAGTGTATGGGCTTCCGGATGCGGGGACCGGAGGCGTCGTGACTGCGAATCCCTGCCAGTTTACTCCAACATTGGCAATGTAAACGTTGCCTGCTCCAGTATCACGATAACTTACAGTTAGGGGAGATAGGAAGGTGTTACCGATCACGGAGTTATAGTTTCCTTCAGTCTGTATATTCATGTAACCACCTACTCGATCTTCAACACGGCTTTTCTGTCCTCAAGTCCACCTAGAACGAAGGTCGCCTTAGGGTTCAGGTTCTCTCTTGATCCAGACGAGAGGTCGTCGAGAACTGTCACCTTAGCGTCTTGATTCACGAGTGCGTCGACGAGGTTGGATCCAATGAACCCGGCCCCCCGTCACGATGGTCTTCTTGCCTGCGAGGCTACTCATCGTTTGGCACCCTCACTGCTCTAAGGTGTTCGTCAGCAACCATGCCGCAGTCTACGATACCCCACTTCACGTTGGCACGCATCGTCCGATCAGTTCTCCATTCGAGATGCAATAAGTCGCCCGTATACTCAACTTGCTCTTCTCAGTTGTAGTGTCCCAATTGAAGTAATTGACAACCGTTCTTCGGGATTTTCACCCGATCGCTTAGCAAGGTCTCTATCCTCTACAGCCAGAGTATCGCTAAACCTGGGAAAAGTCCGAGGACGTCCAACGGCGTTACTTCACTATTATAACGCCAGTGACAACAGCATTAACCGTGCGGGTGCTTACGGATACGTTACGACCAGTGTTGTCTCAAGACACGGTAACAGTTACTCGGACACACCAGTTGCATAGTCCATACCCGATGCTCTCACGTGGAGCAAGTTTCGGTAAGAAAATCGTGGCGAGGTTGCTGGGCACAAGTATAGCCTACGTGGATTATTCAAACAACTTCGAGAAGCCCACAGAAATATTTCTAGCCTACTGTGGTTCTTGCCACATTTATTACTATGATTACAGGCACGGTGATGATGAATACACCATTTGTCCCCATGTCACTGCCCCATTTGAGGCGCGCCTCGGCGAGACTCATCTCTGATTGGCAAGCCTTAGTTCTTAGGAAAAGGCGAGCTGCGTAATGCTTGAGCAAGGGAAATTATTCAAGCACTTATATGAATCACATACTAGTTATTTATCCCAGAACAAGTGCAACTGATTTCTAAGTACGAGCAGCGTTCGGCCTAGAAGCATTCGTTAGCAATTAGTGGTTGATCGGGCAATATTAGAGATTAGAGTGCTCGTCTAGTATTGGATCGGGGTGTGCTCCTCCTACCGTCGTAGCAGGTGGCGTGACTCCCTCCATGCTTCCCCCGTCAACAAAACGATCGTGAATGCTGCGATGCATACAGTGACCGGAACGAGATCGATGCCCGAAGGTGTGTAGGTGAGAATCCAGCCGATGAGTGGAACGATGGCTAGGCTCAAGCCGATACTCAAGATGAACCGCTCGAGGGAACCCTTTGCCGTCGCTGCTGAGAATAGGGCCCGTAGGAGGGCGTAGCCCGGTAAGAATAGCAGGAGAATTGCGCCCGACAGCCATCGAATAGCTACGAGCGGGAAGAAGTTCGGGATGAAAAGAACAATGTTCACTGCAAGAACGGTTGCCACGAAGGCGGCCCAAAACCACAAAGAGAGGGTTGGAGTACGGAAATAGTCCCATGGAGAGGCCAGAACGGGAAAATGTTTCTCGAGAGCCATCGATCCATCTCGTGCCATCTCCTTGACAATCTGAATCACTTCTTGTTCACTAAGATCATTTTCAGTCATCACAATCTGTGCAAGTTGCTGCACTGTTGCGGGGTGTCTCGATCTTAGAGTGTTCTCAACTACTTGTCTCGGATCAAGTGGTGAATCCTTCTGGGGTTGCAAATCAGACTCCGTCTAATTCAACAATCGACAGGGCCTTCTTATAATGCCTTGACCCGTTAAGTGTGAAGTTGATTGTTTTCCATCCGAATTCCAACGTGTGTCTGCCAGGCCCAGGGTTCGAAGCTTTATCGAACATTCGGAGAGGTCTCAGAGAAAAATCCGAGGTTCGATTACTAACGGTAATTGTCTGAATGATAGAGAATTGGGTTTAGAGCGACGATCTAGGTCATGTTTTCTTGTTCTTCCGATCTGTCGCGAGATGGTCATTGGATTGAGAGAATGTTCGCGAGGAAGTAATGCGCAGGAATATTGCCAAAAGATTAGAGCCACGAAGCGGAGTCGGTCTAAGGTGTGTTTCAGCGGGGTACCTGAGCAGTGATTGATTGGAAGAGTATCACTTGGTACGCAGTAACTGCTATGAATATAGCAATAAGAAAGAGGGCGGCAATGCGCAACCGTCGGCGGTTAATCAGCATACCTGTCTTCAGAGAGATAGGTGACAGGATTTCAGAAGCGGTCAGGATGATCATTGACATGACCGCTGTCCATAGGCTCAAAACGCCCAGAGTAATCGGGAGAACGGGAATCGGTGTGGATAGCACCGCGTTAAACCCAACTGGAATTGAGTTCGTCGTTGTTGAGCTAAGGTGAGAGTTTTGATACGTAGGGTCCTTATAGAGTATCGTCCAGCCGAATATTTGGGTTGGCTCAAGTGTTGATGTGAAAGCGATCGCAGGCCTCAGGCCCAGTGTAACGTTCTGGTCGAGGGTCATTGCATTCTTCCCTAGTACGTCTACGACGGCCGCTCCCTTAGGGAGAGTAACACTGAACGAGCCCGGGACAGGATGGTATCCATCAAAGTCCCATGACGATTCCTCCCATGAAAACGCAAAGTTCCCCGTATCCCATCCTCCCAAACTTGTCAACCCGTATGCAACGTCAAAGCTCAACACGAATCTATAACCGTCCGGACGTGGAATTCTCAGATCGACCACGAAGCGATTGGTGCCGTTGATTGCCTTTACGTAGAGGGTGCGATTGGAGGCGTATTCGTGGGCGGTCACGTTTGCTGCAGACGGAAGATACGCCACGTAATAGCTCCAGGTCCGATTGTTAGGGTGAATCGTGACAGTTAAGTCGCAATGCACGCGAGGAGGCGCGGATTGTATAACAGTAAAGCTCCAGTAATTATCTTGGGCTATAACAGTCTCCAGCGAGAAGTGATCTGAATAAAGAACGGTCCCTCCTGCCTGCAAACTCATCGTCCAGAGGCCGATTCGCGTAGCTGCTTCGGTATGTGCCAGTGACAGATAAGATAGAAAACTGCATGGTGAAACGGCGCACTGGGTTGTTTCTGTGTAATTGTTGTACAATTGCCCATTTGGGTCGTACCACTGAAAAGTGACGCTTGCGTTCGAGAAACCAGCTGTCAAATACGCATAGACCCCTTGATCGTCCTGCGTAAAGCTCGACGTTTTGTTAGCTGCAAGGTGGCCGTTTCTGGTCCACGTGAGTTGTCTTGTGAACCCATGATCATATACGACGATGGCAACAGAAGCGGACGCATTCGCATGGCCAATGTTGACAAGGCCGATTATCAAGACCGACAGAACTATAGCCAGCAGGCGAGTCTGCCTGGACTTTAAACGCATGAATCGTCATTTCCGTCGCAGAACTATAGCCTTAGCCCGTCGACCAGTAGGTAGGAAGATATGGTCGTGTTCTTACCCGCAGTTGGCTTGTCCTCTTCGAAAAGGACAGGCTTCCCTGAAGCAGTCGCCAGAATGCATGCTAATGCACTACACATGGGGCATCCGAGGCCGCACCGCCTGCTCGTACCTTGAATTTCTCGGCAAAAATCGGCATAAATAGAGTCAATGAATTTGAAATCGATCTTACTCCCGGTCACTTCAATTTCAACGTCCCGAACAATCTCGAGGTCGTCTACCAGCACTTTTGGGAGCGCTTGAACAACGCTGTTTATTCCGCGGTTCTTCAATTTGAAACCTAGTTTCTTTTCGATCAAGCTTGCGAGTGCGAGGCCAGGCGGGGCTACTAACAAACCTTGAGGGTCGTCGAGAAACGTCTTATCCTCAATGGCAGAGTCTACAGGAATCTTCGAAAACGGTTCTGAAGGAACGAATAGAACAGGTTGCTTGTCGCCCGGAATATACACTCCCCTTTCACGATAACCCATCCCAACCATCATTTTGTCAATTGTCTTCAACGAAGAAATCGCGGTCGCGCTCATCAAGTCCGACCTTACGTATTTCCGTGGTTGAACGAAGAATATGAGTGCTCCCCAGAATGTCAGTCCGAGTCCTACAAACGCCGAGATCATCGAGGTAAACAAGACGGAAAGGACCACGGCCACCAATCCAATTGCCACTAAAAAGTAGCCTAATAGTCGCGCTGAGTCAGTCCGCTTGCTCAGTAATTGAGGTGGAAGAATTTGCTGATCCTCGCGAAGGAGTTCTGACGGAGGCTCTTCCACAACTGGTGCTTCTAGCACCGTGTGAGTAACTCGCCGGAGAGATTCAACCTTTGGCCGGGCTACAGATATTATCTCCTTCGGTTGAGCTGATCCTGCTACGCGAACGTTCGCGCGAATATTCATGCGTTGTGTCTCATTATTCGCTGACCGTAGAAGAGCGGCGTAATAATCATTACATTCTTGACATAGACTGCTGCCCTGCATCACTGGATTTTTTCTGCAGACCGTGCACTTGATTTCGCTCAACCGTAACAACGATTGCAGGTTCGTTGACGTATGCCATAAACCTTATCGAGTTTCAATCATTTGTTCGCCATATCATTCACAGGTACAGCATCAAAAGTAGGGTAGGAAATGTCAAACCTAGCCTAAACCTAGTCTAAACATAATCTAAGCCTAGGCTCACGGTCCAGGTTTTAATTACAAACAGAATTCGTTGTCTCCCTATCGAGCATCCTCCGGCCAAGGCCGATGACTATTACGGGCAAACTCGGGAGTCTCTTTTCACTTAACGTACACTTCAAGTGGCCGTTATGGATTGATGGAGAAATGAGGGTGGATGAGAATGCCTTGAGAGCGTTGATTGTGTACGACCCGGTCTCTAACAACCTTTTCCAGAAGGTTTGACTGCGTTCAGTCGCGCTTAAGAGAGCGGCGAATGCAAAAAGGGGATAAGATGTGCTGGTCAATACACCAAAGATTCGGTAAGGTCATGATCGTAGAGGGCATTCTGCTAGCTCTTACAATCATTAGTCTCCTGGGTTTGACCATAATTACCGCGAACACTCAAACATCAAACGATCCCGACAGTCTCGCAGTCGCTAAATTACAGGCGTTTACCGAACTAGCCTCAGTTTACAGTTCAGGTGGCCAGGCTCCAGCACTAGTGGATGAACTCAACAAGGCATTGAACCTCATTCAAGAGGCAAACATTGCGGGGTCGAATGGCAACGCGGTGGAAGCAACAAATTTGGAAGACCAAGCAAGGTCTCTTATCTCTGATGTTCTAGCACGCGCACCGTTAGCCCAACAGCAGGCGCAGCATGACGCCTTTAACAGAGTTTTCTTCGCAGTTGTTTCAATTCCAGTTATCGTACTCATATCAACCGCGACTCTCTACCTTGGAATACGGGTCTGGAGCTGGTACGAAAAAATGAAATTTCTTGAGTTGAAGATCGTTGAGAAAGACGAAGAATAGTTGGACGCGCGAATCTAAATACATTCTTCTGTTCGCATTGCTCGCGACGATAACCACGTCTAGTGTGACTTATGTAACCCTGAACCCTCCGGCACCTGAACGTTTCTTCGCAACTTGGATCGTAGGAGCAAATGGCCTAGCGGAACATTACTTCCCAAATGATAACCCGAATATTGCCGTGGGCGAACAGGTCAACTGGACTCTGGGAGTTTATAACGCGATGTCTACGCTCGAATACGTGGTTGTCAGAGTGAAGCTCCTAAACTCGACGATAGCGAGCCCTAACGAAACGGCAGGGAACCCCAGTCCGGTTCCTTCCCTTTTTGAGTTCACACGCGTTCTACTCCCGAATGAAACTTGGACATTTCCGTTCGTGTGGTCAATGCTGAATGTCACACAGCGCGGTAAGCTTACAATGATCGGAAAACTTTCAATAAATGGAAATACGGTTAACGGTGCGTTGACAGAAGCCCTTCTCGGAATGAATTTTCGGTTCGTATTCGAATTATGGTTTTATGATGAGAACTTGAACCAGTTCGCATTCTCATGGACGACTGGAAATACCCGCGAATCTGCTTGGACGCAGGTCTGGTTCAACGTCGCGAAAGTCGTGGCTCCTTAACGCTTCTCATCCAAACTTTCCATAATAACGAGGAATCGACTAATGTCCAGCCGGTGCTGGCACCTCAGTAGCATTCGGATTCATAAGGACTGTTACATGTCCGTTTGAGTAGACCCTCGAGAAGCTTACTGTATTATTCTCCATCTGTGATACTTGATTGTTCGAAAGGCCGGCTATGTTTGTCAGATCCTTCTCAAGTTCGGGGCTCATGAAGATGAACTTGAACCGTGCAGCACCTTCCAGTAGCCTAGCTGAGGAATACTCATCGACGAAGTTAGTTTGCGTATTTGACTTTGAATCAATCCACTGATATACTCGGTTTCGGTCCATCATGGTGAAGTTTTGATTGTTTGGATCCGCTTGAAAGGTCGAGATGAATATGACATTGGCTGCGTGCTCTTCGCTAAACGTCATGTATGACTCAACGTTGTAAGTCCTATGGAGTAGGGTCACTGGGAAAATTGCTAGTGCTATCAGAAAATACGCGAGCAGAAGTTTGCGCGTCGACGCACTTACTGTGGCCGATCTTATGGCATGGGCTGTCGGAATAAAGAAAATTTGAAGGGCCCTCCAGCCTAACACGCCGACAACGGAGTAGATCGCGGCGGAGACATGTACCGAAAGATCAAGGGCACGCAACTTGTGATGAATCCAAGTGGAATAAGTCGCGAAGCCCAGCAACGTCCACATCGAAATCGTGGTAAGCAGCGAAACCGCTCTGCCTAAGGCGTCTATCGAAGAGACCGGTCCGGCCAGATTAAATCTGCCTTCTAACACATACTCGAGGTACAGCTGCGAATACTGAATAAGTGCCATCGAAAACATTGCTGGTGTTTCGAAGACGAAGTACACTGAGAATAGCAGCAGGAGAATCATTGCCAAATTAAGGTACCCTCGGTCTTTAATGCTCGCTATAGCTGCCGTAAGGAAAACGAAAACAGGCAGGAATGCGTGAGTCAAGACTAATGCTCCGTAGACTAGGATCGTTGCGATCCGAGACGGTAGTCCCTTGCCTTGCATAAACACGAGGCAAATTACTAGAAGTGTGAGCGCGAACGATTGAGCGGAGAACTGCCATAGCAGGTAAGGATTGGCAGCGATAGCGTACGCAATGATAGATATGAAGTCTCTCGCTGGATTCTCTTGACCTGAATACAAGAAGAGCCCTCCTACAAGAACTATCTCCCAAGTGAGGAAGAGGAGATCACAGACAGCCACTATCGGGACGTCGAGAACTCGTGACGTAATTGTCCCAAGAATAAAGAGCAGTGGCCACTGATAATAAAGATTCCACACTCCCTTGGCCGCGTAATTTTCCGTGAGTCCGCGGAACCAATTTGAGTCGGGCCCGAAGGGAAATGTGAAGAAATAAGTGATCGAGTACGTGCAGATAAAGAAAATGACCGCGCAAGCGAAGCGCTCCCATCGATGTTTGGAGTTGCTTGCGATTAGAAACAGTGCAACATTTGCAATCGAGAGGCCAATCCAATAGAATGGACTAATCGAATCATAAAGAAAACTAGCTCGTGACTCTATGCCCGCAGGAAAACTTTTGAACCATGCGACGCTAATCAAGAAAAGACCGAGGGGAAGCAGAGCGTAGCCGATCCTAGAACGCACACGGCCCGATTCTTGATTAGTAGAACGCACCTAATCCCCACGTAAGCAACTAGTAGCTTTTGCTCTACTTGAAAAGCATTCGGTAACGTAACGTTGCCGTTCGGTCGCAATTTTTTCGGGCGCTGTAACAAAGCGTTTGGTCTTTTACGCGGTCTTAAGGTTCTAGTATTGTGGGTGCGTGCCAGATTCTTGAATTCGAAAGAGAAAGGCGGGTTAGGCATATTTTGCCTGATCTTAGCCGTTCTCTTTTGGTTTAACATCATCAGCCTCGGGTCAGTAGGTTCTCAAACGTTAAGCGCTTTGCCTACGATAACTGAACAGAATTGCATCGCTCAAGGACACATTAGCTTCGGCGACTCATACCTTGATAACGATGTTTGGGGTGACAGTTCCGCCAAGACCTGCATCCAAATATACTCTTCAGGGGCTGTCGGTTGGAATTGGACGAAACCTCTCTTTAGCACGAATCCGATCTTTCCAGAGGTGCATTTTGTGCCCAGCTACAACGCTAGTAGTCCTAGTTTGAGAAATGTTGTAACGCCAATATCCAGCATTCAATCCTTAACCATTAAGCTAGCTGCCACGATAACAGGTACGTTCTGGGACTTTATCTTCGACATTTGGGTCGGAACTGGGAATCAGCCATACTCGTCATGGCCAGTCGGAATAACTGACGAAATAGAAATCGCAATGTACGGAGGCGCAGCATGTTGCACACCTCGCTATAACCTGGCCACAATAAGTGACGGATACAACAACTACACGGAATACGGCTACTCTAACTCGGTGAACAACTGTTTGTCAGGAGCCAGCAGCTCTAGTCAATGCGTTGAAGACAATTTATTTGTGATAGATGGAATACCGAGGATACCCGCCGTGATCAATATAGTTCCTTTTCTCCAACTTCTCCAAATAGAAGGCCGACCGGTCATGAAGGAGAATCTCTGGGACGTAGAGATAGGCAATGAAGTTCGCCAAGGGTCAGGCTCGACACGCTTGACGACCTACGATGTGAACATGGCACTGCTAACCAATACGACGATGACGGTTACCAGTTCCAATATACTACAAACCACTATCAGCAGCGCTACTACAGTAGAAACCAGCTCCAACATCCCGTCTCCGCCTACCGTTCAGAAAGCACTCAGCATAGCCCTGGGTCTAACCGGTTTCATTCTACTCTGGAAACGGAAGCATTAACTTTTCGTAACTTATTCTTTGCTCGCGTTTTGTATAATTGTTAACCACTTATCTTTTCCTTGAAGTTTGATGCTTTCTGCCTCTGCGGGCGTTCTCTTGTCTAACGACTTATGCGGTTTGATGTAGTTATGATAAATCTGATAACCCACCAGAATCGGGCTGTCTTTGCGTTCTAGGAGAAAACTTAACCACTAGAACTTTGTGTCATATCGCTGCGCGAGGTTATTCATTACCGCTTGCTCGATGCCAATTGCCCACGCCCTGCCATTGCTACCTCCTACTGCTAGCAGTGGTGCCATGAGCGGTAGGAGCCTGTAGAACGCTCTAATTGTGGGTGGTGGCTTAGCAAACCGCAATGCTTGGTATACTCCGAGCGTTGTTCTTGCCTTGT
>Ga0187769_10002238_pt1 | contig 11274 bp, 13 predicted proteins | sample 0116_SJ02_MP02_1_FD_133140 | JGI IMG/M metagenome (GOLD analysis project Ga0187769, IMG submission 133140) | Tropical peat soil microbial communities from peatlands in Department of Meta, Colombia - 0116_SJ02_MP02_10_MG | ecosystem: Environmental > Terrestrial > Soil > Wetlands > Peat | place... | reverse complement strand
TGCAGAGTATATCGGGGAGTATACGTCGACGGTCTGATTGAGCCCCTTGATTTCAGAATCGTTCTTGATGGAATTGACAAGGTGCCTGACGAAGCTCTGAGTGGCGGGCGAAGTAACGTTCGGGCCGGAGACGACCACTATCAAGGTGCTGTTCGGGACCTTGCTCGAGAATTGCTCCGAGATCAGGTCCGAAGCCTTCACAGATTCCAACTGACTCCCGGAGGCGGACCCCAGCTGCAGAGAGGTGACCTTCCCCTCCTGGAAGATGATTGGGATGACCAGGACGAGGGCGATTACCCAGGCGACAACCACATACCTCTTCCAACTGTAGACAAGACGTCCGAGCCGCCTGAACGGGGACGAGCCCCGCTTACCGGCAAGCGCTGAAGCCAAACAAGGGGCCCACCAAATTTGCAGTAATTATAACTTAGACGACCGCGGTACGGGTCACCGCTTCCTTACGTACAGGAACCCGCCCTCCTCCTTTACGTCGTAGAGCGGCTCCTTTTCGAGAGGCTCGTCGAAGGTGGCTGTGCCTGTCTTGAGGTCCCAGACTGATCCATGGCCGGCACATGTAACGGCCGTGTCGCTGAGAGCTCCCTCGGACAGGTCCCACTCCTCGTGGGTGCATATGGCCCCCATCCCGTAGTACCGGCCGTCGACGTTGGCAATGAGGACTGATTCTCCTGCGACATCGACAGTCAGCATACTTTCAGGAGGCACCTTGGAGGCTTCGACCGCCCTCTTGAATTCGGTCACACCTGCCTTCGTGAGGGTGCCGAACTAAAGTCTTTTCTCAGCTAGACGCCTTCGCCGTCTCCTCGAGCTCCATCAGATCCTTGATCGAGTCAACGAACACCCACTCCCCATAGTACGGGTAGGATAGCAACTCACCCCGCGTCACCAGGGTCGGGAACGTCTCTCGCTCGATGTCCCCCTTGTCCGGGAGGTACTTCTGCGCCCTTTTTGCGTCGAGCACATACACCCCGCCGTTGATCCAGACGTCGGGAAATGCAGGCTTCTCTTCAAAGCCCCTCACCACCTTCAGCTTGTCGATCTTCACGACTCCGAACCGCGACCGATAAGGCACCACCAGCATCGAGGCTGAAATCTCCCCAGCCTGCCTGTGAGCTTCCACCATCCGCCCAAGAGGAAGGTCGGTGATGATGTCCCCGTTCGTGACCACGAGGATGTCGTCCGATTTGTTCTTCGAAAGCGCTCTCTTCACGCCGCCTCCTGTCCCCAGTGGCTCCTGCTCCACGGAGTAGTCGATGGGTATACCGTTGAAGCTTGAACCGAAGTGCTCTTTGAGCCTCTCCCACTTGTAACCGCAGGCGAACGTTACAGCATCGATGCCGCCTTCTTTGACGAGCCACTCGATTTGGTATTCCGCGATAGGACGGCCCTTCACCGGGATGAGCGCCTTCGGCCTATCATCCGTCAGAGGTCGGAGCCTCATCCCCATGCCCCCAGCGAGAACTACTGCTCTCATGCTCTTCCCCGGAAACCGGGCACCAGCTCCCGGCACGTGATAAATACTTTCCCAAGTCTCGTCGCAAGATGCAACGACCTAGGCCAGGGAGCCGGACATGGGCCAGTCGGGGAATCCGAGAAATCAAGCCCGATGGGCGCAGGGGCGCTAGCCAAGGGGTGTGTCGGAGGTATTTACCCTTGGACAGAGCCCCGTCCTGAACCGAACTTAAAAAGGCCCAGAGAGACGGCGGCCCGTCTTGTCCGAGCAGGAACTTGTCGACCAAGGGCAGCCGCAGTCCCTCCTTCCAAAGCAGCCCGAGGTGAACATAGGTACTTCAGGACATGTCGACCACGGCAAGACCACCCTGACCCAGGCAATAACTGGCATATGGGCCAGCGCACACAGCGAGGAACTCCGACGCGGGATTACTATCAAGGTGGGATACGCTGACGCAGCCTTCTACAGATGCCTTCAAGATCATGGTGTAGGTGCTTACTCAACCAGTTCAAAGTGCCCAATATGCGGCCGCAAGACGACGTTCCTGCGGGCCGTAAGCTTCGTGGACTGCCCAGGGCACGAGAGCCTCATGACAAACATGCTCGCCGGAGCTTTCTTGATGGACGGAGCCCTGCTGGTCATAGCAGCCAACGAGCCTGTGCCAAAACCCCAGACGAGAGAGCACCTACAAGCCCTCCAGATGCTTGGGATGACGAAGATAGTCATCGCCCAGAACAAGGTGGACCTGGTGACCGACCTGGAGGCCAAGAAGAATCACGCACAAATCGAAAAGTTCGTCGAAGCGACCGTCGCCCAGCACGCCCCCATCATTCCCATATCCGCTCAGCAGAGACTCAACATTGACGCCCTGATAGAGTCACTGGAAGAGGTGATCCCAACGCCGAAGCGGAACGTGAATGCGAACCCGCTGATGTATGTGGTGAGGAGTTTCGATGTCAACAGACCGGGGGCGGAGATCAAGGGGCTGGCCGGGGGGGTGCTTGGAGGGAGCCTCACTCGTGGGGAACTGAAGGTTGGTGAGGAAGTGGAACTGAGGCCCGGGATGATTGACGAGAGAAGCGGCAAGTTCGCTCCCGTCATCACCAAGGTTTCCAGTCTTCAGACAGGAGCAGGCGTCACCGAAAAGGTCGGCCCTGGAGGGCTTGTGGCGGTCGGGACACATCTGGATCCAACCTACACCAAGGGGGACCAGATGGTGGGGAGCGTGATCGGAAGGCCCGGGACCTTGCCCGATGCGCTAGAACACGTGACGCTGGACGTGGCGCTGTTGGAGACAGCCGTCGGCTCTGCGGAGCTTGTCAAGGTCGAGAAGGTCAAGCTCGGAGAGAATGTGAGACTCAACCTTGGAACAGCTTCCACTCTGGCAGTAGCGACTTCGGTCAGAGGTGACATTGTCGAGATGGACTTGAAGAAGCCCGTCGCGATAGAAAGCGGAATGAGGGCGGCAATAAGCAGGCGAATCGCGGACCGCTGGCGTCTCATCGGATCCGGCGTGCTGAAGTAGTTCTTGAAACAGGTTATCTTCGACAGCAGTTTCCTGATGGCAGTAGCCGAAACACCCACGACCTGGTTTGAGGACATGGTCCATGGAGTGGGGAAGTTCCAGCCGGTTCTCCCCGAATGCGTTCGAAAAGAGCTTGAACGACTGGCTTCTGGCCAGGGAAGGAAGGCTCGGACGGCCAGGGTCTGCCTGGAAATGGCTTCGAACTTCGCCGCGCTCCCCTGCGGAGGTGCCCAGGTCGATGACGAAATTGTCTCAGCGGCTCTATCCAGCGGCTCGATAGTTGCAACAGCTGACGCGAGATTGGCACAGGCGGCGAGGGGGGCGCACCTGAGGGTGGCCTCCCTCAGAAAAGGAAGGCTCGCCCTCGACTAGCTCTCAACCAAATGCAACCGTCCGGAAAAGCCGTTAAAACCCCCGAGGCTGGGCTTCCTCTCGATTGGCCGCCAGCGTTCTTGGGTTTGACGTCGCGAAGGAGACGGACCGGATAATATCGTTCGTCAGGGAGGTAGTGACCGAAGCCTCAGCGAAGGGTGCCGTGGTCGGTCTGAGCGGAGGGGTGGATAGCGCTGTGGTTGGGTCACTATGTGTCAGGGCGCTCGGGAAGGACAAAGTCCTTGGTCTGTTCATGCCTTCCTATCACACCCCGAAGCAGGACATGGAGGATGCAAGATTCCTCGCGGAGGGCTGGGGAATCAGGGCCGAGAATATCCCCATCTCTAGCATAGCAGAGGCCATCTCCGGCCCTGCCAGAGTGGCGGGGACCAAGCTCGCCCGCGCCAACGTCGAAGCGAGGGTGAGAATGTCGATCCTCTACTACCACGCGAACTCTCTCGGCTATCTGGTTGCGGGGACGGGGGACAGAAGTGAATCGTTGTTGGGCTATTTCACGAAGTGGGGGGACGGAGGAGTTGACTTCCTGCCTATCGCCCACCTCTACAAATCCCAGGTGCGCGTGCTAGCGGAATACCTTGGTCTCCCCCCGGGCGTCGCACGAAAGCCGGCGTCCCCGCAGCTTTGGCCGGGCCACAAGGCGTCTGACGAAATTCCAGCGGACTACGACAAACTCGACATCGTACTGCGCTGCCTTTTCGACCTAAAGGCGAACCCCGCCAAGGCGGCCAGAGAAGCGAGAGTGTCCGTGGGTGTCGTCAACAGAGTGCTGGAGATGCACAGGAAGACGCAGCACAAGAGGACCATGCCGCCTTCGCTGACCTGACCAGAGACGCATCTCGTCTCATTCACACCAAAGATTAAAATCGCTGACACAAAGGGGTGCCTTCGCTCCTGATTAATTCATGTTTGAGTTAGTGAACCTCGAAGATGTGGTCCGCGTTCCACCAGACAGGTTCGGCTCGCCCCTTGAGAAAGTCGCCATGGATCTGCTGAAGCTGAAGTATGAAAGCACCATCAACCCTGACCACGGCTACCTGATCCTCGTGACCAAGGTGGACGTGGACAAGGTCGGCAAGATAATCGCAGGGGACGGCGCCACCTACCACAGGGTGAGATTCGAGGTCCTGTCTTTCTATCCTCTGAAGCAGGAGATCGTCGAGGGCGAGATAGTCGAGGTTACAGATTTCGGGGCGTTCGTGAGAATCGGCCCGGCGGATGCGCTCCTCCATCTCAGCCAGATCATGGATGACTACTTGACCAGCGACGTGAAGTCTGGCATCATCACCGCCTCTCAAAGCAAGAGGACCCTGAGAGTGGGGAGCAAGGTTAGAGTGAGGATTACGGCCGTGAGCCTTGGCCACGGGATCTCGATGGGCAAGATAGGTGTTACCTGCCGACAGCCTTTCCTTGGGGCGCTCGAGTGGATTGATGACGAAGTCATCAAGGCCGCCAAGACGCGCAAGGCAGAAGAGAGACCGGAGAAGTAGAAGCCGCTTTGAAGGAGCTCGCTTGCAGGAAGTGCAGGATGCTCACCACTGAGAAGGCGTGCCCCAACGACGGCTCCACGGAGCTGAGCAACGAATGGTCAGGGCTAGTAATTATCATCAATCCTGAAAGGTCCCAGGTCGCCAAGACCCTGGGAATAGCGAAGCCCGGAAGGTACGCCCTGAAGGTCAGCTGACCCCTTGCGCAGGGTCTATCGGCTCCCCGAGGCACTCAGGCCCAAGCTGGCCGAACCTATGGGCCGCGTCTTTACAGGGGAAGAGGTGGCGGGTCCCGAGTTCGCACGGCTAGTCGAGGAGGCTCCGATGGTTGTGACGGTCGGGGACAGGGTCACCGAGACCATGGCAAGCCTCGGGCGCACCCCTGAGGTGCAGGTCGTGGACGGCATGGAGAGACGGATGCAGAGAGCACCTCCGAAAGTCGGGTACGCCAGGCTGTTGAAGGTGAAGAACCCCGCGGGCACTCTGACTCTGGGGGCCATCGGCGCCATGCGTGCCGCTTTCCTCGGGATGAAGCCTGTCCGGGTGCTGGTACGGGGGGAGGAAGACCTCATGACAATCCTCGCCATAGCAATGGCTCCGGTATCCGCCGTAGTCTTCTACGGACAGCCAGGGGTCGGGGTGGTGGTGGTGAAGGCCAACGCCGTGGCCAAGTCCAGAAACCGGTCGATCTTGGAGAAGCTGGGCATAAGGGGAATACATTAGACTCAACTTAATATCCCAGCCAAAGTCGGGTTGCCCCCAGTTTGCGGTTAGAAAGGAAGACGGAGTCGAAACTCCTCGATAGGTCCTATGTCGAGATGACTCTCGACGGGAAGGCCGGGAAAATCTCGCGGAGGGAGGCAGTCGCGGCCGTCGCTCAGGAAATGGGAGTCCCCCCTGAGAACATCGGGCTGGTCAGACTGGAAGGCCAGTCGGGGACCACGACGGTCGTTGGAAAATTCTATGTCTATGGCTCAGCAGAGTCGAAGAAGAGGGTCCATCCGAAGTACCTCGAAGAGAGGGCCCTTACGAGGGAGGAGAGGGAGAAGCTGAAACAGGAGAGGAAGAAAGCAGCCATCCCGGCCGCGGCTGCGCCTGAGGCGAAGAAGTAGCCTTGTCAAAACAACAGCCTGCCCCGGTCGCACCCGCGCCGGCTCCGGCAGAGACGGCACCCGTCGAGGAGAAGAAGCCCGAGAAGAAGGAGAAGCCAAAGGCCCCCAAGAGGAGGATACAGTCGCACAAGCTGTACAAGGTGGAGGGTGACGCTCTTTCCAGGCTCAGGAAGGAGTGCCCTAGATGTGGAAGAGGGTACTTCATGGCCCAGCACGGAAACAGACTGACCTGCGGGCACTGTGGATACACAGTCTACTCCAAGGCCTAGTTCAACCCTGTCAAGGTCGCCAGGCCGTTCTCATGAGCAGAACTTTACTTGCCCAGACCCAGCAAAACCGCTGGTTCAAATCCGGCCGACCCCATTCACTCGGATACGCGCTCGCATGCCACCGTGTGACTGCTGGTACGCAACGCACATGCAGAATAATCAGGCGTAGGCTGACATCAGCTCTTTCAGCATTTTGGCCATTCCGGGGGTCAGGAAAGGCCTGAAGGGGCCGAAATACTTCTGTCCTCTCGCCCTCGAAATGCTTGCTCGGCTTCCTGATTTCGCATAGGATTCAAGGAAGGCGCTTGCCACCTTCTTCATGGCCTCCTCCTTAACGGAAAGCTTGGCCGTGTAGTAGAGAAACTCGGCCACGTCCCAGGCCTGGTCCCCCCCAGGAAAGGACTGTTCCAGGTCCGTGAGATAGAGTCCCTTGTCGGAGACGACCACGTTGCTCGGCTTGGCGTCCCCAAGCGCTATCCCGCAGGAGTGGACCTTCGACATCACCTCACCATAGGCCGACACCGGACCTATCCCATCGCCAGCTCCCTTGAGGAGCGCGTTGATCACGCTTGAGAGGGTCGGTCCTCTGACGAAGTCTTTCACAAGGATTCTCTCCGCCGGAGCGACCGCAACTACTGACGGGACCATCACTCCCACGGCTCGAAGCTTAAGGGACATGCCGTACTCGCGGTCCATCCGGGACACCGGGGCGGTACTGAACTTGTTGGCTGCGGACGCCCACACCCCGAGCAGGGCCCACTTCAGCGACCTCACGTCAGTGTAGTTCTTGACCACCACAGACCTCTCCCTTGCGGAGTCCCAGAAAGTGAGTACCCTGGTGGTGGAGTACGGCTCGCCTATGTCCTTCTCCTTTGTCGAGTATCTCTCGAACCCCAGGAGGCGCGCCAACTCCTCGACGAGCAGCGAAGCGTCAGGGATGACTGCCCCCTCCTCAAGTCGCAGCAGCGACCGCGGCCTCTCCAGAGGAGCGAAGGGGGGCGGGTTTTCCCTCATCCTTCTGAGCTTCGAGAGCGCCTCCCTGCTGAAGACCGACGGACCCACTCTGCCTGCATATCCGTGAATCGCGTACTGTGTCACCCCTCTTGCGGTCACCGAGAACATGGACTGCACGCGGGTGAAGGCATCGGCCTTCAGCTTCTCTGGGGCCATCTTTACGCCGCCTTGCACCGCCAGGAGGAGCCCTCGTGACTGGAGGGAATCCGCCGCGGACACAAACCCGCCGATGGAGATCGCCTTGTTCTCTTCGCCCAGGGGGCACGTGTATGTGTGCACGTAGCTGTAAAGCGCGGGAGGGTAGATGGCCGCTCGAGTGTGGAGCTTGTCAAAAAGAAAATACTCGTATGGGACGACGAGGTGCCTCCCGAAATCCCCGTAGTCCGAAGAGAGCTCCAGAAGTGCCTCAACTAAGACCCTCTTCTTGTATTCAAATTCGACGCGTCGGAAGAGGTCGGCGTTTTGTACGGGCTCGTACACGTTCAGCAGTCGTCCAACGACAAACTCCCCCAGGTGAGAGGACAGGGCGTCTTGTCGGAGCATTTCCTCATCGACAATAAGGGCCGATGCGGCGACAGGAGCGTCGACGTACTTGTACCTCACTCCCTCGCGGAACCGCTTCAGCACGATGATGAGGTCGTAGTCTGAATCCTTGCGTGCGTACCCCGCCACCTTGGAACCGTAGGCGCAGACGGCAGTAATCTTGGAAGGCTCCACCAAGGAGGAGGCGACAGAAGTGAGGGTAGTTCGCTCGTCGTCCGAGAGTCTCAAGAGCGCGCCTTCTTTAGCTCCGCGACTTTCGAAATCACGGCGGGGTCGAATCGTGTCGTTGCCACAAGGCCCATGGGGAGCTTCACGGTGTTCTCCTCAGGGCCAACCCAGTGAATTGGAAGGTTCTTCGCAATCCATTCGTCCCCCACCTTCTTGTTGAGTGCGGGGTCGGAGAGGACGTTCTTGAATTTCCGGCTGACGAGCGATATCAATGCCTTCTCCGAGAACAAGAGCTTTGGCGGCATGGTCCGCTCGGCGTCTGCAAAGGATGCTTCGAAGAGCGTGGTCGACAGCTCGTCGCTCGTAACGTCGGTGGTGCTGAGCTTCCTCACGAGGTCCACGTAGTGGGTGAACTCGTGGGCGGCGACAGCCTCCAGTGTCCCCTTCGTCCCAAATGCCACCAACGCAGCCGTGAACTGCACCAGGATTACAACACTCCCTGTCGTTGTGACCGGGATAACCCTGGCGAAGAGCACCCCCATCTGGCCGTACTCACCCCCTGTCTTGGACACGGGGAGGACTGGCTCAACATAGTAGGGGGGATAACGGATTCCGCTGGCCCTCTCTACCCTCAGAACTGCGCCCTGCAGATACTTCATCCTCGTCCTCACTTTCCTCGCCATGGCTTGGGGCATCTTCTCCTGGGCGACAGCTTGGTCGAGGAGGATCAGCGGATCCAATGATTCCGCGACCGACGCGCCGTGCTTATCAATTCGACGGTTACTCTACTAACCTGAAGTTCACCGGAGGGTTGCGCCGGGACACTTCCATGAATATCTCGGTGTGCATCACCCCGGGAATCCTGCCTATCACGTCGTAAACAGCCCTGTGCAGTTCGTCAAGAGACTGGCCCTTCAGGTTGGCAATTATGTCGAACCTCCCGGTCACTTCGCGGATCAGGCGCACTCCTTCGATCTTCTCGATCTCCTTCAGTACCGTCTCCCTCTGCTTAGGGTCTATGTTGAGTCCAGCGAGTGCTCCGGCCCGCATTCCGAGGCGGTCCTCGTTTACCTGCACGGTGAACCTTTCGATGACACCCCGCTTCTGGAGCCGCTTGATTCTACTGTACATCACGGACAGGTTCACGCCGAGCTGCTTGCTCAGTTTTGGAACTGACACCGAGGCGTCCGAGTAGAGGGACGAGAGTATCTTCATGTCAAGGTCGTCTAGTCTGGCCAACGCGCTTGTCTGCCTTCTCCCAGGCGTTAGATATTTCTACTTTTCAGGCGGATTGTCCGCATGATTGCCGGAAAGCCAGAGGGAATTGGAGATTCTAGCTACCCGTCGCAGGCTCTTTCACGCGCTTGGCGTTGACCTGGTAGGTCTCTTCGGTGATGGTGTTTCCTCTTACCAGCTTGCGTTTCTTTGCCCCTTCCTCCCTGGTCTTGTAACCAACCCCCTTCGTCAGAAGGACGTAGTTCTTCCCTCCGCCCAGGGTATCGCTCCGCATGGGGAATCCCGCCCTGTCGCTCCCCCCGGTAATCATTATCTTGCCTGTCAGCCCAATCGAGGTCCCGTCGAGGACGTCGCCTATCTTCCTCCCGATGAGCTGCTGGGCGTTGGCGTCTTTCACTTCCTGTGCCTCTGACCTCCCCGTCGCCGGGTCCGAGAGCACGAGCTTGAAGCTGACCATTCAGGCGCTCCGAATCCGGCGGGTAAATAAACCTAGAAGCCAAAGAGCGGGTCGGAGACCGACTTTATCTTGATAATCTCGTCAAGGACCGCGCGCTCCTGCTCGGTTAGTGAGGAGGCCAGCTTCGTGCGCAGCGCCTTTGCCTCGTGGCTCCTCGGCATCGTGTAGATTGTGTCGTTCTCCTTGATTTGACGTCCGAGGGTGGGGCCGTCAACAGAGATTGCTATTTTGTCCCCTTCCGTGGCCTCGGTCAGGGCCTTCCCCTGGTCCTGCAGCTGTTCAACGGTGCCGAGCTCGACCCCTTGCGGGGACATCAACTTGACCTTCGGCTTCAGCCTCCCCGCGAGTATCTCGACGCCGAAGACCGCTGGGTCATTGTGCCTGAAGAAGGTGCCGGGGACCACCTTCAGCTTGCACGGCCTCGTCAGGCTGGAGAGTGCAGCCTTTTCGTCGGCCTCCCTCTTGGCTGCCGCCCAGTTGATGTAGTTGTCAATCACCTCGTAGATTATAGCGGACACGAATATGGGGCTGGTCCCCACGTAGTCCTTGGCTTCGGGGAGTACCTTGGCGTCGAAGCCCAGAATGGCCCCGAGATAGGGGTCGTGCTCTCCGACGACGTGGGCGTCAACTATGTCGTTCTTCGAGATGTCGCCTATGTCTGCCTGCCTGACGGGGACCCCCCTCTCCTCCAGCATCCGGAGAAGGGCCTCTAACCCGCCAATGCTCCCTGCCTTGACTATGACGCCCATATTGTCTGTCTTCACGACGACTTTGGAAAGCTCCTTCTCCATCTCCGTCTTCAGCTCCTCGAACTGCCTCTCCGTCTTGAACGAGGCGACGGACGTGCCTGGAACGACCCCTGCCAAGTCGGGTGATACGAGCTTCACACCCGCGGCGGCATAGACCTGGTCGACCGCGGTAAACCTGTCCCGTGGATCACGCATCTCGTCGAGTGGCTTCGGCATGAATAGTGCCTTCACCTTCGACTTGAAGGCACCGTCTCGCCTCACGAGTCCTATGGCGTCTCCGACCCTGAGTGTCCCCTCAGTAAGAATCATGTTGGCCGTCTCCCCTATGCCCACCTCCTCCTGCATCTCCAGGATGATGCCTCGGGCGGGTTTCTCTGCCATGTCGTGGCCCTCGAGTCTTCCCTTGAGGAACTGCTGGGCGAGACCGATCAACATGGCCAGCATCTCCGGGATGCCAGCCCGGGCCCGGGCCGATACGGGCACAATCGAGACCTGCTGCCTGAAGTCTTTGACTCTATAGTAGGCGTCCGACTGGAAGCCGAGTCGCGACAGCCCCCCGACCACGTTGTAGAGGCGTTCTTCCAGCTCGTCGTTCCAGGCCGGCGGCTGTTCTTTCATGATTTGCTGCAGCTGCCCCTGGCTCCCCTTCTTCCAGCCTACGATCATGTCTATCTTGTTCAGGGCTATGAGGAAGGGAACGTGCCTCTGCTTGAGGATGTCGATGCTCTCGAGGGTCTGGTTCTCCAGACCCTTCAGCACGTCGACCACGAGTATGGCGATGTCGGCGGCTGACCCTCCTCTGAGGCGGAGATTGGAGAAGATGGCGTGGCCCGGTGTGTCTATCATCAGCAGG
>Ga0187769_10002237_pt1 | contig 11277 bp, 5 predicted proteins | sample 0116_SJ02_MP02_1_FD_133140 | JGI IMG/M metagenome (GOLD analysis project Ga0187769, IMG submission 133140) | Tropical peat soil microbial communities from peatlands in Department of Meta, Colombia - 0116_SJ02_MP02_10_MG | ecosystem: Environmental > Terrestrial > Soil > Wetlands > Peat | place... | reverse complement strand
TTCCGTCCCGATCGTTTGGCCTACTTGCGCCGCAACAATGCCGCACCGGAATCAGTGATAAGCTCTAAGCCAAGGCCCCGGTCAAAAATTCAGAAGCAACATTGATGCTGCTGCGGTGTTTCATTAGAGTGAGAATCGCAAAGGAGATTCCTATGCGCAAAGCTGTTTTCTGCTGTGCTGTGCTACTCGCGCTCGCAGTGCTGAGCGCGCCGACAACCTCATTTGCTCAAATCCGCATTACCGTGGGATTCGGACCACCTGCTCTTCCCGTCTACGAGCAACCCATCTGCCCCGGCGACGGCTACATCTGGACCCCCGGTTACTGGGCGTGGGATCCCGACTTCGACGATTACTATTGGGTTCCCGGAACCTGGGTGCTGGCTCCGGAGGTCGGCTTCCTATGGACTCCGCCGTGGTGGGGCTGGGATGGCGGCGTGTTTCTCTTCCATGAGGGCTTTTGGGGACCGCATATTGGCTTCTACGGAGGAATCAACTACGGCTTCGGCTATTTCGGCTACGGCTACGTCGGCGGACGCTGGGATGGCGGACACTTCTTCTATAACCGCGCGGTCACCAATATTAATGTCGTCAACATTCACAGCGTGTACAACGAGACGGTTAACGTCACGGTCAACCACGTGAGCTATAACGGCGGTGAGGGCGGCATTGTGGCCCGTCCGCGTGCAGAGGACGAGATCGCGGAACGTGACCGGCACATCGGCGCGATTGCCGCGCAGACGCAGCACATCGCCGCGGCTCGCGGAAACGAGAACCTGCGGGCATCGTTCAATCATGGCCGGCCTGCCATCGCAGCCACCGGGCGTCCCGGAGAATTCTCCGGGCACGAGGTGATGGCCGCCAGAGAAGCCGGAGGCGAGTATCATCCGCCGGCCAATCGCGGAGGCGCGCCAGGCGGCGGGCGTCCGGCCGAACCCGGTCGAAGCTTCACCCATCCCAACGACCTGCCAGCGATGGAACACATGGAGAAGCCGAATACCGGCGACGCCAATCGCGACCAGAAATACCAGCAGCAACAGGACAAGCTCTTCGCCAAGCAGCAGCAGGAACGGCAAAACCTGCAGCAGAAGCAGGAACAGGAACACCAGAAGATGGAACGCCAGCAAGCCAGCCAGCAACAACGGCAGCAGATGGAGCAGCGTCACCAGCAGCAGACGCAACAGATGCAGGAGCGGCACACGCAGCAGCGGCAACAGATGCAGCAACGGCAAGCCCCGGCACCACATGGTGGCGGTCCGAAGCGGTAGATTTGTTCCACCTGGTCAAAAGACCATGGCACCGGGCGGTCGTGCCTTGAGTGCTATGGCCTTGTTTTCATCTGCGAAGGAATTATCGGCACGGAGAGCGCGCGCTCTTCGGTGCGATGATCAGTGCAGTCCCTGCAGCAGGTAGAGTTCCGAGAGCTGGCGCAGCGTGTTGTAGGCGAAGCTTTTCCCGTCAGGCGTGACACGGACGGCGGTGATGCCGAAAGCGCCGGCGGGATCGCCGATGTCCAGTTTCTTGATCAGTTCGCGCTTCCCTGTCGCCACCTCGATGCGATAAACGGATGCGGTCACACCGTTGTAGTCGGCGACGAAGACCGCGCTACCGTCAGGCGCAACCTGGATCCCTACGTCTTTGTCGTTGCGTCCTTTGATCTCTCGAGCGGGCGCACTGGATCCGAGCGCAAGAATTTGTGGCCGGGTGTTATCAGACAACTCGACCAAGAACTTTCCGTCGGGGCTGGGGATTCCGCGGACGCCTTCGGGAGTAAGCGCCTCGAATTTGCCGGAGGCGGGATCAACTATATAGGCGCGCACCTTGTGCCCGGGTTCATTGCCATTGAGCATGAGCCGACGGCTGTCGGCGGTGAATGCTGGTAGAACCTGGGTAAGTTCGATTCCCGTCAGCTTCAGCTGCGTGGTCTCGCCCGCACCGGTCGGAATGAGCGACCAGCGAGGCGGATCTTCGGGCGTAAGGGCCAGCACCCATTTCTGGTCGGGGGAGAGCGCGACGCCATAGCCTTCCCCGAGGCGGACCGCCGGACTGCCATCCGTTTTGCGTAGGAAGATGGTGCTGAGCGGCCCCCCGCCTTTCCCGCCTTCCCAGAACACAACCTGCTTGCCATCCAGAGACAGAGGGCCCAGCACCGCGCGATCCAGCCAGGTAAGATCCCTCTCCTGGGTGGTATCTGGCCCAGAGAAGAAAATCTTCCGCTCGCGACTCTCAATCGAAACGATGGCGGTGCCGTCCGGCGCCACATCGTGCAGCGTCAACTCTCCGGGGGCGTCTGCCAGCAGACGGGATCTGCCGGACAAGGTCATGGCCATCAGGCGGCGTTCGACGGTGGCTGCATGCACATTCGCGGTGAACCATACTTCGTCATCCCTGGGTGACCATGCCAGACCGTAGATTCCGTCGAAATCCCCGAAGGATTTGGGATTGCTGCCATCAGCGTTCATGATCATGAGCGATCCGCGGTCGTTGCCTCGCGGCCCGTGCTGGCAGAACGCGATGCGCTTGCCATCGCGGGAAACGCGGGGATGGCTGACCCAGTTCGGAAGGGCGGTTTTGTAAATTACTTTGCCGGCGGGATACTCGATGCGGTTCTCGTTGTCCATCGACCGCACGACGAGCAGATTCGATCCGTCGGGCGACCAGTCGGACCACTCCACATTCTCCAGGATTTCGCGGGGCGCACTGCCTCCGGTCAGCGTAGTCCGTCCCAATGTGCCCTGAATGCTCATGAGTCCTTGTTGCGTGGCCGGTCTAAGGGCAATCGCAAGCTCGCCCTGCGAGGAGATGCCCAGCAGGCTCGCGTCATTCAGGCCGAGCGGGCGCGATTCAATGCTGTCGAGATGGGTGGAGAAAAGTTCCGGAGGTTGCCCGGCCCAGGCGGCGCTGTAGATGACGGTATGATTGTCGGGCGCGAAGCGCGCGCTCAGCACCGTGCCTTTGCGGAAGGTCAGCTGGTGATAGGTCAATTCCGACGATGTCTTGCCTCGATGGCCAGTGAAGTAACCGAGTCCCGCCGCCACGGCCAGCAGCAAGGCAACGATGGCCGGTTGAAAGCGGCGCACGCGCTGCACCGCCGTCGGCTGAGCCACTTTTCCTTGCGAGGTGTTCGATGCAGCCGAGAGAGCTTCCAGATCGAAAGCTAGATCGCGAGCCGATTGGAAGCGCTGGTCGGGATTTTTCTCCAGGCAGTGGCGCACAATGCGATCCAGCGACGGAGAGATGGTGCGATTGAGTTCGGTGATCTCGGGCGGGTCTTCTTTCAGGATGGCGGTCATCGTCTCGGCCGAAGTGTCGCGCCGGAAGGCGCGCTGGCCGGTCAGCATTTCGTAGAGGATCGCTCCGAAGACAAAAATGTCGGAACGATGATCTACCGCGATTCCCCGCACTTGCTCGGGCGACATGTAGCCCGCAGTGCCCAGAACCTGCCCGCCTTCGGTGAGAGCAATGTCGGCGGAGGTGAGGGTCTGTATGCTGCCGCTTGCTTCCGCCCTGGGTGGAGCGATCTTTGCCAGGCCGAAGTCCAGAATCTTCACTCGCCCGTCTTTGGTGAGAAAGATGTTTTCCGGCTTCAGATCGCGGTGGATGATCCCTTTGTCGTAGGCTGCCGCCAAGCCATGAGCAACCTGGACCGCGATCTCAACCGCCTTCCGCGGCGACAGAACTCCTCCCTGCAAGCGCTCGCGCAGGGTCTCGCCTTCGAGCAGTTCGGTCACCATGTAGGGAGTACCGTCGTGGCTTCCGATGTCATGAACGGCCAGAATGTTGGGGTGGCTGAGAGCGGCCACAGAACGAGCCTCACGCTCGAAACGCAGCAGGCGGTCGGCGTCGGAAGCGAAGGAGGCGGGCAGCACCTTAACAGCGACCACGCGGTCGAGACGGGCGTCGCGAGCGCGATACACCTCGCCCATGCCACCGGCGCCTAGCGGTGAAATGACTTCGTAGGGGCCGAGTTTGGTGCCGGCGTTCAGCATGGAGATCTTTCCCCTTCAGCAGGCTCCGGGTCAGGATTTCGCCTGGCGACTCCCGCTCCGCGCTGCGCGCGTCGTTCATGCCGCCAAAACGGTTCAAGTTCCGCGCCGGACGCGAGAGGGATGAGCGGGGAGCATTATATCTGCCGCACTCGTGGCGCGGGAGTTCATTTCGTTGCGGCGATCGCGTATAGATACTCGACGAACGATCGCACCGCGCCATCGATGCCCTGCACGCTTTCGTTCTTCGACTCGATCACGTAATACTCGTCGGGAGCGTGGGCACCACTGCCATGTCCCATGCCGAAATGTCCGGCCGCGAGATGTAGCGGTTCATCAGTGAACACGTAGCCGGGCCACGAGCCCGCACTGCGCGGCAAGATGATCGGATCGATTCCCTTCTGCTTGTAGACATCGACTTGCGCACGGATGAGGGCGGCGTCAGCCGGAGTGCTGTTGGGGTTATAACCGCCGGTCATATTCACTTCAATGTCGCCGAAGCCGCGCTTGGCCAGATGCGCCTTGAGGGCGGCCAGGGCTTCGGTGGCTTGCATGTCGGGCACCAGCCGCATGTCGATTTTCGCGACAGCACGATGAGGCAGAATCGTCTTGCCACCCGGTCCGGTGTAGCCGCCGACTAAACCCTCAATGTTGACGGTCGGGCGCGACATCAACAGTTCCAGCGCTTGCTCCCAACTGACATCGTGCACCCAGTGCTCGACTCCCATTTGCTTCTTGGCGGTCGCTTCATCGAGCCGCCGGGCGGCCGTGGCAATCATCGCCTTTTCCGCCGCCGAGACCGGACGTGCCTTGTCGGCGAAGCCCTCGATCGCGGGATCATTGCCATCAGGGGAAACAAGCGTCACTAGAGCTTCAACCAGATGCCACGCCGGGCTATCGAGGCGCGCCTTGTTGCTGGAATGAATGTCTTTGCGCGGACCGCGCCCCCAACGTTCGCCGCTCGCCACGAGTTCCAGTTCAACGACGCCTTTCGCCCCAAGCGTCATTGTGACTTTGCCATCGAGATCCTGTTCGGCGGACGGCATGAAGATCCCCATGCAGGGCTTGAGCGCAGCCAGCACCTCCGGACGGTGCACGATCTGCGGAAAATGCGGCGAGCCGATTTCTTCCTCGCCTTCCGCCACGAGTACCAAGTTCACCGGCAGCTTGCGCCCTGAAGCACGAATGGCATGCAGCGCCGCAATAAACGATGCCTCCGGTCCCTTCTGGTTCACCGCACCTCGTCCCATAACCACGGTTCCGAGCCCGGGCTTGTCGACTAGCGCCGCCGCCCATGGAGGCGACGACCACTCCGCCGGATCCACCTGCTTCACGTCATACATGAAATAGAGGCCCAGCGTCTTCGGCGCGCCCGCGTCCAGTACGGCGAAGATTCCAGGCTGCCCGTCCGTCGGGATTTTCGTGATCTGGCCAAAGCCGGCCTCCCGAAGAAAGCGCATGGTGAGTTCACAGCCTTCGTTCACGCCGCGATTCTCAGCCGCGATGGAAGGCTGCTTGATCCACTCTTGCAGCCGTTGGACAGCCTCGTCGTGGTGCTTTTCGATTTGGGCGAAGATCGGGCTCAGTTCTCCTTGATCTAACGCTAGCCGACCGGCCGGCAGAGTATCTGCGTATAAGCCATGCGCGGCAGCCAGCGTTGCCGTGCCCGCCAGAGCACCCTGAAGAAAAGTTCGTCGATCCATAGCTGGTCGATCCATAGCTGGTCGATCCATAGCTGGTCGATCCATTTTTGGTCGATCCATGATTCCTCGCTTTCCTTGATTCGTCTGAATGTGATTCGTCAGTCCATGTTTGTCGATCTATGAGCGGAGAGCATAGTCGCAAGCCGATGCGTTCGTCTAGAGCAGACAAAAAGCTGTCAACCGGTCGCCCGAACCGTGCCGCCCCTGACCAAGCCGCCGGGGCGGAGTGCGGGTAGCTTCATTCCAAGGCACGGATAAGCTCCTCAAAGGCATCGCGGATCGTTGCATTTTGCAACTCCTGCACTCCGGTTCGCGTTTCGGGTGTGGTAAATCACAGGGATTCGTGACTCGACTCACAGACGATACACGGGCGACATGGGATATCTACACCCACGCTCGCCGCTGAGAGAGCCCTGCCAGACAGCGGGAGTGTGACCGAATTCAAGTCGAATTACCGAGAGGTGCCGTGGATCACGGTTTCTTCCTCCTCGGACAGTCCGGACAGACTGGAGGCCGTGTGTGAGCCCGACTCTAACCCTAATCAGCGACGGCAAGAAGTTCATGTGGGATGGTCATCTTTTCGAAACGCGGGATGAGGGCTTGCGCGAGGCAGCAGCTTACGAGAAAGACAATTTCGAAGTCCGGATGGTGGAACAAGAAGGCAAGTTCCTTGTCTACACCCGAAGAGCCGTGAAGGAGCATGTATTGACCGAGACCTAATGGGCCACCTCAGAAAGGGATGTGCCGTATGGCGGTCAGGGCCTTCCCGATTCAATGCGATCCGACCCTGCTGTCGGACATTCGGCGGTATGGGAAGTTCGATACGACCGGTTGCTATCAGTGCGGCAGTTGCACGGTCTCCTGTGAACTGGTGTCGGATTCAGCCACTTTCCCCCGAAAAAGCATTCGCTACGCCCTTCTTGGGCTGCGAGCACCGCTGCTGCGCGGGCTGGATCCATGGGTTTGTCACGACTGCGGCGATTGCTCGCTGGTCTGCCCGCGCCACTCCGAGCCCCGGATCTCGATGCTCACACTGCGGCGATTCCTTTGTGCGCAATACGAATGGACGGGCATCGGCGCGAAGCTGTTGCAGTCGAAGGCGTGGTATCTGGGTTCCCTGATCTCCGTTGCCGTTCTTACCGTGCTGGCGATCGTCGGCTATCACCTTTGGTATGTCGGAATGGCCGCCAGGGATTTTGCCACCACGCCATTCGGTCTCGATCACATGTTCCCGATCATGACCTATTACACGCTGACCGTCGTTCTCCTGCCCCTGTTGCTTCTGCTCTCGCGCATCTTCCACATCTGGCGGATGACCATGGCCGGGGAAGAAATCGGATGGACGACATACGTGCGCCAGGCGTGGGTCTACGTCTACCAATTGGTGGCTCAGCCGCTGATGCGCAAATGTCCCGAGCATCGGCGATGGTTTCAGCACGAGTTTCTCGCGGTGGGCACGGTAATCATGCTGGCGATAAAGGTTTTCGGCCTGCGCTGGTTCCAGACGGACAACATTTATCCTATTTATAATCCGCAGCGCTGGCTCGGATATTTGGCCGCCGGCTTCATCCTCTACGGAATGGGCGGCATTCTTTATGGCCGTTGGCGGGGACAAATAGAGATTTATAAGGAAACACATTTTCACGATCTCGTGTTTCCTGTCCTCATCCTATCTACGGCTGTCAGCGGTCTGGCTGCGCACATCTTGCGCTATCTCGGTTTCGGGCTCGCCTGCCACTACGTGTATGCCCTGCACGTCATCATTGCCACTCCCATGCTGGTGATCGAGATGTCGTTCGGGAAGTGGTCGCACATGGTCTACCGTCCTCTGGCTCTCTACTTTACGGCCGTGAAGGAAAGGGCCAATCAACAAGAGCCCGCAAGGGAGGCAGTTTCCGATGCCATCTGACGAATCGAAAGTTCCGGTAGGTGCGGCCCTCGTAGTAGGCGGAGGTATCGGTGGGATGCAGGCCGCACTGGATCTGGCCGGCGGCGGCATCAAAGTTTATCTCGCGGACTCCAAGCCAGCCATTGGCGGGGTGATGGCGCAGTTGGATAAAACCTTTCCCACCAATGATTGCGCCATGTGCACCATGGCGCCACGCCTGGTGGAAATCGGACGTCACAAGGATATCGACATCCTCACCCTCAGCGAAGTGGAGCGGATCGAGGGCCAGCCCGGAAATTTCAACGTCACCCTCAAAAAACAGCCGCGCTACGTGATTGAGTCCAAATGCACCGGCTGTGGCGCGTGCACCGAGGAGTGCCCGGTAGTGCTCCCGTCGGAATTCGACCAGGGATTGGCGGAGCGGAAGGCGATCTACCGTCCGTACCCGCAGGCTGTTCCCAACGTGTTCACGATCTCCCGCCGCGGAGCTTCCCCCTGCCAGGCAGCTTGTCCCGTTCATCAAGGCGGACAGGGATATGTGACTCTGATTGCGCAACGGCGCTTTGAAGAAGCGCTTCAGGTCATCTTGCGCGATAACCCGCTGCCCTCCATTTGCGGACGCGTCTGCACTCACCCTTGCACTGACGCATGCACTCGTTGCCAGGTCGATGATCCCATCAATCTGCCCGGCTTGAAGCGCTTCATCACAGATCAGTTTCCGGACTACAAGCTCCCGCAACCTAGCATCCCTGACCGTCCAGAAAAAATTGCAGTCATTGGCTCGGGCCCGGCGGGACTTGTCTGCGCCTATCAGCTCCGTCACAAAGGCTACCATCCGACCATCTTCGAAGCGGCCCCCTCCGCCGGAGGGATGTTGACCGTCGGCATTCCGTCGTACCGGTTGCCCCGCCGAACGCTGAATGCCGAAATCGACAAGATGCGCGGTATCGGGATCGAAATTCTGTTGAGCACAGCGGTGGGCCGCAGCGTCACTTTCGACGAACTGCGAAAGAACTTTGCCGCTGTTTTCATCGCCATTGGCGCCCACATCGAACGCAAACTGGGTATTCCGGGAGAACATCTGCCCGGCGTTACCGGGGGCGTGGAGTTCCTGCGTCGCGTGAACCTGGAAAAGGCGGTGGCGCCCGGCCATCGCGTGCTGGTGATTGGCGGTGGAAACTCGGCTCTGGACGCGGCACGCACCGCTCTGCGTTGCGGAGCCAGCGAGGTCACCATCGTCTATCGCCGCACCCGGGCTGAAATGCCTGCCGACCCGCGTGAGGTCAACGACGCAGAGCGCGAGGGCATCAAGCTGATGTTCCTCGCGGGTCCTAAATCGTTCAAAGCAGGGCCGGACGGGCGCGTCGCTGGCCTCGAGTGCCTGAAGATGAAGCTGGGCAAGCCGGACGCCAGTGGGCGGCCCGCTCCCGAGCCGGTTCAGGGATCGGAATTCGTTTTGAACTGCGATGCGGCTATCGCGACCATTGGCCAGTTTCCTGACGTGGGGAGTCTGGGAGAGCGGCTCGGCCTGGAAACCACAAAATGGGGAACGCTCAAGGCCGATCCCCTGACGCTCGAAACCGGATTGCCCGGAGTATTTGCGGGCGGGGACTGTGTCTCCGGTCCTGACGTAGTGATCAACGCCGAGCTGGCCGGCAAGAAAGCTGCGACCTCGATTGATCGTTGGCTCAATCACCAGGACGTGCGGGCCGGGCGCGACGGCGAGGGGCCGTATCGCACCGAATACGTTGTGGACACGACTGGCGTGCTGATGCAGCGCCAGATCCACATGCAAGCCCTCGACCCTGCGACCCGCGGAAAAACATTCGCCGAGGTCCATGTCGGCTACACGCCCGAAGAAGCTGTTGCCGAGGCCCGGCGCTGTCTCGCCTGCGGGATTTGCTGTAATTGCCAGATCTGCGGAACTACGTGCCAGGCTCACGCCATCGACTACCTGCAGCGCGAGCAAAAAGTCGAGCTAAACGTTGGCGCTGTTGTCCTCGCTCCCGGCTACGAGATCTTCGATGCGCGTCTGAACAAGGATCTCGGCTACGGGCGCTTTCCCAACGTAGTCACCTCGCTCGAGTTCGAGCGGATTATGTCCGCATCCGGCCCATACTCCGGACATGTGTTGCGGCCGTTTGATCGGAAGGAACCGAAGCGCATCGCCTTCCTGCAATGCGTGGGGTCGCGCGACGCAGAACACGACTACTGCTCCTCGGTGTGCTGCATGTATGCCACCAAAGAAGCCATTATCGCCAAGGAGCACCTCGGCGAAGGGCTGCAGTGCGACATCTACTTCATGGATCTGCGGGCCTTCAGCAAGGGCTTCGAACAGTACTATCGCAGGGCACAAGAACTGGGCGTGCGGTACATCCGTTCCCGCGTGCCGAACCTCGAGGAAGTTCCAGAGAGCCGGAACGTAATCGTCAAGTATCTGGGCGAAAACGATAAAAAACTCTCCCGCGAATACGATCTCGTGGTGCTGTCGGTCGGAATGCAGCCGCCGAAACAGGTGAAGCAGTTCGCCGATCGATTTGGGATTGCGCTGAACGAATTCAGTTTCTGCAAGACTTCAGGATTCACCCCGGCACATTCTTCGCGGGAGGGAATCTACGTTGCGGGCCCGTTTGTCGAGCCCAAGGACATTCCTGAAACCGTCATGCAGGCCTCGGCGGCCGCCTCGCAGGCCCTTTCACTTTTGCACGAAGCTCGCGGAACGCTCATCAAGCCCAAGGTCTACCCGCCCGAAAAAGACGTTAAGGAAGAGGATCCGCGCATCGGGGTTTTCGTCTGCCATTGCGGCACGAATATCGCAGGAGTGGTGAAAGTTCCGGAAGTCGTCGAGTATGCGCAGACCCTTCCCAATGTCGTCTATGCGGAAAACAATCTCTACACTTGCTCCAACGACGCACAGGATCGGATCAAGGAGAAGATCCACGAGCACAATCTGAATCGGGTTGTGGTGGCCTCCTGCACGCCCCGCACGCACGAGCCCCTGTTCCGCAACACGATGGCGGAAGCCGGTCTCAATCCTTATTTGTTCGAGATGGCCAACATCCGCGACCAGTGCTCGTGGGTTCACATGCACCAACCGGAAGAGGCTACAAAGAAGTCCAAGGATCTGGTCAGGATGGCGGTGGCCAAGTCGCGGTTGTTAACGCCCCTTCAGCGCCAGCAACTGAAGATCGAGAAGGCCGCACTGGTCATCGGCGGCGGCATTTCGGGAATGACTGCAGCCTTGTCGCTCGCACGCCAGGGCTACGACGCCTATCTGGTCGAGAAAGAAGACGAACTCGGCGGCCATCTCAAGCACGTGCACTATCTGCTGAACGGCGAGAGGCCGCAGGATGAGTTGTTCCGCCTGACGAATGAAGTTGCGCAGAACAGCCGCATTCATGTGTTCACCGCCGCCACGATTGAAAACATCGACGGCTCGATCGGCAATTTCAAGACTCGAATCTCCGTCGGCGGAGAGACGACGGAACTTGCACACGGCGTCGTGATCGTGGCGACCGGCGCAAAACAGTATCAGCCGCAGGAATACCTCCATGGGCAGGACGAGAGGGTCATCACGCAACGTGAACTCGAAGCCCGCCTTGCCCTCGGCGGCGAGTTCCTGAAGCCAAATGGCCGCGCAAAAACGGTCGTCATGATCCAGTGTGTAGGCTCGCGCGAGGCGGACCACCCCTACTGCTCGCGC
>Ga0187769_10002236_pt1 | contig 11277 bp, 9 predicted proteins | sample 0116_SJ02_MP02_1_FD_133140 | JGI IMG/M metagenome (GOLD analysis project Ga0187769, IMG submission 133140) | Tropical peat soil microbial communities from peatlands in Department of Meta, Colombia - 0116_SJ02_MP02_10_MG | ecosystem: Environmental > Terrestrial > Soil > Wetlands > Peat | place... | reverse complement strand
TTCATGTCCGAACTGACGGGCGAGTGGCCCGGACTAGGAATCGAGAAGGACTCTCCGCGAGCGTGTCCCTCAGAACGCCTTCAATCTATCATCCGGGCCATCCGCCCCCAGGGCTCACTGTCAGGGCTACTTGGGAGGAGTCGAGGGATTCGATGTCTCTTGAGTGCTATTGGGATTCTCTTCGCCCGTATTCGAGGGCTTAGTAGGATGCAGCTTGTGCATCTCCTTTGCGCCCTGCCCTGGATCCATCATCTTCACCTTGATGTCCGAGGCAAACATCCCAGAGGACCATTTCATGTAGTAGATCTTACCCGCCTCGGCGTCGAATCGGATTCTCTCGGCCTGGCCCCTCGTCTGGTTGACCCCCGCGGCGGTGGACATGATGACGCTGGGTCCGTAGTACATTCTTGCCGCCCCGGTAACGATGATCGTGCCCGGATCCACCTCAGTCCAGGCATATTCGCCGTTGAGCAGCGTGCCCAGATACACGCCGTTGACGTAGAGATGGTCATGAGCGGCGGAGCCGAGGGCTCCCCCTGGCCGGTAAATGCAGACGATCGCCTTACCCACGGAAGGCGCTGCCGGCATCGGCGGCATCTCCTTGGCAGGCGTCTGATTCTGGGCCGCTGGCGGGGCCGGTTGTTGATTCTGCGCGGCTGGCGGCGCTGGTTGTTGATCCTGCGCGGCCACAACAAGAACGCCACCGAAAAGCAACAGCGCGCAACAGGCCAGCGCAAGCGCCAGCAACGCCAATACCAGGGAACTCGTTTTCTTCATGGAAAGCCTCCTCGTTGAGACGTGGTTCTTTCGCAGCCGGCCGCGGAACGGGGTCCCGGGATGAGGCAACCGAAGGATTTCGCGAATGCAATCACAAGAATGGCCAGGACCATCCGTTTGACCTTGTCTACCGAAATTTCCGATTTGCACCTCCGACTCGCAGAGTATAAACCTTGCTCCGCTCGCCTCCACAACTTTCTTCGCCAGAGCCGGCCCTGGAGAGAGCTTGCGGTGGGCAAGGGCACTCGTTGTGCCGTCCGACGCGCTCCCCATGTTGTCGCGTAATCGATTTCTCAGACACCGCTCCGACCCTTCTGGTCCGGCTCCCGGATTTTGCAACCGCAGTCGGAGTGCTACCCGCTCGCCACCGGCAGCGCCCAGATGCGCCGGAGCATCGTTCCGAACAGGCGTCGCGTCAGATGGCTCTCCGCTAGCAAAAGCCAATAATACCGCACGTGCTTCACCAAGCGTCCGCCAGTTTTGACCAGGCGTTGCTGCAAGCTGGTCAGCGACCAGGCATCAATTCTCTTCGGCAGCACCAGCCGCCGCCACAAGTTACCGAGGTTGTACGCCAGGACGCTCAACTGTAGGCGCACTTCATTCGCTCGGAAGCGATGACAAGACAACCGTGTCCAATGCGCCCCCTGCTTGCCCTCCTTGATCCATTGCTCCGCCGTGCCCCTCTTGTTGTAGAACCGCACGACCGCCCGACTCGGGAGGCTGAGATTCGTAACGATAAAGCCCACTCTCGGGAACAGCTCCCCGAAGTGGAACTCCACCTTCGCTACTACTCGTCGTGCTGTCTTCCAACTGGCGGCTTGGTAGAGAAAGCCCTTGTACCGGACTACGGGTTTGTGGCTTGGCCTTCCGACTGGCCGCGTCAGCAACTCCGCGATGTCCCGCTCCAGGTTGTCGTTCGCGGGAATGCGAACGGCGTACTTCACGCCCCGCTCTTCCAGAGCCTCGTAAATCTCCGGCTTGGCAAAGGCGGCGTCCGCTCGGAAGGCGACTTGCTTGCCCTCCGCCCGTTGCCGCTCGATCTCCGGCAGCAGCAGCTCGTCCCAGTCTTCAGCGCTGTGCACGTGGCCCGGACGCAGCTTCGCCGCCAAGCAGTCGCCGTGACTGTTGAACAGAAACAGCGGATGGTAGCAGACCGACTCAAAGTGCCCGTTGTAGGCGCTGCCCTCCTGCTCACCGTGAACCGGACTCTCACTGGAATCCATGTCGAGCACGACGCGGTTGGAGCCAGCAAAAGACTCACCCTGCCCGAGCGTCTCCCGGTTCAACGCCATCAGCCCGATCAGATTCTCTTCCTTGGTCAGCAGTTCGGTCTCGAACCAGTGCAAGGTCGAGGTCAGCGCCGCGCCCCGGTCCCAGATTCTCGGTGAGCTGATTAAGCGGAACGTTGGATCGGCGGCCAGTCGCTCGGCGTCGTTGAGATCCTCGTAGCCCGCCAAACGGCTGTAGACCGACTGCCGCAGTAGATCGGTCAGCGTGAATTGCTTGTTCAAGCCTTGTCGCGAGTCGCTCAATTGTTCCCCGATGAGCGTCTCTAGGCCCAGTCGTTCATCCAACTCGCGAATCAGAATCAGGCCTCCGTCGGAAGTCACTCGTGATCCCTGGAAATCGACCTTCAAATAAGCATTGAATGAAAGCTGAAAGGGCTGATTTTGTATCTCACCCATCGGGTGCGGACCTCCAAAGTGTCTCAGATGTGCTGGAACCCGCATGAATCAAGGCTTCCAGGGGCATCATAAACTCAATTCGTCACATTCAAATCGGAAATGGAGGCTCACAGCCTGTACCCTTCGGAACCAAAGTGACCTTGTTGGTCCGCTGGAGGATCGTTTCCGTAATGGTGATATGAATGGAGTGGTTTACTTTGTAGGAGGCAGTCATTTTTTTTGTCGTCACTCGACTTGACCTGGTAGTTCGCCGGTTTGCTGAGGGTGTCTTTGACCGCGATCCACAAATCGCTGCAAGCAACGCCGGGATAGGGAGTCTTGTAGGTCTCGCCAAACGCCGGCAGAGCCACAACAAGCGACAACAAACCCATGACCACATGTGACGTCTTCATGATGCCAGGTCTCCTCGGGCGCGCGCGCTTCTGAACGTGTCAAAACCGGGGAATTGGCCCCGGTTTAGTTAAGAGAAGTGGCTCTCAACTTCGGCCGCGTTACCTCACCTACTCCCGCTGAGTCAACCCTGCCCGCCGCTCGCGGAGAACGCCTGTGGTGAGCCCTGGCGGGCCTGCCTGCCGCCTGCCGGCAGGCAGGGCAGGCAGGGACGGATTCAGTTTGCAACGGGGTTTTGAGCGAAAGCCGCCAGTGGAGGGCGTTAGGAACGTGACGCCTGGACGCTGCCTCGCCGGTGCCGTATGACCTAATGCCCTTTCGGAATCGGTTCCCTTGGACTCGAGCCATGCAGCGTAAGATTCCATTGTGGGAACCATACAGCCTGGATGGGCTCCCGGCGCGGCAAAGAACGTCGCAGCCTCACCCCGGAGCCGCAATGACTATCGTTTCGCGGTGGCGCTTGCACTGATCACTACGGTTGCCGCGCTGCTTCGATTGCACGCGCTTGGGGATCGTGGCCTTTGGCTCGACGAAATAACCAGCGCCAACATTTCGCGCGAGGGATTGCGCCAATTATTCCAAACTCTCAGAGTCCGCGAAATCAATATGGCGTTCTACTATGTCCTTCTACATTTTTGGATGAAGGTCGGCGCCTCCGAGGCCTTCCTGAGGTTGATGTCGGTTGTTTTCTCTGTGGCCGCAGTCCCGTTCCTCTACGCCATAGGTTCGCGGCTGTTCGCGCGCAACGTTGGCCTGATCGCGGCCTGGCTTCTCGCGGTCAACGCATTTCAGGTCCGCTACGCTCAGGAAGTGCGCGCCTACGCGCTGTTTACGCTACTCGCCGTCATATCGACTTACTTGCTCGTTCGCAACATCCAGCAGCCGCAGAATGCTCTTTTTGGTTGCTACGGCGTGATTCTGGCGCTGATGCTTTATTCGCATGTCCTCGGTCTCCTGATTATCCTCGCTCATGGTGTCTCTATTCTTTTCTTGCCGCCTCGCCAGATACCTTGGAGGAATCTGGCTCGGAGCTGCATCTGGCTCATCGGCCTGAGTCTTCCCTTGGCGGTGTTTGTTCACCTGATCAAGGCCGACCCGTTGGACTGGCTGCCCAGACTCGATACATCGATCGTATTCAATTTCCTGATTCTGACGGCAGGTAATCGGGGAACTCTTCTTCTGGTCCTAGGGACGATCGCTGTTGCGATCTTCATTTTTCAGACGGCTCGCGCGCTCATCCGGAATGGACGCTCCAAGGAAAACTGGGGCTCGATACTGGTCCTTTCCTGGTTCTTCGTGCCTTTGGTTGCCGTGCTCACGATTTCGGCGTTTCGGCCGTTCTTCGTGCCGCGCTTTCTGCTTCCTTGCGTACCTGCATTTCTTTTGGCTGCGAGCGTTGGTCTCACACTGATACGTCCCCGCTCTGTTGCGTGGACGCTCGGCGGTGCCATCTCGGTGCTGTGCCTGGCAGGCGTTGTTCCCTGCTATCACCTCGGCGGCGTGCTCGATGATTGGCGAGCAATCGACTCCCATATTTTGGGTCAAACCCTGCCGGGAGACGCAATTTCCTTTTATCCCAAGTACGCTTCCGTCCCATTTGAATACTATAGAACTCGCCAGACGCCGGTACCGGAGTGGCCGGTAGCCATCACGAACTATCCCAGTGCCGCTGTGGATTCTTCGCGTGCCGCCGGCGTTCCAGGTGGATTTGCGAATGCGCAGATGACGCGGCGTCTGTGGGTCGTCATCTACTGGCCGGCCGGCCGCTCGACGGAAGCAAGGGAAAATCTCAGATTAACCTTGCAGACGTGGCAGAGCAAAGGGTGGCATCTTCAGCAAGCGCGAGAATTCGCCGATGTTAGCGTCCTGCTTTTTGCCGCCTCCTCGACCGGCGCGGTTCCGCTCGCCGAGTTGCCGGCGCTGGTCTCGTCGGCCGCCAAACCGCCGCAGCCCGCCGCATCATCCGCCAAGTAGGTCACAGGCATTCAACCAGTTTCGATGGGCGGCCCGGCCATGAATGGGGGAGACGGGTTGGCGTGCCCCCACGTCGGGATTACGTGCCGGTCTCTTCTCCCTATCAAACCTCAAAACCCGGGGACATCCATGGTAAGTCCAAGTCAAGGGGAAACGGAGATTCCCCGAACTCCGGGAACTCCCGAAGCGAAAGAGCGAGCGAATCAGACTTCAGCCGTTGGTCCCTTACGGCGGCCCAAGCGCCAGCTGGGCCAGACATCCATTTGCGGGAACAGCCTTGCCGCGCCGTAGCCTTGGCGAAGGCGGGCCACTCCCGCGCTCTTTCCCTCGCCTGCCGTGCACTCGCCGAGGCCGTTCCAGGCGACGCCGCGATGCCACTCCGTCTTGGAGTGCCATTGCTCGTCCGCACCCTCCCATGACCGCTGTGTTGTGAGCGAAATGACCACGTACTTCCGGTCGGTCGCTCGAACCGACTTGTGCTCCGGGTTCCTTCCCAAATAACCGATTAGATGAACTACGTTGGGGTACATTTTGTTTCTCCGTTTCTGCCGTTGTAATTGGGGCATCCGGAGGCGAGTGGATGCTGCTCCTAAGGCGAGCGGCTGCATTGTGGGAGGGACCCGAAAAATGTTCGCCAGTCGTTAAAGGATTATTCGGCGAGGAACCGGCAAAGCAGAAGACGCGCAGGCGCCGGGCGCAGGAATTATCCCGAGCCAGTGCCCAATGGAGAGGGCGGGAACGGAGACAATGGACCGCAACGAGTCTTATCGGTGCCGACCGGAATCAGGGCCACAGTAGGGAAAGCTGAGACAAACCGCAAGTTCTGCATTGGACTCGCAAATAAAGTGCCGAAAGGAATGCTCAGCTTGCGCCTCGCAGAGAGTCTACAGCGGCAACTCGGGAGCAGGAAGTTTCTGCAGCCAGAATGCATATTTGTCTGAAGGCGGCAATTGGGCATTTCAAGGAGAAACGGGACTCTATCCCAATGATTTCGTACAGGAATCAGCTCGGCTACATGAGTGTTGCGGTTTCGTGCCGCCACGAGACATGTTGGTGGGTAACATCATCTCTGGGCGAGACGAGCCAAGTACTCCTTGCCCTTGCCAACTTCGAGGTTGATCGGCACGCGCTTGAGACATAGAGGGCATTCATTTTCTTCCCATGACTGCAACGTGAGCTCTGATAGAACGAAATAGTCTTCTGGGCTACCAACCTGAGCGGAGGAGACGCCGCCCCTATTGCAGATGGCTGACACCCCAATAACGCGCCCCAGGGCACCTCTCGCGGCGTCGACAACTGCTCTTGCCGATCCACCGGTCGTCAGAATATCTTCCACTACGAGCACCTTATGATTTCGCAGGAGCTTGTCGTACCCCCTGCGAAACGTGAATACGGACGAGGGGTCTTTCTCTGCGTACACTGCTAGGGCCCGGTTCCCCTTAGAGGTCAGATGGTAGGCTGTCCACTGAGCGAGAACAACCCCGCCAACGGCAGGTGAGGCGACGATATCAATTCCCCTCCCGTCAAAGTGTTCCGCGATTGCGCCACACAACGCTGAGAGAGCAACAGTGTCTGGGTAAATGGCGTCCTTGTTGATGTATGTGTCGCCGTGCCTCCCTGACGTGTAGACCACATGAGTGTTGCGGATTATGGCGTTGTGTTCCTCAAGGGAACGAAGGACCTCATCTTGCGTCATGAAGCGCCACCCTTGTCTAGCTCTTCGATTTCGGCCCTGATCATTGCTGCGGCGGCTTTCCGACTGGGTATCGAGGTGGGCGGTTTGAGAATGGGTCTGCCGATCACCAGATAATCAGCACCGTCTCTGACTGCGTCACCTGGCGTCATAACTCGCCGTTGGTCTCCGGTCTCCGCCCATCTCGGGCGTATGCCAGGAACAACAGTCAAGAGGTCACGTGTCTCAACGGAACCCTTGAGAATCGGCAACTCTTGGGCTGAACAAACTACTCCATCTAGCTGCTCTCGTGCAGCCATGGTTGCCAAGCGCAAAACTTTGGTTTCGATTGTGCTCCCAAAAACATCCTGGGCGCCACCGCTGCTGAAGGAGGTGAGGACTGTGACTGCGACGGCCAAGGCCGGGCCTCTGTTTTCAGAACAAGCCCGGAGTGACTCCAGGCCCGATGACGCGTGAACGTCAAACATCCATACTCCGAGTTTAGACAGAGCACGTGCGGCACCAGCGATTGTGTTGGGAATATCGTTGAACTTGCCGTCGTAGAACACTCTACATCCGAGATCTGCCAACCCTTCAACCACACGCCTGCTCCCTTCAGCGGTCAGCAACTCGAGTCCCACCTTGAATGCGCCTACTTCCTCTCTGATCTCTTGTACGACATCTCGCGCTTCGGTTAGGGATGGCACATCAAGAGCAACGATAATTCTCTCCTTGCCGACAGGGCGCAATCTCCTTTGGGATAGGTCATTAGATGGTGAGACCACTTCGGCACCACTTATTCTTTCCCGGTGCGACTGATCAGGTCGTCCTCGGGATTATGGAATGATATGGGTCCCTGGTTCGGCTCAGTCGTCCAAGGTGATTCGTTGGACAAGTACTGTTGGAGGGTTGGGGAAAGAGCGTCGCGGACGGACTTGGTTACAGCAATTGCCCCGCGTCGCCCCCCATGTATGTTTGCCATCCTGAACGCTAGTAGGCTCGCGCCCCAAGCCGAGTGTGCCCCAGATCGCGCCTCATCGTACTTCGCGATGCCGAACCGCACGTAGTGAATCGCTACGCGCGCCTGATCGTGGTCCCAGGCTTCCAACTGAACCTTGAGCTTATCACGCAGCTCTAGTGTCTTAAGGAAGACTTCGTTCGGATCAGCACCGGCGAGCGCTAACGTATCAGCATTGTAACCCGCAACGAACACCCTGCCCTGACTCGTTGAATCAACGACGGACTGCGCGCTTTTCCTCATCCACTCTTCCAATCGCTCCGCGGTCTCCTGCGAATCATCCTTCTCGTTAAACAGGGGGCAGTTGGCGGCAAAACTCCCAAAATTGTAGAACTCCGCCACGGAGACGTAACCCTTCTTCAGGCGTTGTGACATCTGCTTGCTCATCTTTACTAGGTCAGCTTCGCGGCGCTTCCTGCGCTCATCAAAGAACTCATCGCCTTCAAGCTCGGGGAATCGCACTCTGAATAGCTTTACTATCCCCATGAATGCAGACCGAATTGTCTCCATAGTAGGGACATCAAGAGTGCTGTCCCGTTCAATCCGATCAGTGGCCATTTCTAGCGAGGGCCCGAGTCCACTGAGTTCGGATGCGTTTTCGAGCATCTCACGGAGATAAAATCGCGCGTCCTTTTCCCCTCTGGCCCCGGTCGGCAGCACATACACACGTTGCTCAGCCGTACGCACGTCCTCATCGAGCCCCACTAAGGTCAGGATCTGTCGGAGAAAGCTCGTAAATGGCCGGATGATGCCCGACGCCCAATCCAGTAGTCCCACTGGGTAGTCAGTCTCGAGTCGGTCGGGCATGAATCTTGGGTTTCGATCAACCGTATCAAGGATAATATCCCCTGCATCGATCTCCTCTCGGGCGAACACTTCGGTTGTATGTCGCCTCAATTCAGGCAGATTTCGATACATGTTCAGTTTTAGGGAAAGGAAGCGTGCCGCCTGGGCGAATTCTTTGATTGAAGACCGCAGTCGTTCTCTGCACTCGCCCAGGGGTGAACCAATGATCGCAATATCTGCTAGGTCTGGAAAGAAACGCTCAATTCCTGTCTGTAACCAGTAGGCCAGTTCAAACAACGCACACCGATAAGTCACCTTTTCGTTGCGCGCGGAAGCCAGAACGACAAGCGGGTCATCAAACGGTGGACCCTCCGACCCCACTGTCCTCAAGCTTTGGATCGCTGAGTACGCCTTAATGAGGCCCTTAACTCTTGCAGTGAGAGATCCTGGACATAGCGGAGCACTGAACAATTTCTCCCATGAACCAAGGTCGTGTGTGGAGTACCGCCTTTGACCTCGGTTAGCTACTTCCACATCGAAGCAACGCGACTTAACAAGCACAGGCAAGAGGTAGCGATCAGGGGGTGGCGGAAGGTTTGGCATTGCTCCGAACTTGTAAGGGAACCAATTCATGCTCAGAGGGGGAAGATCCTCTCCCCAGTCATGCACCAAGTTAGAGAGAAGTTTTGCGACGTGGAGCTCGCCTTCCGTTTGAACGCGACGCTGTCGCAACCACAACGACAGCGCATTCGCACATACGACTCGCGTCCGCCTAACCCTCACATCGTCGTATGTTTGCAAATGCTTGCCATCGTATTCTCCACGCCAGAAGGCCCTTTGGATACGGACGATGTCCTGTTGGATCGTTCCACGTTCTGTAGGCTGCAAGCTCCCTGCATCAAGTTCGTAGTCGAGCGCGATGCTAATCGAACGTTCGTCGGCAGGCCCCGTGCGCGCGACAATCTCCGCGAACGATATTGGCTCAGTTTCTCGTTCCTTGTCCTCCAAAGCCTCCCAGCGCTGCGGCACAACTTGGAGGAGACGGTCGCGTGCGTCGAACTTCTCAACGAAATGCACACAGGCGCGATCAGGCTCGATGAATTGTGGAACAGCACTCCTAGAAGCTGGGAACAGGTTCTGGGATGATCGCTGCAGAAGAGCAGAGCGAACATCCTGAGCAAGTTCCTTGCCGCGACGCGGACCGAAGATCGACTTCATTTGGGTCAAGGGCATGCCTGCTAGGCTACGCAATCCAAGGCTGCTAAACACACCTGCTTGGATGGCTTGCCGGAGTAGTTCTAAACTGATGTCCACACAGAGGTCCACGTAAGCACGCTTGAAGTCGGGCAACCCCTCCGCTTGGTTCAATTCGGATTGTGCTGCTCCATAACGGAGTTTCGTCTTCTGGGCCAGTTTAACCCATGCTGCGTGAGGCCCATGGAGCGTGGGAAAAGTTATAAAAACTAGCACGACGCGCGCAGAGATGGGTTCAAAATACCCTCGTATCTTGAAGGGTCCGTCCCAAGTGGCAAGTATGCCTTCCGGCAGTAGCACACGGCTAAGATCAAAGAACGACGGCCGATCTAGAGTGAAACCTTCAACCGTGTCGATATCGCTTTCTTCAGACTGCCAGACAATCTCGCTGTCACCGAACGGCAACAGCGCTTTCACAATTTCTGGCGTCGTCCAATCGCGGTCGGAAGTACCCTCCACTGTAATGTGCTCGACATCCATTGGCGGCGCCCGACGCGCAAGCAGTCGGGAAAGAAAAGTCGCAGTGTAATCGAACGTTGGATCGTCCAAGTCCTCGACCGCACGCATTTCGAGATCGTGGACCTCGCCTGCGATAAAATGTGATCTTCGCCGAATCAGGCAGATGCTTGTGACAAGAACACCAAGCGATTCAAGCCTCTGTCTGAGCAACGCAATCTTGCGCCCGTGCTGCACCATCTCGTCAAAAACGACGACATGCGACCGCCCGAACAATCTCTTGATCTGACTATCTGAAAGGTCGTTAATCGCATTGCTGTGCCAGAGGTTCTCGCCCCAGCTGAAACCTTCTGGCTCGAGGATTGTGAACGTCTTCGCACCACGACGGTCCATGACGACGACATGGAGTGAGCCATCAGACGGCATCAGTCGCCGCAATCCTTGCCGCCAGCTCAGGATTCGAGCCTGGGCCCAGCTCGGGACCACAATGTAGCCCCAAGATCCTACACCGGGTGGCACGGAGCTCTGCTGAGCGTTAACGTTAGCAGAGGCTTTCTCCATGTCAGCCCAGCTGAATCGAATCTGAGAACCGATTCGACGATGGGGTAACCCCCCGAACCGAACCATGCGACGAACGGTGGTCTCTGACACGCGAAGGTATTCCGCCGCTTCAGGGATGGTGAGCAATTGTCCCCTAGCCAACTCTTCTCTCATATGGTCAATATTGGTCACCATAGGTCACTAGTAGCCTCCCAACTGGCATATACTACCTCCTATGGGCGCCAGGAGTCAATATGTCCTGACCCATGCCAGTCGTGCTGGGGTGGGCTAACGGCGAGCAGTCCGACAGACTTGAAAATGCCTAAATCTGACGAATAGCAGCGCCTCGCGCCGAGTGAGCGCCCGGTTATGGGCATCACTTACTGGACGTGGTGGACGAGATGATCGAAGTGAGAATCTCGGAGCTAGCGCGCTGCACAGGCTCAAATGATTCCGCCAAAGTCTCCTGGTCGCCGGAATAAAGGTGAATGTAGTCAGCAGAATTCTGTGCCTTGATGCCGATGGCTTCACAGACGACGAATGCAACTGCTTCTGCTTCGGTTTCGCGGGCGCGCTTTATCCTCGCGCTGCGACGATCTTGGCCGTGGAGGAGGGCCTGCGCGCATTCGTGAGCCAGCGGGGCGAATTCCTCGGCGGGAGATTGCCCCGGCTGGAGCACGATCTTGCTAAGCGAGAACCATCCCCTGGCAGGCGGCGCGGCCTTT
>Ga0187769_10002234_pt1 | contig 11282 bp, 11 predicted proteins | sample 0116_SJ02_MP02_1_FD_133140 | JGI IMG/M metagenome (GOLD analysis project Ga0187769, IMG submission 133140) | Tropical peat soil microbial communities from peatlands in Department of Meta, Colombia - 0116_SJ02_MP02_10_MG | ecosystem: Environmental > Terrestrial > Soil > Wetlands > Peat | place... | reverse complement strand
GAAGTATTGGCATTGCGATGGGTGCGAGCAACAAGGCGACGACCAACAGGCCGGCAAGATACGGCCTGGAGCCGAACCATCTGGACACCCCTTTCTTTGAGATGGAGCTCCTTTCGATTAAGATGGCACCACCTGCGTACAGCACCGGATAGGCCGGAGCAAGATAGTATGTCTTCATGTTGAGCACGGTCATGAATGCATAGAGAATGATGTAGGCGAGCCCGAAGGCTCTGAACTGGTTGCCTTCGCTTGACCGGAGGTAGAAGTAGAGCCCTATCAGGAATATGGGGACGTTGAGAAAAGTCACTAGCGCCAGCTGGGTGTAAAGGAAGTTCACAGGACCGCCCCCGCTGAAATCTCCAGTGAACTCCTGGTAGAACTGGATCATGGGCCAGCCGTTGATGGAGTTCCAGTAGATCATGGGTAAGACTAAGGCGACAGGTATCAGACAAGCAAGGACTATCCACTTTGATCTCAGGTATTGTCTTGCCGAGGGAATCGCAAGGAATGAGATCAAAAGTGCGCCTACGAATAAGAAGATTGTGAGCTTTGTCAGCAGCCCGATTCCTATGACGAGTCCGACAGGGACCCAGAGCTTCTGCTCACGGCGTTTCACAATCCTAATCACCAGGTACGCGAGCAGAGACCACCAGAGGGAGTCGAAGGAGTCGGGGGTAAACAAAGAACCGAACGCAAGGAAGGCAAAGGTCAGCAGGGTCGAGATAGCCGCCAGAAGCTGCGCCCTTCTTCCACCGCCCAGTTCTCTAGCAATCATCCCTGCCAAGATTACGAGCAAGGACTCGTTCAATGCGGAAACCACGTGAATTGAGAAAAGAGAGTCACCGGAAATCACATTGAGCAGTGCAGCAACATAGGCGATGAACGGCGGAAAATCGACGTACCCCAGCGAGAGGTGCTGCGTCCCGCTAACGATGTAGTAAAGCTCGTCCCTGAAGTAGCCGTAGTTCCCGGCTACAGCCATATGGGCGACGAAGCCGATTACCGCCAAGTACACGACTAGAGCTGGGCCACTGAGCCAGAATTGCCTTGACGGTTCGTCGGTCTCCAGGTAGGCGTTCGGAAAAGCTCGGCTTTTTGCGCCCACACCAAGCAGGCTGCCCAGCCCTGATTTGAACTCGATTCGGCATTGGAGCCAAAGACCCAGGCTTTACTATTTTCTCGCAACGTGCGACAGGTAACTCTGTCATTGCACATGTGCAAGGCTGTCTCTGGTTTCGAGAACTAGAGCGAGTGTGGGAGCATATCAATTCTACCGCCGTCTGCCAAAATCGTCTGCCCGGTTACGAAGCTAGACTGTTCTGACGCCAAGAAGAAGACGACATTGGCTATGTCCTCTGGCGTCCCAATTCTGCCTAGCTCTGACCGCTTTGCAACTATCTCGGCGACCTCTTTGAACTCCTTTGCGGACTTGCCGCGACGGTTCAGGTTCGTGTCGATGAAGCCGGGCGCCACACAGTTGACATTCAGGTTGTATTTTCCAAGTTCAAAGGCAAAGCGCTTCGTCAGCGTGATTACTGCAGCCTTGGTGGCGGCATAATACGTTGTCCCGGTGAAGGCGGTCCCGATACCAGCATTACTCGCAATGTTTACGATCTTCCCACTACGCTTCGGAATCATGACCTTGGCGACTTCACGTGTACAATTCAGGACGCCCATCACGTTGACCTGGAACATCCTTTCCATGTCGACCCGCTTGTCTGAAAGCAGATCCCCCCTGAGAAGGATTCCTGCGTTGTTGACCAATACGTCGACTGTCCCAAAGGTTTCCTTGACCTTCATCACCATGCTTGCCACTTCGGTTCTGTCTGCGACGTCAGCTCCGATGGCTACTGCCTTTCCCCCTTGCGCCCGTATTTGACCGACGACGTTCTCTGCATCCTTCTTTGATACGGAGTAGTTGATGGCGACAGTGGCGCCCTCCCTTGCGAACAGTAGGGCCACGGCTTGGCCTATCCCCCTAGCTGCCCCGGTAATTAGACACACTTTGCGTGTGAGATGTCCGTTCATAGCCACAAATCGACCGGGAGACTTTATTTTCCTTCCGACGGCGGAGGCTTTAGGCACGTGGCAAAGAAAGCGTGGCAAAAATGCCTAGACTACCCCCTGACAAGAATGCTAGGCCGTCCTCATGAGGAAAAGGAGAGTACGTCAAGAGACTCAACTGAGCAAAAAGCACTCTTGCTGACAGCTGGGTTTATGTAGAGTGCACCCAACTCGTCGCCTTGTCTAGCGCTATGCCTCCGGCAGAAAGTGGTACCACTGCCCCACAGGGGCGTCCCCGACGGTCTAGAATCAATATCGCAGTGGCGGCGGTGACAATCGCGGCATTGCTCGTGATAGTTTCACTGTTCGGGATAATCCCGACCGGCGCACATGTCCTCTCCGGCTCCAACGCGAACTGCCTGCTCAGCCCTGGTTCGTCGACCGTTGCATCTGAGCCCAAGCCAGACTACGACGTCCAGGAGGTCATGGCATTCGCCCAATCATACCCACGGCTGGAATTCGGTGTCACCGCAATCGCGCAGTGCGACGCCAACGGGTACGGACCCGCCTACCTCGTAAACGGCCTCTCGAGCACAGGCTACTGGTACCAGGTTGGGATAAACTGGGACTGGCCGCTCCAGAAGGGCGGCTACGTCCCGGGCTTCGGCTTTGTCAGCGAGGCCTGGGGGACAGGCGGACTTACAAGCTCATCCGCCTCAACCCCGTTCTCAGGAACAGTCAACCCGAACGACACCGTCGAGCTACGCCTTTCGTTCAACGGTGACGCCGTAGTTGCTTCTGCACGGGACCTGAACACGGGAGCGAGCGCCTCGGCAAGCTACTCCGCCTATGGGGCAACCTCGTTCGTGGGTTCACAGGCGCAACAATCGCCCTCAGCCACTCGAGGCTACTTCACAGGCCTGATGACAGAGTGGTATCATGCAAGTCCAAACTACACCGGACCCGAGCAAGAGGTGACCTACTCTGGGGCGACGCCGATAACGTCGGCCACGCTGGGCGTCACGGAGTGGAACTTCACGACTTCTGTCCCCGTCCCTGTCTTCTCCAGTGTTGCGAACGGTGGCATTCCGATTGATTTCGGCAAGCAACCAAACCAGCTTCAGCAGTTCACGCTAGACGGCTACTGGTATCAGCTTCAGCAGTTCCCGCTAAACGGCAGCTTGCATAGCAGCGACCTAGGTGAAACAATAGCAGCGAACGTGAGTTCACGCCACGCGGTGCCAGGAAGCAGTTCGCCCTCTACAGCAGTTCAGCCCTGCCTATCCTGCCTATACTGCAAGTACCTCCTGTGCGGGTTCACTACCATACAGCAGTTCACGCTGCCCTTCGTGCTCTCGGCCGACGCCTACGAATACGTTACGGGGCCGTAGCCATCAGGAATTTGCGAGATGCCAGAATCGCCGGGACTGCGACTGCAGCCCCGAGCACGCCTTCGTCGTCGCGTGAAAAGGGATCTGTGACCCCCTCTCTGAGAAACGTCCAAGGGTAATTGATTGTCTATGGAGAGCTGAACAGGCCCGGTGGGGCCCGGACCTATTGTGGGATCTGTCTTGTCGGTCAACGGCCACTATTTGGGCCGGGCTCATGAGTATCAAAATAGCTAGAAACAGGCTCCGTTAAGCGAATAGAGGTCGTTCCAAGCTTATTGTCAGCGGGCCCGGTGCGATTTGAACGCACGACCTCTGCGGGGTGTCACCCCACTACAGCTTAGGAGGCTGCCGCGCTATCCGTATTCCGCTCGCCTGGATCTGCGCTACGGGCCCAACCACAAGCCGAAAAGAACCGAGATATTACCTGTTCCGATTCACTGAACGAGGTCGAACTCGATTTCGAGCTCCCTCTTCGAGTTCCTGAACCTCGGCTTTCCGAGCCTGATCTTCCCCACCTGGAGCGTGTTCTCGACGTGACGCTCGTTGCAGCAGTTGATGTTCCAGTCGGGGATTCTAACTATCTTCAGCCTCGTGACGCCGCTGGGCACAGGGTACAGGTCGTAGATCGAGTCCCCGAAGTGCCCCTCCGCCTCGGCTTTCTCCATCTCGAACTCCAGCACCTCGGACCCCTCCGCCACCTTGTCATTCGCTGCCTGCTCGACCCTCGACATCTCCTCGTCGGTGGGCTTCCTGTCGAACTGGACGGTGAGCCTGCCGTGGCTGCCTGACACATGCACTGACGCGGTCAGCTTCGCCCCGAGCACACTCTGGACTGCACCCTTGAGCACGTGAGCGGCTGAGTGGGTCCTGAGTTCTTCCGAGCTCAACTAGAGCCTCGTCGCAATCTTGTAGAAGTCGGACGGCCTGACCTCCAGGCCGTAGCGCCGCTCGTTCCCCCTCATGTACAAGAATATCGAAAGGAGTGTCGGCCACATCCTCGCCATGCTGAACCTGCCCTCCACCTTCGCCTTGATGAAATCGTAGACCTTGGCGTAGGCAGCGAATTGGTTCAGGACCGCCCTCCGGTATCCTTCCCTGTCCCCCAGGTGCTCCACGAAAAGGTTGACACACTGCATGCTTGGAATGATCCCTTCCCCCAGCATAGGGTACACAGTCCCAATGGATTCCCCCACCCCGACCACCTTGCCTTCGAAGAAGGGCTCGGCGAACTTGGGGGGCGTGACCCTCACGGGTCTCCCTATCCTCCTCAGCACGTCGCAGTTGTACTTCTTCACAAACTCGTCCAGCTGCCCTCTGTACCTGCCCCTCAGGTCTCCGGCACCCACATGGGCCATCCCGTCCCCCAGAGGGAAATACCACCAATACCCAGTCAACCCTGGGTAAGGCTTGATCACGAAATCGTCATAGGGGAGGTCTTTCGACTTGACCTGGTATTCTAGGGAAGGGATGAGAAGGTCGCCCCTGATCTTCGGCAGCAAGGACCTGTGCATCCCGGTAGCATCAACCACTGCATCAAACCCCTCGAACTTGCCGTCAGCCGCCGTTATGTGCTCCCCCCAGTGAACCTTCTTGTCTTTCAGCATGTCCTCGGTGAGCCTGTGTTTGTCATAGGTGACGAGCCCCTTCAGCCTGATGTTCAGCTCCTCGTCCCCCAGGTCTACTACCATTTCCTTCCCCCTGTGGAGGACATAATCATCGAAGTTGAATCCCGCCTGCTTCACCATGTCCGTGATGAACGGCTCGCTGGTTCCCCAGGCGCAGACCGTGTACCAGTTCTTCTCTGTGCGCATCTCGAAGGCCTCGGCAGTGACGCCACTGGGCAGCCTGTTCAGCAGAAACGCCCCGGCGACGCCTGCCCCGACGACTGCGAGCTTCAATTGGACGCCTTTAGGCTCCCCGCGCCTCACGGCGTTATTCTACTTGTCGCTTCATCCCGTAGCACTTCTCCCAAAGTTTAAAGCGATGCGGTAACCCGAGTAACCTTGGTAACTAGATGGCCAAGCAGCAAACGCAGTCCAAGGTTGTCAAAGTAACGGAAGATACTCATGCGAAGCTCGTCGCTCAGGCGAAGTGGGGGGAGTCCCTGGACCAGGTCATTCACCGGCTGGTCACCCAGTCGAAGGGCCTGGAGGACGTCATCACCGGCCAGAGCTCGATATGCTTCATCGACGGCCAGGAAGGAAGGCTCCTCTACAGGGGCTACGACATAGTCGACCTGGCGCCAAGGTCGACCTACGAGGAGACGGCGTACCTGCTCTGGAACGGGCATCTGCCGACCTATGCCGAGCTCGACTCCTTCTCCGCGGAGCTGAGGGCCAAGAGACCTGTCCCCGAAGGGGTCCTTTCCATCCTGACTTCCCTGCCCGCGAACTGCGACGCCATGGACGCCCTTCGAGTCGGGGTGGCGGCGCTCGGAGTCTTCGACGACCCCATGTACGCCGAGCAGGAGAAGGCCCAGTCGATAGCCGCCAAGATGGCCACCATCGTGGCAGCCATCCACAGGCGCAAGCACAACCAGGACCCGATCGCCCCCAAGGACGACCTGGGCTACTCCGCGAATCTGCTCTACATGGTCACGGGTGAGGAGCCGTCGAAGGACGACGAGAGGCTCATGGACGCCCTTCTGATTCTCCACGCAGACCACGAGCTCAACGCATCGACCTTCGCCGCCAGAGTGATCGCGTCGACCCTTTCAGACGTCTACTCGGCCATCACAGGGGCAGTGGGCTCCCTGAAGGGCCCTCTCCACGGCGGAGCGAACGAGAAGGTCATCGAGATGACGATTGAAATCGGGACCCCCGAGAACGCCGAGTCCTACGTCGACGCCCTCCTGGCCAAGAGGCAGAAGATCACCGGCTTCGGCCACAGGGTCTACAAGACAATGGACCCCAGGGCCGCCATCCTGAAGGAGATGGCTCAGCACTTCATCAAGTCGGAGAAGGAGAAGAGGGTCTTTCAGATCCTCGAGAAGACGGAGGAGATGATGCTCACCTGGAAGAACCTGTATCCCAACGTGGACCTCTATTCGGGCTTGGCTCTGAACCACGTGGGGATCCCGAGCTACCTCTTCACCCCGGTCTTCGCCGTCGGCAGGGCTCCGGGCTGGCTCGCCCACGTCCTCGAGCAGTACGCAGACAACCGTCTGATCAGGCCCAGGGCGGAGTACACAGGTCCCACCATGGCCGAGTACGTCCCGATCGAAAAGAGGACCCACTCCCCGATGATGAAGGGATGAGGGTCGAGGCACTGGTCCGCCGGGCCCCCGTGACGATAAGCCCCGGCGCTACCATCAGGCAGGCGGCCGAAGTATTCGCGAGGGAGAAGATAGGGCTGCTCGTCGTGGCGAGCTCTATCAGCCCCGTGAAAGCCCAGGCCGTCGTTTCCGAGAGGGACATCGTCAGGGCGGTGGCCAAGGGCAACGCCCTCGGCGCCCAGCTCGACACCATAGCCACGAAGAAGCTGGTCAGCGTAAAGCGCTCTGACCGCGCCTCCAAGGCCGTCCGGCTCATGACGGAGAACGGCATCCGACACCTCGTGGTGGAGAACGACGACGGGACGCTGTTCGGGGTCCTCTCGATACGCGACTTCTTTCGCGAAGCGAAAATCCTCCAGGGCTTCCTCAGGGACGAGTCAAAGGAGCTCCACGGCGTAGACTAGCAACCTCAGCTCACTCGTGGGGCTGCGGGAGCGTTCTCGAAAGCAGAACTATCGGTGTCAAAGATTGCAAGACAACCACCGGCCTCCGCGGGACTTCAGGCAGAACTCTTCGATTCTCCCGAAACTACCCTTACTCCACGCTCGAAGGCATACGCGGAAGTCTTGAGCCCGCGCTCGAGTCGCACCTTCTTGTCTTCGTCCAAGGGGCATGAAACAGCTCCTCCGTAGACGGCCACTCCAGTTTCGGACTCCGTAATGCATTATATTGCAAGGCAACACACTGCAAACATGCCAAGAACGGCTGGACCGCCGCCGGTTCATCGCGAGGTCAAGATGACCGAATCCCGCGTCGTTCAGGTCGCATCTGCACTTCGAAGGTCCAAAGGATTGACGACAGGGGAAATCGCACGAGCGCTTTCAATACCTCAACCAACCGCCGCTGAATGGCTGAGCTTGTTGGAGGCTGGCGGCTTGGTACGTGCAAGCAACAGATGGAACGTGGGCAGAGGCGCACCGCTGCGGATTTACCGGCCTTGCATGGCGCTCAGAGAGGTGGTGTCAAGAAACCCGGACGAATCACGGGAAACATTCAGCTTCGAGAGCTTGAAAGAGATGTGTAAATTCCAGATTGATGCTTGTTGTACCATCAGTCAAGCCCATTTACCTTGCAGGACTTCGTCTTGTCCGTTCATTGGTCTGAGCTAGCCATGACCACCAGGTCCTCGGACGAGTTTGCCGGTGCGCGGATTGCTGGGCAGCCTGCTTGAGTAGTTTCGGTGGTCACCATTGCAGTATCTTTCAAAAGCTAAATCATACGGGGACATCTATAGCATCATGAGAAGCAAAGCGTCCTTGCAAAAACCCAAACTTGAAGGCACTACGAACAAGACATTCAGACTTCCCAACGGGATCTTGGAGGTTCTGTCTGCCGACGCCGAGGAGAACGGCACGACGGTCACTGATCTGTTGGTTTCAATCCTGACGCGATATGTTGACTTTGACAGGGAAGCAAAGAAATTCGGGTTTGTGACGATCAGCAAGAACACCTTCAGAGCCTTGCTCGACTCCTTGCCCGATGAGAAAGTCCAGGAAGTGGCTCTCGCCCAATCTGTCGTGATTGAGGAATTCGTCAACTTCTGGTTCAGGAAGAGAGACATCGATTCAGTGTTGGCTACAATGGATATCGTGTCGAAGTATCAAAAGGTCTTCGAATACACCGTCTCAAGGAATGATCGCGAGATGACGATTACAATCCGATCGGACTTTGGAAGGAAGTTCATCCGTTTCATTAGGACGGCCTGGGAAAGGGGTATGGCCTCGACGCTCGGGGTCACGCCTAGAGTGGAGGAAGAAGAGCATCAACTGACATTCGTGTTACCCATTTCCGAGACAAAGAGCCTACTGACCGATCTGGCGACCTGAGCAGGATGGCAAGAAGGAGCCTCTAGTTCAGGTCACGTTCTGCCAAGACAAATCGCTGTCCCTTCGTGTCGAAGATATCTGTCCAAGGCGGTAGATTGTTTTAAATAGCGTGAAGCGCTCGGATTTTCGATGGTTCTCTTCGGGGACATAGGCACAGTCTTCGTTATGGGCCTCGTCGGCGTTGTTTTCACCCTCCCCGTGGTGATAATCCCGACTCTGTTCGGCCCGAAGCGCCCCAACCCCATCAAGAACGCGCCTTTCGAGTGCGGCCAGGTCCCCCAGGGAGCTGGGAAGATGCACTTCATGATGCAGTACTACGCCTACCTCCTCATGTTCATCGTGTTCGATGTCCTCTCCATGTTCCTCTACGCCTGGGCAGCAGCCTACAAGCCTCTGGCCCTGGGCCTCTCCTCCGACTGGACGCTCACACTCTTCATGGGGATGCTCTTCGTCCCCATGGCCTTCGCGCTTTTCCTCGCGGGGAGACGCGAACTGTGGTAGTAACCCAGCAACAAAAGACCGGGGCGTTCAACGTCCTTGTTGGTAAGTTAGACGACGTTCTCCAGTACGCTTTCGGCGACCCGCTGCGGTATCTCGCCAACTGGGGGCGCCTCTACTCCCTCTGGCCCGTCCATCTTGAGACGGCGTGCTGTGTCCCACCCGACACCGTCCTCCTCGGCGACAACAAACCAATCTCGGAATACAAGATTGGTGACCTTGCAACAGGGGTCACGGGCCGAGTTGAAGTCGTCAAGACCTTCGACCGCGAGTACGCCGGTACCATTGTCGAAGTCACAGGGAGAGGCATGCTGCCGGTACTTCTCACGCCAGAGCACCCGGTCCTCACAGCCACGCGAGTGGTCCGCAGTGGCAAAGGTGGGTACATCCATGGAACCTCTTGGAAGAAGGCAGAGGAACTCGTAGCAGCGCCTCCAGTCAAAGTAAGAGGACGCTTTGTCTTTCCAACCAAGGTCCACGACTGCCTGCTGATTCCTCGAATCCACGGTTATGTCGGCTTGACGACAGTCTCGCTCGGTCCCTATGCCACCCGTCGCGGCCTCGCCATTGTCAGGGGACGGGGTGAGAACCCACCACTTGATTTTCCTCTTACGGCGAAGACCGCATGGCTGCTAGGTATCTTCGTGGCCGAAGGGTGGACAACGCGCAACCACGACGTCTACTTCTCGCTAGGAAGGCATGAACGCGCATTGGCCAAGCGTATCGTCGGGTTGGTACGTTCCCTAGGTTACTCCCCGCAAATCAAGGAAAGGGAGACATCACTGGTGGTGAGATTCTCGTCGAGCATCCTCGCTCGCGCCTTGCGAGAATGGTGCGGCCACCTGGCAGAGAACAAGAAGATCCCTGACTTCGTGCTGTATCACCAGAAGGCCGCAATTCTGAGGTCGTTTCTCACGGGATACCATATGGGCGATGGTAGCATAACTTCGGACAAGAGGGGGCCAGTCTTTGACCGCGCGAGCACAACCTCGAAGGTTCTTGCCCTTCAGATACAGCTAGCGTACGCCAGGCTCGGGCACTTCGCCCGAATCAGGAGGGAACCCCGTGCGGGCACATCAGAGATTCTCGGGAGAAAGGTGAAGACGAGAGACGCATACTCCATCTGGCTGCTAACTTCCAAGAGGAAGATAGCTGACTTTCGAATCGACGAAGACTACATAGTGGTCCCAATCAGGAAGATCTCGAGAGTGCCCTACTCCGGGCGCGTTCACAATCTGGAGACTACGGACAACACCTATCTTGTCTCAAATGCAGTCGTCCACAACTGCTCGGTGGAGGTGGGGGCTGCCGCCGGATCCAGGTTCGACATGGAAAGGTTTGGCGCGTTGGAGGCCTTTGGGTCCCTACGCGCATGCGACCTAATCATAGTGATGGGGACAGTCACTCGCAAGCTCGCCCCGAGGCTGAAACTCATCTACGATCAGATGGCAGAACCGAAGTGGGTCATCGCGGTCGGTGCGTGTTCAATAACTGGTGGTCTGTATTTCGACTCCTACAACGTGCTCAGAGGGATAGACGACATCATCCCCGTCGACGTCTACGTCCCTGGCTGCCCTCCCAGGGCCGAAGCCATATTACAGGGCTTGGTGCTTTTGCAGGAGAAGATACGCAGGATGCCGACCCTCGGCGGCCGGTGACACCCATGCGACAGTCGCGGCCTATTTTTCTCTACGACGCGGACTGCGGGCCTTGCGCCCGGTTCAAGGAGATTGCGTCCTTCCTCGACGCCTCCCACGCCGTCGACTTCGTCTCCATCGGCGAGGCCGTCAGCTCAGGGCTCCTCGACTCCGTCCCTCCGTCCACCTGGTTCTCCTGCTCCCGCATGATCGAGCCCGATGGCACCATGGCCAGCGGCGGGGACTCCATCGTCGCCCTCCTCTCCCGCCTCCCCGCCAGCAAGCTCCCTTCTCTCGCGATTAACCGTCTCCCCTTCGGCCCGGCCCTGACCAGTCGCCTCTACGGAGTCGCCTCTAGGCTGCACGGCAACTCCTGCGGCGCTCCCTCAGCCCCTGGCCGGCGCACCTCCGACGTTTCGTTGGCGTGGTCTTCCCGATGAGCGGTCCCAATCCCCCGCCTCAGGCCCCGGCCCCCCACCCTGGAGCGAAGCCTGCCCCGGCCCCGCCCCCCACCCCCTCTCCCCCCGAACCCATCCGCGCCAAGGACTTCGCCTCCCAGATAGCCTCGAGATACCCCGAAACGAAGGTCGAATGGATGAAAGAAAGGAGGCTCAAGGTGTCGACCCCCACGACAAGGATCAAGGAGCTGGGG
>Ga0187769_10002233_pt1 | contig 11282 bp, 10 predicted proteins | sample 0116_SJ02_MP02_1_FD_133140 | JGI IMG/M metagenome (GOLD analysis project Ga0187769, IMG submission 133140) | Tropical peat soil microbial communities from peatlands in Department of Meta, Colombia - 0116_SJ02_MP02_10_MG | ecosystem: Environmental > Terrestrial > Soil > Wetlands > Peat | place... | reverse complement strand
ATGGGACCACTCTACGTCTATCGCGCCAGGCCGGAAGGTGTGGAGTTCTTCGAGGCCGCGTTGGCGGAACTGCAGGCCAAGGCGGACGCGCGCAAGGGCGTGTATGAACAGGAGCAGTTTCGCCTGGTGATGGAGGGCCCGCCTCCTTATCCCTATTTCCGCACGTTCCGCGACATGTTCGCCAAATGGCAAGCCTGCGCGGTCGCCTCGACTTATTCGACCGTAGGGGGATTGTGGGAGTTCGGCTTCCGCCACGATCCCAAAAATCCATTCGAATCCGTCGCCATGCACATGATCGCGCAGAACGTGACCAACCGGAACTTCCTGCAGCGTTACGAACAGATTCGCAGGTACGTTGAAGAATGGAATGCCGATGGAGTGATCATCCACTTTGTGAAAAGCTGCCGGCTTTTCTCCGCCGGCCAGGGCGATATGCGCGATTACTTCACCAAGCAGCTCGGTGTTCCGACTTTGTATATCGAATCCGATCTCGAGGATCCCAGATATTTTGCCGAAGCGCAGACGAAGAATCGCATTGATGCATTCTTCGAGGCCCTGGAGCATTCCAAGGGGACGGCTGCTGTCCGAAGCTAGAGATAAAGAGAGGAGCGCATGAGAATCGCAGCCGGGGTGGATGTGGGTTCCACGCAAACGAAAGCAGTCATCATGTCAGACAACGGGGGTGTGCAGATCGCCGCACGAGCTCTCGTGGATACGGGCGCCAATGTGCAGCGTGCCGCCGAGCGGGCCTTCGATGCCTGCTGTCAGGAGGCCGGGGTCCACGGCGGCGATGTGGGATTTGTGGTTGGCACCGGCTATGGCCGATACAAAATCGCCTTCGGCAACGCCCAGATGACCGAAATCACTTGCCACGCCAAGGGCGCTGCCTTCCTCTGCCCAGGCACTCGCACTGTCATTGACATGGGCGGCCAGGACTCGAAGGCAATCAGTGTTGGGCCAAACGGCGAGGTGGTGGATTTCGTGATGAATGACAAGTGCGCCGCTGGTACGGGGCGATTCCTGGCGAACTCGGCGGAAGTCATGGGCATCAGCCTCGATGAAGTTGGACCACTTTCACTCAGGGCGCAACACCCGGTCAAGATCGCGACTGTATGCACGGTATTCGTCGAGTCGGACATTCTCTCCTACCTGGCGCAGGGCAAAACGGGAGAAGACATCCTGGGCGGCGTGCATATCGCCATTGCCAAGCGGACTCTATCGCTGGCGCGGCGGCTGAACATAGAGCCGGAGATCACCATGACCGGTGGCGTCGCTCGCAACGTCGGCATGGTTCGGGCTCTGGAGGAACTCCTGGGACGCAAGATGCTGGTCAGTCCGGACGCGCAATTTATCGGCGCGGTCGGCGCCGCGCTTTTCGCGCTGGAGAAACTCGACCAGAGCTTCGAATCGGGCATTTGGAGGGGAGAACATGCCGTTCCTGGCGGGCATTGATTGTGGAACCAGCTTCACGAAAGCGGTTGTGCTCTCCGCGGACGACGGCCAACCGCGCGTTCTCGGCAAGGGGCGTACGCGCAGCGGCGTGAAAGTGGACGAAGCGGCCGGTACTGCTCTCGCGCAGGCCCTCGAAAACGCAGGCCTTGGTCGAAGCCAGGTGGAATACGTTGCCACTACGGGATTCGGCCGCTATGGCGTCAGCTTCCGCGACATTCAGGTCACAGAAATCACCACAGCGGCGCGAGGGGCGCACTTTGTTCTCCCGCAGACCAGCGCCATTCTCGATATCGGGGGGCAGTGCACGCGCGCCATCGGGATTACGGACACGGGCAGGGTCAAGGTATTCAAGAGCAACGATAAATGCGCCGCTGGTTCGGGCATGTTCATCCAGCGCGCGGCGAAATATCTCGAGGTGTCGCTCGAAGATGTGGGGGAACTTTCTCTGAGGGCTACTCATCCTCAGCCGATTTCGAGCGTGTGCGCGGTGCTCGCGGAAACCGAAATCATCAACCATGTCAGCGCCGGGATCACCGTGCAGGATATTTTACGCGGCATCCACGAATCCCTGGCTGACCGTGCGGGAGCACTTCTCAAGCGCGTGGAAATGAAGAGTGAACTCACGCTGATCGGCGGAGTCGCGCGCCAGGCGGGAATCGCGCGCGCGTTGGAGGATCGCTTGAAGGTCAAGGTGAACATTCCGGAGGCTTGCGATTTTATCTGCGCCTTAGGGGCAGCGTTGCTTGGTCTGAAACGACTGACAGGCAAGCGATCGGTCGGGGAAACGGTTGCGAGGGAGTATGCGAATTAGTGGCGCCCATGGTTATCGTTTAGTAGCGGTGGGGCAACCGCTGGAACTGGTTGAGCTTCCTCCGCTAGAACCCGCGCCTGACGAGGTTGTCGTCGAAGTTTCCGGCTGCGGCATCTGCCATACTGACGTTGGTTTCGCCGTCGACGGAGTCCCCACGCGAAAAGCATTGCCGCTCGTGCTGGGCCACGAGATCAGTGGACGCGTCGTCGCCGCGGGAGATAACGCTGGCAGCTGGCTAGGGCAGCTAGTCATTATTCCGGCTGTTATTCCCTGCGGCGTTTGCCCTGCGTGCCAAGTGGGCCGGCCCACCATCTGCCGCAATCAATTCATGCCCGGCAACGATGGCGACGGAGGCTTCGCCACTCATGTGCATGTTCCAGCGCGCGGGCTGTGTTCAGTGCCCGAACCGCTTCCGCCGGGACTCAGCGCAGAATTGCTTTCCGTCGTCGCTGATGCCGTCACTACGCCCTGGGAGGCGATCCGGCGTGCCGGCGTGGGACCTCAAGACGTTGCTGTCTTCGTGGGCGTTGGCGGTGTAGGTGGGTTTGGAGTACAAATCGCAGCCGCGCTCGGGGCTGCGGTGATTGCAATCGACATCGATTCCGGCAAGCTGGAATTGGCCGCGCAGCACGGAGCAGGCCTAGCGCTCAATTCTTCGGCGATGAGCGAAAAAGATCTTAAATCGGCAGTCCGAAACTTCGCAAAGCAGAGCGGGCGCAAGAATATCGGACTGAAGATTTTCGAAACCAGCGGGACACCCGCGGGGCAGCAGACGGCGTTCAGTTTGCTCGACTTTGGCGGATACCTGGCCGTGGTCGGATTCACGCCGAAGAAAGTCGAACTGCGCCTGTCGAATCTGATGGCGCTCGACGCCACGGCACGGGGCAACTGGGGCTGCCCGCCGGATCAGTATCCCCCGGCCCTCGATCTTGTGTTGCGCGGCAAGGTTGCGATCGAACCTTACGTCCAAGTGCATTCTCTCAATGAGGCTCCGGCCGTTTTCGACTCGGTCGCGACACATTCCATAACCCACCGTGCCATCCTCAAAAATGTCGCTAACGGCACCTAGGAGAAACATGAAAAGCCACAATCTCGTCGACTCTCCGCCACGCGCAGCCATTCTTGTCGAACACCGCCCGGCTTTGGCGCGGGATGGCGCGCCAGTCGCGGGTCTACACAATGTCTGGATTACCCTGAACAATCCCTCCGAACTCAACGCTTACACGACGGAGATGATTAAGGAGATCATCCTGGCCTTGCGCGAAGCCTCGAATGATCGCTCCGCTGTTGCGGTCGTCTTAACCGGCGCGGGCAATCGTTCGTTCTGTGCGGGAGGAAACACACGCGAGTATGCCGAGGTCTACGCCGGCGCACCGGGCGAATATCGGCAGTACATGCGCCTTTTCAATGACATGGTCACGTCGGTACTGCAATGCGACAAACCGGTGATTTGCCGCGTGAACGGAATGCGCGTTGGGGGCGGGCAGGAAGTCGGCATGGCTTGCGATTTTTCGATCGCCAGCGACATGGCGGTTTTCAGCCAAGCCGGGCCCAAGCACGGCTCCGCACCCGACGGCGGCTCGACCGACTTCCTTCCTCTCTATGTCGGCATCGAGCGCGCCATGATGAGCGGTACGCTGTGCGAGCCCTGGAGCGCCCATCGTTTCTATTGGATGGGCGGGCTCACGCAGATTGTTCCTGTCACCAAAGTGAATGGCAAGTTTGTCCCGAACCCGCTCGTCGTCACCGATCGCGTTCTCGACGAATACGGCCGCGTTATCATCGGCGAGTTCAAGACTGGCGAAGCAAGAAAACATGCCCAGGATATGCTCTCGGCGGCCATCACCGACTTCAGCCTCCTGGATGAGGCAGTCGAACAGTTGTGCGTCAAGCTCCTTTACACCATGCCGGATTGCCTGATCAAAACCATCGAGAGCGTGCGCAAGCACAAACTCGAACACTGGGACCGCAACCGCGAAACCAACCGGGCCTGGCTCTCGCTGAACATGATGACCGAGGCAAACGCCGGTTTCCGTGCATTTCACTATGGCGACAAGAAGAACCGCGAGGTCGACTTCGTTCTGCTGCGGCAGCGTTTGGCACAAGGAGCACGCTGGAGCGAGGAACTGATCGAAGAGATAGCTCCCTGGACGGCGCAGCGTATTGCAGGAGCGGTGAAATGACGTTCGAGAGGATCAGTCTGGAGTTCACCCACGCTCAGGAGTAGGGCCACCAGGGTGCTTTCGTGGCCCAATCGTGAAATGAAGCAGACTTCCGACATAGGCGGTAAAGTCGCGGTGGTGACCGGAGGCTCGGGAGCCATCGGCCAGGCGATCGCGTGGGCTCTCCAGGCTGAGGGCGCTTGCGCGCTGCTGCTGGATGTTGTTCCACCCACAGACTCCGCTCTACCATGGATCGAGTGTGATGTGCGGGACGATTCGTCCGTTGCGCGCGCGGTCAGTGAAGTTACCAGCAAACACGGGGGTGTTGACATCGCCGTCCACGCTGCCGGGGTCTCACGCGATGCTGTGATCTGGAAGCTTTCCCTCGACGATTGGGATTTCGTCCAGAGCGTCAATCTTCGCGGTGCTTTCTCGCTCATTCGCCATACTCTGCCTCTGATGCGGACGCGCTCAGGCGGACGGATCGTGCTCATCGGTTCTATCAACGGTTCCCGGGGCAAGTTTGGCACATCAGCGTATTCCGCCAGCAAGGCCGGGTTACTGGGTCTCGCGAAGAGTGTGGCTCGCGAGGCTGGACGCTTCGGCATCTTGATCAACGTGATTGAGCCGGGATGGGTGCGCACGCCGCTGACCGAAGCCGTCCCACAAACGATCCGCGATGCGGCCCTGGCGGAGAGCTTGGTTGGCACTTTCGTTGAACCCGAAGATATCGGCCGCGCAGTCGCGTTCCTTTGCGGCGCGGGCGGAGAGCATATTACCGGGCAAGTTTTACGGGTGGATGGCGGCCAATTCCTGGGCCCCACCTAGTTCTTCTGGAGGTACCTATGATCAATTCCGATTCTCTTCGTTGCACAAGATGTGGACGAGTCGCGGCGGAGAAGGACAAGTTCTGCGCCGAGTGCGGATCGTTCCTGCGCGATGCCGCTGTTGATCAGCGGCTGCTGCTGGCCATGGTCCACGAACGGGAAGGACGCAGCCAGGAGGCCCGCCGCGAGCTCGAACGTCTACTCGCCACCGAGCCAGAGCACGTTCTCGCCAACCATTTGCTCGGCACGCTCCACTTTCATGATGGTTTGCTGGACCAGGCCGCGCAGTGTTACGAGAAGGCCGTGGCGCTCGCGCCCAGTTTCACTCTCGGATACTACGATCTCGGCGTCGCCTACTACCATCGCGGTGATATGCCGCGGGCCATGCGGGCATTCCGTCGCTGCCTGGAAATCGACCCGAACTACAACGCTGCCCACTATCGCCTCGCACTCGCCTTGTTCCATAACGGCCACCTCGAAGAGGCCCACGAGCACTTCGAGCTATCGCTGACGCTGACTCCCGAGTACTTGATGGCGCATTACCACCTCGGCATCATTTATGAACGGCAAGGGGAATACGAGGCTGCGGCGCGCGAGTTCGAGCGCAGTCTGGAAGAATCCAGCGGCGACGTCAGCAGCCTTTATCATCTCGCTCTGGTGCGCGACGCGCAGGGCGACCACGTGGCCGCAGAACAATTGCGGCAACGCGCTCGCGGCTTCGCGAAGTCACAACCGGTAGGCGCGAAATAGCCGGCAGAGGGTGGCCATGAGCACTCTGGAAGAAAAGAGTCTCGTCTACGACTGGGCCGAGCAGGGCCCGCGCCGCGCGCATTGGCCGAGTCATGTCATGCTCGACGATGAGACTCTGCGCGATGGCCTCCAGAGTCCTTCCGTAACTGATCCTCCCGTCGATAGCAAGCTGCAGATTCTTCACCTCATGGAGAGTCTCGGCATCGAGACTGCCAACGTTGGTCTGCCCGGTGCGGGTGAGCGTCAGCGGGAATCCGTCTTGAGCCTTTGCCGGGAGATTGCGCAACAGCGCATGCGTATCCGGGCGAACTGTGCCGCACGCACACTGATGGTGGATATTCGTCCGATCGCAGAGGCCACTCAGTTGACTGGCGTCCCCATCGAAGCGTGCTTATTCATTGGTTCGAGCCCCATCCGCCAGTACGCCGAAGAATGGGAACTCGACGACATCCTGCGCCATTCCCACGAGGCCATCACTTTTGCCGTCCGCGAGGGGCTGGACGTTATGTTCGTCACTGAAGACACCGTTCGTTCCTCGCCCGATCAACTCCGGATACTGCTGAGGGCGGCGGTTGAGGTCGGGGCCAAACGGCTTTGTCTCTGTGACACTTGTGGCGCTGCGACTCCAGATGCGGTCTACAACCTCGTTACCTGGGTCGGAGCTTTGTTGAGCGAGATCGGTTCTCCAGAAGTTGGCATTGACTGGCACGGACACCGCGATCGCGGCCTCGACCTGGCGAACACCATGGCGGCCATTGAGGCCGGCGCCAGCCGCGTGCACGGCACAGCTCTCGGAATCGGGGAACGTGTAGGGAACACTCCGATCGAACAACTGCTTGTCAATCTCAAGCTACTTGGTATCCGGAATGACGACTTGACGCGATTGCCCGATTACGTTCGACTGGTTTCACAGGTCACGCGGGTTGCAATTCCGGTCAACACTCCGATCGTCGGCCACGATGCTTTCCGGACAGCCACGGGGGTCCACGCGGCCGCCGTCATCAAAGCTCAGAAAAAGGGGCACACTTGGCTTGCCGACCGGATTTATTCCGGCGTCCCCGCGGGATGGATCGGGCGTTCGCAGAAAATTGAGATTGGTCCGATGTCCGGGAACTCGAATGTGCAACATTATCTGTCTTCTCACGGCGTGCCGGTGACGCCAGAACTGACGAAGATGATCATTGACGAAGCCAAGAAATCTCCCCGCGTGTTGACCGACACGGAGATCCTGGAGATCGTGCGCGGCTTCTCTTCCAAGTAACTGCCAACGTTCTTCTCTCAGCGAATTGGAAAAGCGGCACACAAGCGCTGCGCCACCTGTGTGTTGCCTCGCCAAGGCCACAAAGCACGGGTCTATCAGTCTGATTGGGGAAAGATGGCTCTTCGGCCGTCCGTCGGAGCCGAGCATCCGGGACAGGCGCAAAGCCTTCTCTGGCGGGTATGCCGCGATAGGCAGGGTTGTGCAGGCCTCTTGGCACTTTTCTCCATTTGTAGAATCAGTAAGTTACAGAATCTAAAGCCGGCGGGAAAGTTCAACTCCCGCCGCCTCCACCAATTGAACTGGTTCCCTTCAGTTATCGCGCCCGCTCCGAAAATTCCGAAAAGGGGCCTTGACAAGTATGAGTATGTCTATTATGTTTGTTGACATGTAATCTGGCATTCACAGATGCGAGCTTGCCCTCACCCGCACGGCCCTCACGAAGCCGCACTTCCCCCGAAGTTTAGTACATAAATCTCAAGTCCCCCGAGCAGTTTTGGACAGCGGCGGAGCGCTGTGCGGAGTCGTGATTTGCAGGCGGCACATGGAGACCGAATGGGTAAGCTGCTGATTATTCGCCACGGACACACCAGTCTTAACCTTCCGGGCAGGGATGAGCGGTTGCGCGGCTGGCTTGACGTCCCGCTGGACGAGCGGGGCCTGGAGGAGGCCAGGGAAACCGCAGAACTCGTCTGCCGCGATTACGTCGTGGACGCCATCTACTGTTCCGATTTGCGCCGCGCGCGACAAACGGCGGAGGTTCTCCGCCGCCAGACCAAAGCTTCCGTTACACACACCAGCGATCTGAGGCCGTGGAATCTCGGCGTCTTCTGCGGGCAGCGGGTGCGCGAGGTTCTGCCTTTTCTCAACCTGCTGAATCAGCATCCCGACCTGGCGGCGCCGAGCGGCGAGTCGTTTTATCAGTTCTATGGCCGCTACGCCCACCGCCTCAATGAGTTGCTCAACGAGGCAGAGCGATCCTCGAATTGCGTGGTGGCGGTCACTCACGTGAGGAATCTGTTGGCTAGTGCGACTGTCATTTTGGGCGGGGACAAAAACAAGGTGCCCGTGAAGGGGGGCCCCCACACGGGCGCGGTAGTGGCGGTCGAGAAGGTGCACGGTTCCTGGAAGATGAACGCAGAATCAGGGCGAAGCCTGACCACGCCCGGTCAGCTGCAGGATGTCGCGGCGCTTCCGATCGCGATGCTGTCCTGAGTGCTCCGAGACAAGAATGGGAGACCTATGTCGAGTGCACTGCGCATTGCCTACCGTCAGACGCGCCGCAGAATTTCCAAGACATTAATCCGTGTGCCCATAGTCTGGTACCGACACCGGAATCTGACGGCGCACGATGCTTTTGTCGCCGCATATGCCAGAAGCGGCAGTGTGTGGCTGCGATTTCTGCTCTATGAGCTCCTGGCTCACAACGTGGCCACCTTCGATCTGGTGAACCGGCACATTCCCGACGTGGGGCGTCAAAGGCACAGCGCCGCCCTATTGCCGGGTGGCGGACGCCTGCTCAAGACCCACGAGCCCTATCGTATGGAATATCGCAAAGCGGTTTACTTGGTCCGGGACCCGAGGGACGTGGTCGTGTCGGAATATGCTTTTTATCAGCAGTCCCGGCGCATCGACTGTACCTTCCAGGAATTCTTTCCGCTATTTGTGCAAGGCAAGTCAAACGGATACGGCCGCTGGGCCGACCACGTTCGCTCGTGGCTTGACTCTCGGTTGGCGGCGACCGGGAACCTGCTGGTTATCCGGTTCGAGGAATTGAAGGCGGAAACGGAGTCCGTGCTCTCGAAGGCACTGGCGTTTCTTGGGGGCAAGGCTGACGCTGAGCAGGTTCGCCGGGCTGTTGCCAACAACACCGTTGCGAAAATGCGCGATAAGGAAAAGCAGTCCCCCCAACTGGTAACCCGCGAGGGGCACCGCTATATTCGCGCGGGCTCAGTGGGCGGCTGGCGGGAAAACCTCTCCGACGCTGAAGTGCAGATGATCGAGCAACAAGCCGGCGATATGCTTGAGCGCATGGGGTACCAGCCTGCTCGCGCCTGCCGCATGACGCTGCCTGGACGAGGCGCAATCAACGATTCAGATACTTAAACACGCGGCCTCGACGTGTGAAGCTGATGCAGATAGTCAATTAATTTCAATTTCCCAATTTCCATGCGGACCACATCTGTATGAATTGACGGGGTTCAAGTGCGATTACCTGGTGCAGGGGCACTTATGGGTCTCCGGCCAGCACCAATCGGGGAGTGTTCTTGTTCAGGAATCCAGTCACACAAAAACAGGGAAAGGTCTACCTGGTGGGAGCGGGACCAGGATCCGGATCTGCTCACGCTGAGGGCTGTGCGCACATTGGGGTTTGCCAACGTCGTTTTGCACGATGCCTTGGTGTCCGCCGAAATTCTGGCGCTGGTTTCTCCGCATCGTTCCCTTGGTGGCTTCCGTTGCGATGTACGTCATGTTTGCGGTTGCGCATAAGTGGGATTCGCATCATAAGCAGCCGCAAAAGCGGCATTGATCCCAGGCCCGGTAGTGGGCTACTTATCAAAGTAGCCCACTACCCCCAGGCCCGACATCAATTACTGTTGGGATTCCCTCTGTTACACTGTCGCGCATGACTGCGACCACCCGCAGACAATTTCTCAGCCAAGGCGCGGGAATGGTTGCTGGCACCTGTTTGCTGCCTGAATTCCTCCACGCAGACAGTGCGCAGCCGTCGGTTCATTTTCCAACTGAACCCCGCGAGCGGGTTGCCGTGGCAGCGTATCCTTTTCGCGAATACATCGTGGGATGGAAGGGGTGGGACGGCGGGACTCCGAGTCCAGTTCCGGCTGCGCGACAGATTGAATTCAAAGATTTCGCGGCACACGTGGCGCAGGTGTTCAACATCCACAACATCGAGCCGTGGAGCCGGGTTTTTCCTGCGACCGATCCCGCCTATCTCGAGGAGTTACGGACAGCGGTGGAGAAAACGCACTCCGCCGTCGTGAACATCGCGGTGGACGAAGAATTCAGTCAGTATGCAATAAACGCGCTCGAGCGTGAGCGCGCCGTAATGGCGGCCAAACACTGGGTGGATGTGGGAGCAGCCATTGGCTCGCCGAGCATTCGCACACATATTGAGCGGGCAAAGGACTCGAAGCCGGACGTGGAGCGCGCGGCCGATACACTCTTGCGCGTAGTGGAATACGCGCAGCAGAAAAATGTAGTGGTGCATCTCGAAAATGACGATCCGGTCAGCGAAGATCCCTTCTTCATTGTGCAGGTGATCGAAAAAGTGAACAGCCCATGGCTGCGCGGGCTGCCGGATTTCGGCAACTCGCTCGCGGCGCACGACGAGGACTTTGCCTATCGTGCCGTGGATGCGATGTTTGCGCATGCTTACGGCATTTGCCACGTGAAGGATGGCGAAGTGAACGAACAGGGCAAGGCCGTGCATGTCGACCTGGCGCGGACATTTCGAATCCTGAAAAAGAACAACTACAGGGGGTACTGCTCGATCGAATACGACGCGCCGGGCGACCCGCACACACCGACGGCAGAGCTGATAAAACAAACGGTGTCGTTCCTCTCGGTTGCGTAACCCCTATGGCGCGAGCTCTCATGCCCAGCCGGCTACGCGAACTGGCGGGACTTTTCCTCAAGCTCGGCGCCATCAGCTTTGGCGGACCGGCGGCGCACATCGCGCTGATTGAAAGCGAAGTCGTTCGCAAGCGGCAGTGGCTGACGCGGCAGCAATTTCTCGACATGCTGGGCGCGGCCAACCTGATTCCTGGCCCCACATCCACCGAAATGGCCATTAACGTGGGCTTCGTGCGTGCGGGTTGGGCGGGGCTGTGCGTTGCCGGAGCGAGCTTTATTCTGCCAGCCGCACTGATCACGGGAGCATTCGCGTGGGCATACGTCCAGTTCGGTGCGTTCCCTCAGGCTGCGTCAGTGTTGTATGGAATCAAGCCGGCGGTGATCGCAGTCATCGCGATCGCGATCTGGCGGTTGGGGAAAACTGCCGT
>Ga0187769_10002232_pt1 | contig 11290 bp, 13 predicted proteins | sample 0116_SJ02_MP02_1_FD_133140 | JGI IMG/M metagenome (GOLD analysis project Ga0187769, IMG submission 133140) | Tropical peat soil microbial communities from peatlands in Department of Meta, Colombia - 0116_SJ02_MP02_10_MG | ecosystem: Environmental > Terrestrial > Soil > Wetlands > Peat | place... | reverse complement strand
CGCATTTCGGGCAGTTTGGCAATCGCTGCCGCGGCGCGTCAGAACGTGTTAAAGGTTTGCCCGAACGAAACCTGAATCTTCGTCCAGGGTGTTATTGTTCCCTAATGGATTCCAGCTCAGACACCGCAGACCAGAGGGTCACCCTGGCGAATGATGGCATGTTCGGGTCCTGCGCCACCTCGTCCAGGAGGCTGATGGCGTTGGCCGCCCTCACAGCCACGCTTTGCTTCGTATCCTGAAGCATGAGGACAGAGTCCTTGACAATCTTCCTGATGTTCCTAGGTGTGATGTTCGAGTCTGAAATCTGCTGAAGGCTCACGACGGCCTTCGCCAGCTTAGCGTCATTTTCCTGTTGTTTTTTCAACTTGGCACTCGTGGAAGAGACCCCCGGGTTTCGAGACTCGGTTCGTAGGGATTAAGTGCTTTTCGTACTGGGCCGTGTTTAATACAATCTGAGCAGCGGGCGGGGGGATGAGCGGCTCCTCCAGGGACAGAATGAAGTTGGCTGCCGAACTGGTCAGCAAGGGAGCGACGATGCTCGCAGAGCCCTGCCCAAAAGATGGTGGGATTCAAGTAAGGTACCGAGGAAAAGTCTACTGCACCAGCCATGACGATCTGTCGTCGATTACCGAGGGCTCCGCTGTGTCCTACGACGCGGTTGTCGCCCAGATGCGCGAAGTGATTCTGGCGAGGCTGAACGAGACTACCACTGCCCTAGGAGCCGAACGGGATCCTGCAAAGGAGGATCAGCTGATATCCCTTGCCTCCAAGTACTTTGAGCTTCTTCAGAAGCTGCCCCAGAAGTAGCCCTTAAATCGGAACCCGGGCGTTTCCCGTTCGTGGTACTGAGGCTGGGCCAGAGGGTTCCCGAGTTTGCCCTTCCGGATGCTGATCAGAAGACGCGATCGCTGACAGAACTCGCCAGACAGGGGCCAGTAATCCTGGCCTTCTTCCCGTTCGCCTTCTCAGGGGTGTGCGACAAGGAGATGTGCGCCTTCAGGGACGGGTTCGTCTCTCTCCAAGAGGCGGGAGCCCAGCTCGTCGGCATAAGCGTGGACAGCTCCTACTCGCTGAAGGCTTTCGCCCAGACCTACAACCTGCAGTTTCCGCTCCTGAGCGATTTCAACAAGAAGATTGCCAAGCTGTACGGTGTCCTTCAGGACCCCTGGGTGGGGCTTGGCTACAAAGGGGTGGCTAAGCGAGCAGTCATGGTCGTGGACCAACAGAAGAAGCTCAGGTACAGATGGGTCACTGACAATCCCTCAGAGGAACCTCCATACGCCGAGGTCGTGAGAGCCGCCCAGAAGCTCGCATCCTAAGCTGTTAGTTTTTATACGAGGCGAGGGCCCTATTTCACAGATTGAGTCAGGGCATAGAGATTAAGCCCATCGTCCAGCTTACGGAGAAGGCGTCCGACGAGCTGAAGTTGTACCTTCAGAGGCAGGGGAAGCCGGGCGCCGCGTTGAGGATCTTCGTAACGGCGGGCGGATGTTCAGGGCTATCCTATGGGATGGTCGTTGACGAGAAGGTTTCGGACGATGACTATGTGATTGATGTGAGGGGCGCAAAGGTCGTCGTCGACAGGTCCAGCGCCCCGTTCATCGCGGGGTCCACTGTTGACTACAGATCAGAGAAGCTGATGGGAGGGGGGTTCGTGGTAAACAACCCTAACGCGGTCTCCACTTGTGGTTGCGGCGAGTCTTTCAAAACAGCGTAAGCCCCGCTATCTGGCTCTGAATGCGCAGCAAGTGTGGCGCCGGGGGTAGGATTCGAACCCACGCGACCCGAAGGTCACGGGCTGACTGGTCATTGATCTCGAGTTGCGGACCCGCTTGGCGCCCCGACGGGTTGCCCGCGCATTAACCACTCTGCCACCCCGGCCCTGCGCGTGCTCAGCCCCAACTGGATTTATCCCTTTGAGGAAGTCTGTTTCCTGGAGCGCTGCGTGATGTAGCTCCAAGTGACGAAGCAGTCAATCAGCTCTGTGTCTTCCAAGTGTTCTTTCAAGGAACCATCTCGTGATGTCCCAGGCTTCGTTGGCCGCATTTCTGTCGTACACCTCCTCCCTGGTGTCGTTGAAGAAGCCGTGCCTTGTCCGCGGGTACGTCTTCAGGGTCAGGTCCTTTCCGCCCTCCAGCATTGTGCCTACCCATGCGGGGACAGCCTCGTTGATAATTTCATCTTGGTTGGCGTGGATGTCCAAGATTGGCACCGAAATCTTTGGGACGTCCTCGGCGGCCGGCGGCAGGCCGTAGAAGCTGATCGCGGATTTCAGACGCTGGCTCTTGGTCGCGCACTTCAGGGAAAGGCCACCACCCAAGCAGAATCCGAGGGTTGACACGTTGCCAAACTTGGAGTGTGCCCATTCGACCGCGGCCACAGCGTCCTCCAGCATTCTGTCTCTGAAAGTAGGTTCGTAGATTATCGCCGCCGCTTCCCTCGCTTCCCGTCCGATCCTTTTCTTGTCGAGGGCCCGGGCTACCTTTTCCTTGTCCCTCCTTTCTTCGAGGGAGAGTTCCCAGAGCCCCTCCATGGCCTTCTGGATGTTGGAGGGAGTCAGAAGCTCGCTATGGTCCTTGTACAGGTTCGGTGCGGTCGCTGCAAACCCAAGTTTGCCGACCCGTTTGCACACGTCTTCGGTGTGCTCGACAAGCCCCCATACCTCGTGAAACACGATCACGCAAGCGGAAGCCCCTTTTGGTTCTACCGAGAATTCCGTTTTGGACTGGGGCGAGTCACTTCCACCGCACGGCCGAGTTCGGCGAGCCCACGTTTAAATCGAATGTGTAGTCAGGACCTCAAGCTGGCATGAAGGTTTCACTGGTGTGGGCATCCCCCTATCCCGAGAGGACCATAGCCGTGGCGATGAGAAGATGCTATAGCACCAAGCCCATTGAAGACATTGAATCCGAACTCGAGCAGAAGGGCCCCGAGTACTGGAAGTACCTCCTTGGTAAGGCCCTCCAAGACAAGTCCCTTGACGTTTTCGAACATTTTGTGATGACCTTGGCGGTCGAAGGGATGGCCCAAGCAGACATGGGGCTTCTCACCCGGACTTTCACCTATCTGCGAGCGACGTATCTCAGATCGAGCGAATGGTTGCTGACTTTGAACGCGAGAACGCTATTGGAGCTCTGGAGGGATCAACGGGGTAAATCTCTCGCGGAGACGATTGTGACGGAGCTTTCGCAGCGGGGCGTCTGTCCCATTTTCAGCGAGCTGGTCTTTGGGATGAAGACAAATGCGAGTTAAGCTCCTCTACCACACCGACCTCGAGGCAATCAAGCGCGTCTTGGCCCAGAAGGGGATTCCATTCGACCCCGAGGTTGTAATGGATCATGTCGTCTACATGTTCGAGATAGAGGACTGCAGCAGGGTGACGACCCATCAGCTCGTCCGCCACCGGGCCGTATCATACGACCAAGAATCGCAGCGTTTCTCGGCTGCGACAAGAGAAGGAGTTGTGACCCCTCCGAGCGTCCAGTCCAATGATGCCGGGTATGGGGCCTATGACGAGGCACTAAAGGCGGTGTATTCGGCGTATGAGAAGATGGTGACAGCTGGCGTCCCCAAGGAGGATGCTCGGTACATACTTCCAGGCGGCATCAAGACCAAGCTTGTCATGACATTGAATGCGAGAAGCCTCATGCACTTGGTGTGGCAGAGGACGGCCCTTCAGGCCCAGTGGGAGATTAGAGAGCTCGCGGCGACGATGCACGTGCTGGCCAAGGAAACCACCCCGGACCTCTGGACCAAGATCGTAGAGAGATAGCGTTTGGCCAAAGCCTTCGGCACGGCAGGTGTCAGAGGGGTGTTCAACAGGACCCAGACCCCCGAGCAGGTCTACAGGCTGGTCGAGACCATCGTCTTTGCGTCAGGAAAGGGGCGTTATGGAGTCGGATGGGACGGAAGAAAGGCGTCTGCTCTCCTCGCGAGGACTGTGCTCTCAGCCATTAACGCTGTCGACAGCGACGCCTATGTGTTCGGGCTGGTACCTACTCCAGTGCTGGCGTTCGGAACTAGGTCTAGGTCTTGCATCGCCGGCTTCTCGGTGACGGCCTCTCATAACCCGCCGGAGTTCTCCGGCATCAAGGTGTTCAATCATAACGGCATGGAACTTCCTAGGAGCGATGAGGAGAGGATTGAGCGGGCCATGGCGGTGAATGTCATGAAGCCCTCGGGGAGGTTCGGCCAGATCATTCCCGATGAAGATCTCGTCGATGAATACGTGCAAGCAGTGGTGTCGCGCCATCAGCGGGCCTCCCAGCCACTGCGCATAGCTGTGGACTGCGGCAGTGGACCTGGCGGTCTAGTGACCCCAGAGATTCTGAAGCGACTCGGGCACCATGTCGTTCCCGTGAACGCGCAAGTGTCCTGGCGTTTTTCGGCGAGGCCACCGGAGCCCACGGCGACAAACCTCTCCGACTTTGCGAGGATGGTCCCCACCCTAGGAGTGGACTTCGCCTTCGCCCATGACGGGGATGCGGACAGGCTGGTGATGGTTGACTCCGTGGGGAACGTCGTGCCCGATTCGATTCTCACAATTCTAGCCCTCAAGGGCCTGGGGTTGAGCAGAGGGTCTGCCGTAATCTCAGAGAATTCTTCGAGTGCCGTGGCGGAGGAATCAGAGAGGCTTGGTCTGGATGTCAAGAGGAGCCGGGTCGGGAAGACATTCGCCGTCTTGGAAGCTGAAGGAGGGGTCTTCGCGGCGGAACCGAGCAAGATCGTCGATCCAAAATGGGGGCTCTGGGAAGATGGAATCAATGCCTCGGCTGTCGTGTCGACTCTGCTCGCATCCGATCGCGGCCTTCTGGGGAGGACGATGCAAGAAGTCCAGTGGCAGTATAGACAGACGAACATCAAGTCGACGGTGAGGATGGACGCCCTCCGCGCCAGAGCGAGGGAGTCGTTCAGGAAATTCAGGGTCGCTGAGGAACGGAACCTCGACGGGCTGAAACTTGTGCTGAGTGACGGGTCGTGGGTAATGTTCAGGCCCTCGGGGACCGAGCCAATAACGCGAGTTTATTGCGAATCGAAGGACTCCCAGCAGCTCGACGTTTTGACGCAGCTCGGTATCCAGTCTGTCGAAGCTTCTAATACGCCGTAGGGATTTGGGCGACCGATGCAGGAGTCGAAGGCGGTTGCGAGGGTTTTGTCTTCCGGTTACATGCTGGACGCCAAGGCCTACGAAATGATTAGCAGGCTCCCGCCTGGGACCGATGTAGACAGTCTCGTAGAGAAGCTTCTCGAAATGAAGGCCGGCTCACCGGAAGAGGCAAAAGTGATTACAGAAGCGGATGTCCACGGGCTGATTCCCCAAGAGGCACCCCAAGAGCACGAACGTACGTCCGTCAGCGACGCCACGGAACTCGAAGTCATTTCAGACCCCACCCAAGCCATCTCCCCGGCGGAGGGAGCGGAGGGCTTTGGGAAGCTCTTCCGTGACAGGTACCAGAGGCTGTTCACAATAGTCAGAGAGAGGTTGGACACCAAGAGTAGCGCCACCGTCTCGACCACGAAGAATCTGGCCCCTGGGAAAAAGGTGAAGGTCGCAGGCCTGCTGTCAGACCGCTCGAGTAAGAGGGGCGTCGTCGAACTGAAGGTGGATGACCCAACGGGGACGCTCAGGGTCGTGTGCCAGCAGGGGCAGGTGGAGAAGGCGGCTCTGGAAGCACCGCTCGATAGCATGGTGGTCGTGGAGGTTTCAAGAGCGAAGTCGGGGCAGCTGTTCACAGATTCGGTTGTGCTTCCTGACGTTCCGGGGAGGAGGGTAGTCTCTTCCTCCCATAGGGTCTACGCTGTCCTTCTTTCCGATGTCCACGTTGGTAGCAGGATGTTCCTGGCCGACGACTTCGCGCGCTTTCTTCAGTGGCTCAACGGGGACCTAGGCGACAGGGACGTTGTAAGCAGAATCAAGTACCTGGTGATAGCCGGAGACTTGGTGGATGGCGTCGGGGTCTACCCGGGTCAAGAGTTCCAACTGGCAGAAAGAGACCCGAAGAAGCAGTATGAACTGGCCGCCCAGCTTCTGAGACAGGTCCCGGGACACATACAGATTGTCATATCTCCGGGGAACCATGACGCCGTGAGGCAGGCCCTCCCGCAACCGGCTGTTGCCGTCGATATGGCCGAGTCGCTCTATGCGATGGATAACGTGCGCTGGGTCGGTGACCCTGCATACATCAAGTTGCATGGTGTGACCTTCCTGGTCTACCACGGCAAGAGCCTCGATGACGTCATAGCAACCACCCCCAACCTCGCCTATGACAGGCCCACCGACGCCATGAAGCTGCTCCTCAGGGCGAGGCATCTCGCCCCGACCTACGGCAAGCGGACAGCCCTCTCGCCCGAGCCCCGCGATTACATGGTTGTCGATCAAGTCCCAGACGTGTTCCATGTAGGTCATGTGCATACCTACGGGGAGCTCTCGTACAGAGGGACGCTGCTCGTGAACTCCGGGACGTGGCAAGCCCAGACGCAGTTCCAATTGAACATGGGGATGGAGCCGACTCCTAGCATCATACCGGTGCTCGATCTTTCGACCCTCAATGCGATTAGGCGTAACTTCGGCGCTGCGGGATTCCAGGCCGCCTAAGCCGCGGCTCCGAAGGCCGGATCCTCGGACAGGGTCTTCTCTAGCGTGTCCTTTCCAATCAGGAGTTGGATTTTCTTGGTTCGCCCGCGGCGCCCCTTACTGACGACAGATGCCTCAACGAGGCCCAGAAGATCGAGGTCCCCCAATATCCCGCTCATCCTCCTCTGGGTAAGGGTCTCAATTCCCATTCTCTTGCAGAGGTTGCTATACGCTAGATAGAGCTCGCCGGTGTTCGTGCCTCCGTCGAAGCGGGAGGCTGCGGCCAGGATGGCCTTGTTCTGGACGGGCAGGGAGCGGATGGCCTCGTCCACCCTATCGACTTCCATCTTGGCGGAGGCCGTTCTAATGCAGGAGTCGTCGATTTGTTTCAGTCCCTCCCGCTCTGCCACTTCGCCCGCTATGCGCATTAAGTCGATGGCGCGTCTGGCGTCGCCGTGCTCTGATCCTGCCATGGCGGCGCACAGGTTGATGGCTGCGGGAGAAGCTACTGACGGTCTGAAGGCAACCCTCGCTCTTTCGGTAAGTATCTGTCTCAGCTCGTCGACGGTGTAGGGTGGAAAAACGAGCTCCTCTTCGCTGAGACTGCTTAGAACGCGGGGGTCGAGACTCTCCTTGAACTTCAGGTCGTTAGAGATGCCCACGAGGGCGAGAAATCCAGGCGCCAGCCTGTCTCCTGATCTCGTGAAGGCGTACAGGATGTCGTCCCCGAAGAGCTTCACTAGGTAGTCGATTTCGTCGAGGACCAGCACCACTTTCTTCTTGTTCGACTTCACGTTTTCCGAAATCCTGTCGATGACTTCGCCTATGGCCAGGCCGGTCAGTGGAATCTGTTTCTCCTTCTTCAAATCGAGGAACTTCGCGAAGTCGGCCAGGGTCCTGTACTCACCGTCGGCCAGCCGAGTGTTGACGTAAGCAAGCACTAAGTTCGGGTTGTTGGCCTCGGCCTGGAGCTTGGAAAGGACGTAGTTTGTGACGGCTGTCTTACCAGTGCCCGTCTTGCCGTAAAGGAGAAGGTTTGACGGCTTGGAACCCCTCAATATTGGAGCCAAGATCTGGGCAACGGCCTTTGTCTGGGCGTCGCGGAACGGCAGGCGTCCCGGTATGTAGTCGGGTCCCAGGGCATCCCGGTTCAAGAAAAGCGGCCTTCCCTCCTTCGCCCTGCGGAAAATCTCGTCTATACCTTCCGACAAACAAGAACAGTGGAAACACTGGTCTAGATAGGTGTTTGGAAGCCTTCGTCGCGCACCCCTCGTTCTCGTCGCGGTTGCCGCCTTAGCTGCGGCCCATGGCCCGGCTGTCGGGTTCCTTGACGAGATTGGTGGAATGGACCCGGAGGACGCCTGCGGGCTTCGTCCCTATTTTTTCAGGGGAATTACGGGCTCTTTCCTGAGGGCGTTCTCCATCTGACGGAGGTCGAACTTCCATCTGTCGGCTTGATGCATGTTGTAGGGGATTGTGAACGAGGTCGCTTCAGATGGCTTGACAAATCCCACGTCGACTTTGGAAGACAGGTTAGGAACGACTCCGTTGATGTAACTCGTGACGTTAGTTAGGTCCGTAACTGGGGCGTAGAGATACGCAATGTACTCCCCACCCCGGAGTAGGTTTTCGTTCCACAGGAATGGGATCTTGCTCACCGCGGCCTGAACCTCGCTGAACTCGAGTCTGCTGAGGCCGTGAAAGGTCAGTATGGTGCCTGCCACAGAATGAGTCAATCTTTTTGTTGTGTCCTGCGTCCATCTTATCGTGTAGGACGGGACAAGCTTCCACTTCTGTACGTGAGTGCGGTAGTGGTATTCAAGCGTCTTCTGGTGCACCTTCAGCTTCTTCGCTATGCCGGTCATGTGCTGCAGGGAGTCCTTCTGAAGCTCCTTGATTACAAGCAGGTCGTAGTAGTCGAAGTCCTCTGCGCGGGGTTTGTTGGTTTGTGGGAGTGGGATCGGCGCCTGACCTGCAATCTTCTCCCACTCGATTTCCCACCTCCCTGACCTGAAGTTGAAAAATCGAGGGTCCATCGCTTTGTGCCTGTTGACCAGGACTTCGTCCAAAGTGAAAGTGGCCAGAATCCCCTTCCGCTCGAGCCCCGACAGGAACTCTCTGTACTGGTCAGCGGTGTTGTCGGGGAGGGCGAAAAGAGCAACGTAGTTACCCTGAGGCACTATCTTAGCGAAGTATGTCAGATAACCCACTTGGTTCAGGGCCCTTAGAATCTGAGGAGCCATGGCGTAGTATCCTTTGGAGAAATCCATGGTAGCCCAGTGGAGGCTTAATCCGATTTTGCCGTAATCGACTTCGGCGTGAAATCTGAACCCAAGGCGGCCGAACCGCTTCTTGATTTTGTACCTGATGGTCTCTTGGTGGGCGCCTGTCATGCGGGAAATCTTGGCGACGTTCCTCGGTCCCGCGGTGCCAATCGCCTTGATGATGCGGGCTTCCAAGTCAGGAGATTCGTCCCTTGTTCTTTCGATGGATTTGGCGTGGGACGTGTAGGGCGTTGGCGGAATTGAGTAGTTAAGCGTGTTAGGTTTTCGGTTCTGTCAAAGGCTGTCACTGTTAACGCCCTAGAGTTTGTTGCCTTTCAAAACGAGGGACGCCGCCTACCCCATTGGGGAGGGCGGCCTGTGCAGACGGCGTCGAGTTGCGAGGAACACTACTGCCAGGGCGGTTACCGCGAATGCAGCGGTCGCGATGGTTATGGTATCTATGCTGGTGGCTGATTGGGTCCCGACCGACGGCCCAATCGCCTGCTGCGCTGCGGGAATTTGTGACGGCAGGTAATATTGACTGGAGCCCTGGGACGCGGAATTGGTTGATGCCAGTAAGGGCACGCCACTCGGCTGGTTCGCTACCGTGCCCGACGCTGCGCCACTAGAAACCGCGGTCCTAGAGTCGACGTTCGCTGGCAACACCCAGTAATCGGGTTGCTGATAGCTGAGGGTGATGCTCACGCTGTCCTGCGGTGGGAGTAGGAGCCCAGAACCCGAGAGCCCAATGTAAGTGGGCTCCCAGTAAATGGTAACGTTCACCTTCTGCCCTCCGACCGTTGTCTGGATGGTGCTGCCGTTGGAACCCGCGGTTATGGGTACCCATTTCCAAGCTGTGATCACGGCTGGCGCCACCGGAAGGATCAGATGGATGAGGCCACTGCTGTTCGTCTGGCCCCCCATGGTGACGGACGAGTTTGGCCCCCACCAGAAGTACCACTCGCCCACGATCGAGGCGTAAACAGAAGCGTCTGCCGCGGCGGTGCCATTGACGTAGGAGACCTTGACCGTGACCGGAGCGGTGGGAAGAGTGGTGACGTTCTGCATGTGGATGTTGATTGTTTGTGGGCCTGAGACTGTCGTAGTGGCGTAGCCATATTCAGATGACGGAGGGTAACAGATTGGAAGGATAGGTGTGGCGATGGAGCCGTTCGTCATGACCGTTGGTGAGACGCCCGCGGAGCCCGAACCCTGAGTGGCTCCGCCTTCCGCAAGTGGGCAGGCATAGCCGACGCGGTCGGAGAACGACGTTGCGCTCACTGTGAACAGATATCCACCCGCCGGGAGCTCGAAGGCCGCCGCCGGGTAAGAGGTCTGCGTTGAAGCGATTAGGCTCCCCGTAAGATTGTAGGCGGCGAACTGGAAGTTGTACGCTTGGGCGGACGAAGTTGTGGCGAAGACTTGGACGTTTTCGAAGGATCCCGCTGAAGCAGACTGTGACATGAAGGCGGTCCCCGCAAGGAGGAGTGTTATTGAGAGAACAAGCGCCCTTGCTTTGGGTCTTGTTTCGGCTTTGGACAATTTTCTCGTTCGGGGGTAGGAGAACTGTTTGGATATTCCTAGTGCGCAGAACGGGGCGTTCCAAACGCTAGAACGGGCTGCCCCAAGCCGTTCGAAGCTCCGTGGGTGACCACACCGGTTAAGGGGCCCGTTTTGCCGACGGTGGTTCCTTGATGGCTGATAGGGTGGTGGGGGTTCTTTTCGACTGGGATGGAGTCCTGCTCGATTCTCTTGGCGCGGCCTTCAATGTCTACAACAAAATCTTCGCGAGTGTCGGGACCAGGATGCTCACCAAGGACGAGTATCTCGAGCTGCAAAGCCCCAACTGGTACGAGTTTTATGTCAAGGTCGGGTTGCCGCCTTCGCTCTGGCGGGAGGTGGATCAAGAGTGGCTCCGGCTCTACGACGAGGAGCGCCCCAGCCTTCACCCAGACGCCCTTAGGTGCTTGTCGGTTCTGAAAGAGGCGGGGCTCAAGCTGGCATTGGTCTCGAACGGTTCGAGGTCCCGTGTTCAAAAGGAGTTGGTGCGGTTTGGTCTCGATCGATTTTTCGATGCTGTTTTCTTCGGAGAGAAGAAGGAGGAGTTGAAACCGTCTCCGGTGATGATTCAGGGCGCCCTAGGTGCCATGGGTATGCAACCCCGAGACGCAGTGTATGTCGGAGACTCGCCCGCCGACATCCAAGCGGCAAGGAATGCGGAAGTGGCCTCGGTCGCTATAGCAAGAGGGGCCATTCAGGCGAAACGCCTCGGCGAAGAGGGACCAGACCTGATGTTTGTGGACCTGGACGAGCTGACGAGCTTCCTCCTGGGTCGCCTCTGATTCCCCAAGCCCGACCTTAGCAGTTACCTATTCCAAATCCTCTGAATGAGGAAGTTCTTCGTCGCTTGGTATCGGTCCCAGGGGGCGCCTTGCACTTCCTCGTTTGTTTT
>Ga0187769_10002230_pt1 | contig 11292 bp, 10 predicted proteins | sample 0116_SJ02_MP02_1_FD_133140 | JGI IMG/M metagenome (GOLD analysis project Ga0187769, IMG submission 133140) | Tropical peat soil microbial communities from peatlands in Department of Meta, Colombia - 0116_SJ02_MP02_10_MG | ecosystem: Environmental > Terrestrial > Soil > Wetlands > Peat | place... | reverse complement strand
TCTTGCTTGGTCAACAAGCTTCTTTCTTGCCACCTTTTTCTGCGAACTTCCCGTAACGACTTCTCACAACAATCTGAAGAAGCCAAAAAGAAAGAAATCAAGATTAAGGTTGATTGAATTTTAGCGTCGCTTTTCATTGTAGGCAACATTTTGAAATCAAAGCTCCGGGAACCCCGTCGGAGTAAAAAGCGCAGGAGGGCTTGCGATCTCCTAAAAAGTGAAGTGAAAGGAATTGGGGCAAGAAAGGTGGGGCTTATAGAAATGAAGGCCCATCGAGGGACCCAGTATCATTTGAATTATTTTAGACGACCCCCAAAAAACATCGTAATCTTTTCAGGAACTTAAAAATTCTAAATTCTGGAAAGAACCACCGTGCAAAATCGGTTATTTTCTTTGTAAAATTGGTGTGTTATATTGTTCTGAATAAAACGATTTGTAATCAGCGGGTTGGCGGTTCAAAGCCGCCCGTGGGCTCCAGAAAGATCAACACTTCGACTATTCCCGGTCTAAAGCTCGGGCCGAGCTCGGGTCGAGGGCTCAGGGTTGAACCAACCGGGTAAGCCCTCAGCGTTATCATTATCATTTCGTCCTTCGCCCTATCAAACAAAGATTTCGTTCTGTTTGAAATCCCCGAATGATTTCGAGGGCCTGACCGGTAACTGCCCCACAAGTCCCACCCCCGAGGGCGGGAAGGTTCACAATTATTTTTTCCAAATGCCATTTATATGCCCTTTGTGATATAATTCGTTGAGATTTCTTGAGAAAGGGAGGCCGGGACCCCCTTTCGGTAAGGTTAACAGGCTCTTTGCATAGATGAATCCTCCGAAAATGAAACTCACCATATTTTCCAGACTTCTCATTGGATACCTGATCGTTTTCGCTTTAGTCACAGGGATCAATGCATACGCCATTGTCGAGATAGGTCACATCAACAAACTGACCCAATCTATTCTAACCATCAATAATCAAATGATTGACCTCGCCCAAAAACTTTCGGATATTATTTTCTCGCAGGTACGATATGAGAGGAAATTTATTATCTCTAAAGACGAGGCGTTTTTCAGCGAGTTTATGCGCCTTAAGGGTGATTTTGACCGGTTCTTAAGAGAGATGATGGTGATCACAGATTCCTCTCAAACGAGAGGCATGTTAGACAATGTCAATAGGTCTTATCAAGAATACCAATCCTTGTTCCAGGAGGAAACGAACTACCTAAAGACCGGCAGCAGGTATCCCCGCCAAAGGTTTGACTCGGAAAAGAAAAAGGTGACGAGCTCAATTATAGATGAACTCCGGGATTTGGAGGCGAATACTAAGCTGAATACCACCGACAAGATTAAGAGCCTCCATGGGATCGGAACCCAATTGCGCCGGACAGTGATGGTAATGACCGGAGCCTTTTTGATGCTTGGCATCGTTATTTCTTTGCTGATCAACAGGAGCATTACGCAACCCGTCTCCGTTCTGGAAAAAAAGACGAAGCAGATCGGTAAAGGAAATTTTAGCGGAGATCTGAACATTCCCTCTCCTCCAGAATTAGCAGGACTGGCGGACGCTTTCAACCTGATGTGTCGCAAGCTGAACGAATTAGATAAGATCAAGTCCGATTTTTTCTCTTCAGTAGCACACGAGCTCCGTACCCCCCTCGCTACGATGAAAATGGGGTCGGGCATCTTACAGGCGGGCGTAGAGGGACCGCTTACAAAAGGACAGAGAAATCTCTTGACAGTCCTTGAAAAGGAAATCAATCGGTTGACGAGCCTTGTTAATTCCATATTGGACCTATCCAAAATGGAGGCGGGCATGATGCCATTTGATCTGGAGCCAAAAAATATTGGTCCTCTGATTGATCAAGCAATTCAGGAGATCGGGCTTCTTGCGGGGGCAAAAAAAATCAATCTTGAAGTTACGGTCACAAAGGAATTACCCATCCTAAAAATTGACGGGGAGAAGATTATTCAAGCCTTACGAAATATTATCGGAAATGCCGTTAAGTTTACTCCCGAGGCGGGTCGAGTGACGATTTTGGCCCGGTCTGTCAACCACGGAGTGGAAGTCTCGGTTGCGGATACCGGCCCGGGTATCCCCGCGGAGAATCTCGTCACCATTTTCGAAAAGTTTCACCAAGCCCCTGCCGGAGGATCGTCTCCCGTCAAGGGGACGGGCTTGGGCTTAGCTATTTCCAAAGAGATCATAAACCGCCACGGCGGTAAGATATGGGCAGAGAGCCAGCCGGGGCATGGAAGCAAAGTTATTTTTCTATTGCCGGCCTAACGTTCCCTCCGCTTTTTGAAGGGGAAAGAAGAGTTTCTTAAATGGACCCGAAGCCAGAGAGCAAGACGAATCATCCATGAAAAGAGCCTTGACCCAGCTTTTTCGCCTGACCATAGCGAAGAAATTGCTCCTCGGATTCCTATCTTACGGGATCTTAACTATCCTTATTGCCCTTATCGCTCTCTCCAACCTCCGACGATTGAATGAAATCAATAATCGAATTATAGAGCGTGATGTTCCCCTGATAGAAATGACCGATAAAATGATCGAAGCCCTGTTGGCCCAGGAACTCTATGGACGCCGGTTTTTCATCCTCAGGAGTCCGGAGATGGAGGCGCTCTTCTGGAAAAGGAGTGAGGAATTCAAAAAGCTCCTGCAGCAGATAAACCATCTTCCGGATGTTTCCAGCCTTCCGCTCGATCGGCTAACCGCTCTTCACGAAGAGTATGACCAGCTCTTCAAAACCGGATTGGAGAAGAAGGGAGATCTTTCTTCTCAGGCCTTTCAGGATCGTGATGGGCAAATCAGAAGAAGGCAGGAAGGGCTCATTCGACTCGTAGAACGGATCTCTCGTGATGCCAGGAAGGACCAGAATGAAAAAAGTCTGAATACCCTGAATGTGGGCCATTCGGCGTTTTGGATGACTGCCGGATTGAGTATCGGCGCCCTCCTTCTCGGAATCGTTATTGCCCTAGTCATCACCCGCAACATCTCCCACCCCATCGACCAGTTGAAACGTTCTACCCGGGAGATATCGGGGGGCAAGTTTGACCATCTCCCCCAAGTCCGCAATCGGGATGAATTAGGAGACCTTTCCCAGGCTTTCCAAAGGATGGCCCAAAGGTTGAAGCGTCTGGAGGAGATGAACCTCGACGCCAACCCCCTAACTCGCCTTCCCGGGAGCATCGCCATTGAAAATGTCTTAAAAAAAAGGTTAGAGGAAAAAACACCCCTGGCCTTTTGCCAGCTTGACTTGAGCCACTTCAAGGCCTTTAATGATCGCTATGGATATGCCAGAGGTAATGAGGTCATCCTGGCGACGGCCAGAATCGTGGCCGAAGCGATCAACACGCCAGCGAGCGAAGGGGCCTTTGTCGGGCATATCGGGGGTGATGATTTTGTTGTGATCACCTCGCCCGAGAGGTATGAGAAGATTTGTTTTGCCGTGATTGATTCCTTTGATAAAATGGTTCTGGATTTTTACGACCCGGAGGACCGGGAGCGTCGTTGCATCCAAGGGGAGACGCGGCAGGGGCAACGAGTCTCCTTCCCCATCATGACCCTGGCCATTGCAGTGGTCACCAACCAGCGCCACAGGCTGCAAAATCATGTCCAGGTCGGCGAGATTGCTGCGGAGCTGAAAAACTATGCCAAATCTTTTTCCTATAGCATTTTCGTAGTCGATCGACGCGGGAATAGCACCTCCGGCCAGGAAGGTTTAGCTATTTTGCCATCTCCGGAAAAGGTGAAATGAACCCCGTTAGAAATTCCAGTCCGGCGATACGGGGAATCGAAACCGAGCAGGGCACCATTTCTAACGGGGTGAAAGGAGAAGATATGGGTTCACTCTTGCATCGTCTTCAATGGGGTTACGTTTTTCTGCTGCTTTTTTTCATCGTAGGCTGCAGTCTGACACTCGCGCAGAAAAAACCCGAAGGAGAAAAAGAATTCTTACAGGAGACCTGCCGTTTGGAAAAACTTGCCCATGACCATCCCAAGGCATCCGTTCGGTCCCAATCTCATCTGAAGCTTGCCTTCCTCTACGTAAACTATCGAAACCCCCAACTCAATTACGGTCGAGCCCTTCAGGAAATGGAAAGTTATCTCTCCTCGGTGCCGACTCAAAGGCAGACACACGACTTTAACAACTGGCTGACGGTCCTGAAGGAACTGGAGAACTTACAGACCAGCCTGGAAAAGGCCCAGAAGGCCAATAGAAGCTTACGGGAGGAGGTGGCCGGTCTGAAGGAGACAATCGACAGACTAAAAAACCTTGACCGTCAGATGGAAGAGAAAAGGAGGCTGACCAAATAAATCCCGGAAGAGAGGCGATTCCCCAGCGGCCTTAACATTTTCCTCTATTGAGATGGCTAAGAGGTAATCACCGGTGGGCGGTCAAATCCGTCCGCGGGTTCGAGAAAAAAATGGAGGAGCAATCTTACGCCATTGCGCTCGTTAGCGCTGGACCGCGAATTCTCCACGTGACCGGTTTGTCTTCATCAAGGATCACCGTTTGAATCAGGTTTTCCCTCCTTGTGGGATTCGATTATCCTTAGTAATTCCTCGATACCTATATTTCCGCATTTCGCACAGAGATAAAAGAGGTGAAACGTTCTTCTCCCGATCGTTATAGCGACGCCCTGCAATCCTTCCTCCTTTTTGCACTTTAAACAACATTCGCGCTCTTCCGTCATACTAGTTCAAAGCAGAAATTCCTTGCACCTCCTTCCTGACACGAAGAATATACCCTGCCGAAGAGGTCACAAGCCCGCCCCCAAAGGGTGAGTCAACCTCATAGGTGGAGCCAGAACGGAGCCTCCTTTATCTCACCTTTTTACTATCGATCCAGCCCTCTTGGCCATTCTCTAACCGGACGTTAAGCCAATCCCCGTCTTCTCCGATTACCGTTAACCTATCGAGGTGTAAAAGACCTTCCTGCCTTCATACGCGCCGCCATCTCAAAATCATCGTGGAAAATCGCCTCTGTGACTGGAATCAAAACCTCTATTGGGCTTTTCCTCCTTACCACAACCGTAACCCTTGTACTGTCGTTATTGACAGGCTCGACCCAAACCCCTATCATTGCTCCCCATGAAATGAGACTCTCCTCGCTACTCGTAAGCATATATCCCTCTGAACGGTGCTCTTCGACAGCCTCTGTTCGCTCCCAACGAAAAACCGTTTTTGCAATTTCCCAGGCCTGGTCAGCGTTAACAGGATATACCTTACTCATTCCCTCTCCCCGTTCCTTAGACCGGACCACGTCACGCATTGTGGCACATCCTGTCATACAGATCCCTATCAGAAGGAATCCCATGATTTTCGCCGTTCGTGAATCCATCTGTCCAGCCTCGCTGTAACACCAAAGGGTAAGTCGCTCAAAGGTCATTAAAAAAGCTCTTGGTGAGTATGAGTTTAATGGTTTTACACCGCAAGGTCAACAATAATCGACAATCACTTGCGAGATCAAGGTTCAAACTTAAGATTAATTAATCTTGATCTAATCTTCTTCTAATACTCATCTGGTATTACCTGACGCCAGAATCTTAAAATACATTCCTCGATCCGCTATGAAACGCCGTGAAAACAATTCGCTTATGGAACATAAAAAAAGTGATGAGATAACCCGGGTAAGGTAAGTGAGACTTATAAGAGCGGTACGAAGCATATCGTTTCTCCTGACGTTGAGTTTAATTTCACTTGGCTGTGCTGGTAGCGCCGATCTTGGCACGCCGAATGCGGGGGATCTTTTTCATCATCGTTCCGCCCCCCAGGAAATAAGTGTCCAGCATCCCCCATCTCTTGTGATCGGTTCGAGGTTTATTTATCGAGAGATCAACGCATCAAACGGTAAGGTTTGCAAGGTCGCTATGATCGTTAAGGAAATGAAGGAGTTTGAGACAAAACCCGCATACTGGGTGGAAGTCCGAAGAGAAACAGAAAGATATTTTGATATCTACGACATGAATCTGAATTGGATTGGGTCATTTGCTGAAGGAAAAGAATTGGAATCCGCTGAACCCTGTATTCGAGTATTTGATTGGCCGTTAACAGTGGGAAAGAGGTGGAAGAGTGACTATACCGTGAACGATTATTCGGGGGGCTCTCACTTTTATCGTTCAAAAACGGCGGTAAACATTCAGACGGATGAAGAGGTCCTGGTTCCCGCAGGCATTTTTAGAGCACTGAGGATTCAGGCAGGCGAAGAGACGCTTTGGTATGCTCCAACGATAGGATGGGCCGTAAGGGAACAAATTATGCCTCGAGACGGGGACGGGTGGTTTCTTGAGTTGGTGGAATACAATATCCCGCCGAAAATTCATCCTGAAAAATCATAGGTTAGGAGGCAAACAATTTGACAAATCAGTCATAAAATATTAAATAGCGCAGATTTGGATGAAAGAAGAATATTATTTTAGGAGTTTCGTATGAGGTGTCATCGCTGTGGCAGTGTGATGGTCTGTGAGAGATTCTACGGTCCCGACGAGCGCTTTTTTGGATGGAGATGCATCTCGTGTGGAGAGATCATTGATCAGGTGATTCTGGAGAATCGTCAGACAAAGGCCGACAGCCAAAACAGGGGGAGGAGAAGAGAACCCTGCTAATCTGTCCATCCTTCCGGAGAATCCGGGAGGAAGGGGTTCGTCGAAATGCACGACGGGATCATATACTACTCTTTAACTAACAATACAGGAAGGAAACTCCCAATAAATGCCCGGCTGCTTCTGGCCTTCTTCCTTATCGTTTGGGTCGCCTCCCCCTCGAGTTCTTTTGCCGAAGTCATTTCATCCCAAGCGGCGGTCGTCATGGACGCATCCACAGGAGAAATCCTCTACGGCAAGAATTCAAGCCTCTTGCTTCCTCCGGCAAGCACCGCAAAGCTGATGACGGCAATAGTCGTTATGGAAAAAGCAAACCTGACAGATATCGTCACAATAAGTCAAAAGGCCTCACAGGCACATCCCGTAAAAGCGCGCTTTCGGAAAGGGGATAAAGTGACGGTTGAAGCACTTCTTTATGCAGCTCTCGTGAAATCCGCAAACGACGCTGCGGTCGCTCTCGCAGAAGCTGCAGCCGGCTCCGAAGAGTGCTTCGTTTCCCTCATGAATCAGAAGGCGGCTTCGATAGGTGCCGTGAATACAAAATTCATCAACGCTACGGGCCTTCCGGGCGGAGGCCAGCATATTACGGCCATAGACCTATCCATCATGATGAGGGTTGCGATGAGTCATCCAAAATTAAGAGAGATCCTTGCAACCCCCGCGGCCGAGGTGTCGACGGAAAAGGGAAAGGCCATCTTCCTCAAAAACACAGACAAGCTCCTATGGTCTGATGAGGAGATTATCGCAGGAAAAACAGGCTATACGAATACGGCAAGACATTGTTTTGTTTTTGCTGCCGAACGCAACAAAAAGACAATCATCGTTTCTCTCCTCGGGAGTCCGAGCCGAAAGAATCTATGGAAGGAGGCAAAGGAACTTACCGACAAGGGATTTCAGATGATAGCCCGTGACTAACCCAAAGCAGTGGAAATTTGTCAATTAAGATTGATATTGGGGCCACGGTTGCCGCAATTACCTTTCGCTTGGATCCAGGTTCAAAAAGCCTTTTGCCAGCCCGATTCACAACGAATATCTGTCCATCCGCAACCCTCTCTCTCTGGATCCTTTAAACAATTTTCCGGTTGTTTCCCAATAAAAAAGGGACCAGTCAGAGGGGGGGCCAATAACTGATCCCTACCAGTCCATCAAAAAGAGGAAAAATAAGCTTGATGTGCTGGATTTACTATCAATTTGGCACGAAAACATTAGAACAAGATTAGAATTCAATTAAAATTTCTTAAGGGTCAGGGACGCCTGACGACTCGACCTTGAGCTCGCATTTCGGAACTTGGTTTACCTCCTTCGCCGGTTGGGTTGCCCCTCCGGCTAAATCGACCGAGAAATGAGCTGGACAAAGGTCCCCTTGAAAGGAAGAGAATGAAGTGAAGGTACGTTTGAGGGGAACCCTTTTTTACTCTTTGCGGAAGTAACTCAGGACTTTTATGAAAATTCCTTCCGTGCCGGCCCCCGCCAAAAATATTTAGAATGTTAAGAATTTTTGTTTGAATTGTCACGAGTGGTCACCCATTTTCGGGAATTGACGCGGTGGAAAGGCTTCTAATTGCTTGGTATAAGTCTTGCCTCTTAAACGATAAAGGTAGGGATGCCTCTTTGCACAGGATCAGGTATAGAAGCAAGACAGGAAATAGGTATTTGATGCTCAACGGACAGACGGATGAGAAGTTTCCTGATTAATAAAAACCTATCCTTCTACTACTGGCTCAGAAAGAGAACGGGTAAGGCCATTGCCTTCGAGGTGGCCAATGCAATCGAAAAGGTTATCCTCATTTTTGGGAGAGAACGGATGCCCAGCCGAAGAGTCGCTATTCGAAACAAAGTCAAGCGATAGGAGCTCATATTCCGTATCAAGAAGACTATCCTGATATGGAAGCTCATGAACTACAGGTAAGTGATCAGATAAGAGCAAAAGGAAAAATCATCTGAATGTGACACAGATGCCCCTCAGACGATCGACCTTGGGAGGGCCTGCCCCTATACTGGCAACAGAGGAGTTTCCGTTTGATTGCGTTGGAAAGACGAATTCTTAAAGACCGGCGTAAACAACCTACCCTTGCGTTAAGCAGGTTTGCCGTCAAGGGGCAAAGAGGGAGTCTCCGAAGAAAGGAAGATCAGCAAAAGGGTGGATACGTAGACCGTTACAGTTCGGGATTATTCTTCTTAATCATTTTAATTGTGGGATTGAATGTGATCGATGCCTTGTTGACCATGAAGATTTTAGAGGATGGTGGACGGGAAATGAACCCAATTGTTCGTTCTATCATCCAAGTCTATGGGGATAAGTTCTGGATTTGGAAATTTGGGATCGTCTCCGGCCCCTTAGTTCTCCTATGCCTCCACAGTAAATTCAGATCGGTAACAGCCGTTATCCTGGGGGCAGGTGTCATCTATGTTGCGGCGATCTTATTCCAGATCTTCCTGATGATTTCTTGAGGACCGAGAGATCCTTGGGGATCCACGGCTCAGGCTTAAGGTTGTTGCCGACTTCTGGAGAATGTCCCAAAAAAGAGTGGAGATGAAACGATGGTCGCCTATGAATTCTACTGGATTGACTCATCGGGGGGATACCAGATCATCGGAGTCCTCCCCGAGAGGAGAAAGGATCCAGAAAGAATAACCCAAGAATGCATTTTGAACTGGGGGAAAAAATTGTTCCCAAAAAACTCAGCCACCAAAGAAATTTTCTTCATTCGGGTAACGATAGACGACCGTACCGGACAGGTTCTTCGGCCTATTCCCTTTGCGGTTATCCGCAAAGAAATGTCAGAGTAAATCTGCACTATCCTCGGCTCCCTTTAAGAGATGTCCAAGAGGCCCTTCGCCCGACTGATTTTGCCCTCTAGGTCTCCTTGACGGCCAATCATGATGCGTTGGGCCATGGGCGATCCGGCGCCATGCACAGACTCAATCAGGTAGGCAACCGCCCCTGCTCCGGCGACGATATTCTCGATCAAGCGCAAGACCTTCACCCGATCGACCACATCGACGCTCTTGACAGCAGCTAAGTATTTCTTGATATAAGGCCCTGCGACCGGATCCTCCATATCCTGGGATGAGGGCATCGTTCCGAGCAACCCCCCCGCAATATCCGTAGCCAGGCGGGCCAACTCAAACGGAAAACGGGTCACGTTAAGCTTGCAAACATTGGCCAAGAGCATGTCTACCTCGTAGTTTCCGGCTTTCGTCTGGTGTCCTAAGGCCGAGCAGGCAATGCCGCATGCAAACATCGTCTCGTTGAGGTGAATCATCTCGACAATCTTGTCCCGGATGTGGGAAGCACCTTCCACCCCGTTCATTCGAGCCATCAGGGCCGTCGCCCCGATGAGAACGTCGCCGACTCCAACCTTACATCCTCCGTAACTCTGGCGGTGATAAGCTGCAAAACGTTCCACCAGCCTCCCGGATAGGCCTACTTCTCCGTTTAAAAATAGGCGCTCCTCAGGAACAAACACGTCCTCAAAGACTGTCATCACCTCCTGACCGCCGAAGGAGGGATTACCTACGTCCAGGCGACCGGTACCTTCCAGCTTTCGCGTGTCACTCGCCTGCCGGCCGTAAATATACTTGACGCCCGGTGTATTTGTTGGAACAGCAAAACAGACGGCCCATTCCTCCTCTCCCCGGACTAAGTTTGTCGTGGGCATGACGATCATTTCATGGGAGTTGATCATGCCTGTTTGATGGAGTTTGGCACCTCGGACTACCACGCCGTTGCGTTTTCGTTCTACCACTCGCAAGAAAAGATCCGGGTCTGATTGGTCCTTCGGTCGCTTGCCCCGGTCACCCTTTGGATCGGTCATCGCTCCGTCGACCACCAGATCCTCGAGCTGAATTCGGGCCCAATACTCCTGAAAACGCTTATGATAATTCGTGCCGTGCTCTTGATCGCATTCATAGGTGACACTGAAGACCGCATTGGCCGCATCCAGACCCACACATCGTTGGAAGCAACATGCCGTAATATTTCCGCAATGCCTCTGCATCATCACCTTTTTCATCAGATCTTCGGGGTTTTGGTGCAGGTGGGTAAAACGATTGATCTCCTCCCCCGATAAGGAGGAGCGAGCCCGGAAAAGGTTTCGAGTCTGATCGGTATAGGCACAGTCGAAAGTCGCCGCCACAGCACTAACCGAAGGAGTAACCAAGGGGTGGTCGGGCAAATCTCGGACTTTCTTACCCATCACATTGGCCTCCAGCCCGAGAGACTTGAGCGAAGCGATATATTCATTCCCTTTCCTAAGCGCCATCTTTATCTCCTTTCTGTTTTCGGTCTCATTCCGACGGGCAATTCGCCGATTTCCTCATGAGCCACCGCAACCACCTCACCGACGGCAGCGTCGGAACACGAAAGCGAAACCGATCAACGGCTCACAATTCACTTTAACCTTTTATGAAAGGAATTTCTATCCTGATAGTGGATCTATTCCCACGATATGTTTTATAAAGTAATCCAATATTAGATTGTCATGCGTAGATGCTTTCGCAAAAGTATGATATATAGAAGGAAACAAGGTTTTGGTGATTCTTTACCAAACATAGTATAAATTTTGAACCGGGAAAGGGAAAGGAAATCATGAAAATTCAATATAAAGGATTTATGAGGGAAAGGATACGAAGGAATCCGGTCACCATCGGTCCCGATGTATCTTTTTTTAAGGCTCGGGACTATATCCATGCG
>Ga0187769_10002229_pt1 | contig 11293 bp, 8 predicted proteins | sample 0116_SJ02_MP02_1_FD_133140 | JGI IMG/M metagenome (GOLD analysis project Ga0187769, IMG submission 133140) | Tropical peat soil microbial communities from peatlands in Department of Meta, Colombia - 0116_SJ02_MP02_10_MG | ecosystem: Environmental > Terrestrial > Soil > Wetlands > Peat | place... | reverse complement strand
GATGAACTGCCCGCAACCACGGTACTGGCTTCGAGGTTCGTAGCCGTGCGCAAGATACCGTCCCACAGATCGTTTGCGGCGACGACGGCGAGCCGCACCGGCTTACCCTCCCTTTCTGCGATCGCCAATACCTTGGTGAAAAGGGTTTGTTCGATGGCGGTGAAGAGCTGGTCAGGAGCGAGATCGAATTCGCCGGAAGCTGCGCGGCGCAACAGCCTGACGTGCAGCACCACGATTTCCGCCTCTCTGCGCTTGGCGCGTCCGAGCGCTGCTTCCAGAGGATAGAGTGCATAGTATGTGCTGATGGGTACGAGCACGTTGCCGGGCTTGACGCCGACATTTTCAAGCGTGAGATCGCCCGCCTGCGCCAGATTGAACTTGTCGAGCTCGGCATGCGAGCTGGTCTGTCTCTTCGTCACCTTTTCGGAGATTTCGAACACGACAAAAAACGCGATCGTAAACGCGACTCCAGAAATCGTGGCCACCTGTTTCGTAAAGAGGTTGATGGCACAGAGAGCGAACAACCCCAGCGTGATCAGCGCTACCCCCAGCGGGACCTCGACTCTGGCGATCTTGAAGTTCAGCGGCACTTTGAACTCGCGCCCGCCCGGCTGTTTGTAGCGAAGCACCAGCACCGCAAGCCCCTTCATCGAAAAACTCCACATCACGCCAAACGCATAGGCTTCGCCCAAAACAAAAATGTTTCCGCGGCTCAACAGGATCGTCAGAATCTGGAGCGCGACGACGAGGTTCAGAATCCGGTAGGAAGTTCCATAACGCCGCTGCGGGTGGCGGAACCAGTCCGGCAGAATCCCGTCTTCGGAAACGCGATTGAGCACACCATTCGACCCCACAATTGCCGTGTTCACCGCTCCGGCCAGCATCAGCACGCCCACCACGACGACGAACGTACGAAACGCCAGGCGCAACGAGAGCGGTCCCACCAGATACATGGCCAGTCCGCTGATGGGGTTATCAGAAAAGCTGCCGCGAACCGAGTCGGGAATGATCATCACTACAAAAAATGCAACGCCGGCGGTAAAAATCAGACTGTACAGGAAGATGACCAGACCTGCCTTTTTCAAATTGGGTAGCTTGGGATGCTCGATTTCACGGTACACCTGGGCCATCGTCTCTTCGCCGCTCATCGCCAAAACAGAGTGGCCGAGACCGATCAGTATACCCACGAGCCCGATCGTGTAAGGAAGCGAACTATGCTTCAGCCAGCCCAGTGAATCGGGTGCATACACCAGATTCGCAAGGTGTGGCCAAGGCGGCAGATGCGCCCCGCGTATCAGCAGCGTATAGGCGCACCACACGATCATCACAATCACCATGACCGTCGTGACATACATGATGCGCAGGGCCTTTTCGCTCGATTCTGGAATGCCTTTGACGTTTTCCCACCAGAAATAGAGGGTGACCAGAATCGCAAACACGGCCGCCGACCCGTCCACGGGCAGCACGATCTTCAGGTGAGCGTAGTGCAGCAGTGCGTTCAACAGCCCGATCAGATAGAGGCCTGCAGAAACGCCGCTGATGGGCCCGGTCAGAATGTAGTCAAACATCAGCGCCGACACCGAGAACTTGGCCAACGTGGAGCCCATTCCTTCCTTCACCACGCGGTAGACTCCGCCGCGCACGAACATGCCGCAGCTCTCGAAGTAAAGTGCCTGCACGGCAAAAGCAAAAAGCATGATGGCGAGGACGAACCAGGGAGCCGCTTTACCTATGAAATGCTCAGCAATGGCTCCGGCATAGAAAGCGGAGGACCCCAAGTCGTTCAAAACAATGGCGGCCGCCCGCCAATAGGATATGAAGGCTAGCATTGCGGTCGTTGCCACAAGAACCTTGGCGACGGGCCGGATCGAGGAGCTGGGAGAAAATTTCGCTGGGTGGGATGACATTTCAGAACGCGGCGAGCAACTATACGAGAAATCTCACATAAATGAAAGATGTGCGTTCACATATGTTGTTCATATATCGAACCGATTTGCTTTTCGAATCGGCGGGTCGTGCCTACGCCGTCGTCCGTTTCGCGTCGCCGCGAAATTCTCGGGCGCAGTCCTGGCAAGGGCAGATTTCGCGCAGGTTTTCAAACGAATAGATGCCGGTCGCATGCCCATCGGAAAACTCGATTTGAATCGCATAGTTTCCGACGGCCTTGGCGCCTCGGGCCTTCACCCGCTCCTTATACATGGGGAGCAGCACCGTCTCGGGCTTTTCTTCGGTCTTCCTTAGGCGCTCGTCATTACACGTAGCGCACGGGCAGTGATCGCGGAGATAAGGAAAGTCGTAACGACTTTCGTGCCCGTCTGACCAGGTGATCGCCACGCCCTCACCGGTCGTGACGTATACCTTGACCTCGACCGGTTTCTTCCGATGATCAAGGGGTATGGGCATGGGTGGTTGTAGACGCATCAGGTCCGGGCTTGGCTTCCGGTGCCGCAGCCTCGGCAGGCTGGCTCGCCTGCGGCTCTGATGGCGCGGGCTCGTGACCGCTCGTTGGGTAGCCGGCGCAGGAGGAAACCTGTTCGGGCCCGCCCCAATCCCGAAAGAAAGGGTCGGTTTGCTCGTTGATTTCTTCGACCGACTTGGGGCGATGATCGCCCGATCCGGGAAAAACCAAGTAGAGCATTCCGCCACGACTCCCGCCCCGGCGTGCATCCGACCAGATGCCGACGTTATCGGCCAGCGCGATCGAACCCTCTCCGACCGAACCGATGTCGGCGAAAATCGCAAAGGAAAATCTGCGGTTTCGCAAGTTGAAAACTACGGCGAAGTCTCCCAAGCGGGCGCCGGCGAGGCGTGCGAGATCTCCCGGCAGCGCGATGTAGGGAACTCTTGAGGCGTCGACGAACCGCGTGGGATCGAAGCGGTCCTTGGTCCAGTCAGCAAGAGCGGTCGCCGAGATGTAGTATCCGGGGAAAGGATCATCAGGACCTTGAACGAGGGGATTACCGGCTTCATCCTGTAGAACGCCTTCCCAATGGCCCGGTTCGCCCGCATTCGAGAGGTCATCAAGTCCCGTGTTGTCTGCGTTGTAGGCGTTTGGCGAGCCGTCGGCGTCGATCGCCATCCCGGCATTAAAGAAGAAGGCCGAGTCATCCCGCAAGTGCCAGATCGGCAACTGGCTAGTGGGCTCGCCGAAACGGCGCACGTCAAAATTAAAGAGCAACGATTTCAACGGACAGCTGGCGGACGGGTTCTGCATGCTGGTCGACGGCGGGGGCGACACGCTCTGCGCAAAACTCGCTAGGGGGAGCATCCATGCGATGATCAGGGGAGGAATTCGTTTCAGACGGCACACAAATCCGCATTATACACCCCGCGATCGGCGCAAGGACGATAAGACCAATCGGTCGATGGGTTAGCCAACGGCTCGCTTGCGCCCGTCCCTTCTGCGGAAGCGAGCGAGGCAAGCTTTAGAGTTTGCTTGCAGGCTGCTAGCGGACAGCGGATACTGTACCCCACCAGTGGGAGGATTTCCGGTGAAGCCTGTCAAGCTGAAGGGGCTGTCTGTCGAAGAGGTTTTCTACGAATGTCTGGCGCTGCTGGGCGTTATCGCCATGACCGCGGTTTTGGCCATTGCCATGCGCGTGGGCGAGGGGCATTGGTAGGCGAGGCCCTTCACCGTTGAGCTTTTCATGGCGACCGATTACTTGCTTAAGACCGAGCCTTCCGAGTACTCGTTCGAGGATCTCATACGCGACCGGGCTACTGAGTGGGACGGCGTTTCAAATCCCGTGGCTTTGAAGAATCTTCGGGAGATGGCGCCGGGCTCTCGCCTTGTGATTTACGAAACGGGTGACCGCAAAAGCGTGGTTGGAACGGCTAGCGTTGTTTCCGTAGATCGAACAAATCCGAAAAGCCCCGAGGTAAAGATTCAAGCCGGTAAGCCGCTCGCAAAGCCTATCACGCTTGCTGAAATTAAGGCCCATAAGCTGTTTCAGGATTCGCCGCTGGTGCGCCAGGGTCGGCTCTCCGTGGTTCCTCTCACAACGGCGCAGTACAAGTTTCTCACCGGATCGTGATCTCGGCTCGATTTTCCCCTTCTCAGTGTGTCGGCCGATCCTGTTACCCTTCCCCCAAAACTCCCGAGCAAGGCTACCGAGACACCGTAGGGGAGCGGGCCAGGCGGCCGTGTGCGAGATCAATACGGCGGTCGGCCAGTTGGCCGATTTCCGGCGCGTGCGTGACCATCAGAATCGTGTGACCCTCGGCGTGCAGCTCACCGAGCAGCCGCAGCACAATCTGTTCGTTGGCTTCGTCGAGATTTCCTGTGGGCTCATCGGCGAGGATGAGTTTCGGCTGATTGATCAGCGCGCGAGCCACGGCCACGCGCTGCTGCTCGCCGCCGGAAAGTTCACCTGGAAGATGATCGACGCGGTCGCTCAATCCCACACGCTCGAGTTCTATGCGTGCCTCCTGTTCATCCGTCGTGCTATGAAAATACTGGGCGAGCATCACGTTTTCGAGCGCCGTGAGGTAGGGAACCAGGTAAAACTGCTGGAATACGAATCCGATTTTCTCGGCACGAAAGCGCGTCAATCCGCCTTCGTCGAGGCGCGCGACGTCGATACCATCGACGATCGCACGTCCGGAAGTCGGCGTATCCAGCCCGCCGAGGATATTAATGAGCGTCGTCTTGCCAGACCCAGAGGGGCCCATAATGGCGATCCACTCACCGGCCTCCACGCGAAACGAAACGCCATCGAGTGCGCGGACGTTGCCGAACTCTTTGCGTAGGTTTTCGATTTCCACCAGGGGAGCCAATTATTCGCCTCGCAGAATTACGGCCGGCTTGACTTTGCCAAGCAATCGCAGCGGCAGAGCCCCCGCCAGGGCCACGCCGACCATCAGCGCAATCGTCAGCGGGAAAACATCCCAGCGCGCGTTGACCGACGCGTTGAAAACACGATGGCCCATCCAGCGAGCGAGCACGATCCCACCGATAGAGCCGATCAGCCCTCCTGCCGCGCCCAGGGTGCCGACTTCGGCAAGGAACAATGCTACGATGCGCGAAATCGATCCACCCAGTGCCTTCATCAGGCCGACATCCTTACGCCGCTCCATCGCCAGGGCCGCCATCGTGGCGAGCACGCACAATGCGGTCAACACCAGAATCAACACAACCATTAGGGCGATCAGCAGCCGGGTCCGATCCAGCAGATTGCCTTCCGCCCGGCTGACAGCTTGGATGGGCCGCACGGCATAACCGGGAAGTGCCGCGGCGAGTTGCTGGGTATAACGCCCGATGGCAGTGCTCGTGCCCCGGATGCTCATCAGCACGACCTCGATTTGATTGTCGCCGCTCGTTTGAGCGAGTTTCTGCACGACTGGCAAGTTCACGAATATCTGGCTATCTTCCGTACCACCGGCATCGAAGACACCCGCTACCCGTACTTGCGCGCTGCGTTCCCGATAATGCATCTCGAGCAGGGTACCAGGCGCCACAGAGAACTGGCGAGCCACCTGGCGGCCGATGAGACATTCGGCTTCCTCGTCACGCGAGCTAACCCAATGACCTTCGATTTTCCAAGTCGGGTTGAGGCCGCGCGTTTGGTCGAGCCACGTCCCAGCTACGACGACCGGCGTGTCCCGTATGTGGGCGACGATGTACAGCAATGGTGCGAGGGCGACAACATCTTTCGTGGGCATTCGTTCGATTTGGGCGAGCACCGGCACCTGGTCCATCAGCGACGGCGAGCCCGGGATCTCCGAGGAGGGCTGCCAAGGGGCAAGCGCCTGTGCGGAACCGGCGCGTGAGATGACGACGTTGGCGCCCAGCAGGCGAAACTCTTGAGTCAGCTGGCGTTCGATATCGAACTCCAAATCCAGCAGCGCCGAAATGACGGTTGCACCGCTGATGACAGCGAGCAGCGCCACGGCCATCCGCCCACGACTGCCGCGCATCGATCTCCACAGAAGGCGCAGAAACATCACAGGCCCCGCAGGATCGGTGCGGGATCGAAATGAGCCGCTCGCCGCAAGGGAATCAGGCTGCCGATGACTGCGACAGTCGCCGCGACGGCGATGACAATCGGCAGCAGCAAGATGTGCAGAGGAGTCGGTGTGCCGAAGACGCTTTCCCCCAGCGCCCGTGCCATCGTTGCGCCAAGCAAGAAGCCGATGGAGCCGCCTGCAGCCGCCAGCATCAATTGCTCGGTGAGGAATAGTCCAGTGACCAGCAGGTTCGTCGCGCCGATGGCTTTCATGATGCCGATTTCCGATCGCCGTTCCAGCACGGATGTGGCTGATGTGGCCGCCACTGCGAGGGCCGCGGCCACCAGCGCCGCCAGCGTCACGAGCCAGAGCAAGCTGCTGACGTGTGAAAGAATGCGCCCTTCCGAGTCGGCGACGCGGCGAATCACCCGCACGTCGGTCCCCGGCAACACCTGCTGAATTTGATAGCTGATGGAGGAAATGTAGGGCGAACAAAACCAGCGGTCGTATTCAGTTGGCGTGAGCGTTTTCGGATCCCGCTCCGCAAGCGCGTCGGCTGGCTTTGTCAAAGCGCTGACGTATAGTTGCCGAAACTGCCCAGGATGATCGGAGAGTTCCTGCGCCACCGACAGCGGCACCAAAACCGTATTGTCTTCGGCACCGCCAGTGGTCACGACACCGGTGATCATCAGCTGAAAGCGAACGCTCGAAATCGCATCGCGCGCCACCTCGATCGTTCGGCCAATGGCGAAGATGCCGGAGAATTTCGCCGCGAGCGCTCGACCGACAACCACTTCCTTCGCGCCATCCCCGAACCAACGGCCTTGAATTTGCCACGATGGAGTGGTCGCGCTCAAGCCGGTCTTGAACTTCGTGCCATCCGGCACTCGGACTTCGTGCTCATACCACGTTCCGATCAAAGTCACGTTGGTGCCCGTCTGTGCGCGACCGATGTTGGGAGAATATGCCGGCACATCGAGGAAAGGAGTGAAGCCGAGGATATTGTGGCGCCAGAAGATCGTCTTGAGTTTCCCGAGATCGGCTTCGCTGAGATAAGCGCCTTCATCAACCGGGCGGTAGTCGACGCCGCCGACCTCGAGCGGCAGCGTGTCCGATTCTGGAGTGACCACCAGGTTCGCACCCAGACTCCGGAATTCTAGGGCCATGCGGTCGCTTACCTCGAGCGCCACGCTGAGTGTGGCCGTGACGATGGCCATGCTGACCGCCAGCGCCGCAGCCGTCAGCAGCTTGCGTCGCGGATTGCGAAGGAAGGATTCACCTACCAGGCGTGCAAACATGTCAGGACTTGTGGATTGTTGCAGCCGAAGAGGTGAACGTAGAGAGATCGACGATCACCTCTCCCCTCTCGACGCTCGATTTCACGGGGACCGGGTTGCAGCCACCGTGTTCGCCAATCGATGGAATGTAGATGGTTGCACCGCAGTTGCGGCAGATCACGTTCTGGCCTTGCTGTCGATAGCCGGACCAGCCGCAAATCTGGCAGGCATCGAGCGCCACGGCGTAATTGCCGTTGGTCTGATGGACGACGAAAAAGCGCATGGTCGTACCCTCGACATCCACGGCATAAAAATGCAGGCTGGAATCGGTAAGCTCCGAAAGAGGGATGCGGACGTGGTTATTTTGAGCAGTCAGCAGCTTCGCCGGCACGGGTGCGGCCAAGGCCCGCGAGTACGCAAATTCAGCGGCGAGCGAAACAACCACGAGTACACAGAGAATTGCGGCTGCAAAGCTCCATCGCCGTTGACGGCGGAATTCCCATTGGCGCATGCGGCGCTCGGCCGGATTGAGCGCCAAATCCTCGGCCGGGCGGCGTGCGCTAAACCATTCTCGCATTACGACCAGAGCCGCCACCCCCAGAATCACGGCGAAAAAGAAAACTTCATTGCGCACGATCGGCCCTATGGTCGCCATTTCCGTCTTGCTCGACCGAATCCATTCGGCCTCGCTGAGTTCATGGACGCCGGTGAGCGCAAGCTGAAATGCCACGATCATCAGGATGATGCTGGTGGCTCGGAAGAAGCGGTCGAGGGGAATGCGAAGCGTTCCTTCGAAGAAAAACACGCCGACGGCGATCGCAATCGTGATGCCCAGCAGTGTGCCGATCCAAATTTGCACTCCCGTGCTCGAAAGCTCGACGGCACGCAGAATCAGCACGAGTTCGGCTCCTTCGCGCACGACCATCAGAAACACAAAGGCGCCGATGCCCAGTCCCGCGGCGACCGTGGTGCGCTGTGCGTAGGCTTCGACGCGCTCCTCAATATGTTTGCGCAAGGTGCGCGCCGCGTGATTCATCCACACGATCATCGTGACCACCAGTGCCGAGGCCACGAGCATAAGCACGCCTTCGAACCCGTCCTCGCTGATCGCCAGGCGCCCGAGTGCCAACCCGGCGGCAACGCTTGCTGCGGCCGCCGCGACGACGCCTCCCCAGACGTAGCTTTTCAAGGCTCGCCGGCCGCTGCGGTTCAGATAGACCAATACGATGCCGACAACGAGTGCGGCTTCGACACCTTCGCGGAGGGCTACAAGAAGAGCCGAAATCATGTCCAGGCTAGTTGAAACCAGTTTTCAACTAGTTTACCTACTTTATATCTACCGCGCACTGAGACGCAAGTTGTTTTGGGGATTTGCCGCCTTGCGGCACAATGCCTGTAAAATGTGCATCTCAATGGTGATGAGCCGCCAAGCCTGCTGTGGAACAGGGCGCCTGATAGCAGGTGTTTTTTTTCGAGGCGTGGTGGCGATTCTGACGATTACAGCAGGTCTCGCCATTGCCGCAAGGGCGCAGTCAGACACAGGCCCGGCCCCCGAGGGAGATCCGAAGAAAGCCAAGACGGCCTTTCAACTCGGTCTCGAGGCTGAGAAACAGCAGGATTGGTCTGCCGCCTATGCTGCCTATTCTGACGCCGTCGAATGGGCGCCCGCCAATCGTCGATATGAACTCCGCCGCGAAATGGCCCGCAGCCAAGTGGTGCAAAACAAGGTCGATGTGGCCGAAAAGGACGCCGTTGCAGGTCGCTTTCAAGATGCGGTGCGGGAGCTAGAGGCTGCCCGAAGACTTGATCCGTCAAACCCGACGGTGCGCGAACGCCTGACCGAACTGATCGCCGTTTCAGAACCGGCGACCGATCAGATTCAGGTGCGGGACATTAGCGGCGAGATCCAACTCGAATATCGGGCCGGGAAGCAGAAGTTCGACTACCGCGGCGACACAGCGGGGGCGTATGAGGAACTGGCCCTGCGTTTCGGGGTAGAGGTGGCATTCGATCAGGATCTTCGCCAGCGGACCATCCACTTCCACATCGACGACGATGTAGACTTTCCCACGGCTGCTCGGCTGCTTGGCGAAATGACGGGCACGTTCTGGCGACCGCTGACGCGTCATCTCTTCTTCGTTGCTGAGAACACCCCGCAGAAGCGCAAGGACTACGATGCATCGGTTGTGCGCACGATCCTTCTGCCAGCTTCTGAGACGCCGGATCAGATGACAGAAGTCTTGCGGACGGTCCGAGAAATCACCGGCATCACTCGTTCGGACCTTGATGTCCGCAGCCGCACGATTACGCTGCGCGCTTCACCGGAAGCCGTTCAAATCGCGACGGACTTAATCGATGGCCTCGAGCGGCCGAACGGAGAACTGATTCTCGAAATGGAAGTTCTCGAGCTCGACCGCAATGATGCGACGCAGCTGGGCATTACTCCGCCGCAGACGGCGACGGCGTACGGACTTTCGCCCGAGCAGATCCAGCAAGCCCAGCAGTCATTGGCCGGGCTGGTCAACGTGATCAACCAGATCTTCGGGGGCGGTGGCGCGTTGATTCCGCCCGTGATTGCCTTCGGCGGCGGCAAGACCACCTACCTCGCCACGCTCCCTGGCGCCTCAGCAGATTTTGCGGAAATGCTTTCCCGGGTGCGCCAGGGTCGCCGAGTTTTGCTGCGCGCGAAGGACGGCCAGCCAGCGACATTGTTCGTGGGCGACCGGATTCCTGTGTCGCTGGCGACCTTCTCGCCGAGTTTTTCGGCGAGCGGCGCCACCACGAGCCCGATTGAGAACCCCATCGTGAACTATGCTGTCGGGAATGATCCGGTTTCGATCGTAACCGCGAATTTTCATGACACGCTTGCGACCAGTAGCCTCGATCTGGCCGTCGCAAACAAAACCGACGACACGATCTCGATTCTCGAAGGAAACGGAAACGGGACGTTCAATCCGCAAACCGTCATTACGCTGCCAGCCGGCTTTGCTCCTACCGCCCTGGTTACGGCGAATTTCACAAGCAGTGGGCACAAGGACCTGGTGGTGACGGGCAGCTTCGTGGGCAGCAACACAGGCAGCATTTTGGTTTTGTTGGGAAACGGCGACGGCACTTTCACCCAAACCGCACAGTCGCCCATCGCCGTGGGAAACAATCCCGTTTTTGTGGTGACCAACGACTTCAACAACGACGGTTTCTTGGACCTTGCGATCGCCAATCAGGGCGACAGCACGGTCTCGATCCTTTTGGGCAACGGCGATGGTACCTTCAAAATCCCTACTCCTCCGCCTATTCTGCTGCCCGTAGGCTCCGAACCCACCGGCTTGGCTGCAGCAGACCTGAATGGTGACGGCAAGCCGGATCTCGTTACGGCCAATCAAGGAACCAACACAATTTCGGTCTTCTTTGGCAATGGCGATGGGACCTTTCAGAATCCCACGAACTATCCTACGGGAAACGCGCCGGTGTATGTGGCGCTAGGGGATTTCAACAATCAAGGTGCGCTCGACATTGCGGTGGCCAACAACGGTGCGCCGACTTCCAACAATAGCGGAAACTCTGTCACGATTTACTACAATCAGATCAGCACGACGAACGTTCCGCTTGGTACCTTCGTCTCCGGCGCGACCAGAGACTTTTCAGCGGGCAATGGCCCGACATCGATCGTAGTGGCCGACTTCAACCTGGACGGCCTCGCCGATCTCGCCATCACCGATGAAACGGACAATGCGGTGACGATCCTCTTTAACGCAGGCCAGCAGAACTTCACCGCGGCTCCTGCCGAACTTCCCGTAGGCACCGCTCCTGTTTCCATCGTCACCGCGGATTTTAACGGTGACGGCAGACCGGATGCTGCCGTCGCCGACAGCGGCTCCGCCCAGGCCACCGTGATTCTGAACACCAACTTCTTCGGGGTGGGAACGAGCAGCGGCTCGGCGGGCACCCCCTTCCCCGGCGTTCAGTATCTGGATATCGGGCTGAAAGTAAAGGTCACGCCACGCGTCCATTTGAACAATGACGTGACGCTCCAGCTCAGCTTCGAGCTGAGCAGCGTGACCGACCAGAGCTTC
>Ga0187769_10002228_pt1 | contig 11296 bp, 6 predicted proteins | sample 0116_SJ02_MP02_1_FD_133140 | JGI IMG/M metagenome (GOLD analysis project Ga0187769, IMG submission 133140) | Tropical peat soil microbial communities from peatlands in Department of Meta, Colombia - 0116_SJ02_MP02_10_MG | ecosystem: Environmental > Terrestrial > Soil > Wetlands > Peat | place... | reverse complement strand
TCGTTTTCGTTTTCGTTTTCATTTTCGTTTTTGTTTTTGGTTTTACGCGGCTGCGGTCAGCACCGACGAGTCTTAAACGGAATGCTGAATACGCGAAGAAGCATCAGCGGTAGTCGGACCTGCTAGTTAGTGAAAAATCCGGATAGCGCTCATTGACCGACGTATACTCCTGCCATGGTGGGACCTATTCTTGGAAGCCCGCGTAACTCCGGCAAGGTTACAGCCGTGCTGGTTCTGTTGCTCGTCCTTGTTTGGATGATCATGCGCGCGTTAGGCTGTCTCCGGTAGTTGACGAAAAATCCGGATTAAACTCATTGACCTGAATTGCCGAGGCCGCCTATCTTCAGCCTCGCTTCCTCCTACGGAATGGGGAGGCTCAGGTGCATGGAAATTCTCAGCGACACGGAACGCAAGCACGGGTGGATTTAGGCAGATTGAGCCAGGCTAGAAAACAAAATCCCCAATTGCGCACAAACGCGCAGAAATACGAAAACTCCGGTGTTCCTAAATCTATTTTGCGTTGGAAATCACAAAATTCACCGTGCTCGCCTGATTGCCGCCTACGGTGACGGATTTTTCCCAGGTGCGCGGTTCGGAAAACAGCGGCCGTTCGACGCTGCGCTCGGTTAGAACGTCGTAGGCGTGCTCTTTGCCGAGCAGATTCCAGCCTTCATGCCAGGCCACGATCTGATAGGTTCCGGGGGGCACGCCGGTGAACTCGAAGCGTCCGCTCTCGTCGGTGACGGCGTAGTAGGGATGCGGAACGACCATCATTTCCGCGTTCATCCAGACGTGACCGCCGTTGCAGCGCAGGTGAACCAGCCCAGGCGTGGACATGCTGCGCGAGGTCGGGCGGTCGGGAAAGGGAAATGGCAGGTTGAACGTGGCCGCGCCGTCCATATGAATCGTATGGAGAGTGGCGTCGGAACTCTTCATTTCCAGGGTTCCGTTCTGAGGAACGAGCAGAATGTGAGGAATGTAGTGACAATGCTTCTGATCGAGATGGCGCCGCTGTTCGGGCAGGTCCATGGCCTTCCCCCTGGTGATGTTCTTCAGATAAACAACGGTATTGGCGATACCTCCCTGGGGGCCGACGATCAGGCGCTCCAGGTCGGTCGTCTTCTTGGAGTCAGGGTCGCAAATCTGTGGGTCTTTGGTGATGGGGAAGTCCAGATTGTGCGGAACCGGTCCCGACCACTTTACGGTGCCCGAAATCGTCCCGCCGTTGGTGACGGCAATAACTCTGTAATCGGTTTGCGCGAACGTCGCTGCGATGGCAGCGAAGCAGAAGATCAACCATCTGGGAAATGCCCGGCGCATACTCGTTCCCCTTGGTGCTCAAAGCGGGTGCGGCATGCTGGCCGGTGTTGGCACGCCTGAGCACGAGATTTTGCTTGCTCCCGCGCGCACTCACATCCCTACTTGCGGGAAAGCGCTGCATAGGTGCTCGAGGTGGCAGCACTTGTGTTTGCAGGCCGTACTTCTTGTCTTAGTGCGTGTTTCAACGGGGGCGTCGGGCTCAGTTTGCTAGCGGCGACGGACATGCAATTGAAATCGCAACATTAGGGTGCTCTTGGGAATGTAAGCAGTCCAGATTACTGAGGTCATCCGAGTGCCATTCCGGGTTGGCTAGGCGTCCACGGCATTAGCTTCCCAGTTGCCCAGCCACATGCAAGGCGGCCCGAGCAGTTGGCGAAAAATCCCGTGGCTGTTGAAAAAGGAACCAAGGGAGTAATTTCGGCGGATTTTAGTCGTTGTGCCCAAACGAAGATTCAATAACTTAGAGACGAATTTCCAAGCTGGAAACTGGCCGCAAAAGTTTTTCAACCCCCACCTGGCGATGTCACAAGGGTGCGCTTTTCTTCCGCCCTTTCCAGGCATTTTGAGTGCTCTGGCGATTTTCAACAAGTATGCGAGCCAAGGCTCATGGGTGGGAATGTCTTCGTTACCTGTAAACTTAGTTCTGCTAGCAACACGCATTCAGGGGATATTTGTGGCCGTCGATCTTGTTCAAATCCGTAAGCTAGCCGAGACAAGAGAAGATGAGAATTTCAAGTTTCGCAGGTTCCTGAAGACTGAGTGCAATCTGAACCCCGACGAGGTCGACCAGCGCGTCTCTGAGATTACTCGGCGTGTGTGGGCCGGGATCGACTGCACCACCTGTGCCAACTGCTGTCGAGAGATGACGCCAACCTTCAGCGAAGAGGAAGTTGACCGTGTGACGCAGCGTCTCGGAATGCAGCGGCAGGAATTTATCCAGACATACCTGGAACGCTCGGACGCCGACAGTGACAATCCCTGGCAGACTCGATCCACTCCCTGTCCGTTCCTGAAGGATAATCTTTGCAGCATCTATGAAGACCGTCCTGCCGAATGCAGCGGATATCCGTATCTCTACAAGCCTGATTTCGTGGTCCGTACCTTGGCGATGGTCGAGCGAACATTTACTTGCCCGATTGTGTATGAGGTGATGGAGGAGCTGAAGAAATCGCTCGGTTTTCCGCGCGGAAAACGAAGTCCCGTCGAACCAGCCGAGTAAAGGATTCACAGCGGTAAGGGAACGCCGACAACCTCCGTCAGCCACAAGAGGTTGCGGTGTCCCCAACTGTGGGCTCATTCCCTTTTCGCCTCAGTGAGTGCTATGGGGATTTTTCAACAACTGACGCTGGTTTGCTCTAAGCGTGATCGACATCACTGACATTTCTTCAAGTTTCTCTTTAGTATGCCCGTCGTAAGCTCTCTCGCCTCCCCGAAGAGCACCTCCCGCTCATTGAGACGCACACCCCCTGAGGCGAGACCAACAATTCCGTTCACACCAAGCTGTCAAGCGGTTCAATTCGAGTTTTTTTTTCATGGAGGTAACCATGAAGCGCATCAGCATTCTGCTGTTGGCGTTCTTGTTCTGTGTTGTCGCGGCCCCGGTGCGGGTTGCCGCGCAGCGAAACTCTCCAGCGCTCCCTAGCTACACCGTTACCGATCTCGGTACGCTCGGCGGCACGTACAGTCTTGCCGGTGGCCTCAGCAGTAGCGGCTGGGTGGAAGGTTATGCGAGCGTGGCCAGCGGCTACTATCACGCGGTTCTCTGGCGCAATGGCAAAATTACGGACCTCGGCACTCTGGGCGGCCCGAATAGCGATGGCGGTTGGCGTCCCAGCGACGCCGGCGATGTCGCGGGTGGCTCCGAGACCGGCGCTGGAGACCCCTACACGGAGAATTACTGCGGCTACGGGGACAACCTCATCTGCGTCCCGTTCTTTTGGCGGCACAGCACAAAGAAGATGACGCAACTGCCTCTTCTGGGCGGCAATAACGGCTGGGCGGCGGGGGTCAACGATTTCGACGTGATCGTCGGAAACTCGGAGACGACTGCTGTCGATCTAACCTGCGCCGGCACCAGTGAGGTCTTCCAGTTTGAGCCGGTCTACTGGATCAACGGCAAGATCAAGCAACTCCCGAACTTTCCCGGCGATCCCGACGGCGCAGCCTTCTCTATCAACTTCTGGGGCGAGGCTACCGGCTACTCGGGCAATTGCACCACAGCCTCTCACGCACTGCTCTGGCAAAACGGGAAGGCCACCAATCTCGGCAACCTCGGGGGCACGGAGGCCGAGGGAATTGACATCAACAACTGGGGTCAGGTGGCTGGCCTCGCGACCCTGCCCGGCGATGTTTACTACCACGCCGTCTTGTGGACGTGGAGTGTCCCGACCGATCTCGGTACTCTGCCCGATGACGTGAACAGTTCGGGCGATGGCCTGAACGACTGGGGCCAGGTTGTCGGAGGATCCTACGATAAAGCCGGCAATTCCCGAGCCTACATCTGGCAAAACGGCGTGATGACCGACCTTAACACCCTCATTCCCAAGAACTCTCCCTTGTACCTGCTGGAAGCCACCGGCACGATCAACGATTCGGGTCAGATTGCCGGTATCGCACTGCAGATCAGCACGGGTGACACGCATGCCTTTCTGCTGACGCCGGTTTACGGTCAACCCAAAGAAGCCACGGACGACGCTCCGCGGCCGCACGTCGTTGTTCCGGAAAATGTTCGGCGCTCCCTGCAACAACGCAGGCCCTTCGGCAGTTTGAAAGGAGGGCCGATCCGGTTGCAGTAGCTCCTCGGAAACGAAAATTACAACAACATGCCGCCCGATGCCTGGGCGGTTTTTCCTTGCATCATGCCGATAGTGTTTCCCTGTAACTTCTGCAAACAGGCGATTTCACGCTTTGAGCTGCAAAGCGGATTTTGAGCGTAATCCGGATTTTGCAACAGCTATGAAGGCCTGCCTGCCGTAACCCAATACCGCGACTTCTGGCTGGAGCTGTGGGAGAAGGAAGCAATCATCGGGTTCCATTTGAAGAACCCGCTGGAAGGCTATCGGCGGCTGACGTTCATGATGCTCGACGCGGACGTTGTGGCGGTCAGTCCGGCGAGTGTTTGGCGAGTGTTGAAGCAAGCTGGATTGTTATCGCGGTGGAAGAGCAAACCTTCGCGCAAGGGAACCGGTTTCGAGCAACCGCTGCAGGCGCATCAGCACTGGCATATCGACGTTTCTTACATCAACCTGTGTGGCACGTTCTATTACTTGTGCAGCACTCTGGATGGGTTCAGTCGTTTCCTGGTGCATTGGGATCTGCGTGAGTCCATGCGAGAAGCTGATGTCGAAGTGATCCTGCAGCGAGCCAAGGAGAAGTATCCGGAAGCGAAGCCGCGAATCATCTCCGACAATGGCCCGCAGTTCATTGCCCGCGACCTCAAGGAGTTCATTCGCATCTCGGGCATGACGCACGTCCGCACTTCGCCTCACTACCCGCAGTCGAACGGAAAGCTGGAACGCTGGCACAAGTCGCTGAAAAGCGAATGCATTCGGCCGGGAACGCCGCTGTCGCTGGAAGACGCGAAGCGCCTGATTCAAGAGTATGTAGATCGCTATAACCATGTCCGGCTGCACAGCGCGATCGGGTACGTCACGCCAAACGATATGCTCGCGGGGCGACAGGCGGAGATACACGGGGAGCGTGACCGCAAACTGGAGGAGGCCCGCCAGCAGCGCCAACTGCCACGGCATTTCGAGTATCGAACACTGGCCGCATGTTCAACGACCACATCACGGGCCGGACACTACCTCGAGCACAGCAGTAGTCGAGGTGTAGGTAAGGCTGAAGTGCTCGCTTGAGTTGATCGCAAGCCCGTTCACCGTGGGGAAGGTACCCGTAATGCCGGAGGGCGCATGCAGAATGATAAACGTCTGCCCGATGACCGGAATGAATTTGTTGATCAATTTGATATTCAACGTGCCTTGCAAGCTGACAGGCCCCGTCACGGCGAGTTGGCTGTATTGCGTGCCGGGATTGGTGCCGCCGATCTGAACATCCATGATGCCGGTGGCGAGCTGGGTGTAATCGTTGGCGAGAGAGACGGACGCGGATGTTTTAACGCTGTTGCCGATGATGAACGTCCCCGCGCTTCCGGACGCGTTGCCGACGGAGACATTTCCGTTAACGCTTCCCGCGCCTTCCAGCGTCCCGCCGGTAACGTTGACCAATCCGCCCGTGGGGACACTCAGCGTTCCATCGGCGGTGGTCGTGCCGCCCGTCTGGTTGTAATTCGTGCTGGTCCCTCCGACGGTAAACGTGCTCGACGTTTCGATCGTCAGGGAGCCTGCGTTGCTGAACAGGCCATCCGAGGTAAAGTTCTGGCCGCCTGCAAGAGTGAACTTGCCGGTGGAAGCGTTGTTGTTGAATGCCGTAAGCGCATTCACGCCGTTCTGGTTCACGATCTGGCCGCTCCCGCCGGTGAGGGTGATGTTGGCGGCGTTGTTGACAATGGCAGCGTTGTCAAACTGCAGCGTCCCGCTCACGTTGTATGTGCCGCCTTTCAGAGTTTGGGTCTTGAGATTGAAGTTTGCGAATGTCCCCCCGGTAATCTCCAGGGTGCTGGCTGGTTCCAGTGGTGTTCCCGCCGAAAGTGTGCCCGAATTCTTGAAGGTGTTGCCCGCGCCAGGGCTGATGATGAGGGGATACCCTTGGTCAGCGATAATGGACCCCTTCGAGCCGTTGGTCAGGCTCAAGGGCCCGATAGTTCCCGCGCCTTCAATCGTGTTGCTGTTGTTGGTCAGGGAGTTGCTGGCCAGGGGCCCCTCTACGTCAGGGCTGTTTCGGCTTGGGTCGTTTTGGCCAGCGCCCTGCATAACGTTGTCAGGACTGTTGGAAAAACTGACGCTGCCGTCACCGTTGAGAATCAAGCGCCCGCTGATCAACACCTTGGCGGGCGGGCAACTAAAGCAGTAGCCGTTGACGTAGATTAAGCCATTATTGGTGTTAGTCCCTTGCAGCGTGGCGACATCGTTACTGTCAACCTCGAACGTAGATGCAGTCGATATCGTTATCCCACTGAGGGTGTTGCTTAACCCAAAATTTATGCCTGGGCCGGAGAAAATCGTACCTGTGGCGCCAGCTCCGCCAGTCCAGGTCACCGCCGAGTCTTCAGCGGCGGACATCGTCCCGCCGGAGACCGGGGTGGCGCCAATGTTCAACGTGCTGCCCGCACCCGTGACAATGCCCCCCCCGGTATTGTTAAAGCCTCCCGGGACTTGAATTGTGAGACCAGAAAGGCTAGTGACGGTCCCTCCCGGATTGGCCATTTGGTTGACGGTGATGTTTCCGCCGCCGATGCTGGAGATGCTCTGCATGTTCGTCAGCGTGCCGCTCCCGTCCAGGAAGGCGTTTTGGCCATTCAGGGTGACGCTGCCGATCCCCTTCAAGGCTGCGGCGCTGTTGATGGTGAGTTCGGCCTTGAGTGCCCCTGGAGGAGCGGTGACGGTGATGCTGCCGACGTTCGTGATAGTTCCTACCAGAAACGTCTGGTAGGGGCCTGCGGCACTGCTGTTGATAAAGTAGTTGCCCGTGATGGTCACGCCATTGAGCGTAGGTGCAGGTAAACCTGGGTATATAGTGCCGCTGAGCTGACCGCCAATGATCGTGCAGCCATTGAGGATCGCGCTTCCACTACCGCCCGAGATCGTGCCACCTGTGTTCTGGACTGTGGTGTCCAAGATGGAAACCGTTCCGTAGTTTATAGTCGAGATCAATCCAGAATTTGTCACCGTCAAGGAAGAAATGACCAGATTGAGGGTGCTCGATGTACCTTTAATCGATCCTCGCCTGTTGTTCAGAGTCGCCACGCTGATAATCCCAAATCCATAGATACCTGTCTGGTTGGTCAGGGTTCCAGATCCGTTGATGTAGTCACCGAAATATCCCATCTGTACCGTACCGGAGCCGGTAAGAGTGGTGGCGTTTGTGATGTTCAGCGTACCGCCGGGGCCCCCGCTGTTCGGGTTCAACGCAAGCGTGCCGTTGACGAGGATCGTTGAGCCGGTGACGGTGAGCACGCTGCCGTTGATAATAGTTAGACCTTGGGCAGAATTTATTTGCAGGTTATTGATGGTCGCGGACACATCCAGCATAGGTTGAGGATTGCCAGTGTCCGGGACCACGACGTTATAATTGCCGTTGGGTCCGCCTGTTATATTCGGGGTCCAGTTGTTGCCGTCGCTCCAAAGGCCGTTCTGGGCGGAACCGTTCCACATTTCCGAGGTCTGGGCGGAGGCGGCTGCTTGCGGGCCAACTGCCAGCCAAACCAGCACCGCCAGTTTCATAACCGGCTCAATACCACGAAACAGGGATTTGCCACCAAGAGTGGCAGGCGATTTGTCGTTACGAGACGAAACTGGGTCAGGCATGGCACCCTCCCAAGGCTCTGCTGAGAAAATCGTTGTCTTACACCGGCCTTCCTCCGATAGTGGACAGCCTGCCCCGGCCCGTATCTGATCGTTCTGCGCATTGCCCTCGGGTCAAAACCGGGGTTTCCTTTTTGACCTCAAGAGGGGCGCCTATCATACACCCACCCCTGGTTCTCCGATAGTGTGAAGCAATTTGCATACGCACCGCCCCTACAAAGATCTTCAATCCCGAGGGTGGCATCGGCAAACAGACCTCGCCACCGAATTGGCCGTCTGCATCTGCAACCGCTACAATTATCGGATCGGGTGAAACGGAAGCGGGCTCTGCCGGGATGCAACCATGCCGAGGGGTAGCCTGGTGGGGCTCATCGAGCCGATGTTCAGCAGCGCGGGAAACTTATCCTCTCGCGCTGCACACTGACAGCCAGAAGGAGTCATCGGACGATAGACCCCCATGCCTTGAAAATCCCCGCCCGAAGGGCGGAATACTCACTAACGGAGAACGTCGCTTCTCCATTTCACGCTGAGCCAAAACGCCAGCAAAACGGATGAAGTCTCTTTAACGCGACGGGTTCGTTACTCAATGTCCTTGTCCTTCAAGTACAAACGCTGCCCAGAAATAGGGGTGACGCCATGTGGGCTGCGAGCTGCGCAGCAGGCTCAATTTCGCTTCACGCAAAGCCTCTCTCTTCGGCAGTCCGCGACGCAGATTCAGGTAAAAAGATTTCATCAGTGTGGCGGTGGCAGAGTCATTCACGTTCCATAGGCTGACGGCTACATTTCTGGCACCAGCATAGAAAAACGCGCGGGTAAGGCCGAGAATGCCTTCCCCATTCACGAATTTTCCCAATCCCGTGCTGCAGGCCGAAAGGGTGACAATGTCCGCATTGAGTTTGAGGCGCATAATCTCGCCGGTCTGCAGGATTCCGTCTTCTTTAGAGTCGGGCGCACGCGACAGTAAGATACCGGAGCGGCCGGGGTGTAACTCATCGAGAAACCCATGCGTTGCGAAGTGGATGTATCGAAAGTCATCCAGCTCCTCGCTCTTAACTTTCTCTTCTCGCGCATCAGCTGCGAGATAAAGTTGCCGTTGATCAGTCGGGAATAACTTGCCAATACCTATGACTTCGTCGCGTGTATAGGGAAGGCGGGTCAGCGAAAAACCTCGCTCCGCATAATCTTCAGCTAAAGAGGCACTGCGGACCTTCGGGATTGAGTCGCTAGACTGCTCCGACGGAATCCTCGACAAGCCGTTCTCAGGTGTGAGCACGGGATCGCCAAACGCCAGCAGTGTCCGATGAGACGTGACTTGCCAATTCAATTCCTCCACGGTCACAAGAGCTGATGCCGAAGGGCCGTAAACTATTGCAAACTTTTCTGCCAAATAGGTGTTTCTGCCGTGACCGGAAGCCGTCACCAGCGCTTCGAACGGCAGATAACCCAGAGTGCCGTCCGGGACGATAATTAGAGCTTTGCTTTCGCGAACATTTTTCTCAACTGGTTTGAATAGCAAGTCATATAGTTCGCCGCTGAGGACATTGATTTTCGTCAGGGATTGATCGAGTGTAAGCGCCGAGACGTGATCGCGAAGAAGCTTGCGATACGCCGTTACTCGTTCCTCAATGTCCTTCCGCGCAGGCAGAGTCGTAGTTGTGACCTTATTCTTTGTGACGACCCACACCAGCGAACGCTTCTCGCCAAGGAGATACTCGATCAAAGTGGTGTGGTCATCCAGCAGCTTGCTCTGGATTGCCTCCACCTGGATCGGCTCGGGATACTGCAAACTGGCATAACGCGGGTTCGTTTCCCGGATCTGCAGGTGAAGTTTCTCCAGGTCGGCCTCGGCGGTGTTCAGCTCTGCTTCATTCTTTTGTCTGTCGTCGGAAGAGGCATTCTGATTCCACAGCTTCTTCTGCACACCAGAAATTCGAGCCAGTAACGCGTCTTCCTGCTTGCGCTGGTCTGGAGTCAGTTCGTCGGCTACTCCTACGCGAGATTCGGCCAGCACGTCCAGGAATGCGCGCGCACGAGCGCGTTCAGTCATCTCCAAAGCTTCGTTTTCGCGGTGCAGGTCGATTAACAGATCTGCCGTCTCGGCGTACGTTGCCCGGCTTCTCTCGACAACACCAGCTCGTCCCTCTTCTGTATGGAGAGCGACTGACCGAAGCAGTTCAATTCCGCTGATGGATTTCTGGTAATGCTCCAGCGCTTGCTCCTTGTTTCCCAGGGCACGCTCGATATGAGCAATACGGCTCTCGACCTGCCATTCCGCATCCGGATCACCGCCGGCCTCGTGCATGAGCGAGAGAGCCTTGTTTTCGCTGGCCAGTGCCGCATCAAGATTTCCGAGCTTTTCCTGGTTTACTCCGAGCGCGCTCAGGAGGCTGCGGTATGCGTAACCGCTCGCAGCCTTCTCCGCAATCGGGATTGCCTGATCGAGAAACTCGATTGCTTTTTGTGGCTCACCTAATTGTTCATATGACGCGGCGATACCCTGCAACGCTGAGACCACCCACAGGGAACTCTCAGGTTTACTCACGTGGACTTGTTCGTAGTAGTTAAGAGCCGCGCGGTAGTGCTGGCGGGCCATCTCCATGGCGCCAAGATTTAACAGCGCCATTTCTGTTGCTTTCTTCGATGGGTTGCTGGCGTGGAGATTCGGCTTGAGCGCGCGCGCAATGCGAAGCGACTCTTGAAGGGGCAACTCGGCCTTGTCCGGATCATCGGAGCGAACGTATGCCTCTCCAATGTTCAGCAGTGACACATACTCCATGGTGGAATCGTTGATCTCGCGGGCAAGATCGAGGCATTCGTAAAAAGAACCCAGCGCTTCTTCGTAACGGCCCAACCCGCCGTTGATACTCGCCAGGTTGTTCAGAGCTTGTTCCAGTGCTTTCTTGTCGCCGGATTCCCGCGCGACCGGAACGTTCTTCTGCGCAATTTCAAGCGACTCAGACAGGCGGCCCTGGTAGCTAAGCGCGGCTGAGAGAAAAACCATGGCCATCGCCGCGCGGGCCTTGTCTCCCGCCTTCTCACTAAGCTCGAGGGCTTGCCGGGCCAGTTCCTCGGCGCGCTGGAACTGCACTTTGACATTCATGGCCTCATTGGACTGCTGGATCAGCTCATCAATTTGCGCGCCGGGATCGTGTGCACCCTTTTCGGCCGTTTGAGGCGATGCCGAATTCTTGACAGCCGGTGCTGTGGTTTCTGAATCCGGATTAGGAGTGGCAGCGGATTCAGAAGTCCCCGCCGGCGAAGCAGAAGACGCGCTCTGCGCTTGTCCCTTAACCGCTAGAAGGCAGAGAGAGACACTTGCCCCACAGAGAAACAGACCCCAACGATTGCCGTGGCGCCGCACGAGTCACCTCTGCCCGGCGCGTCTTAAGGTCGGCGAATCTCCAACTGATATTCGCCGGCTAGCGCGGCGGGAGGCGGATCTTGGCCCGTAAGTCTAATGCGGAAATCCCCGGCTGGCAACTGCTTTGTAGGGAGGCTTGCGGCCAGTGCGCCATACGGGCTCAATGCCAGATGATCTACAGAAGTGACCAGAT
>Ga0187769_10002227_pt1 | contig 11296 bp, 10 predicted proteins | sample 0116_SJ02_MP02_1_FD_133140 | JGI IMG/M metagenome (GOLD analysis project Ga0187769, IMG submission 133140) | Tropical peat soil microbial communities from peatlands in Department of Meta, Colombia - 0116_SJ02_MP02_10_MG | ecosystem: Environmental > Terrestrial > Soil > Wetlands > Peat | place... | reverse complement strand
TGACGACTGGATGGCCCTGCGCCGAACGCGGCACCGTGAAGGGTCCGCGCGAGCGGAAATAGCGGCCCTGGTAATCGAGGCGATGGACCTTGTCGGGCCGCGCGAACAGACCGCTCGCCTTATCTTGGACGATGGCGTCGTCCTCCCAGGCGTCCCAATGACCGAGCACGATCTCCATGAATTCGTCGGCGCGATCGTAACGCAAATCGTGGCCGGTCACCTCGTCGCGGCCCATGTTCTGCGCTTCGCCGTCGTTGAGCGAGGTGACGACGTTCCAGGCGGCGCGGCCACAGCTCATCAGATCGAGCGTAGCGAAGACGCGCGCCACGTGAAACGGCTCGTAGTAGCTCGTCGAATAGGTGGCGCCGAGCCCGAGCCGCTCGGTCGCCATGGCCATGACGGTGAGCACGGTCACCGCGTCGAGCTTCACGCAGCGGATGCCGTGGCTGACGGTATGGCCGTGATTGCGGCCGTACATGTCCGGCATCGACAGCCGGTCGTCGAAGAAGCCCAAGTGAAACTTGCCCGCTTCCAGCACGCGGCCGATGTGGCGATAGAAATCCGGCGACCAGCTGTCGGTGCGCGAGGCCGGATGGCGCCAGGAGCTGGCGAGATTGGTGCAGTTTTGCGCCTGCAGGAAGCCGACCAAAATCATCTGGCGCATCGGGGCAGGATCCATCGCATGAGGCCAGCCATCATTGCATATTCTTTTGCGCTCTGCTTTGCACACGTTGACCGGTGCCGGCGCAACCGGCAACATCGCTCGTCTTGACACATTGGTTTGGCGTCACCTGGGGAGGACAGCAATGCAGCGAATTTTGACATTGCTCGCGGCCGGCGCATTTTTCTGCGCGCTCGTCAGCCTGCCGACCCCGAGCCAGGCGGCCGACCTGTCGCTTACGCGTCTGGATTGCGGCACCCCGCAGCCGCCCACGCTCGTCAATCAACGTTTCTCCGATACGTTCAACTACGGCGATCTGAAGCTGCAATTCGTGTACAGCTGCTACCTGATCAAGCACGACAACGAATACCTGTTGTGGGATACCGGTCATGCGATGACCACGCCCAATGTGGCGCCGAAGGTGAGCCTGGTCGACCAACTGGCGCAGATCAACGTAAAGCCGGAGCAGATCGCCTATGTCGGCATCAGCCACTATCACGCCGATCACACCGGACAGGTCGGCTCGTTTCCCAAGGCGACGCTGTTGATCGGCAAGGGCGACTGGGATGCCATCACCAGCCCGAATCCAGCCGCGGGCGTGAACTTCGGGCCGTTTGCGAATTGGAGCAAAGGCGAAGGCAAAGTCGAACCGCTACCGAACGACAAGGACGTGTTCGGCGACGGCAGCGTGATCATGCTTTACACGCCCGGCCACACGCCGGGCCATCACAGCCTCCTGGTCAAGCTGCCGCAGACGGGCGCCGTGCTGATCTCGGGCGACGCCGTGCACTTCCGCGAGAACTACGACAACGGCGGCGTGCCCTGGTTCAATTACGATCGCGCCCAGACGCTGGCCTCGATCGACCGCTTGAAGGCGCTCGCGGCGAACTTCCACGCCACCGTCATCATCCAGCACGACGCGCGCGACGTCGACAAATTGCCGGCGTTCCCCGCCGCGGCGAAGTAGACGGCGGCCGGCCGCCCGTCTACTGGCTGTCGATGGAAACCTGCTTCACGCCGGTGGATGCCACCGGCGCGACGAAGCCGCCGGCGGCGACGTCGGCAAGGCCGTTACGGTCCAGCGCCTCGTCGTGCTTGTAGACGTCGTCGCGAAATTCCACCGTGCCGTCGCGCGTCACCCACCCGGTCAGATAGACCCAGGCCACCGGCATTTTGCGCGGCAGATTGATGATCTTGGTTTGGCCCGCGGCGATGCCGGCGTCGATCGCGGCGCGATCCCAGCCCGGCGGGCCGTCCTGCAAAATCCAGGCGGCGAGATCGCGCACATTGTCGACCCGCGTGCAGCCGTGCGAGTCGAAGCGGTAGTCGTCGGCGAACAGTTTGCGCGCATCGGTGTCGTGCATATAGACCGAATACGGATTTGGCATGTCGATCTTGAGGTTGCCGAGCGCGTTGAAGTTTCCGGCCTCCTGCCGCACGGTGAAATTCGGCGAGCGCTCCATCGACCAATCGACGCTCCCCGGATCGATATCCTCGTCGTGGGCGCCGAGCAGCCGCATGTGCATGCGGCTGAGATAGTTCGGATCCCTTCGCATGTGATTGGCGATCTCGGTCTTGGTGATCGACAGCGGAACGGTCCAGGTCGGATTAAGATCGACGGCGGTGATATAGGCCGTGAGCGTCGGCGACGGCTTGTCGATCTTGCCGACGATGACGCGATAGCGGCGCTCGACCTTGTCGCCGGCGACCGCCTCGACGAAGGCGGCCGGAATGTTGACCACGACGTAGCGCTCGGCAAAGACAAAATCCATGCCGAGGAGCCGCTCCAGCGAGGCTTCGAGCTGCTTGATGCGGTCGCCGACCGGCACGTTGAGCGCCTTCAACGTCTGCGCGCCGACGCTGCCTGTGGCATCGAGGCCGTGGCGCAATTGAAAGCGCTTGACCGCTTCGACGAGGTCGGCGTCGTAGGCGTCGCCGGCCCATTTTGCTTCCGACATGTCGCCGCTGATCACGAGATGCTGGCGAAGGAGCGCCACCGCCGGCCCGTTCGTTCCGGGAACGAGCTTGGCGTCGGCGGGCAACGCCGGCCAGCCGCCGCGAACCTCGATGGCCGCATAGCCGAGCAACGTATCCTTGATGCGCTTATAGGTGCCGTCGTCGAACACCGGTTCGGACGACAGCGCCAGCTCCACGGCCGAGCGCGATTCCGGGGTCGAGGCGGATTTGGGCGGCTGGGCGGCTTTCGGCGGCGACTGCGGCTTGGCGGCGCCTGGCGCCGCGGCGGTCTGCGCCAGCACCGGTCCCGCCGCGAGGAGCAGCACCGAACACAGAATCGAAGAGACGCGCATGGATATCCGCCCCCTGCCAAGCCCGCAATTCTGCGCGGCCGGTATGGCGGCATTGCGACCGAAATGCCCCCTCGTCATGGGCAAGACTCCTCCACCGCAGATGCCAAGGCGCAACGTTCAGGCGTGATTTTCCGAGGCCAGACGGCGTCTGATCGGAAACAGGACCAGACCGTAACGTTCCGACAGGTAGCCCCAAAGTCCCTTCGGTGCAAACAGCATGACCGCGATGGCCAACGCCCCCAGCAGGATGAGATACCAGGCGCCGAAGCTCGCAAGATAACGCTGCATCAGATAGAAGACGATGGTGCCGAGAATCGGCCCCTCGATCGTCCCAATGCCGCCGATCACGACGATGACGATGATATAGGCGGTCCAATCCAGCACCGAAAATGCCGCGTCCGGCGAGATGCGCGCCTTCTGCAGATAGATGAGCGCGCCGATCATTCCGGTGGCCGCGGCGATGACGATGTAGACAGCGAGCTTGACGCGCAAATTGTCGACGCCGACACTTTCGGCCGCATCCTCGGAATCGCGGATGGCGCCGAGCGCCAGTCCGAGGCGCGAACGCAGGATCAGGCGGATCAGCCATATGGTGCCGACTGCCAGCGCCCCCGCAACCCAGTAAGAAACAATGTCGCGCGCCGCCGGCGTGCGCACGTCGAGCAGGGATTTGATCCAGTCGATGGCGAATACCGCGTTGGTGATATCGGGCCCGAGCGAGGTGCCGGTGCCGCCGCCGAGTTGCTTGAATTGCGCCAACACCAGCCGATAGACCTCGGCAACGACCCAACTGCCGATCGCGAAATAGGCGCCGCGCAGCCGAAACAGGATCAGCGCGGTCGGCACCGCAAAGACGGCCGCGATCGCGCCCGCCAGCACGATTGCGACGAGCGGATCGAGCCCGGCCATGATCGTCAGCGCGAACAACAGGTAGCCGCCCAACCCGACGAACGCCTGCTGGCCGACCGATACCAGGCCGGCGTAACCGGCGAGCAGATTCCAGCACTGCGCCAGCGCCAGCATGTAAAAGACGAAGATCAGTTCCTCGACGAGATCGCGCCCGGCAAAGACCGGCAGCGCGGCCAGAGCGGCAACGATCAGCCACACCGCGATCGCGACCGCCGCCGATGCGCCGGTCTTCCGCTCGATGCGAAACGATGCGGGCACAGTAGCGGTTGGCGTGAGGTCGGCCATGGCGCCGCTAATCGATCGCGCGCGGAAAAAGCCCGCGCGGGCGGAGCACCAGCACCACGAGGAATGCGACGTGGCCCGCCAGAATCTGCCATTCGGGATTGATCTGAGCGCCGACGGTCTGCGCGACGCCGATGATGACGCCGCCGGCGAGCGTACCCCAGAAGCTTCCCAAGCCGCCGACGATCACGGCCTCGAAGGCGTACAACAGCCGGCCCGGGCCGATGGTCGGATCGAAATTGGCGCGCATGCCAAGATAGAGCGCCGCAATCGTCACAACGACGAAAGCGAGCCCCATGGCGACCGAAAAAATGCGCGGATGATCGATGCCCATAAGTTGCGCGATCTCCAGGTCGTCCGACGTGGCGCGGAAGGCGCGGCCGAGCGCGGTGCGATAAAAGACCAGATTGAGCCCGAGAATGACGGCGACGGCGGAGCCGAGCACGATCAGCGGGGCGACGCCGATCGAGATGTCGCGGCTGATCAGGATCGACGCCGTTTCGATAGCGCCGGCATGCAGACGCCGGCTGTCGGCGGAGAAAATCTCGAGAAGGCCGTTCTCGATGATGATGGAAAGACCGAACGTAACCAAAAGCGGCGGCAGGAGGTCGCGGCCGAGCGTGCGATCGAGCAGCAAGTATTGCAGCGCGAACCCGGCGACGAACATCATTGGCAAGGCGGCGAGCGTCGCGGCAAACGGGTCGAGACCGAGCCAGGCGGCAACGGTCAGGATGACGAAAGCGGCGAGCACGATCAGGTCGCCATGCGCCAGGTTGACCAGGCGCATGATACCGAAGATCAGCGACAGCCCGGCGGCAAACAGCGCGTAGAGACCGCCGAGCAGAATGCCTTCGATCAGCGCATCGACCCAGACGATCATGCTAGGAGCCGAAATAGGCGAGATGAATTTGATCGCGCGACAGCTCGTCGGGGCGACCGGACAGCGACAGCCGGCCTTCCTGGAAGCAATAGATGCGATCGGAAACCTTGATCGCCTGCACGATATCCTGTTCGACCAGGATGATGCTGGTGCCCGTCGACTTGATGCGAGGCAAGGCGTCGTAGAGCGCACGCACTACGATCGGTGCCAGCCCGAGGCTGATTTCGTCGCATAACAGCACGCGTGGGTTGGAGATCAGGGCGCGGCCGATGGCCGCCATCTGCTGTTCGCCGCCAGAAAGCGTCGTGCTGGCGGCGCGGCGGCGCGCTTTGAGCACGGGAAACAGCGCATAGATGCCGTCCAGCGACCACGGCCCGGGCGCGTTGCGGCCATAGCGGCCAATCAAAAGGTTCTCCTCCACGGTGAGAGACGGAAACAGCCGCCGGCCCTCGGGCACCAGCGTAATGCCGCGCTTCATAATCTCGGCGGCCGCCGTGGCGCCAATCGGCGCGCCGTCGAACCAGACGGAATCCGCTTTGCCGCGGATCAGGCCGGCGATCGATTTCAGATAGGTCGATTTGCCGGCGCCATTGGCGCCGATGATGGCGACGGTTTCGCCGGCTTGCAGCGCGCTATCGATACCGTAGAGCGCCTGGAAGTCGCCGTAGAAGGCCGTCAAGCCGCGCGTTTCCAAAAGTGCCGCCACCGCCTCACGCCTCGATGCCGATGTAAATCTGTTTCACGTCCGGCGAGCTCATCACAGCGTCCGGCTTCCCTTCGGCGATCTTCTTTCCGAAATTGAGCACGATCAGCCGATCGACAACGGCGAGCAGGGCATGCACGACATGTTCGATCCAGACGATCGTGATGCCCGTCGTGCGTAGTTCCTTGATGGTGCCGACCAGTTCGCCGCATTCGCTTTCGGTCAGGCCGCCGGCAATCTCGTCGAGCAGCAACAGACGCGGCATGCTGGCGAGTGCCCGCGCCATTTCCAGGCGCTTGCGTTCGAGCAGGGTGAGCGATCCGGCAAGCACGTTGGCGCGCGGCAACAGCTTTAACCGACCGAGGATTTCGCCGCAGAGCTGCGCCGCGTCGGCTTCCGTCTTGCGGCGGCCGTGCACCGCCGCCACCAAAAGGTTCTCGAACACCGTCAGCTTCTCAAACGGCCGCGGGATCTGATAGGAACGAGCGATGCCGGCGCTGCAACGCTGATGCGGCCGCGCCGAGGTGATGTCGCTGCCGTCGAGCCGGATAGTCCCGCCGTCTGGCGACAGGCCGCCGGCGATCAGATTGAACAATGTGGTCTTGCCGGCGCCGTTCGGGCCGATGATGCCAACGGCCTCGCCCGGCGCGACGGCAAGCTCAATATTGTCGGCCGCCACCACGGAACCGAAGTTTTTCCTCAGGTCCTGGATTTCCAATAGCGGCACGGAGACCGACCATGAAGCGTTAAGCGATCGGCTCCATTTTGCCCCCCGACGGGATCGCTGGGAAGGTGCGATTGTCGGTGATGACGATTTCGTATTTGTTGCCGCCTTTCAATCGCCACTGGCCGCCGACCAGCGGCGTCTTGGCGACATTCTTTTGGGCAAACGGCGGCAGGTTGGCGCCGTTCCATTGCAGGTGACCGACGACCGTGTCGAGATTGGTCGCCGCGATCGCCGCCACCATCGCCTTGGCGTCGCCGCGCTGCGGCGTCCGCTTCATGACATCGACGGCGACTTCGAACAGCGCATGCATGAACCCGATCGGCTGCGTCCATTGCTTTTTGGTCGCGCCCTCGAACGCGTCGGCGAGCGCCTTTGCGGTCGCGCCGGTGAGCGACGACTTGAACGGATGGTTCGGCGTCCACCAGACCTCGGACGACAGATTATTGCCGTCCTTGCCGAGCGCCTCGACCGAACTCGGGAACAGGATCGCCTTGCCGATCGAAGCAACCTTCGGCTTGTAGCCCTGTTGCAGTGCCTGCTTCCAGAAGGTGGTGAAGTCCGGCGGGATCATCACGCCGGTAATGATGTCGCAGTTCGCCTGCTTGAACGCGGAAATCTGCGCTGAAAAATTGTCGGTCAGATTCTGGTAGCGACCGGGATCGGTCAGTTTATAGCCGAGCTTGTCGAGCACGGGCGGGAAGCCTACCACCTTGTCGCCCCAGGCATTGCCGTCGCCATCGTTGGGGAAGAGACCGCCGACGGATTTATCGGTCGCAACCTGACTCCACATGTTGGTGAAGACCGCGATGACGTCCTCGAGTCCCCAGAAGAAATGGTAGGTGTAGTTGAACGGTTTCCACGCCGGCGGACCGCCGGCCGGATTGGCCTGGCGGCCGATGAACCACGGCTGCCACGGCGCGACGGTGGAAACGCACGGCACTTCCTCGATCTCGCATTGGGTGGAGACCGGGTTCGTGGTTTCCGGCGTGGAGGCGACCAGCATCAGGTCGACCTTCTCCTGCACGATAAGTTCCTTCGCCACCTCGGCGGCGCGGTTCGGATTGGATTGGCTGTCCCTGACCACGACCTCGACGGGTACGGTCGCGCTGCCGACCTTGATCTGTCCCTTGGTCGCGTTCTTGAAATTGCCGATGATGAAGTTGTCGGCCTCGGCGAAGGCGGCGAGCGGTCCGGTCTGCGGGCTGACATAGCCGAGCTTGACAGGCCGCTGCTGCGCGATCGCCGGCGCATGAATGCCGGCCGCCAGCGCGGCGCCGGTTGCAGCCGACGACTTGATAAAGCTGCGGCGGTTGAAGCGAGCGGAATTTGCAGTGCGCGCCATGATGTCCTCCCGTATCCGTCGGCGCGGCCGCAACAGCGGGCGTGCCCCGTTGGCGTTTCCTTCGCAACGACCCCCGCGCCTTGCGCGCGACCGCGCAATAAATTATGTTCGATTATCGAACGAGGGTTCGACTATCAGATAGTGTGGCGGCGGGTTCCGTTTGTGTCAATCGTCCCGGTCGAACGCGCGATGACGGCGCCAGCAATACCGAAAGACAAGGAATTCATGGCGACGCTCGCCAAGGGCCTTGCCGTGTTGGCGTCATTCGACCGGCAGCGGCCGGCGATGACGTTGTCGCACGCCGCGCAAGCCGCCGGCCTCTCCCGCGCAGCGGCGCGGCGCATTCTGCGAACACTGACGCAACTCGGTTATGTCACGCAGCACGGCCGCGAATTCTCGCTGTCATCCGGCATCCTCAAGCTCGGCTATGCTTACCTCGCGACCCAGAACTGGATCGATCAGGCCACGCCGTTGATGCGGCAGCTCAGCGAGCGCTTCCATGAATCCTGCTCGGTGGCGATCCTGCAAGCAACCGAGGTGGTGTATGTGGCGCGCATTCCCGCCGGACGCATTATGTCGGTATCGCTTGCGGTCGGAACCCGGCTGCCTGCCTTTCACACTGCGTTGGGGCGCATTCAGCTTGGCTACCTCGATAGCGCGGAATTCTGGCGAAGGCTGAAATCGCTGCGCATCGATGCCTACACGCCCGCGACGATTACCGACGTGCAAGCGCTCGCCGACCGCGTCCGCCAGGATCACGCGCAAGGTTTTTCGATTATCGATGAGGAGCTCGAACGCGGCCTTCGCGCCATTGCGGTGCCGATCGTCGACCGTGCCGGCCAAACGGTCGCCGCTCTCAATCTGAGCACGCACTCGACGCGCACCACGCGCAACGAAATGCGCGAGCACTTTCTTCCCGAATTGCGCGCCGTCGCGGCGCAGATTTCAGCCTCGATCATCTAGCGTCGTCGCCATCTTGCTTGCGTGGCCGCCCGTCGATATCGTTTGCGAAAGGTCGAATACCGCACGCAGGTTCGATATCCGAACAACGGGGAGGAACACCATGGCTGTCGCGACAAAGGAATCCAAGCCGCCAAAACGGCCCGAGGTCGCCAAACCGCAAACCGGCAAGGAATATCTGGAGTCGTTGCGCGACGACCGCACCGTTTTCATCTACGGCGAGCGCGTCAAGGACGTCACCACGCATCCGGCCTTCCGCAACACCGCCCGCATGGTGGCGCGGCTGTACGACGCGCTGCACGATCCCAAACACGCCGACAAGATCATGGTGCCGACCGACACCGGCAACGGCGGCAAGACGCACGCCTTCTTCAAGGCGCCGAAATCGCTCAACGATCTGTTGGCCGGGCGCAGCGCCATCGCCGAGTGGGCGAAGATCACCTACGGTTGGCTCGGCCGTTCACCGGACTACAAAGCCGCCTTCCTGGCCACGCTGGGCGCCAACGCGCAGTTCTACGAGCCGTACAGCGACAACGCGCGACGCTGGTACAAATTCAGCCAGGAGCGTGTGCCGTTCGTCAATCACGCCATCATCCATCCGCCGGTCGACCGCGACCGCCCGCCAAACGAAGCCGGCGACATCTGCTGCCATGTCGAGAAGGAAACCGATGCCGGCATCGTCGTCTCGGGCGCCAAGGTCGTGGCCACGGGATCGGTGCTGACCAACTACACCTTTGTCGCCCATCACGGCCTGATCCCGGTCCAGGACAAGAAATTCGCCGTGGTATTCATGGTGCCGACCAACCATCCGGGGGTGAAATTCATCTGCCGTACGTCGTACGAGATGACGTCGACGGCGATGGGCAGCCCGTTCGACTATCCGCTGTCGAGCCGGCTCGACGAGAACGATGCCGTCTTCATCCTCGATAAGGTCCTGGTGCCTTGGGAGAACGTCTTTGTTTACGGCGACGTGGACAAAGCCAACAATTTCTTCCCGCGCACCGGATTTTTGCCGCGCTTTGTCGTCCACGGCTGCACGCGGCTTGCCGTCAAGCTTGATTTCATCGCCGGGCTCTTGCTCAAGGCGGTCGAAGCCGCCGGCACCAAGGATTACCGCGGGGTGCAAGCCAATGTCGGCGAGGTCATTGCCTGGCGCAATCTATTCTGGGCGCTGTCGGATGCGATGGTGCGCGATCCCAAGCCGTGGATCGGCGACTACGTGCTGCCGAACATGGACCCGGGCAACGCCTACGCCATTATCGCCACGATCGCTTACACCAAGATCAAGTACATCATCGAGCAAACCGTGGCGTCGGGGCTGATCTATCTGAATTCCCACGCCAGCGACTTCAAGCACGCGGAAATCCGGCCCTATCTCGACCGCTACATGCGCGGCTCCAACGGCTACAAGGCCGAAGAGCGGGTCAAGCTGATGAAACTGTTGTGGGACTGCATCGCCACCGAATTCGGCGGCCGGCACGAGCTCTACGAGATCAACTATGGCGGCTCGACCGAGGAAATCCGCCGCTATTGCCTGTTCGGCGCCCAAGCCTCCGGCAACGCCGACCGCTTCAAGGGCTTCGCCGAGGACTGCATGGCGGAATATGATCTCGATGGCTGGAAGGTGCCGGATCTCACCGATCCGGGCGCGCTGAGCTACCACGCGCTGCGCGGCGCCAAGCGTTGAGCGGACGCTGCCCGCTTACCCTTGCGGCTGCGGCTCCAACGGGCCGGGCTCGGGACGCGGCCGGTTCCTTCCGGCGCCGGCGGTCGGCACGGTCGAGGACCGCGGCGTCGCCGGTTCGATCACCGACTCCCTGTTCGGCTTCTTGCCAAGCAATAAGTCCTTGATCTCGTCACCGGTGAGCGTTTCGAATTCAAGCAGCCCCTTCGCCAGCGTCTCGAGATCGGCGCGCTTCTCCGTGAGGATGTTTTGCGCCTCGGTATAGCCGGCCTCGACCAGGCGGCGAATTTCGCCGTCGATCTTCTGCACCGTGGCTTCGGAAATATTCTGCTGGCGCGCCACCGAATAGCCGAGGAACACTTCCTCCTGGTTCTCGCCGTAAGCGACCGTGCCGAGCGCGTCCGACAGGCCCCAGCGCGTCACCATCATGCGTGCGAGCTTGGTCGCCTGTTCGATGTCGGAGGCGGCACCTGAGGTGACGCGTTCGCGGCCGAACACCAATTCCTCGGCGACCCGGCCGCCCATCATGATGGCGAGCCGCGACGTCATCTGCTCGAGCGACATCGACAGCTTGTCGCGCTCGGGCAGTTGCATGACCATGCCGAGCGCACGGCCGCGCGGGATGATAGTCGCCTTGTGCACCGGATCGGTGGCCTTGACGTTGAGCGCGACGATGGCATGGCCGCCCTCGTGATAGGCGGTGAGGAGCTTCTCCTCTTCCGTCATGACGAGCGACTTGCGTTCGGCGCCCATCATCACCTTGTCCTTGGCGTCCTCGAACTCGACCTGGGTGACCATGCGCTTGTTGCGCCGCGCCGCCATCAAGGCCGCCTCGTTGA
>Ga0187769_10002226_pt1 | contig 11297 bp, 14 predicted proteins | sample 0116_SJ02_MP02_1_FD_133140 | JGI IMG/M metagenome (GOLD analysis project Ga0187769, IMG submission 133140) | Tropical peat soil microbial communities from peatlands in Department of Meta, Colombia - 0116_SJ02_MP02_10_MG | ecosystem: Environmental > Terrestrial > Soil > Wetlands > Peat | place... | reverse complement strand
GTACTCCTTGAGCATGTCTGCCTGAACAGTCCCCCTGAGTTTCGTCATCGAAACCCCCTGCTTCTTGGCGACCCCAGCGTACATGCAGGTCAGGACCGTCGCAGGCGCATTGATCGTCATGGATGTGCTCACCTTATCTAGGCCGATGCCGTCGAAGATGACCTCCATGTCCTTGAGGGAGGACACGTTGACGCCGCACCTTCCGACCTCCCCGTGAGCCCTGAGGTGGTCGCAGTCGTAGCCGTAGAGGGTCGGCATGTCGAAGGCGATGCTGAGCCCCGTCTCCCCGTGCTCCAGAAGCAGCTTGAGCCTCCTGTTGGTATCTTCAGGGGTCCCGAAGCCGGAGAACATCCTCATCGTCCAGGGCCGTCCCCTGTACATGTTCGGGTAGACCCCTCTCAGGTACGGGTAAACGCCTGGGTACCCTTGGTCTTCGTAGTCGGCGTCGGTAACGTCGGCCGGCGTATACAGAGGCTTGAGCGGAATTCCGGAGGCAGTCTGGAAGTCCTTCCCCGATTCCGGGGTCGTCTTCTTCCATTCGTCATAGACGCTCCCTTGCCACTGCTTCAGCCCCTTGCGGATCCTTTCGGCCGCCTTCTTGTCGTACAGCGTCCCCGGCGCTGAGCGCCTCTCGATGAATTCCTTGACCTTCCTTCCCCAATAAGCGTCTTTCGCCCCCCGCAGCATCTTGAACCTCTGTGCCTATGCCGTGAGATAAATGATACTTTCAACCAATAAAAACGCCTCTGGGGACGGCGGTTGTCACGGCATTGCAGCTTAGGCAGCTGGCCTCCTCGATTAGGAAAGGGGACAGGGTGGCATTGGCAAAGGGGATCACGCTTGCCGAAAACGACCCGGCAAGGGCGTCAGGGTTGCTGGCTCTCTTGGGTCCGCCGGGAAGAGCCTTCGTCGTCGGGGTCACAGGGCCTCCGGGGACTGGGAAGAGCAGCGTGGTTGACAGGCTCATAGAGTGCTACCGGAGGAAGGGGCTGAAAGTCGGAGTCATCGCTGTCGACCCAACAAGCCCGATAACTGGGGGCGCGCTCCTTGGAGACAGGATCCGGATGACGAGCCACGCCGGGGACAGGAACGTTTTCATCCGGAGCATGGCTTCGAGGGGGTGGTCTGGAGGACTCTCCAGAGCGACTTCTCAGGTGATCAGGCTGATGGATGCGGCAGGGTTCGACCTGATTCTCCTCGAGACAGTGGGAATAGGGCAGTCCGACATCGAAGTGGTGGGGGTGTCACACGCGGTCCTGATTCTGCTCATGCCGGGGCTGGGAGACGAAATCCAGGTCTCCAAGGCCGGCCTGCTGGAGGTGGGGGACATCTACGTCGTGAACAAGTCGGACCTCGAAGGAGCGGACCAGATGGTCGTGAGCCTGCTGACCCTCTTCAGGGGGAGAGTCCGATCCCCTCCCGTCCTAAGGGTCTCGGCTGTCACCGGGGAAGGAGTCGACAAACTTCAGTCTGCCATCGAAGAGATCCGCTTCAAGTTCACGGAAGGGAGTCCCGACCTGCGGCTGAAGAGTATCAGGGGGATTATCATAGAAACGGCCAGAGGCGCAGCGATGGAGAAGTTTGCCAGCGTCTCCGAGTCGAGGGCGGACAGGCTGGCCCGCGAAGTCATGGACGGAAAGATCAGCGTCGAGGCGGCCGCAGCGAGGCTGGCCCCTTAGGCTTATCTTTTCTCAATCGGGGTGTAGCTCAGCCCGGAAGGTCCGACGTAGTCGGAGTCGGGCCGAATCAGCTTGTTTTCTGAGACCTGCTCGTTATAGTGGGCCATCCAGCCGAAGACCCTGCTCGCCGCGAAGATTGGGGTGTAAAGCGGGACCTCGATGCCCAACAGGTAGAAGATTGGCGCGGCGTAGTAGTCAAGGTTTGGAGGAATCCTCTTCCTCTCCCACATCTCCCTCTCGATTGCCTCGCATAGCAAGAAGAGTCCGTCGTCTCCTCGCCTCGAAGTCATCTCCTTGAGGTACCCCTTGCAAATCCTTGCCCTGGGGTCGAATTCCTTGTAGACCCTGTGCCCGAAGCCGATTACCTTTTGCCCCTGTTTGACGGCCCGGCCGATGTATTCCTTGGCCATCGAGGGGTCCTTCACCTCCAGCAGCATCTCCATGGCGGCTTCGTTGGCCCCTCCATGAAGCGGCCCTTTCAGGGCGGCGAGCCCGGCTGTCACCGCGGCGCAAGGGTCTGCCAGCGTAGACGCCACCACCCTGACAGTGAAGGAGGACGCGTTCAGGTCGTGTTCCATGTAGAAAATCAGGATCCTCTCGAAGACCCAGCGCTCGTATTCAGTGGCGGGCTTGTCTGTCAGCATCTGAAGAAGGCTGTCTGAGAACCTAAGTGCATCATCCGGATGTCTTGGGGGCTGACCCCGTGGAACCCTGAGAGAGTTGGCGGCCAGAACTGACATTTTCGCTTCAAGTGAGGTCTCACGCTCAGATACGGACTTGCCGCTGTCGAAGCTGCCGAGTGCCGAACAGGCCGTCCTGATAGCATCGATGGGGTTGGCTCCGCTCCCCAGCTCCCGCATTACCCCTAACGTCTTACCGTCCACCGGAGCAAGCCTCCTCAGCTCCGACGAGAACAACTCTAGTTCACCCTTCTTTGGCAGACTTCCGTTCAGTATCAGGTAGGCAGTCTCTTCGAACCCTGCTTTGGCCGCCATCTCCGTGATTGGGTACCCCCTGTAGAGGAGCGTCCCATCGGGGGAGCTCCTCGAGATTCCAGTGTCTGCAACCGACACGCCGGCGAGCCCTCTGGGAACCTTGATCATCTCCGCTCCCTCCGTTATCTCGTTCCTTTCCGCAGGCGCCTCGCGGTCCTCAACGCCCGCTTGTCGGCATCTTCGTACTTGTGGTAATCGATCAGGTCGTAGAACTCCTCCCTTGTCATCAGAGATTCCAGGATCCCCTCCTGGCTTCCCTCCGACATCAGCTTGGCGAAAGTCTCCTTCACGGAGCTCATCATTGCCCTGAAGGCGGTTACGGGGAAAATGACCACATTGTACCCAAGCTCCTCGAACTCCTTGGAGCTCAAGTAGGGGGTCTTGCCGAACTCGGTCATGTTGGCCATCAGCGGGAGCTTCACCTTTCTTCTGAACTCCTTGAACTCCTCACTGCTCTCTAGCGCCTCGGGGAAAATCATATCGACCCTTGCCCTCGAGTAGATTCTGGCTCTCTCGATGGCCGAGTCCAGTCCCTCTACAGATCTGGCATCTGTTCTTGCTACTATCAGCAGCTCCTCGTTCGCGGCGTCTCTTGCAGCGACGAGTTTCTTGACCATCTCGTCTGGGTCGACAAGCTCCTTCCCCTCGAGGTGACCGCAGCGTTTGGGGAGAACCTGGTCTTCGATGTGGACGGCAGCTGCTCCGGCTGTCTTCAACTCGGAGACGGTCCTTGCAACGTTCAATGCCTCCCCGAAACCCGTGTCGGCATCAACTATCAGCGGAACCTTCACCCGGGCTGTCACCTTGCTCACTGCGTCAGCAACCTCGGTGAGCGTCGTGATTCCGAGGTCGGGGAGTGCTAGGAGGTTTGAGAACCCTGCCCCGGAGAAGTAGAGCGCCCTGAAGCCCGTCTTCTCGGCGAGTCTGGCCACGGCCGGGCTGAAGACTCCGGGTGCCACGACGATGCCGTCTGTGTGTATTAGTCTGCGAAGCTCGTTCGCCTGGCCAGTCAAGAATTGGTCAGGCATCGCGACCGGGGCATGGGATTTATTCTTGTTCCCGGTGACGCCCCATCATCATTAAATCGAGCGCATCGGCCGGGAGCATGGTGCTTTCCTTCATTTCTCACGAAGCCCCTCATGACGTCGTGTTCGTCCACGGGGCGGGCGGGAACAGCCTTCTCTGGAAGAGAACCCTCCAGTGCCTCTCGGGGGGTTCTAGGGCCCTCGCAATCGACTTGCCAGGCCACCCGAGCGGGGCAATATCGTGCAAGACAGTCGACGACTACTCTGAGGCAGTTCACGAGTTCATCCAGGAAAGCGGCCTGGCGGGGGCTGCCGTGTGTGGCCATTCGATGGGAGGGGCTACAGTCTTGACCCTCACGCTACGGCATCCTGACGACGTCGGCGGCCTCATCCTGGTCAGCACCGGTGCGAAGCTGGGTGTGGACCCCGCGATAATCGAAGGCCTGAGGGGCCAGCCAATGCAGACCATCGAGGAGGTGATCACCCCTCGGAGCTTCAACTCCATCGACCTGGCGCTTGGGAGGGAAGCTCGGGCAGCCCTGTCAGTCTCCAACCTTCCCGTTTTCCTGAATGACTATCTCGCATGCCAGGGGTTCGATGCGAGAGCAGGCCTCCGGAAGATCACCGCCCAGACTCTTGTGGTCTGCGGCGATCAGGACAGGATGACCCCTCCGAAGTGGTCTGAATATCTGAAGGCGAACATGCCGAACTCGGAGCTCCATTTCGTGAAGGGCTCTGGGCATATGCTCCCTCTCGAGAAGCCTGACGCGCTGGGGCAGGTCGTTCAGTCTTTCCTGGCTGGCCTCACTCGGTGAACTCCTCGCCGCCCCGGGCTATCCTCGCCATCTCGCCGACCAGGGCGACCAACCCCTCCTGAGTCGTTGAGGAGACGGGATAGAGGTCGGCGCCGAAGGAGAGCCTCTTGATGCTCCTGAAGAGCTCGGAGTAGAGCGAATACTGCTCGCCGTTCTTGGTCTCGGCGAGAGCGTCCTCGAAGATTCTGGTGTCTTTGCTCCATTCGGTTATCCGCTTCACCCCTTCCCTAGCTATGTCCCGCTTCGTAAGGACGGTTATCCTCGGGATGTTCATCCTGAGGCCCACAGAGGCGGCGAGGAGGGCAACGGAAAGAAAGTTGGAAGGGGTACTCGCGAGCAGGGGGTCGACGAGGAACATAAGCAGCTTCGAGTCCGCCTTCAGCTCCCTCACGATGAATTCGCCGCTCTCCCTGAAAGCGAAGAGCTCAGTTTGCCCCGGCGTGTCGATTATGACGTTCTCAGCCTGGTGCGAGTCGATCTCATCCTGGATCTCCGCAAGCTTGGTCGCAGCCAGGTCCGCAGCGAGAATGAGGGCGCCGTTAGGCCCCAGTCCGTAGTCTTCCATGACGTCCTGCAGCTGGATTCTCTCCCTGATGTCCACGTCGGGTTCGTAAGGGAGTTCGACGACTCCCGGGTCCAGGTTGACAGCGATGGCATCCTCTCCCCTGCCCAGATACCAGTTCTTCAGTGCGCTGGTCAGCAGCGATTTCCCCGACCCTGCGGTCCCGGTGATGAAGGCCACGTCCAACTTAAGGTCCACCCTCAGAAGCCGCGTCTCAGGACGGGCTTCACTTTCCCACCCATGGCCACGATCGCCTTCTCCATCTCCCCGGCAATGGCTTCCCCCTCGCTGTCTGTCTTCTCCTTGTCCCTGCCTACAACTGCCACGTCGAGCTCTATCCTCGAAATCCCCTCCTTAATTCCCCTCGGATGCGACTTGATATACGCCCCTGGATGCTTCCGGAGCTCCTCTGCTATGACCGGGGCCAGGGCGGACTCGAGGATCCCCTCAAGCTTGAAAGTCAGGTAGCATCTATTCATCTTCCCCAACTTCCTCCTAAGCTCGGGCTCCACAGACCTTCGGAAGATCCCCCTCATCTCTACGGGAACCCCCGGCAGACAGTAGACCACGGTCTTGCCTGCGGTGATTCGCACCCCCGGCGCTGTCCCCGCGCCGTTGGGCACTGGCTCGGCCCCCACGGGGAGTGTTGCCATCTTCAGCCTGGATGGGGTGAGCTCCATCTTCCCCAGGCCGCGTTTCTCGTAGTGTTCCCTTATCATGGCCAGGGCGCTTTCGCTCATCATCAGTTCGACTCCCAGCGCGTCCGCCACCCCCTTCAGCGTCATGTCGTCGGGCGTCGGCCCCAATCCTCCGATTACCAAAAGGAAGTCGGGAGACCGGCTAACGACTTCCCTGAAGGCCGAGGCGATCTCCACGAGGTCGTCGTCCACGGTCGTGATTTCCTTCAGCATTGACCCCATGCGGGCGAGACGCTTGCCTACCCAGTGGGCGTTTGTGTTGATGGTCCTCCCGATGAGGAGCTCCTTGCCCACCGCCAGCATCTCGACCCTGACCACGGCGCTCAGGCTCGCAGCCAGCCTTAAAACGAATGTCTTGGCCCTGAATTCCCATGGATGCTCCCAGAAGGTACCCTTCCCGACCCCTGGTGGGAGCAGGAGCGGTCGTGCATCGAGGACAGAAAGTTCTCCTGGTCAAGAGGAGGTTCCCGCCGAACCAGGGTATGTGGGCTCTGCCTGGCGGGCTCGTCGAGCTCGGCGAGGGGGTCCAAGACGCGGTCGTCAGGGAGGTGCGAGAAGAAACCGGGCTAGCTGTGAAGGTCGAAGGACTCCTTGACGTTCAGACAGACATTCACAGAGACAGCAAGGGCAGGCTCGAATATCACTACATCCTTGTGGACTATCTCGCGAAGCCGCTCGGGAAGAAGGTCAGGTTGAACCCGGAGTCTTCAGCTTTCGGCTGGTTCACGGCGAGTCAAACGGAACGGCTGAAGACAACAGGCGGTACCAAGATCGTGTTGGGAAAGTACTTCCGGCAGTGTCTACACTAGTCGCGCTCCGGGGTGCGCAAGTCGCCCGCTGCCTACTTCTCTTTGTTGCCGCTCAGCCACCACTCGAGATAGTCGGCCTGTTGCCTTGACCTCTTTCGCCGTTCGTCTTCTTCCGGGGTCTTGGCCTTGAACCTCGCGTCTGAAAGCTGGTCCCTCGTCAGGAAAGCACCGCAGTTCTTGCACCCGTACCTCTTGGTTGGCGCGTCGTAGAGCATTATCCCCACATGGCATTCGGGGCAGATTTGGTCCAACAGGGTTCGTCACCTTCCCCGGCCGCGTGTCCTTAACGCTTTCCCTGCCCCTTTCTTGGGTCGTCGCCGCACCGAAACGTGTTAAATAGCGAAGAAGGTGGAGCCGATTCGAGAGGCACGTGGCGGAAAAGCTTGTCCTGGCCGGCCCTGCTTCGGAAGAGCTGGCGAAATCCATTGCTGGGAAGCTGGGGCTTCCTGTTGTGAGCGCGGAGTTCAGGGTCTTCCCTGACGGGGAGTCGAAGTTCACCCTCAGCGAGAAGGTCGCTGGGAAGAGCGTGTTCCTGATCCAGTCGACCCACCCGCCCGTCGACCAGCACCTTTTCCAGCTCTTGTTGGCGTCTCACCAGCTTAGTGAGGGGGGCGCCAAGGTGACTGCCGTCGTCCCCTACCTGGCCTACGCCAGGCAGGACAAGGAGTTCCTTCCCGGCGAGGGGGTCACCCTCGGGATAGTTGCCCACCTGATGCGGTCCGCCGGGATCAGAAGGCTCATCACCGTCGACATTCATTCCGCCGAGGGGCTCGCCCTCTTCTCCTTCCCGACCTATAGCGTCTCGGCGATACCTAGTCTGGTCAGCTACGCGAAGAAGGAGCTCGACCTCAAGGACCCCGTGGTGATTTCCCCCGACTTCGGCGGGTCGAAGAGGACAGAGGCGTTCGCCCAGCTTTACGGCGCAAGGATGCTGCAGCTGAGCAAAACCCGAGACAGGACGAGCGGGGAGGTCAGCATGTCGGACTCCATGCTCGATGTGAGTGGCAAGGAGGTGCTGATCGTCGACGATATCATCAGCACAGGGGGGACTGTCAGGGCAGCAGCCGAGGCCGTGCTCAGGCAGGGGGCGAAGAAGGCACTGGCAATCTGTGTGCATGGACTCTTCGTCGGAGATGCCCTGCAGAAGCTTGAGAAGGCTTCGGTGGGGCGCATAGTCTGCACAAATACGGTTCCGGGAGAGTTCAGCAAGGTGGATGTCTCGGAAGCCCTGGCGTCTCATCTAGGGACACTTGAGGAATAAGTCGCTCATACTGCTCTCTGGGGAAGAAACCACCATCCCCAAGGCCGAGGCCGAGTCGCTCTTCCGGTCCTATGACCCTGCCTCAAGTTTCCAAGCGGTTGGCGTCAGAGTATTGATCGCGACCTCGACGGCCGACCCGTACAAGATAGGTTCGAGGATCGCCTTCGCTAGACGCGTGGGCCGCCTGGTAGAAGACAAGGCGGAGGTAGCCGAGCTTCTGCTTGGCCACCGGGTCAGGTTCAGGTGCTTCGACTTCAGTAGAAGAGGCCGCGTGCCCGACCCCGAGGAGTATCTGATTGGCATCGACTCTCCCGTCGACCTTCGGAACCCAGAGTACGAGCTGACCCTCGTCCGAGGGGAGGACGACTATCTCGCTGTCACGGCGCCCGCGACCATGCGGCAGTCGTGGTCCTCGCGCAGACCTCGGAGCCGCCCGTTCTTCCATCCTTCCGCTATTTTCCCGAAACTTTCGCGTGCACTGGTCAACCTGAGCGGGTGCAAGGAAGGTGAAGTATTCCTCGACCCCTTCTCTGGGACGGGGAGCATCCCGATCGAAGCTCACATCCTAGGAGCGAGGGTCGTGGCCATGGACCAGGCTGAGCGGATGACCCAGGGTTCCGTCTCCAACATGAAGCATTTCGGCCAGGATTGGCTCGGTGTCGTTCGGGCTGACTCGACTCTCCCTCCCCTGTCGGCAGTCGACGCGATAGCGACCGACATCCCTTACGGTCGCGCCTCCAGCAGCAGAGGTCGAGCGCCTCGCGAGCTCCTGGGGTTGCTGCTCCCCCCATTGGCGCGCATCCTGAAGCCCGGCCACCGTCTAGTCCTCATGCATCCGCAAGACGTCCCCATCGATGAGCCTGACGGGTTCGCACTGGATGAGGAGCATCACCTTCATGTTCATAAGCTCCTGACGAGGACAATTTCTGTCCTGCGGAGGAGATAGGTTTGGTCAAGCTAGCCGTCACATTCCTCGGGACCAGTGCTGCAGTCCCGACCCCCGACAGGGGGCTCCCCGCGATAGCGCTGAAGCGCGAAGGCGAAGTCATCCTGATGGACTGCGGCGAGGGGGTCCAGCGCCGGGTCCTTGCGGAATCCATTGGCCTGGGAGGCGACATGACTATTCTGATCACCCACCTGCACGGGGACCACGTCACCGGGCTCCTGGGACTCCTTCAAACCATGAGCCTTGCCCAGAGGCGCAAACCTCTGAACGTCGTTGGCCCCGTCAAGCTGCTAAAGTGGCTGGAGGTGACCTCGGAGCTTTTGCACATTGGTCTGACATTCCCCGTACGGTTCTCGGCCGCGAGGCCAGGGACGGTGCTACGGACAGCAGGTTTCAGGGTGAGGGCAGCAAGGGCCATTCATTCGATTGAAGCATACGCCTACATCGTGGAAGAACACAGAAGGCCCGGAGTCTTCTACCCCGAGAGGGCGAGGGCTCTGAAGGTGCCTGAAGGGAAGCTCTGGTCTAGGCTTCAGAGGGGGCACGAGGTAACAGTTGACGGGAGGAGGATTCAGCCTTTCCAAGTGACGGGTCCCCAGAGGCCCGGGAGGAAGGTAGGCTACTCGGGAGACACCCGTCCCTCCCCGAGGCTGGCCCGCTTCTTCTCAGGGTGCGACCTGTTGATTTTCGACTCAACGTTCAAGGGGAGTGATGAGGACAAGGCGCGGGAAAGGAAGCACACCACCAGTCTCGAGGCCGCTGAATTGGCGAAACGCGCAGGGGCGAGAAAGCTGGTCTTGACGCATTTCAGCGCCAGGTACACCACGACCGCTAGCCTGGTCCGGGAGGCACGGAGAGTGTTCCCTGACACCGTGGCCGCCGCCGACGGACTGACCGTCGAAGTGGACTACCCGCCGTCGTAGGCGGTCACCCAGTCGATGACTTCCTCGAGCCTGTCCGACTCGATGGTCATGTAAATTGGCCCTAAGGGAGACTCTTCGTCGCTCCCACACAGCGCCAGCACCCCCGCCGCAGCTGCTTGCCTGTTCAGCATCAACCGAGTCGAAGTACCTGACTTGTTGAGCAACAGCTGCCTTCTCGCGGCAGAGCGGACGTGCCTGTCCCTTAGCTGGTCCCTGACCCGCGCGAGCGCCCTTGGGTTCCCGGTAGCCAGCCTAGCTGAGGCAGGACCTATGGCAACAAGCCCGGCGGCCTCGCCCAGTAAGCCTGCAAGTGCCTCGGCCACCTTCTTAGGGTCCTCCGACGGTGATATCGTCGCCTCGACCAGGATTTTGGCCCCGAAATCAGGGAGCGACATTTTCTTCCCAGCGTTCGACGACCTTCGCCATTTCTGCTACCAACCTCTCAGGGGTGGTGCGTTGGTTGGATATGGTCTCGTCCGCGAGTGCGATGGCCTCACCGATTCCGACACCTAGCTCCCTCAGGTCCCGCTCCATGAACATCTGATCAGTGAGCGGGTCGTCTTTCCTCCCCCTCTCCTTTAGCAGCTCGAACCGTCTCGCAGGGGAGGCTAGGACGGCCACGAGGAGCACGGATGCCCTCTTCCTGAACGCCTCAACTTCATCCATGGACCTGATGCCATCGACCACCACCCTTTGGTCCCCTCCCTTGTCGATCACTTCGAGACAGAGGTCAGCCACCGCAGATTCTCCGCGCTCCTTCCTGAGGAGCCTCATCACCTCACCTGTGTTCTTGGCGTCAGGTTCCAGACCCCGCTTCTTTGTCTCCGCTCGTATCACGTCTCCCATGACCACGCGCTTCCAACCCTTCGAGACCAAGGCCTGAGCGGCTGTAGACTTCCCCGCTCCTGGCATGCCTGTCACTGCGACGATTCGGAGCATCCTAGTCACTTCGGTCCGACTGGTAGCGAATTTAAAGCAACCAGTCCTGGCCCAGGGTCGTTGAGGGCCTTCGTGGCGCTGGAGGTCCCGGGGCAGGTACTCGATTCGCTTATCAGGTTCCAGGCGGAGCTCCGGGCAACGGGCGCCGACATGAAGCTCGTGGAAAGGGAGAATCTTCACTTCACGGTGAAGTTCCTAGGCGAGATAAGTGAAATGCAAGCAGCGGAGGCCGGGTCCAGGCTGGGAAGCCTCTCCCTGAACGGGGCCCAGGTGGAGGTCAAGGGCGCTGGCGCCTTCCCCTCCACGAACAGGCCCAGGGTTGTCTGGGCAGGGGTCTCCCCGGAACACGAGGCGCTGGTGGCGCCCGTGGCCGAGCAGGTCATCCGCTCCCTCGAGGGAATCGGTGAGAGGGATGACAGGCCCTTCAGGGCTCACATCACACTGGCGAGAGTCCGTTCAGGACGCAACGCTCGGCAGCTGGGAGAATTCATCCGCAGGAACCAGGAAAGGTCTTTCGGCATGGTCCGGTTTGCAGAGCTGAAGCTGAAGTCAAGCGTGCTTACTCCCAGCGGCCCGATATACAGAGACGTCGGAGTGTACGGTCTGAGTTGACAAGCCTCACCGCCGTGCTGGCCAAGGCGGAGC
>Ga0187769_10002225_pt1 | contig 11299 bp, 11 predicted proteins | sample 0116_SJ02_MP02_1_FD_133140 | JGI IMG/M metagenome (GOLD analysis project Ga0187769, IMG submission 133140) | Tropical peat soil microbial communities from peatlands in Department of Meta, Colombia - 0116_SJ02_MP02_10_MG | ecosystem: Environmental > Terrestrial > Soil > Wetlands > Peat | place... | reverse complement strand
GCCGTCGTCGCGATCGCCGGGGTGTTCCTGGCGATTCGCGCCAATTTCGATCCCTCGATCGGACCGGCGCGCCTAATCTTCGGATTTGAGGCTGTCATCATCGGCGGCCTCGGCAGTCTGTGGGGAACTCTGGTCGGTGGGCTGGTGCTCGGCGTGGCCCAGGCGATCGGCGCCCACCTCGATCCGGGATGGCAGCTGCTTGCCGGTCACATCGCGTTTTTGCTCATTCTCGCCGTACGCCCGGAAGGGCTGTTCCCGCGGATCCGCACATGACCATTCGGGTTGCGTATACGAGTCGGTCAAGCCGCATCGGTATGGTGCTCAGCGCCATCGTGACGGCGACGCTGGCGGCGGCGCCGTTGTGGGGCGGCCGCGACGACCTGCAGCTGCTTTCACAAATCTATGCTTACATCGCGCTGGCAAGCCTGTGGAACCTCTTGGCCGGCTATGCCGGTCTAGTATCGGTCGGGCAACAAGCCTATGTCGGCCTCGGCGCCTATATTTTGTTCGCGTTCGTGATTCTTGCCGGCATGTCGCCGCTCTGGGCCATTCCGCTCGCGGGCATCATCGCGGCGGTCGCCGCGGTTCCCGTCGCCGGCCTCGTTTTCCGCCTGCGCGGCCACTATTTCGCGATCGGAACCTGGATTATCGCCGAAGTTTTTCGTCTGCTTGCGTCTCAGGTTTCAGTGTTGGGCGGCGGTTCCGGCATCAGCCTGCCCGCGGCTTTAGTGGTTGCGATCGCGCCGACCCGGCAATGGCGCGATTTTCTCGAGTACTGGATCGCGCTTGCTCTGGTGGTCGCGGTGCTGGTGTTGATCGTGCTGTTGCTGCGCTCCCGCTATGGCCTGGCGCTCAAAGCGATCCGCGACAGCGAACTTGCCGCCGCATGCAGCGGCGTCGACGTGATGCGCGCCAAAGTCCTGGTCTACGTTGTGACCGCATTCGCCACCGCCACGGTTGGCGCCTTCATTTTCCTGCAACGGCTGCGCATTTCGCCCGACGCCGCCTTCAGCGTTAATGACTGGACGGCGTTCGTGATCTTCATCACCGTCATCGGCGGCATCGGCCGAATCGAGGGACCGATCGTCGGCACCATCGTTTTCTTTGCGCTGCGGCAGACGCTGGCCGACCTCGGCACGATCTACCTGCTCATGCTCGGAGCCGTGGCCATTGTCATGATGCTGGCCGCGCCCAAGGGCATCTGGGGATTGATCGTCGAGCGGTTCGGTTGGCAAATTTTTCCGCTCGAGCGCACCGTCGTTGTCGAGGGCGCGTCCGCCGAGAAAGCGCCGGCTAGGCCATAACTGACTCGCGCAGACGGCGGCCGGTGCGTATCGGGGGAAATGTCGAAAGGCAACGCCCTTTGAGGCGACAGTTACTTATGAGCAGGTCACGGCAACAATGGCTACTGTTGGATCGTTGCACGACAGCCTGCAACGCCCAAAGAAGTAGAGTTATTCCTCGCCACACGCTCCACATTGACGGTAGCTCTTGTGCATCACAGCAATATCAGTTGTCTGATGTCACAGTTGGGTCAGGAGCGTCATTTTCGGCGGTGTAGCCGGACGCCGGCTTAGCCGCCAAAAGCGGTCATCCGGTGGCCTCCCGCGAGCCATTAGGGGCAGGACAATTAATTACTCCGCCGCGCTCACTTTGGCCGCCTCGGCAAACGCCGGCATCACCTCGCGGGCGAAACGGCGCAGATTGTCGTTGGCCTTGTCGATGACCAGGCCGCCGCCGTTAAGGAGCACATATTCGACGCCGAGCGCGCGCAGTCTGTTCAGCTTGACCGCGATCTCGTCGGGCGTGCCGTAGAGCGCGCTCTCTTCGCTCGCCTCGCGGGTGTCGGAATAGGTCATGATGCTGGCCTTGCTCTTGGTGCCATCCGGCGCGCTCGATATGGCTTCGAGGCGGCGTTGCGCTTCCATGCGGCGTTCCAGCGCAATCTCCTTGTCGGCGGCGTCTTTGGCGACATAGAACGCGCGCGCCACGCCGACGTCGAGCGGATCGAAAACGCGGCCGCGCTTCTCGACCTCGGCTTTGAAAATGGCGATGCGCTCGGCGACCGTCTCGAACGAGGCGAACTGGTCGAGTAACAGATTATAGCCGCGCGCGGCGACCTGGCGGATCGAGTCCGGACTGCCGGCGCCCATCCACATCGGCGGATGCGGCTTTTGCGCCGTCGGTGGCTCGACGATGATGTCTTCGAAATGCCAATACTTGCCGTGATGGGAGAAGCGCTGCTTCGAGGTCCAGGATTTGACAATCACGTCCAGCGTTTCGTTGAAACGCGCGTCGGCTTCCTCGATCGGCACGCAAAAGCCGGCGAACTCGTTGTGGCGGTAGCCCTTGCCGACGCCGAAATCGAGCCGTCCGCCCGATAACAGGTCGATGGTTGCGGCCTGTTCGGCCAGCAGCACCGGATTGTGCCAGGGCAGCACCAGCACCGCGGTGCCAAGCCGCAGCGTCCTGGTCTGCGCCGCCACCCAGGTGAGCAGCGCCAGTGACGCCGACACCTGGCCGAAGCCGGTGAAATGGTGTTCGACCAGAAACGTCGAGTGAATGCCGAGCGCCTCGGCCTCGATATTGTAGTCGACGAATTGCCGGTAGCCCTGGCCGGAATCGACGTCCGGTCCGCCGTGCCGGGCCGTGGCGCTGCCGAATAGACCGAACCGCATGCGGGTGCTCCCTGCGTCACCCCGTAATGTAGCCCATGCCGCGCGGCCGGAGCTATAGTCGGGCCGAGAGGAAATCATGTTCCGTCTGATTTTTGCAACGCTCGCGGCAAGCGCGCTCATCGCGGCACAACCCGCGGCGGCGCAGGATTATCCGACCCGCCCGATCACGCTGATCGTGCCGTATCCGGCCGGCGGCGGCGTCGATGCCATGGGCCGGCTCATGGGCCAGAAGCTGTCGGAACGGCTCGGTCAGCAGGTGGTGATCGAGAACAGAGGCGGCGCCGGCGGCATGATCGGCACGCGCGACGCGGCCCGCGCCGCGCCGGACGGCTACACGGCGGTGATGCTGCTGACCGGCATCAGCCTCGGCGACAATACCGGCTACGACATCAACAAGGATTTCGCGCCGATCGGACTGGTCGCGGCGACGCCGATGATTGTGGAATCGCATCCGTCGTTTCCGGCAAATTCGCTCACCGACGTGATCGCGCTGGCCAAAAAGGATCCCGGCAAATATTCCATCGGTACGCCGCCGGCGCCGACGCTGAATTATTTTGCCGCGCTATTGTTCAACATGCTGGCCGGCGTCGACATCACCGTCGTCGCCTATAAGGGCACCGGACCGCTCACCGCCGATCTGCTCGGCAATCACGTGCCGCTCGGCGTCAACACCATTCCGGCGTCGGTAAGCCAGGTCGCCACCAGTCAACTGCGCGGTTTGGCGGTGACCGCCTTAAAGCGCTCGGCGGCGCTGCCCAACGTTCCGACATCGGCCGAGGCCGGCCTGCCGGGTTTCGAGTGCGTGCAATACTACGGCCTCGCCGCGCCGGCCGGCACGCCGCGCCCAATCGTCGAGCGGCTGAACACGGAACTGCAAGTCGTCCTCAAATCGGACGACGCCAGGAAACGCATGCTCGATCTCGGCAGCGAGCCGGTGCCCGGCACGCCCGACGATTACGCCGCCAATATCCGCAGCGAAGAAGGCAAGTGGGCGGCGCTGGTCAAGAAGCTGGGGCTGAAGCTTGAGTAGTCCTTTGGATGTCTTTCCAAAAACTACACAGCGACGTGAAGGCGCACTCCCGCGCGTTTTTGCAGATAGCCAATGACGCTAAACAGATTTCGAGCCTGTGGATTGCCGCGCGGACCGAACATGCGGATGAGGCTCTTGGGCGGCGTGTCGGTCGCCTCGGCAAGTTTCTCGAAACCAACGGTCGCCTTGATATAATCGCGCATGATGGTCTTGCCGGTATCGAGATCGCCGCTCAGCATGGCATCGATTCCTTCGCGCAGAAGGGCTTCGGCAAACTTTCTGTCGCCCTTGACATGGCGCTCGACCAAATCTTTGAAGCTCTTCGTCCGTGCCATTTTTGTCTCCGTTCAGCGTTGACCGCGCTTGCTTTGTTTATACTCGCGCCAAAAGGCGTGAGCTGCATCGACATCACGTTGCTGGCGCTTCTTCGTGCCGCCCGTAAGGAGGATCACCAGTGTTGGACCGTCTTGCCCGAAATACACACGATAACCCGGTCCAAAATCGATCCTGTACTCAAACACGCCTTCGCCGACCGATTTGACGTTGGAGAAATTGCCCTGCTCCAACCGAACGATCGCGCGTGTCACCTTGGCTCGCGCGACCGATTCTAAATCCGCAAACCAATCGGCGAATGGCTGATGGCCCTCGCGGGCCACGAAGTAGCGGATTTCAGGCATTTAATAGAGTAACACTTGTGTTACCCGTTTTCAACGGGAATTTCGGCCAGCCGGATGAAATTTCCCACAGGGAGAGGTGAGTTAAGCGGCGGGCCGAAACATCGGCACTGGCGGTCCATTCTCGGTTTCGACGAATTTCACCACGACCTGCTGGCCGATCGCGAGCGCGTCGAAATCGCAATCGACGATATTGGTCATCATCGTGGGGCCTTCGGCGAGCGTGACACAGGCGATGGCGTAGGGCTCCTTGGCGCGGCGCATGACGCTGAACGTGTAGATCGCGGCTTTGCCCGAGGCGGCGCGCCATTCGATCTTGTCGCTGTCGCAGAATGGGCAAATGGCGCGCGGGTACCAATGTGCCTTGCCGCAGGTGGTGCAGACCGGAATCACAAAGCGGCCGACGCGCGCGGCGTCCCAGAACGCTTGCGTCTCGGCGGTGACGATCGGGGAGGGGATCGCGCGCGCCATCGTCATTCCCGCTCCATGATCAAGGTGGCGCTGCAATGACGCGCGCCGAGCTGCATGCCGGTGCCCTGCGCCAGCGCCAGATCGCAGGTCTTCACCTGCACCGCCGGATGCGCCTCGCCGCGCAATTGCCGCACCGCCTCGATCACCTTGGTCATGCCGCCGCGGTTGGCCGGATGATTGTTGCACAGCCCGCCGCCGTCGGTGTTGAAGGGAAGCCGGCCCACGCCGGAAATCAGATTGCCGTCGGCGACGAATGCGCCGCCTTGGCCCTTTTCGCAAAATCCCAAGTCTTCGATCTGCATCAGCACGGTGATGGTGAAGCTGTCGTAGATCGAGGCGTATTTGATGTCGGCGGGCGCGATGCCGGCTTCGGCGAACGCGGCGGGGCCCGAGCGCGCCGCGCCCGACGTGGTGAGATCGAAGCTGCCGCCTGAAAGATGCTTGACCGTTTCGCCGGCGCCGATGATTTTCACCGGCGGCCGCCGCAGCGTCTTCGCGATTTCCGGCCGCACCACGACCAGTGCGCCGCCGCCGTCACTGATGACGCAGCAATCGAGCCGGTGCAGCGGATCGGCGATCAGCGGCGAGGCGAGCACGTCGTCGACGGTGACGACGTCGGGGAGCATGGCGTTCGGATTGTGCCGGGCGTGATGCGAGGCGGCGACCTTGATCCAGGCGAGCTGTTCGGGCGTGGTGCCGTATTGGTGGCTATGGCGCATCGCGCACATGGCATAGCCGTTGGCCGTGGTCAGCCCGTAAGGCATTTCGAACGCCGCCTCGGGCTGATTGGGATCGCGCAGCCGCGGCGTGATGCCGGTGGCGACGCCCTCGCTGCGCGGCCGGCCGGCGAGCGTGATCAGCGCCACGTTGCATTTGCCGAGCGCGATGGCGGCCGCGGCATGCGCGGCGAGCGCGATATAGGAGGTGCCGCCGAGTTCGGTCGAATCGACGTGACGGAGCGTGAGATTGAGGTAGTCGGCCATCGACGCCGGGCCGGGACCGGGCGCGTCGCCGGCGCAGAAATAGCCGTCCACGTCGGCGCGTGTCAGCCCGGCGTCGGCAAGCGCGCCGAGCGCCACTTCGGCATGCAGCTGCGCCACGGTCTTGTCCGGCGCATGCCGCGTTGGATGCTCGTAAGCGCCGGCGATATAGGCCTTGCCCCTGATGGTCATGCGGCGACCTTACCATCCTCCCCCACGAAAGTGGGGGAGGGCGACCGCGCATCGCGCGGTGGAAGGGGCGACGACGCCGAGGTGAGCCTCTATGCTGCACGCCCCCTCCACCATGCTTCGCATGGTCCCCCTCCCCCGCTGCGCATCCGCTCCGCGGGGGCGGATGAAAAGGAGTAGCGACATGGAGTTCGGATTAAAGGGCAAAGCCGCGCTGGTAACCGGATCGAGCCGCGGCATCGGCCGCGGTGTGGCGCTGGCTCTGGCGGCGGAAGGCTGCGACGTGATGCTGACCGGGCGCGATAAGGCGGCGCTCGACGAGACCGCCGCGGCGATCCGCGGCAAAGGCGGCCGCACCGCGATTGCGGTGCTCGATCTGCGCGAGGCCGACGCGCCGGCCAAACTGGTCAAGGAGGTCAAGCGCGCGTTCGGCGGCCTCGATATTCTCATCAACAATGCCGGCGCCACCAAACGCGGCGACTTTCTAGAATTGACCGACGCCGACTGGCAGGATGGCTATGCGCTGAAATTCTTCGCCCATATGCGGCTCGCCCGCGCCGCCTGGCCGCTGCTCAAGGCGCGGCGCGGCTCGCTGATCGCCATCGGCGGCACCGGCGGCCGCAAGCCGACCGCGGAATTCACCATCGGCTCATCGGTCAATGCCGCAGTCGCCGCGTTCTCGAAATGCCTCGCGGACCGCGGCAAGGAAGAGGGCGTGCAGGTCAACTGCATTCATCCCAGCATGGTCGAAACCGACCGGCTGTGGCGGCGCATCAAAGCCGAGATGGAGCGCACCGGCGCCTCGGAGCAAAAGGCCCGCGCCGATATGTGCCGCGGCTTCGGCATCACCCGCTTCGGCACGGTGGACGACGTCGCCGATCTCGTCACGTTCATCGTCTCGGCACGCGGCTCATGGCTGCACGGCGCCACCATCGACCTCGACGGCGGCGAGATTCCGACGCTGTGATGAACATCCTCTTCACCCCCGCCCGCATCGGCCCGGTCGAAATCAAAAACCGCATCGTCATGCCGCCGATGACGACGCGCACCGCGGACGACGAAGGTTTTATCACCGAAGACTCGATCGCCTATTACATGGCGCGCGTGCGCGGCGGCACCGGCCTGATCACCGTGGAGATGGCGTCGCCGGAGCGGTGCGGCCGGCACCGGCGCCGCGAAGTCGGCATCTACGACGACCGTTTCATTCCCGGCCTCACCCGGCTCGTCGACGCCATCCATCGCGGCGGCGCCAAGGCGTCGATCCAGCTCGGCCACGGCGGCGGCCATACCCGCGCCGACATCTGCGGCGAGACGCCGGTGGCGCCGTCCGCTATTCCGCATCCGGTCTACGAAACGACGTTTGAAACCATCATCCCGGAGGAGATGACCAAGGCGCGCATCGGGGAATGCGTCGCCGCGCATGTCGCCGCGGCGCGGCGCGCGCAACAAGCCGGCTTCGATTGCGTCGAAATCCATGCCGCGCACGGTTATCTGATCTCGCAATTCCACGCCCCGTTCGAGAACCGGCGCAGCGACGAATACGGCGGTTTGCTGGAAAACCGCGCGCGGTTCGGCTTGGAAGTGCTGCGCGCGGTCAAGGCGGCGGTGCCGGACTTGGGCGTCATCTATCGGCTTTCGGTCGAAGATTTTTTCGAGGGCGGGCTCGTCTTCAGTGAAGGCCGGCAGATCGCGATCTGGGCGGCGGACGCCGGCGCCGATGCGCTGCATATCAGCGCCGGGCATTACCGCTCGCTGCCGTCGGCGCAAATCGTGCTGCCGCCGATGGCCATGCCCGACGCGCCGTTTCTCGATTTCGCCGCCGAGGTGAGAAATGCCGTCACCGTGCCGGTCATCGCGGTCGGCCGGCTCGGCGATCCGAAGACCGCAGAAGTGGCGATCGCCCGCGGCAGGTGCGACTTCATCGCGCTCGGCCGCACGCTGATTGCCGATCCGCAATGGGCCGAAAAAGTGCAGCGCGGCGAGCCGGTCCGTCGCTGCCTTGCCTGCAACACCTGCATCAACGAGATGCGCGGTGGCGCGCGCATCGGCTGCGTGGTCAATGGTGCCGCGGGGCGCGAAGCGCTGTTCGCGGCTGCCGAGCCGCCGGCGGGCGAGCGCATTGCGGTGATCGGCGCCGGGCCGGCCGGGCTCACCTATGCCTCGCTCGTTGCCGCCGACAATCGCGTCACGGTGTTCGAGAAGAACTGGCGCGCCGGCGGTGCGTTCCGCTACGCCGGCGAGGCGCCGCTGTTCCAGGAGGTCGAGGCCAACGCGCAAAGCTTTGCGCGCTATATCGACGATCTGGTGGCGGCGTGCCGGAGGAACGGCGTCGTATTCCGCTTTGCCTGCGACGTCACCAAACACGCCGAATTGCTGGCGCCGTTCGACCGCATCGTGGTGGCCAGCGGCGCCGCCTATCGCTTCGGCGCCGGCGAACTCGCCGAGTTCCTGCTCGATCTCGGCGTAGCGCGGGCGCCGGGACTCGATCGCTTGTTCTCAGTCCCGCGCTTGCGCGACTGGTTCTATTATCGCGCGCGGCGCGGCAGCGGCGGCCGCTTCGCGCAACTGGCGCGGCCCGGGCAGACGGTCATGGTGATCGGCGACGCGGCGCGCGCCGGCAAGAGCAAGCAGGCGATCGCCAGCGCGTTCGAGGCGGCGCTACTGCGTAGCTCGGATTGAGCGAAGCAATAATCGCCCCTCCCCACCGGGGAGAGGTGACGAGCTTACCCCCGTCCCGTCGCCTTCTGCGCTGCGGTCAGGTGACCGTACGCGCGCACCGGCGCGGCCATCAGGAAGCGATAGCCCTCCTTGACGATGCGCTCGGCATTGCCGGCTTCGACATGGGGATGGCCGACCACGACGTTGGCGGCTTTGCAGGTCGCCACGATCTCCGCCATCGCCTCGAGCACCACCTTGTGCTCGTATTGGCGCGGATAGCCGAGCTCCTGGGACAGATCGCCTTCGCCGATCAGGATGGCGCCGATGCCCGGCACGTTCTTCAAAATGTCTTTCAGATTTTTGATGCCCTCGGTGTCCTCGATCATCAGCACGACGAAAATCTCGCCCTTGGGATTGAGCGGCCAGACGTCGGCGCGCTCGTAATACTCCTGCTGCGAGATGCCCCAATAGCGTACCGCCTGCGTCGGTCCGTCGCCGCGGATGCCAGCCGGCTCGTAAAGCGGCTTGTCTTTGAGCCGCGGGTAACGGCAGGCGGCAACCGCGTTATAGGCCTGCTCGACATTGCTGATATGCGGCCAGATGACGCCGTAGGCGCCGAGGTCGAGCACCTGCTTGGCGTGGAACTGCGCCTTCTCGCCGCCGTTCGGCGGAATGCGCACATGCGGGGTCACCGCCGGCGCCACCGAGCCCGACTTGGCGATCTGGCCGCGGTTGAGCATGTATTGCAGGCAGTCGCGGAAGGCGCGGATGTCGTAGGCGTTGTGCTCCATCTCGTAAAACACGCCGTCGTATTTGGCGGTGGCGAGCGCGACCGCGGATTCGACGTCGGCCGGCGAGAACGTCACCAGCGCGTGCTGGCCCTTTTCCAGCGCGCCGATTACGCCGTTGAGCCGTGGTAGTTCAGCCATTCCCGGTCCTCCCTTAAAGCGGGCGGCATCCTAACAGAATGTTCGCCCGGTTTGACAATGCCGCCGTGCGCCGTAGCATCGGCGCATCGCAACCCTGCACGGCGCACCCCTCATGATCATCGATTGCCACGGCCACTACACCACCGAACCCAAGGACCTGCATCGCTTCCGTAAAGAGCAGACCGCGGCCGCCAATGCCAAGGATAAGGTGACGATGCCGTCGCGCGCCGGCCTGAAAATGTCCGACGACGAGATTCGCGAGAGCATCGAGCAGAACCAGCTCAAATTGCAGCGCGAGCGCGGCACCGATCTGACGATCTTCTCGCCGCGCGCCTCGGGCATGGGCCATCATGTCGGCGACGAGAGCGTCAGCGTGGAATGGTCGCAGATCTGCAACGATTTGATCGCGCGCGTGATTTCGCTGTTCCCGCAGAATTTTATCGGCGTGTGTCAATTGCCGCAGTCGCCCGGCGTGCCGCCCGCCCACTGCGCCGCCGAGCTCGAGCGCTGCGTGAAAATGGGCTTTATCGGCTGCAACCTCAATCCCGATCCGTCGGGCGGCTACTTCAATGCGCCGCCGATGACCGACAAGTGGTGGTTTCCGCTCTACGAAAAGATGATCGAGCTCGACGTGCCGTGCATGATCCATGTGTCGGGCTGCTGCAATCCGGCGATGCACACCACCGGCTCGTATTACCTCAACGCCGACACCATGGTGTTCATGCAGGTGATCCTGTCGGATCTGTTCAAGACGTTCCCGAAGCTCAAATTCATCATTCCGCATGGCGGCGGCGCGGTGCCGTTCCATTGGGGCCGCTTTCGCGGCATCGCGCTCAATAACGGCAAGCCGGAACTCGCCGAGATCATGGGCGACAACATCTTCTTCGACACTTGCGTCTATCATCAGCCGGGCATCGACCTTCTGACCAGGGTCGTGCCGGTCGACAACATTTTGTTTGCATCGGAAATGGTCGGCGCGGTGAAGGGCAACGACCCCAGGACCGGCTTCGGCTTCGACGACACCAAGCGCTATGTCGACAAGGCGCCGATCAGCGACGCCGATCGGGGCAAGATCTTCGAGGGTAACGCGCGCAAAGTGTACAGCCGGCTCAAGACACGGGCGACGGCGGCGGCCTAGTGGTCCGATTCTAACATTCGCATCCGCGTCCGGCATGCTATCATGCGAATGTTAGAATCAAAGGACCACCAGGAAATATCACTTTCTAGTGGAGCCTTGGATTTGACATTCGCTTCACGAGTTCGCGGCTGGGTGGGTAGCGAATGTCAAATTTGCTCCACTAGGGACGGAAGCGGAATTTGGCGAAACGCAAAAAATACGCCGCCGCATCCGGGTCGGGCACGGTCGTCCGGATCGGGCCGCGCGAGGTTGAAACCAAAGGCCTCGCCGAAAGCTTCTGGACCGATTTCTATCATCGCTGTTTGACGGTCTATTGGCCGGTGTTCTTCGGCGGCGCGGCGGCGCTCTTCGTGCTGCTCAACGTCGTCTTTGCGTTTCTGTATTGGCTCGGCCACGAGCCGGTCGCCAATGTCGCCGGCAACGCGCCGCTCGGCCTGTTCTATTTTTCGATCGAAACGCTGGCCACCGTCGGCTACGGCGACATGTATCCGCAGACCAATTACGCCCATGTCGTCGTTACCGCGGAAATCTTCACCGGCATGTGTTTTCTCG
>Ga0187769_10002224_pt1 | contig 11301 bp, 12 predicted proteins | sample 0116_SJ02_MP02_1_FD_133140 | JGI IMG/M metagenome (GOLD analysis project Ga0187769, IMG submission 133140) | Tropical peat soil microbial communities from peatlands in Department of Meta, Colombia - 0116_SJ02_MP02_10_MG | ecosystem: Environmental > Terrestrial > Soil > Wetlands > Peat | place... | reverse complement strand
GCCCGGTGCTGACGGGCAGAGCCCGCCACAACCCGGCGCAGCGGCGCCAGCGGTCGGACTACCGACAGAGGGGCGTACCGCAGCGCCCGGGTCATGGCGGTGACGAACGGATGCGGCCGATCGCGCTCGAAGGACCCGAACCGGTAACCGAACCCCGCGCGCCCGATCGTCTCCAACGTCAAACGCGTCATGTCGGCGGTGACATCGACCCGCTGTCCGCGGTCGGCCGCGACGTCCCAGCGGGCCAGCAATTCGCGGGCCACCTCCAGCATGATCGTGTGGTAGCCGCGCATCGCCTCGCGGGTAAACGCCGGCGTCAGGATGTCATGCGCCAGCTGCCAATTTGGCTCGTCGTTCTCGGCGGTGAACAGCGCGTCGCCAACGAAGGAGCGCAGCGGACGCAGAGGCAGTCCCACATGCTTGGCGAAGCGGGTGTCATCGCTCAACTCCGCTGCCAGGTCGGCCCCGCCCACGGCGACGATCTCGATGCCGAACGCTTTCCTAACCGCGATCGGTCCCAGGTCGCGCAGCAGCCGCAACCCCGACTGGACAGGAGTGCGGGGATTCACGCCGACCACATCGCCCAGCACCGGCAGGCGGTGAGGTGGATGGGGAATCGCGGCGGTGTCCACGGCGCACCTCCCGCCTAATGAATCCGATTCAATTGATCCAGAGCCTAGCTCGGCTGCTTCGACCCCAAGACGGTGCCCAGAATCGCAACGATCACCCCGAATCCGACCAGCACGACCCCCGCGATCAGCGTCAGGTTCAGCCAAAAGTGCATGCCGGCCTCGGCGTGACGGACCATCACGTCGGCTATCTGGCGGATATCGCCGGTGGTCTGATTGAGCGCGGAGTCGATATACCGCCGGCCGACCTCGATGGCCGCCCATCCAGCCGCGCCGACGAGCAGCGTTGAAACGCCGAGGCTGGTAAGGGCCTTGCCGCGGCGCCGCGCAGTGACCAGCGTCAGCAGGCCGAAGAAACCGCTCAAGGCTGCGGCACCGATACTCACCCAGGGGCCCCAGGCGGCGAGCCGACTCAGCTGTCCCTGCCGCAACGACCGGGGTGCCGACTCCGTCAGCGAAACGCTCAGCGTCGCGGGCACCTTCACGTTGTAGGTGCTCAAGACCTGCTGAAACGAGCTGTCGTTGAGCATCGGGGCTACGTCGACCACCCACGAATCGCCGGGCCGGGCCTCGGAGAACAACCAGCGGTGCGCCGCCCGGTTGGCGTTCGCGAACAGCGGCGGAAACGACGGGCCGGCCGTGAACGCGGCGGCGACGTCGTGCACCTGCGAGCTGTCGACCGGGTACTTTCCGCCACCGTGCGCGGCGATGAGCGCCATCGCCCGCGTGGTGAGTTCGGCCGACGCGGCGGATTGCAGAGCCGGATCGCCCGCGGCTTTCCGGGCCAGGGCGGCGTAGCCGTCCTCGTCGACGATGTTCAGCTGCGCCCACGCCGCCGGGACCGCCACCGCCAGTGCAACGGTGGTGGCCAGCCACAGCACCAACGTCACCGCGAAGCGCACGTCGCCAATCTACGGTGCGATCCCGCGCACGTAGGCGGCCTGCCCGAGGTGCTGTGCGCAGTCGTCGATGATGCTCACCAACCGCGCGCTGGCCGTCACCGGCGGATCCCAGCTGGTGTCCACGATGCGCGACAGCTCGTCGGCGGTCACGCTGGCGACGTACTCGAGGGTGAGCTTGTGCACCGCGTGGTAGTAGCCGGACAGCAGGTCGGCGGGGGCCCGCACCTTCGCCACCTCCTGAGCGCTGTGGCCGTAGCCGGTGTCATGGCGAGGCAGGTCCAGGCCAAACCGGTCTACCCAGCCGTCGCGGGTCCACGCCTCCTCCACGCCGGCCACATGGGCCAGCTGAATGTCCTGCACCCGGGCGCTGTGCCAGATCAGCCAGGCGATGCTGTTGGCGGCCGCGGTCGGCTGGTAGTTGGCTGTCTCGTTGGTCAGCCCCTCGGTGAGCTCGTCGACGTGTTCTATCAACCGGGTGAAGGCGTCACGGAGCAGTTCCTGGGCGGCGGCGTCGGTACCTGACATACCGGCGACATTACGGACCGGCGGACGCCCTGTGATAGACCGCTTCGACATTATTGCCGGTGATATTCGGGGCCAGAGCCGCGGCGCGTGCAACGACTGGGCACCCAGCCCCACGCGATTGGGTACCATGCCGGCGCCATCCTGGCGCGCGGCAGCTCAGCAGATATCGCATTTCCATTGCATGATGCAACGCCCCCGTCGTGTCGGGGCCATCGCTCACGATGGCGCACCGAGGGCCAGCACCCGAAACGCCGCCGCCGGCCGAGATAGTACGCAACCTGTTGATTGATTCACCGGACATACTCGGTACTGAGAAGCTGGAATGGTGTGTGCGTCAATGACTTAGGAGAGCGCTGATGCCGCCCGAGTCCCTGGACGATGCGCCTGGGACGATGAGTTAAGGGGCCATCTGCAGCCCCTGCTACTGACTCTCCGGCGGCGCGAACCTACAGCGCGGTTGCGAGGGGCTACTACGGTGAGGGGATGCTGACCAGGGTCCTACTCGGTGTTGCCCCGGCTGCGATGTCTGTGTTACAGCCCCCTCGCGCCGGTGCCGACCCCGACAATGACTTCCTGTCTCAGCTCAACTGGTACGGGATTGACCTGTCGGATTTGATGGGGCGCACCATCACCCCGCAGAAAGCCATCGAGTTCGGGCCTAATTTGTGACGACCTGCGTCACGGGACGCAGCCAAAGGCCGAGATGAATGTGTTTTATCGGGCGATGCCGAAAATCACTGACAAGCAGGCTGACAACCTGATGTCCGCCGCTCAGCTCACGATTTGCCCGGACACGCTTTAACCCCACGGGGCCGCCGACGAGGCCCTCGGCGACGACCAGGCCGCTGGCGGCGCACCTGGTCGTTTCGCTATCTCATTGCGGCAGTCGCGCGTCTCTGAGCGGCCAACGCGGCAACACCTAGGCCGGCGAACAGCGCCGCGCCGCCCCCGGTCAGGATTGCGCCGGCCGGCGACAGCGTGTGGCGTCGGATGCCGCGGAGCGCTGCGATGATGTCCAGGGTGTCGGCGAGCAGGCCAAGTTGCAGTGCGCGGGTGCGCAGCTGCGCTGAGGCGGCGTCCGTGATGGCGATGGCCAGCGTCAGTTCGCGGGACCCGAAGAGTTGGATGGTAAAGGGCTGCTGATTATCAGAACCCAGCCCAAAGAGACGCGCCGCCTTGTCCGGGGCAACCCACGCGCCGACGCCAGTGGCGAATCGCAGTGCAGCGAAGGTAGGGATGAGGGCGCCATTCGGTGTCGAGTTCATACGAGCATCCTCTCAAATGCACTGCTTCCGTGAAATGCATTGGACCCGTATATTTCACAGACACGTTGCAATGAACGGCGTTGTCAGACAAAGAATTAGCGCCAGCGTCCGCGGCCATGACCCTCAACGTCGCAACCTTGACACTGCCCACCTGGACCGAACCCGGCGCGCAGCCCGAGCTACTGCACCTGACCGATGGTCGCATCGTGTTCACGTGGGAGCGCATCGTCGGCGCCGGCCGTCTCGATTACCCGTGAGGCCCCTCAGGCCGAGCCGGGCGTTACTGAGCCACCTCGGGGCAGTAGGCACCCGTCGCGTCGCCGACGAATGTGCGCGTCTGGTCGAGGATCCAGCCGTTGGCGCCGACGACGTTCGACTGACAGCGGTCAAAGTGCCCTGAGTGCTGTTTGGGCGGATTTCAGTGCGTTGAGAATCGTTTCGGTGTCAGCGGGCGTGAGTGGGACGCCCTGCTGTATGGACGCCTCTATCAGGCCGATGGCATCTTGCACCTTCTGCTGGATTTCGCCCATCGCTCAAACCTCTCGCAGGTCAGTTAATTGCCGGGACGATACCAACGCCGAGCGCGCGTTACACGGTGTGCGCCCCAGCCGGAGGCCGCGCCGATCGGCTCGGACCGCACGGGACCACAGCGGCAACGCGCCGCACCGGAGTACCGTCAGGCTGTGGCCTCAGCGAACCGCCGACCTCGCCGCACGGTCCCGCCGCGTCATGTGTCTGCTGGACACACCGAAGTGCAATTCACCTGGTTGTTCGGCGGCACACTCGGGGTGGTTTCGGACACCGGACCAGGCCCTAAAACACCATTTCATTTGCGCAAAGCCGCTTTTTAGTAGGAGATTATTTAGATGACCTACGACCTCCTCATCCGCAATGGCACCATCGTCGACGGGCTGGGAGGTGAGCCCTACGTCGGCGACGTCGCCGTGCGCGACGGTTTGATCGCGGCGGTGGGACACGTCAACGGCGATACCGCCGAGCGGGAGATCGACGCGACCGGGCTGCTGGTCACCCCGGGCTTCGTCGACCTGCACACCCACTACGACGGCCAGGCCATCTGGTCGGAGCGCCTGACCCCGTCGTCGGCCCACGGAGTCACCACGGTGGTGATGGGCAACTGCGGGGTCGGTTTCGCGCCGTGCCGGAAGGAAGACCACGACGTGCTGGTCGACGTGATGGCCGGGGTCGAGGACATTCCCGGCGTCGTCATGACCGACGGCCTGCCGTGGACCTGGGAGACGTTCCCCGAATTCATGGACACGCTCGACTCCGGCCGACGTGACATCGATGTGGCCGCCTACCTACCGCACTCCCCGCTGCGGGTTTACGTGATGGGTCAGCGTGGCGCCGATCGCGAACCCGCCACCCCCGAAGACCTCGCGAAAATGCGGGCACTGGCCAAGGAAGCGATCGAGGTCGGTGCGCTGGGCTTCGCGTCGTCGCGGTTGACCATCCACAAGACCGAAAGCGGTTTGCCGATCCCGAGCTACGACGCCGCCCGCGAGGAGATCGAAGAGATCGCCAGAGGGGTCGTAGATGCGGGCGGCGGTCTGCTGCAATTCGTGCCCGACATTCCGGCCGGCGGCTACCAGCCCGTGCTGCAGACAGTCTTCGACGTGGCCGAGGATGTCGGGCTGCCGGTCACCTTCACGCTTGTCGTTGCCAACTCCGGCGATCCGACGTGGCCGGACGCCATCACGATGGTCGAGAAGGCCAATAAAAATGCGGGGGCTGGTGGCGCACAATTTACCGCGCAGCTGCTACCGCGTCCGATCGGGCTGATCATCGGGCTGCAGCTGTCCGCCAACCCGTTCGTGCTCTACCCCAGCTACCGCGAGATCGCGCACCTGCCGCTGGCCGAGCGCGTCGCCGAGATGCGCAAGCCCGAGGTCCGAGCCCGCATCCTGGCCGACAAGCCCGGCGCCGGGCATCCCATCCTGTTCGTGGCCCAGATGTGGGATTGGATCTTCCCGCTCGGCGACAACCCCAATTACGAACCCAACCCGTCGGACAGCATCGGGGCCCGGGCCCGGGCCAAGGGCGTGAACCCGATGGAGGAGGCCTACGACCGGCTGCTCGACGACGACGGGCGCGCGATGCTGCTGGTGGCGACCAGCAATCTGGAGAACAACTCGCTGGACACCGTTGGCGAGTTGCTGCATCGCGAGGACGTGGTGCTCGGCCTCGGCGACGGCGGTGCCCACTACGGGATGATCTGCGATGCCAGCTACTCGACGTACTTCCTGGCGCACTGGGCACGCGACCGGAAGTCCGGGCGGTTCACGGTGCCCGAAGCGGTCCGCGAACTCAGCACCGTCCCGGCCCGCATCGCCGGGCTGGCCGACCGCGGGCGCATCGCCGTCGGCTACAAGGCCGACCTGAACGTCATCGACCACAACGCGCTGCGCTTGCACAAACCGGTGATCAGCTACGATCTGCCCGCCGGCGGGCGTCGCCTGGACCAGACGGCGGAGGGTTACGTCGCGACCGTGGTCGCCGGCGAGGTGATCGCGGAGAACGGCGTGCCGACCGATGCCCGGCCCGGCAAGTTGGTCCGCGGCCGGCAACCTGCCCCCACTCCGGCTGAAACAGCCACAACGGCGGGCGATGCCCGGTAGTTTGGGTTGGTGACAAACCCGCACTTCGCGTGGTTGCCGCCTGAGATCAATTCGGCACTGATGTTTGCCGGCCCCGGTTCGGGGCCGCTGCTTGCCGCGGCCGCGGCCTGGAACGCGCTGGCCTCCGAATTGGCCTCGTCGGCGGCTTCTTTCGGGTCTGTCACATCGGACCTGGCCAGTGGTTCATGGCTGGGCCCATCGTCGGCGGCGATGATGGCCGTGGCGGCGCAGTACGCGGCGTTTCTCAGCGGGGCGGCGGCCCAAGCGGAGGAAGCCGCCAGTCAGGCCTCGGCCGCCGCGACCGCGTTCGAATCGGCGCTGGCGGCCACCGTGCAGCCCGCGGTGGTGGCGGCCAACCGTGCCCTGATGCGGGTGTTGGCGAACACCAACTTTCTGGGACAAAACGCTCCGGCGATCGCGGACATCGAAGCCGCATACGAGCAGATGTGGGCGCTGGACGTGGCGGCGATGGCGGGTTACCACTTCGATGCGTCGGCGGCGGCGCAGCGATTGGCGCCTTGGCGGCAGATCCTGCACGCTCTTGGCACCAGCCGCAGCAGTCAGGCCGCGCGCAGCGCCGCCATCGAGCGCCACCACCGCCTCGGTCTGGCCACAAGCGTTGCCGCCTCAAGTCTGAGCAACGAAATGGCCAGCGCACTCTTCGGCAACGGGTCCGGCGAGGGCAATTCGAACCTGGCCCCCGGAAACGCCGGCAGCCAAAATCTGGGCTTCGGAAACACCGGAAACCACAACATAGGCTTCGGCAACCTCGGTCACGGAAATATCGGCTTCGGCAATACGGGCAACGGGGACATCGGGTTTGGGCTCACCGGCGATCATCAGATCGGCTTCGGCGGCTTCAACTCGGGTAGCGGCAACATCGGCTTCGGGAATTCCGGAACCGGAAACATCGGCTTCTTCAATTCCGGCACCGGAAACGTGGGCATCGGGAATTCAGGCTCCTTCAACACCGGCCTGATGAACTCGGGAACCGGCATCACCGGTGCCATGAACACGAACTTATGGAACCCGGCGCTCGCCGGAACCGGCCTCGCGACGCCGAATCTGAACGCGAGCGTGCTGAACCCCGGCAACTACATGACGGGCGGATTGAGTGCGGCAAACCTCAGCTCGAGCGTCCTCAACCCGGCCGTGGCAAATGCGGGCGCCCTCAACCCAGGCTTCGCAAACCTCGACGTGATGAACGCGTCTCCGGCAAACCCGGCTTTTGTCAGCCCGCCGAGCCCCGGCACCGTGAGCACCGCGACCGTCAACATAGGTACCCCAAACCCTGTGGTCAGCGCGGCCGGTGGCCAGAACGCGACCACCCCGCTCCTGCGAACCACGGCCCCCACGGGCTTCTACAACTCGGGCGGTAACGACTCGGGATTGCGGAACACCGACACCCGGGATCCGGGTAGCGATAGCCAGGGTGCCGGGGGCATCCCCAGCTCCGGCTTCTTCAAGAGCGACCGCAGCGTCACCGTCCTCGGCCCGGACATGAGGCGGCCGGGCTCGACGGAGTAGCGCCTATCCTCGATGCATGGGCGCCAAGACCGCGAAGAAGGTAGACCTCGAGCGACTGGCCGCCGCTCTCGACGACTACCCATTCGCCTACCTGATCACCGTCGATGAGCACTACCACGCGCACACCGTGACCGTGGAGCCGGTGCTGCGCGGGGCAATCATCGACATCGGGCTCATCGGCGGGCGCACCCGCACGAACCTCGTCCACCACGGCGACGTCACGTTGCTGTGGCCGCCGCCCGAACCGGGCGGCTACTCCTTGATCGTCGACGGCAGCGCCGAAGTAGCCGACGCCGATGACGAGACCGCGCGGTTGGGTGTGGTGCCCACCCGTGCGTTACTGCACCGCGAGGCAGACTCGCCCTCCGCGGCCAAGGGCTGCCTGCACGACTGCGTGGTGTTCTCCCTACCTGCCTGAGTGCGCCGAGATCGCTGCAGCCGTGGTATGAGGGGCCGACGCCGCCGTACAGTCGGTCGCGTGAGCCGCGTCGCACCACTCGCTCCGCCGTGGAGCGAAGAAGATGCCACGAGCATCAACAGCTGGGGTCACCCAGACCGCACGTACGAGCCGCTGCTTCTGGTGCGTTGCCTGCAGCGCCATCCGGCGCTGGCCACCCGGCTGCGCAAGCTCGGTGAATCCCTCTACGTCGCAGCGCTTTTGCCACCCCGGACGCGGACGATCGCGATCCTTCGCGTCTGCGCGCTCGTGGGCTGCGAGTACGAGTGGGGCGGGCAGGCGGCGTTCTGGGGCCCGATCGCGGGCGTCAGCGACGACGAGTGCGACGCGCTGGTTACCGGCGGCGCGGACGACCCGCGGTGGAGCCCGCCCGAGCAGACGCTGATCGAGTCGGTGGATGAATTGGAGCGCACCGGCTCGTGGTCGGAGGCGATATGGATAGCACTGGGGCGCTTCCTTACCGACGAGCAACGGATCGAATTGCTCACCGCCGTCGGCTGGTACCGCACGATCTGCACGCTGTGCAACGCACTCGCGCTTCCGGTGGAGGGCTGGATGCGGCGCTGGCCCGCGTCAGCCCGCTGACCGGTCCCTGCGCAGGCCCGGATGCTGTTTTGCCAAGAGCGGCAACAGCATACGTCGCGGCATGAACTGAAACAGCCGAGTGCTGATCTGGCTTGGCAGCCCGGGGATCACGGTTCCGCGGTCTTCCTCGAGCGCGTCGACGCCGGCGCGCGCCACATCACGCGACGGCGTCCACATGAACTTCGGGATCGCCTTCGCGAACTCTCGCTCATCCATGCCGGCGTTCTTCACGAACTCGGTGCGCACCGGCCCCGGGCACAGCAGCGCGACGGTGACACCGGTGCCGGCGAGTTCACCACGCAGCCCTTCGGTATACGTCTTCACGAACGCCTTGGTGGCGGCGTAGCCGACTTGCCCCGGGAAGGGGTGGTAGCCCGCGGTGGATCCGACGTTGAGGATCGCGCCGCGTTCGCGCGGCACCATCTGCTGAACCGCGCGCGTGGTCAGATCGATTACTGCCTCCACGTTGACCCGCACCTGGGCGATCTCGTCGTCGACGTACGTTTTCGTCACTGACCCGATGGTGCCGATGCCGGCGTTGTTGACCAGGATGTCGGCAGTCAGCCCACGACGGTCGACCTCGTCGAAGAGGCCGGCGCGAGCGGCGGAATCCGCGATGTCGCAGGCGATCACCTCGACGCGGACGCGGCCTGCGAGTTCCTCGGCCAGCTCGCGCAGCCGGTCGTCGCGGCGGGCGACGAGCGTAACGCCATGGCCGCGGTCGGCCAGCTCGCGCGCGATGTCGGCGCCGATGCCCGACGATGCGCCTGTCACGACGGCGGTACTGGTGGGTGATGGAGTCGGAACGGCCATGCGTTAACCCTAGGGCGCCGAGTGTGGGCCCTAAGTACGGGAACTGCCCCTTGAATTCGTCCATAGGGCCCACGCTCGTGGCCTCAGACTGGGCATCCCGCCGCGCGAAGCTTGGTTTTGACGCGCTCAACAATCGCATTCGGCCGTGACAGCATCTCGGCGCTGATCCTGACCACAGACCAGCCAGCCGCTTCCAACAAGGCGATTCGCTCGATGTCCCACGACCGCTGATGTCGGTTCTCCCAGTGATGGATGCCGTCGTACTCGACTGCGACCTTCCACTCACGCCACCCCAAGTCGACTCGGATGCGCAGATCCCGAAACTCGATCTGCGTCTCCGGCGTTGGAAGTCCAGCGCCTACCAACTGGGGGCACCTCCCGCTTGCGGGGGACAGCCGCACCCTCGTCTCCTGCGGCGACTCCGCACCGCCGTCGACCAACTCCAGCGCGGCCCGCAGGCGCCGAATGCCGCGGGCCCGCGAGTGGCGATCGGCCAAAGTGACGACGTCTGCGGGTTTGATACCTGTCGCATTGAGCAACGCATCGAGGATCGGCACCACCTTCGCAACGGGCAGGCCGCAACCGATGTCGAATACAGTTCGGGCCGAGGTCGTCACGCGCATTCCCCTGACCGTGTGCACCTCGTCATCAGCCAGCCGATAGCTGCGCAAGAATGCCTGGCTGACCGTGCCGATCAACGCGCACGATCTCTGCGGGCGCAGCCCCATCGAGCCATTTCGTGCCGAGCGCCGCGGCGGCGGGAGAAGCCCGCCTTGGGAGGGGCCAGTCGCACCCGTCGACAGCCAGGCCGCGCGCGCTTTGGCGCCCGCGGTCAGCTCCGCATCCCGGCCGATGTACACGTCGCGGAACACCGCTCGATATCGCGTACGCAATTCATTGCGGGTGACCGCACCACGCTTGAGCGCTTGACTGCCTAAGAAGGGGCTGTCGTCCATGGCGTCATGTTGAGCGTGCGGCCACATTTGTGCGCCCGTCGAACGTGGGTCCTGTGGACGAATTGCGATGTGGGGACGTGCCTATCCGCCATACTCGCCGCACACGAAAAGGCCCGGCCTGCACAACGCAGGCCGGGCTTTTTCGTACGGGGACTTAGAAGTCCATACCGCCCATGCCGCCGGTCGGGTCGCCCGCGGGAGCGGCCGCCTTCTCCGGCTTGTCGGCGACGACGGCCTCGGTCGTGAGGAACAGCCCCGCGATCGACGCCGCGTTCTGCAGCGCCGAACGGGTCACCTTGACCGGGTCGGCAACGCCGGCCTTGAGCAGGTCCTCGTACACCCCTGTCTGCGCGTTCAGACCGGTGCCGGCCTTCGCGTTGCGGACCTTCTCGGCGACCACGCCGGGCTCCAGCCCGGAGTTGAAAGCGATCTGCTTGAGCGGAGCTTCCAGCGCGACCTTGACGATGTTGGCACCGGTGGCCTCGTCGCCGTCGAGCTTGAGCTCCTCTAGGGCCGGGGCCGCTTGCAGCAGGGCCACGCCACCGCCGGCGACGATGCCCTCCTCGACGGCCGCCTTGGCGTTGCGGACCGCGTCCTCGATACGGTGTTTGCGCTCCTTGAGCTCCACCTCGGTGGCAGCGCCGGCCTTGATCACCGCAACACCGCCGGCCAGCTTGGCCAAGCGCTCCTGCAGCTTCTCGCGGTCGTAGTCGGAGTCGCTGTTCTCGATCTCGGCGCGAATCTGAGCCACCCGTCCGGCAATGGCGTCGGGGTCACCCGCGCCCTCGACGATGGTGGTCTCGTCCTTGGTGATGACCACCTTGCGGGCCTTGCCCAGCAGCGAGAGGTCGGCGTTCTCCAGGGTCAGGCCGACTTCTTCGCTGACGACCTGACCACCGGTGAGGATGGCCATGTCCTGCAGCATCGCCTTGCGGCGGTCACCGAAGCCGGGGGCCTTGACCGCCACCGACTTGAAGGTGCCGCGGATCTTGTTGACGACCAGGGT
>Ga0187769_10002222_pt1 | contig 11304 bp, 6 predicted proteins | sample 0116_SJ02_MP02_1_FD_133140 | JGI IMG/M metagenome (GOLD analysis project Ga0187769, IMG submission 133140) | Tropical peat soil microbial communities from peatlands in Department of Meta, Colombia - 0116_SJ02_MP02_10_MG | ecosystem: Environmental > Terrestrial > Soil > Wetlands > Peat | place... | reverse complement strand
GTGCCCGGCCATCACCTGCTCCGGTAGGTTGTCCACGACAATATCCGGATCGACGCCGTGGTTTTCAACCACCCAGTGGCTATCCAGCCCATAAACTGCGAATTCCGGCCGCGTGATATAGCCGCCATCCATCAATGGAATCTCGCCGCGGATTCCTCGCACGCCTCCCCAAGTCCGCATCCCGATGATCGGCCCCAGTTTGTAGAACTTGAACATGTAGGGAAAGATGTCTCCGTCGGAGGCGGAATACTCGTTCGTGATGCAGGCGAGCGGCCCCGTGAACACGTAATCAGGGATCGTCGTCGGTTCCCAATTGCGCGCGTCGGACATGCCGGACAGAATGCGCCGCAGCCGCTCTTCGATCATCTGGTCCACGAAGCCGCCGCCGTTGAACCGAACGTCAATAATGAGTCCCTCTTTGCGGATCTGCGGGAAGAATTGGCGTACGAACTCGTTCAAGCCGTCATCCTCCATGTTGGGGAGGTAGATGTAGCCGACTTTTCCGCCTGTGGCTTCGTCCACTTTCTTGCGATTCGACTCGATCCAATCGAGTTCGCGCAGGTGATATTCGCTGCTGATCGTCCGCACGACCACGTTGCGCGAACCGGTGTCGCTCGGCTGGGAATTGACCGTCAGCGTAACGTTTTGCCCCGCCGTGTTGACAAACAGCTCGTATGGATTCTGCGGAATCCGCAGCGGGTGGCCGTTCACGGCGAGCAGATAGCTGCCTTCGGCCACGTTCACGCCCGGCTCCGTCAGAGGTGAAATCCGGCGCGGATCCCAATTTTCGCCGGGATAGATTTTCTTGATGCGGTACATTCCGTGCTCCGCGTCCGCCTCAAAATCCACGCCGAGCATTCCCGTATTCACCGCATGCAAATCCGGGTAGTCTCCGCCTCCGACGTACGTGTGCGAATTGCTGAGTTCGCCGATCATGTCGCCGATCAGATAAGTCAGATCCAGGCGATCCGCGACGTACGGCAGCAGCACCTCATATTTCTTCCGCACCGCGTCCCAATCCACACCGTTCATCGAAGCCTCGAAGAAATAATCGCGCTCCTGCCGCCAGGCCTCGTCGAACATCTGCTTCCATTCGGCGCGCGGGTCGATTTGCGCCCGCATCCCAGAGAGGTCGAGTGCGCCATCGCCCGGATGATGCGGCGCACCGGGCGTTGCATCCACGATCCCGTAGACCTGTTCTCCGCCTCCTGGTGCGGCATACAGCAGTTTGGTTCCGTCCGCCGACCAGGCAAACGCGACCGCCGGCGAAACCAGCACATGCGATTCGCGCGCCTTCAGGTCGAACACGTGAATCTCGGGATCCTCGCCGGGCAGCGGCCCGGAAAGTCCGGTCGCAGGCTGCGTCGCGTAAAAAACCAGTCCCTTGGCCGCGCCGATTTCGGTGACGACTGTGGCCGGCATCGGGAACGCGACGATGCGGTTCTGAATTCCGTCGAGATCGATGCGAAACGCCGGTTTCGGCGCCTCTTCCGGCGTTTTCGGTTTCTCGGTCGGGCCCTTCGGACTTGCAGGGCCAGCGGCGGGGCCGCCAGCGGTTGCGGCGGGCTCGGGCGAAGGTGGCTTCACGCTCACTTCGTCGCTCTGTGTCGCGAACGGCGAAGGCGTATCGTTCTGCAGTGTTACGGCGTAAACGCGCATCGGCTTCGGATTTGAAAACTCCGTGTCGAATACGCCGACGACTTCGTTGTAATCGCGGCTCGAAGCGAGGTAGAGGTATTTTCCTTCGGGATCGAACACGGGGAAATTGCTGTCCGTGAAGCTGTCCGTCACCGGCGTGATTTTTCCGCTCGCCAGCGAATAGAGTTCGATGGCGTGGTTCGTGTTCTCGAACACTTTGACATAGGCGATCCACTGGCTGTCCGGCGACCAGTTGTACGCGGTGATCTCGAAATACTTTGCCGTATCCACCAGCACCGGCTTTTTCGCTTCGACGTCCACGTACCAGAGACGCAGCTTTTGATCCGCGTACGCGAGTTTCTCGCTGTCCGGCGACCAAATCGGCGGGAAGAGAAAACCTTTGTCGCCCTTTGTGATTTGCACTGCCGGTCCCATGCCGTCCTGCGGCGAAATGTAAAGCTCTTCCTCTCCCGTCGCGTCCGAGATGTACGCAATCCACTTTCCGTCCGGCGACCACGCCACACCGTGTTCGCGCGTGCCCGGCGATGATGTCAGATTGCGGATGCTCCCGTGCTTCGCGGGCACCGTGTAGACGTCTCCGCGCGCGGCGAACACGGCGCGGCTCCCGTCGGGCGCGATGTCGAAATCGGTGATGAGCTTGCTCACATTCGCCCAATGGCGCTCCGCTTCGGGGAAATCGCCGGGCAGATAAACGGTGAGCTTCGTGGTTTTCTCCGTCGCGGTGTCGAACAAATAGAGATACCCCGAGTTTTCAAACACGATCGTGTCGCCGCCGAGGCTTGGCCAGTCCACGTCGTAATCAGTGTAATGCGTCAGTTGGCGCGTCTGTTTGCTGCCGAGGTCGTACGCGAAAAGATTGATGCGCTGGTCGGAACCACGGTCTGAGCCGAAATAGATCGTATTCCCGTGCCACATCGGGTAGGTGCTCGTGCCGTCGTAGTCGCTGATTTTCTCGGAGTGCATGGCGGCGAAATCGTAGATCCAGATCGACTGCGCGAGCCCGCCATGATAGCGTTTCCACGTCCTGAAATTGCGGAAGATCCGGTTGTAGGCGATCCGCTTGCCGTCGGGCGAAAACGACGTCAGCCCGCCCTTGTCCACTGGCAATTGTTCCGGCAATCCGCCCGTAACCGGCACGGTAAACAATCTTCCGAACCAATCATTGAACGTGTTCTGCCGCGAGAGGAAGACGATCTTCTGGCTGTCCGGCGTCCACGTAATGACTTGGTTGTTGAGCCCCATGCGTTCCGGCATTGGCTGGATGTCGGGGAGAAACGTCAGTTGGCGCGGCTCGCCGCCCGTCGCCGGCATCACATAGACGTTGCAATTCCCGTCGTACTGCCCCGTGAAGGCGATCCACTTTCCATCCGGCGAAAATTTCGCAAACAGCTCGAGCCCGGGACTCGTTGTCAGGCGCTGCGCGACGCCGCCGGACGTCGAAACCAGCCACAAATCGCCCGCATAGCTGAAGACAACCTTGTCGCCGTGCACGTCGGGAAACCGCATCAGCCGGCCTTCCGGCATCGTCTGCGCCATCACCGCTGGCGCAAACGCAAGCACACACGCAAGCAGCCACATTCCGATTCGTTTCATAAGGAGTTCACCCCGCCCGATTTGAACTGAGGTCTCTCGCGGTCCGCCATCTTAGCGCAACTTTGCATGCCGCGCTAATCAAAGCGCGCCCCAGTTATGGGGCGGTTTCCCTGAATGGGCGTTTGCACCAAAGTGGATTACTTCTGGGTGCGCCGTCACTCGCCCGCATTCGTCGGAGGCACACTGCACAAAGCGTTTTTGGTTTGCCGCGGCACATTCCATTCGAGACCGCCGCATCGCTAACAAGTTGCGGCCCCTATGCATGATAGACTGCGAGCTTAAAGACGAAGGTGGGTCACCGTGATCGATCCGGGCCTCAAGAAGAAAGTCGTCTTGGTGACGGGAGCGAATAATCCCTACGGCATCGGAGCTGCGGTTGCGCGTGCTTTCGCTAGCCAAGGCGCAAGCGTTTTCCTCCACTACTTCCGGCAAATTGATGAGACAGTCAAAGATGCGCCGGACACGGACAATTCCCCGAGCGCATCGTTCTATCATCGTCAGCAAGCGAGCTCCGCGGAAGCAGTGCTCAAACGCGTTCGCGAATTCGGCGTTGAGGCTGCCGCGTTGGAAGCTGATCTCTCGGACCCGGCCAACATTCCGACTCTGTTTGATCAAGCAGAGGCGGCGCTTGGTCCAGTCCAGGTGCTTGTGAACAACGCTGCCTACTGGGAGCCGGACACCTTCCTCACTTCGGGCACGGAATTGAGCAACAAACTCATCGAATTGTTTTCGGACCGGCCCCCGGCCATCACGGCCGCGAGCGTTGACCGAATCTTCGCCGTCAATACTCGGGCTGCGGCCTTGATGATGGCGGAATTCGCGCGCCGGCACATTGAGCGGGCGGCGAATTGGGGCCGCATCATCAACGTGAGCACCGCTGGGGCCGAGCGGTTCCCCTCGGAGGTCACTTACGGCGCCAGCAAATTTGCCCTTGAGAGCTACACTCGGAGTGCCGCAAGCGAACTCGGGAAGTTCGGCGTGACGGTGAATGTTGTGTCGTTAGGCCCTGTGCAGACGGGCTGGATCTCACAGGAACTCGAGCGTGCCCTTTTGCCGACAATTCCGCTCGGCAGAATCGGGAAACCTGAAGATGTGGCCGATGTCATCGTGTTCCTGGCCTCCCACCAATCCGGTTGGGTGACCGGACAGCGGATCTACGTGGGCGGCGGACATGGAATGTAGAAGCCTTCCGGTCACCGCTACTTGAGCGCGCGCCAAATTGACCGATCCTCCTCTCGCAATTGTGATGCAAAATGATGCCAAAGAAATCTCTGCTATTCGCGCGCTTCGCTAATCGAAGCGCGCCCCGGCCATGGGGCGGTTTCCCTGAATGGGCGTTTGCACCAAAGTGGATTACTTCCGGGTGCGCCGTCACACAGTCGCTGTGCTCACCTGTTCTTTCCATTGTGGAACGTTCACGCCCATCACGAGAAGCCAGAGCGTAAGCAGCAGCTCCGCCACAGCACCGGGTATCACAATGTACAGCCCCAAGGTATTCCCGAACGAGGGTGCGAGGAAATCTGCAAAACTGTTGGTCAGATAGCAGACGCCGCCGATCGCCAGCAGCGCGCCCAAAATGCGAGGAAGGAAGGTCGACTTGAGAATGAGGAACCCCATCAGGACGATGTGGAATCCCCAAAATACCATGCTGATGTCGTATCCCGTATTGAACATATTGTCAGACACGAGCGCCAGCGCTTGTAATTGATCTGTCTTGAACGCGGTCAAGTAAGGCGAAGTTCGCAGCAAGACCAACGGAGCGAAAAAGTTCAGTGAGTTTGCGGCCATAATCGCGACGAACATGAGCCTGAAGAATGCCACAAGCAAAGACAGGCTCCTGCTCACCGGCCTGAGCAAGTCATAGAAGATGACGGCGGCTGCGGCGTCTGCTGTGAGCGCGACAAGCCAAGCAGTGGCGCCGAAACGGTACATCGTTTGGTGCGCCAGGATATTAGTCGCGGTAGCTGCGGCGTCGCCATATACAACAAGCTTGCCGCGAACGAAGAACTCCGCGAATGCGGCCGCGACGTTATCCGTCAAGCACAACACGGCTACGATCCGGGCCTTGAAAGCGGGCGACACTTCTTCAATCCTCTTAGGGACTGCAGTTGTGCTCACACTCATCTCTCCTATGATTAGCGAACGCAACGTTTCTAGAGTTCAGGCTCTCCTGAGTATGGGGCAGCACACTGGGAGCCCGGAAGCCACGCTTAGTGTATGAAATAGAGCTAACGATTCTCAATCGGGTCATTTGGCAGATGGTCGGCAACTCGGAAACTACCTGCGGCAATCCCCTCAGCTCTTGCGGACAACTAAGTGGCCTAAACGTGACGTCCCGCTAGCCAACCCACTACGCGCGTCTCGCAGAATCTCTCTTGTGCCGAAAACATGGTGATAGCCAAGCGGGAAGCCGAAGGGAACACGAACCACGGGCCACGAAACCTACTCCACCGGCACGATGACCGGGGCCGTCGAGGCGGGCTTTTCTTGTTTCTTGCTCGAGGCGTCCAGACAGCCCTGCAGGGTCGCAAACAGATCCGCGGTTCGGATGGGTTTGGTGACGTAAGCGTCCATGCCGGCTTTGAGACAGCGTTCCTCGTCGCTTTTCAACGCGTGTGCAGTCATGGCAATGATCGGAACGTGGGCGCCCGTGGATTTCTCCTTTCTGCGAATTAACAGCGTCGCCTCGAAGCCGTCCATTTCCGGCATTTGGATGTCCATGAGAATCGCGTCGAACGGATTCTTCTCGTGTTCGGCGATCGCGGTGCGCCCGTCTCCCACGACCGTCACTACAAATCCACGTTTCTCCAGCAGGCGCACCGCGAGTTTCTGATTGATTTCGTTATCTTCCGCTAGGAGAATCCGCTGCCTGTTGTGTTCCTCGCGCAGCGAGTGTTTCGTCACGAGCGGCGCGCTCGCCACTGCAGGAACTTGATGCAGAACGGCGCAGATCGCTTCCAATAGCTCGCTTTGCCGGATCGGCTTCACGAGGTAGGCCGAAATCCCCAGCGCGCGACAACGCGCCGCGTCTCCCACCTGCCCGACGGAGGTCAACATCATGATCGTTGCCCCGTCCAGAGAAGGGTCACTGTGAATATGTTGCGCAAGCGTGAATCCGTCCATTCCCGGCATTTGCGCGTCCAGCAGGATCAGCGGAAAGGGATTTCGGGCGTTCTTCTCAATTTCCATCGTCTGCAAAGCCGACAGGCCGCCCTCCACCGCCGTGGGCTTCATTCCCCAGCGGGTCAGCATGTCTTTCAGGACGCGGCGGTTCGTCACACTGTCGTCCACGATGAGCGCGCGCAGTCCGTTGAGCTGATGTGGCTCAACGGGCGCCGAACGCAAGGTCGGCGTTTCTTGAATCGCCAGCCGGATTTGGAAGTGAAAGGTGCTGCCTTGGTCCGGCTCGCTCTCCATCCAGATGCGCCCGCCCATCAATTCGACGAGTTTCTTGCTGATGCTGAGCCCGAGGCCCGTGCCGCCGTACTTTCGCGTCATCGAACCGTCCGCTTGAGAGAAGGCCTCGAAGATTGTTTTCTGTTTTTCGCGCGGGACGCCAATGCCCGAATCTCGCACCGAGAAATGAAGCACGCTCGCGCCCTCCGCGTGCGACTGTTCCTCCACGCTGACAAAAATCTCGCCCCTCTCTGTAAACTTGATGGCGTTTCCGACGAGGTTGACGAGAATTTGCCGGATGCGTCCCGGGTCGCCCATGAGCGCCTCCGGAACATCCGGCTGAATCTCGTAGATCAGCTCGAGTCCTTTCTGGTGGGCGCGGCAGCTCAGCGCCTTCATCGTTTCGCCTAGGCCCTCGCGCAAATCGAACGGGATGAGTTCCAACTCGAGCTTTCCCGCTTCGATCTTGGAAAAATCCAGGATGTCGTTGATGATCGAGAGCAAGGATTCAGCCGAAAGACGCACCAGCCCCAGGTGTTCCCGTTGTTCTGAATTCAACTCCGTGTCGAGAACGAGTTCCGTCATGCCGATGATTCCGTTCATGGGAGTGCGAATCTCGTGGCTCATCGTGGCGAGGAACTCGCTCTTGGCTTGGTTTGCCGCCTCCGCGGCCTCTTTGGCCTGTTTTAGCTCCTCTTCCGCGTTCCTGCGGCGGGTGATATCACGGCCAATCCCCATGATTCCTATCACCTCGCCGGATTTGTCGCGCCAGGGAACCTTCGATGTCGAGGTCCACTTTGCGTTTCCTTGGGCATCCACCGCCCGCTCCTCCTGGTTCACCAGTGGCTGTCCGGATTGGACGATTGCTTGTTCATCGGAAAAGAAGGCCGTTGCAAGTTCCTTCGGAAAATAGTCAAAATCCGTCTTTCCGAGCAAATCGGCGGGATTCTTCACTCCCATAAGCTCGGCAACTGCCCGGTTTGCCACAACGAACCGGCTCCCAGCGTCCTTCACGTAAATATAGTCGGGCATGTTATCGATCAACGTGCCCAATAGCCTCCGCTCCTCAGAGAGAGCCTCCGCCGCGCGCCTGCCCCTCTCTGCCTCCTGCTTGGCCGCCTCGGCGTCTTCCTTTGATCTTTCTGCTTCCGCGCGCGCGGCCTCGGCGCTCCGCTTCGCAGCCCGCACCCGTCTCATTTGCGCGGCCAAGAGCAAGAGCACGAGACATAGCACCGCCCCCGCGCCGGCCGATAGCTCGGCCGCGCGCTTCGCCTCCAACAACGAGAAGAGTCCTTGAGTTTGCGACAGCGAGCGCTCCCGCCAATTGAACTCAATATTTGCAAGACTGCCGTCGGCCATCATTTTCCCCATCTCAGCGCGCAGCGCGTCAGCTGCTTGGACTGCCCCCGGCCGCTGGTAACTTGCCCCTACTCCGAACATGATCTCAAGAGACGGGAAAGTGATCATTTGCGTTGGAACGTCGGCGCATTCCGAGGGCCGATGGAACTCCTCGAAATCCTGCGTCAGGATCGCCGCATCCCCTTTCCTCGTACAAATTGCGCGCAATTGTTCGTCGGGATTCGGAACCTCAAATTGCTGCGCATTCGGGAAAAGCTCCTTCGTGAGTTTGGCTTCGAGGGCGCCCGTCAACACGGGCATTTTGAGGCTTGAAGATTGGTTCTCTGCCGAGACAGGGTTGTCCGCCCTGGAGACGAGACCGAAGTTGCTCATGATCCAGGGAGTCGTGATGTAGATTTTCCCTTTTCGCTCCGGTATGTCCCCAATGATCGGCCAAAGATCCAGTTGGCCTGAAGTCAGGGCTACATCCCCATCTCTAGCTATGTAAATCCACTCGAGCCGGATCCCGCGGCGGCGCGCGGCCTCATTGAGGATTTCAACTGCCGAACCATGCGGCTGACCGTCCGGCCCGAGGAAGTCCGCTGTGCCGGAGTCGCTGAAGCCGATCCGAAAGGTTCGCTGCTGCAACAGGCGCGTCGTCCGCCAATGCTGGTAAGCCCCGAGGCTCGCCGTAAGTGCTGCCAGGAACGCCAGCGCCCACGCGAGCTTCCAGCGCAATTTGCGTGTCGGAGTCATGGGCAGCGTCCCATTGCAGGATCCCTCAGCCTGCGGAGATTAAGGCGCAATCGTGGGACACAGGTCTCGAAGAGATGCGTGCATGCGAGTGGCCAAACACCATTCGACGCGTCCCCGCATGTCTTCTGGAATCAGTAGTTTACGGTACGAAACGCTTCGCAATACACCACAGAATCAGTGAAGGTGTTTCACTGTGGAAATCGCTGCCGAGGTGACACTGGCGCCGCGAATGACCGGTTCAACTCGAAGTCGTGCCGGCCGGCAACTGAAAACCATTCAGGCGCCGAGAAGGCCGAGCGCTCGCAATTCCGCGTCGAGCGGAGCGGGCCCCGTGAAATGGATGCCGATCATTCCGAGTTGCCGCGCGGCCTCGACAAATGGTTCGACGTCATCAATGTAAAGCGTTTCCGGCGCGGCAACGCCGAGTTCGGAAAGCGCGCGGCGATAGATCTTCGCTGACGGTTTCGTCGCGCCGATCACGCAGGAATAAACGCGCACCGGAAAATGTTTCATGAACGTGAAATCGCGTTCCATGTGCGCGACGTGAATGGGATCCGTGTTGGAGATCAACGCGAGCCGGGCGCGGTCCGCCAGCTTCACGAAGAGATCCTCTTTCAAGATCGGCTCGGGATCGAGAGCGCGGTTCCAGGTGTCGCAGAAATTCGCGAAGTCCAGCGTGGAATGGAAGCGCGCCGTGATGTGCTGGTGCCAGGCGTGCGGCTCGATGCGTCCTTCCTGCCAATCGCGCCACAGCGGATCTTTTTCCAGGGCCGACCAAACCTCCTGCGGCGAAAGATGGAGCGGCGTGCCGAGCGAGCCGAACGCGCGCGAAATGTTGACGCGCACGATCACGCGTCCGATATCGAAAATGATGGCGCGAATGGCGTGAGCGTGGCGCGATCCGGCGCCGGTCGTGTCCGGGATGTCCATCATACGGGTCCTGACTGCTCGCGTTCGGGCTCGGGAGACGCGAGAGCTGCGGGAGGATCGGTTTTCGGAGAGCGGGAGTGTGAATGCGAGCGCGCACGCAGGGCCCCAATGATCGCGGGCAAGAGCGAGAGGAACACGACGACGGCAATCACGTAGTGGATGCGGTCGCCGATATTCGGAATGACTTTTCCCAGGAAATATCCGCCGAGCACCATACTGCCGACCCAGGAGATTCCGCCGGCGATGTCGTAGGAGAGAAAACGCCGGTACGTCATGCGCGCCGCGCCCGCCACCGGCGAAGAAAAGGTCCGCACGATCGGCACGAAGCGCGCGATGATGACGGTCTTGCCGCCGTAGGTTTCGTAAAAATTGTGCGCCCGCTCGAGATGCCTTTTCCTGAAGAAAAAGGAATTCTTGCGCCGATAGAGCGCCTGGCCCGCCTGCCGGCCGATCCAGTAGCCCGTCTGGTCGCCGGAGATCGCGCACAGCGTCACCAGAACGAGCAGCGTGCCCACACGCAATTGTCCCGCGGCCGCGAAGACTCCCGCCGCCACCAGCAGGGAATCGCCCGGCAGAAAAAACCCTACAAACAGGCCGGTCTCGACGAAGACGATCACGCAGACCAGCAGCGTGCCGCCCCATTCGATGAGGCCCTTCACGTTGTAGAGCGCATGGAAGAGGTGCAGCGCAGATTGAATCATGCGAGCGACGCTCTCCTCTCCGGGCGATGCAGCCTTGAGCGCGACTCCCGGACAAGCGGACCTTTCTCGGTAAGCATTTCGACATAACGGTAGCAGAAATCGGCCGTCCTCGCCCGCCGCAATTTCCGCCGAGTTTCGGGACGCGATTCGCGACCCACGGCCCGCGTTCCGCGAACTGTGAACCGCGACCTGGGGGCCAGGAGTGAGGGCGTGTGTCCCGCCTTCCCGTGCTCGGGATGGCCCATCGTCCGCCGCCCGCCACCGGCCGCTGCGGGTGAACTCCGGGCAGGCCCGCCATCGCCAAGGCTTCGGCGCGGCAGGCAAGTGACGGGTGGCCCGCCTTTCCGACGGGGTCGGAACTCGCAAAGAGCGCTCGTCGCCCAAGCCCAAGGCTTCGGCGCGGCGAGCAAGAGGTAACTCGGAAGGCACTCCCCTACCCCCCTCCCCATGTTTTTATGTAAGTGTTGATTCCAAAGGACTTGCGAGGAAAAAGTACGTAAGTGCTGATTATAAAGGACTTGAGAACCTTTTATTTTCAACGAGATACGAAAAATGGCGCGGGAGTTTGTAAGTGCTGATTCTAAAGGACTTACAGGCGCGCTAAGTCCTTTGCTGTGTATCACTTTTGAGTTGCACAAGAATGGTGCAGTTCTCAGGTGGGCCGAGGCAACGGAGGAGGGGGCAACGGGTTGAGGTTCAGCGTACACACCGAACGGTAGCAAATGGATACTCTCTTGTCAAGTCTAAAGTGAGTATTCGAAATGATTTGCACAGCCTGCGTCCCGACAGGCAGGTTCGAAAGGCATGGGCAATAGAGGTTGGCCGGTTCAGAAGTGAGGAAAAACCCGCACCCTTGCGCCGCGCGCAAGGATTGATTGGATAAGAGCGAAGGCTCCGATCGGAGGCCGCGTATGCTTCTGATTGGAGGACC
>Ga0187769_10002221_pt1 | contig 11305 bp, 6 predicted proteins | sample 0116_SJ02_MP02_1_FD_133140 | JGI IMG/M metagenome (GOLD analysis project Ga0187769, IMG submission 133140) | Tropical peat soil microbial communities from peatlands in Department of Meta, Colombia - 0116_SJ02_MP02_10_MG | ecosystem: Environmental > Terrestrial > Soil > Wetlands > Peat | place... | reverse complement strand
TCAATCCCGGCAACCCCGCACAGACGACCCAGCCCCCGGCCGCCAATTCCGTAACGACCGTGAAGCCGACGGGCACCATTAGCTCAATCAGACTGAGCGGCGGCGACTAAAGAGCCGATTAACGCAGTTTTCCCTGCTTTTTATTATCTTAGCCTTTTATATTCTGCGGGCGCTCATCCCTAAAATCACCCCTGTATTCACCCCTTGGGGTAATGTCAGAAGTGATCAGGGGTTATAGCCTATTAATGGGGAATAAACAGGGCTCCCAAAACGCAAAAAAGGGCAGAGATTTCGATGTTAAGCTCCTTCAAGATATCCCTTTCCTTCTTACTGGCAGCTAGCCATTTGTTTGCCTATTCGCTAGCCTCCGAGACGAAATCAAAAAATCCAGAATGGCAAGCATTCTATCAGCAAGCTAAGCAAGAAAAGGCCAACGGTCAGTTTCTCAGGGCAATTGACCTTCTGAAGAAATATATATCGGAAGCCAATGAAAACAGCAATGAACGGATAAACGGTCTTATTGATTTGGCCATTCTATATTGGGATATCGGAGATTTGAATGAGTCAAATGGACTCTACGCATCCGCAGCGGAGTTATCGAATAATCTTGGACAAAAAGAAAAGGAAGAGTTCGCTTTAAGGGCTCAAGAAATATATCACCTTTACCAGGATGGTAAGTCTTATCGTGTTTCCGAGCAATACGAACAATCAATCCAATCATTCAATAAAGCCATTTCAATAGCGCAGGAAATCCATAGCCCAGAGCACCAGCTCAAATGCATGCGCCTATTGAGTCTTGTCTATTGGGACATAAGCGATTTTGACGAGTTCTACAAACTCAACAAAGAGGCGTTAGAGATAGCAAAGGAAATCAATCATAAGAAAGAAATCGGAAGATGCCTAAATAACCTCGGGAGCTATTATTATAAAATCGATAACTACACATCTGCCCTCTCCTCATATGAGACTGCCCTCAAGATCGCCAGGGAAGAGGATAATCCCGAAGAGACGGCAAATTCGCTTCTAAATATCGGTAGTGTATGGTCGGATATAGGAAATTATGAAATATCCCTAGAATACCTAAAACAGGCTCTAGAAATAGACAGGAAACTACCTGACCGATCCAATATCGCAAAGGATCTCAACAATATCGGGGTTGCTCTCCGCATGAAAGGGCTAACGACAGAATCCGAAGAATCTCTCAACCAAGCGATAGGGATCTTTCGCCAATCATTGCAAACGGCGCAAGGAGCTCATGATGCGATCGTCGAAATCCAGGTGTTAAATAATATCGGTTCGACCTATTCTGCTATAAATCATTTCTCTGAAGCTCTAGAGTATTTCAAACTGGCTGCGTCTATGGCAAAAAACAATGGCGTCGGTTCTTATCTTGGTATGATCTATAACAATATTGGGACTACCTATTCGAATCTCGGGAATTTCAATGAATCGGACCATTATTATCAAGAAGCACTCAGATTGGCTTCTATCTATGATGATAGGATTTTTATATGGGAAACTTATTTGGAAGCAGGAAACTCTTACAAAGAACAAGGCAAATATGCCGAAGCAATTCACAATTATGAAAATGCGATCGCATTTATTGAGGATATACGCTCGAGAATGGTCCTGGAGGACCTCAAAGCCAGTTACTTCGGAAGCGGTAAGCGCATTGAGGCCTATCAGAATCTCATCGACCTCCTGATCAAACTCAACAGGCTGGACCCAGGAAAGGGTTATGATCGAGAGGCTTTCAATTACCTTGAGCGGGCCAAGGCGCGGGCTTTCCTTGACAGTCTCGAAGTCTCGAAAATTGACGTCTCCCAGGGTATCGACCCGCTCCTGGCCAACCGGGAAAAGGGACTCATGCGAGACTTGTCCCGGGCCTACCATAGGCTTATGGCCTACGACATGCCGGCCAAGGATAAGGACGAGCTCTCCGAACAGATTCAATCAATGGAAGATCAGCTCCAATCCCTCAAAAGGGAGATCCGGCTGTCAAGCCCGGCCTATGCGGACTTGAAGTATCCGGAGGTGATCACCTATGAGGAAGCTCGGAAAGAGCTGCTCCGCCGGGGCGATGCGTATTTGGCATTTTCGATTGCCAAAGAGGCTTCCTACGCTTTTGTCCTGTCCTCGACTGGTCTGAGAATCTTCAACGTTCCCAATAGAGAGAGCCTCCAAAAGCAGGTCGCTGAATACCGCATGGCCCTGTCCGATCGCCAGAATAAAGATTTCCAGCTGGGCAGAGAGCTCTTCACGGAGCTCGTAGGGCCCGGACTCGAACCGGGCTTGAAAAGACTAATCATCATTCCCGACGATGTGCTGAACGTCCTGCCATTCGAAACCCTCCTCACGAACAATGATGCGCATTCCTGGCTGATCCGGGACTATATGATCAGTTATGTCCCATCTCTTTCATCTCTGAGGTTTCTCAAACAACGATATGATTCACGGCCGAGGCCGCATCAAGACCTCCTGGCGATCGGAGATGCAACCTATCGAACGAACAGTAAACGAATCGGAGAAGGTCCAGACTCCGGATTCGTCATCGACTTGGGATCCACTGAGAGCGTCCATCTCTCTCCGCTTAAGTATTCGGCCTTGGAAGTCCAGAACATCTCGAGACTTTTCAGACCCCGCAAGGTCTCTCTCCTGGAAAGAGAGGATGCCACCAAGCGCTGGCTCGGATCGCATGACCTGACGGACTATCGCATTATCCACTTCGCGACGCACAGCCTGATCGACGATCAGAGGCCCGCCCGCTCCGCGATCGTCCTCTCGTTCAATCCCGATCATGTCGACGACGGACTTCTCCAAGCCAGGGACATTTATAACCTGAAGATGAATACGGACCTCGTCACCCTCTCGGCCTGCCAAACGGGACTCGGCCAATTCATCCGGGGCGAAGGCATTGAGGGATTGAGCCGCGCGTTCTTCTATGCTGGGACGTCATCCATCCTGATGAGCCTCTGGTCCGTCAACGATCAGGCAACATGCCAGCTCATGGAACTGTTCTATCGGCATCTCCGAGGAGGGAAACCTCTCACGGGCGCGCTCCGGGAAGCCAAACTCGAGATGATCCATTCGGCTGTTCTCTCGCACCCCTATTACTGGGCCGCCTTCATCATCAACGGGAAGACGGATTCGAAGGTGTACTCGAGTCGTCTTGATCTGGCGATCCTTCTCGCTGCTACCCTCGGGCTCGGGATGATCATCGTCCTGGCTATCGCAACATATCGGCTTGGGAAACTCTGACAACCAAAGCTCCGGGAAAGAAAGCATTTCAAAAGACCATCTTCCTGATGCAATCGTCCATTCGGTATTTTTCGAGAAGCCGATAGAGCTGCCTGCGGCTCTTCCCGAGAATCAGAGCGGCTCGGCTCTTATTCCAGCGGCACTGTTCCAGGACCTGCGCCAAGTGCCCTCTCGTCAGTTCCGTCTTCGTCAAGACATTTTCCAGATCAAAGCAGATGTCCTCCTCCGCGATCTGATCGTGCTCGGAAAACACCAGGGCTCGTTCGATGATGTTTTCAAGCTCACGGACGTTGCCTGGAAAATCATAAGTCCTGAGCTTTATAAGGGCCTCCTTGCTGATCGTTCTTCTCGCGCCGGTTCTCATGTTTTCCCGATCGACAAAGTATTTAGCCAGATCCGGGATATCCTCCCTCCGTTCCCGCAAAGGAGGGATCCTGACCTGGACGACGTTGATGCGATAATAGAGATCTTTCCGAAATCTGCCTTCGCGGACATTCACAAGCAAGTCTCTGTTGGTAGCGAATATGAATCGGGCTTGGATGATCCTCGTCTTTGTGGCTCCGATCTTCCTCGACTCCTTCTTGTCCAACAATCTCAGGATCTTGGCTTGGAGATGAAACGGAAGTTCCCCGATTTCATCCATGAAGATTGTGCCGGTGCCCGCCTCGTCCAGGAGTCCGCATTTGTCGCGGATGGCTCCCGTGAAGGCTCCCCGGGCGTGTCCAAAAAGTTCAGATTCAAATAGCCCGTCCGGCAAATTAGAGCAGTTGATCGCCACGAATGGGCTCAGCCGACGCGGGCTGAGTTCGTGGATCCTGCGTGCTGCAAGATCCTTCCCGGTTCCGGTCTCGCCAAATAGCAGGACGCTCTTTTCGCATCGGGCCGCCTTACTGAGAGCCTTGGCGACCGATGTCCATGTCGGGCTCGAACCGATCAATACAATGCTCATCGTCAAAGAAATGATTCGAAATCAGGAGGGCGACCTGGACATCCCTCGCCCCTAATGGAGGGGACGGATTTGGCCGGGAAAATTCTCACAAGATGTCCTCAAGTGAGAAAAACCCTGGCTTCCTGCCATCTATATTTATAAAATGAGTGATATAATGATCGATTCTTAATCCGGATTCTGAGGGATGGACTCAAAACAAGCCAAAGAAAGGGAATTCGAGAACCTGCTCAACCGCTTTGCGGACTATATTCAGATACATATTCATAAGTTCAACCTATACAAATATGGCCTGGACCCTGACGATGTCTCGCAAGAAGTCCGGCTCAAAATATGGAAGCTCTTCTATAATGAGAAAACTATCGTCAACTATTCGTCTTATATAAAGAAGATCGTGAATTCCTCTGTAATAGACCATCTCAGGAAAATCAAACGCGAGGAGGAAATATTCAGCCACGAAAGGCATATCGCAGAAAATGAGCTCACCTACAACCTCGAGATATCGCGATACAAAAGTCTCGAGGAAATTGTGGGAACAGCTGTGGAATCGCTCATAGAGTCCCGGCGCCAGGTCGTCAAACTCTACCTCATGAACTTGAGCATCCGAGAAATCGCCGACTATCTCAATTGGAGCGCCAATAAGACCAGAAATCTTCTTTATCGAGGCCTGAAGGACCTAAAAAAAGCTCTGCAAGATATGGACATCGATTATGCAACTCAGGAATGACGACCTGAAGCGTCTCTACCGGACCTTCGTCAGTACGCACCACCCTGACAATCGTCAGGAATGCCCATCTTGGGAGCAGCTCTTGTCCTTCTTCGAAGCCCGGGCCCGGCCGACCGAAAAGTTGAAGATTGTTGACCATATGACCTCGTGTTCGGCCTGCGCTCAGGAGTTTGAGTTCTTGCTCGACCTGCGGAGATTTCAGGAGAGGATAGGCGCACAAATCCAGGGGGTCCCGGCAAAGAAATCATTTTTCCATTCCTTCCCGGCTTCCGTGAAGAGAACCCATCTTTTTTGGAGGTTCGCAGCCGCTCTGGTTGGATTGATTCTGGTCTCTGTATCCTTGATCACGATCATTCAGAATGGCGGGCGCGAGGCGGGAACGCGGGCTGCTCGCACGTCAGTAATGCTGCTCGAGCCTATCCGAGGACAATCGGCCACTCTCCCGTTAACGTTCAAGTGGGAGGGATGGGGCGGTGCAGAGAGCTACGTCCTCGAATTGTATGATGAAGCCCTGTCGTCCATTTGGGAAAGCCCCAGAACACCGCAGGCCCATCTTGTGCTTCCGCCGGAGGCAGAGAGGCAACTCAAGCCCGGCGGGCATTACTTTTGGATGATCACGGCCTATCGCCACAACGAAAAGATCGCCGAATCGAAACTCTACGAGTTCACGGTCATCCAAAAATTCAACTGACGGTTCGGCTAAGGAAATTCCGCGTCAAATTGTATAGCCCCCGGATCTCCATAAAGAACGAATCCGGCCCAATAGGACGGGTGCGAATGGGGGGAACGCAACATCCTTATTTTCGCCATTCGAAGAGCGTTACTCTTGCCCCGGCCTTGAACCAAAAACTCGTAGAAATCACCCATGAAGGAAGCCGTCGTCTTGTCATTGATGAGCCATAGAGAGGATAAAACCGAGCGGGCAACGGCATAAAAAAATGTCCGCGGCAGGCCGAGAATGCCTTCCGAATTTTCGAGTGATCCACCCGCCGTCTGGCAGGCCGAAAGGACGACGAGATCCGCGTTCATCTTGAGATCATAGACCTCCCGCGCCTGAAGAAAGCCGTCCTCGTCTCCAAGCCCGTCAGGGGATAAAACCAAGGCTGAGCGAAGGGGAAAGTTTTCATCTAAAAAACCATGACAGGCAAAATGGATAATTTGATATTCATCCAGCGGCAGCCTTTTAACAGCGGACTCTGTAGCCTCGTCGCCCAGAAAAATATCCTTCCGGGGAGACGGGAAATTCCCGGCCACGTTCTGGACCTCATTTTTACTGAAAGGCAGAGGTGGCAAGGAGAACCCGTCGTGCGCGTAAATCTCCCTCCAGACTTCCGCTGATGTTCTCTCCACGTCTTCCCCGGAATGCCCGCCTGGCTTATAATCGGGTGCACCGAATGCAAGAAGCCTCTTCAATGGTTTGCTTCGAAAGGGCTTCTGCTTCAATACGAGCAGCGATGAGGCGGATGGGCAATAGGATATATCATATTTCTCCACATAAAAAGCCGGTCCCTTCGGCATGGATGTCCTCAAGGTTTCGTAAGGAACATAATGGAGGATTCCGTCCGGGACAATGATCAGGGAATCGATGTCGGCATAACCCGGCGATTCCAGAGGGAACGCCAGTTGCCGGGTTATTCGCTCCGCGGCGCGAATCCCCAGAAATGGACCACCAGAAGGAGTCGAGAGCATTTTGAGATATGCCTTGAGCGATTTTTGCAGGCTTTGACTGTTCGGCAATTCGAACAGCTCCGAGCGATTGCGAGTGATAACAAAGAGATACGATCTCTTTTCGCCCACATAATATTCCAGAAGAGCCGTATGCTCATCCAGCAACTGAGTCTGGGCTCGGTGAATGCCGCAGATTTCAGGAACAGCTGCAGGATAGGACTCACGGCTCTCAGCTTTCGCATCGGAGATCATCCTTAAATATCTTTCTTCCGCGAGTTCAAGCTTCAATTCGTATTGTTCCCTCGCGTCTTTGGTCAAGCCGGGCTTTGCTAACGCCCAAAAGGCTTTGGAGATGATCTGCGAGATCTCTTTCTTTTTCTCATTGAACTCATTATTGGCCGGACCAGTATTGTCGAGCCGCGCATCCATAAGACTCTCTAAGAAAGCGCGTGCCTTCGCTCTTTCCACTAACTGAAACATTCGATCCAGGATGGCCTTCGTTGGGTGGGCCTCATAGAGGGAGAAAAGGATGTCCAGAACATGTTGATATACCGACAATTTATTCCGGGCAAATCCGATTTTAAATATGTCGAAGGCAATTATCCCTCGGATTTTTTCGATTGTCTCCATGGACTTTTCGTAATACAGCAGTGCCCTCACCATTTCGTTTTGAGCCTCATAGCATTGGCCCAAGCCAAAATAAGACTCCCGCGACATTGATAAGTATTTTAAATGCGAACTGAGTGCCTCGGACTGAAGGTAGTATGATATAGCTTGTTTTAACTGCCCTGTTTTTAAATATACATTGGCTATATTATTGAGGATCGAACATCTTTCTTCTGTGTATTGATTCCCTTTGCTTTGAGCCAGAGCGGAAAAAAAATATTCCTGTGCTTTTTCATACTCTCCGAGTAACAGATGAATAAGTCCGAGATTATTGATTGCGTAAAAGCTCAGCTTGTCATTTCCTTCATTCCGCAACAAGGAAAGACACCTTTCAAAATGTTCGGCGGCTTTGAAATATTCTCGCCTGTCTGAAGTGAGGCAACCTTGTCTCAAGCAGGTCGCGCCGATATTTTCTAGGTCGATGGCGAGCGAGATATTATTCCCGACGATTTTATCTGTTTCCCATGCTTGAAATAAATACAGCTTAGCCTTTTTATAATCACCCAATTCTCTATAGGTAACCCCCATATTGCTGAGGCATTCCGCTTCGCTCTCGCTATCGTGTTCCCCTTTCAATATAAGCAGAGCTTTTTCAAAATATCTGAGCGCATTTGAATAATTGCTGTGTTTTTCATAGTAGACACCGACGTTATTCAAACATCGGCCCTCTTCTACTCGATGGTGGAGCTGCCGAGCGATCTCTAATCCTCGCCTATTGCAACTGAGGAACATTTCGGCGTTCCCTATTTGCCAGTATGTCAAACTCTGCTGGCGCAAACACTTGAGTTCGAAATCCGCAACTCCGATTTCACGCGCCAGCGAAATGGCCCGGTCAAAATCATGCAGCGATAATCGTAGATGATTCGATGAGCGATAGCCTTTGGCGGCGTTATACAGCCCAACGATGTCCTGTGCCTTTAACAAGATTCTCTCAAGCTCGACCAGCCCAATCGTCCGGACATGAGCGGAGGCGTCCTCGAGAAATTTCGCGGCTTCTTGAATTCGCCCCAGATCCCAGGAAATGATCCCTAGCATGAAGAGGCACTCTTCTTCTGCGTAGGGATTCTTCGTCCTTCTCGATTCTTCAAGGGCTTCCTTCAACTGGGTTATAGCGCCCTCGAAATACCCCTCGGCCTTGAGTGCTCTTGCACTTTCAATAAGCGTATTGGTCGACAGCCCCTTTTGAGGACAGGCAGGATTAATGCCTTCAGCTTTGAGACAGATCGATACGCTCAGTACGAGCACAATCGCAAGATAAGCCTTCCCTCTCTTCATTTCTCCTGCTGATTAAGCTCGGATTATAAGAACCGTCCAGGGCCGAAGTCAACCGGAAAGATCTGCGGGCGCCTTCACGATGTCTCGGTTATTATAACGGCTCTTGCGCAATTAACTCCCCCCCACTCACGCTTTTTGTGGGTGAATTCAGCGGAAAGAAATCCCTGCCTGCGATAAATCCGCCCTTACAAGTTAATAAGACGTTCCGGCGGCCAACTTATTCTCACAATCGATACTCTCTCCTAGGGGGACTCGAACGGCGCTTTCCTGACCTCCTCAAGAAATATCACTCTTCTATTCTGAACTGAATCTCCCGACATCCAAAAGCAGTTCCCCGAGCCGGCAGGAGATATTGATAAGACCCTGGCGGTGGAAATTCTGTCCGGCTTATGTAGAAGCAGAGATCTAGTGAATCGTTCGGCCTCTTGTCACGTCGGGCATCTATACATTGAAACGGCCAATGACCCCCGGACAAGCGAATTGCTTTCCTCTGCCGATATCGTCCTAAACGAGAATTTCGCGACAATCCAAAGCCTAGGCAGATCACTGAGCGCCTCGAAAAATTGCAGAAGATCTCGCCGGCTGCCCGTGACCTCGATGGCGATGGCCCATTCGACGTAGAATTCGCGGGGAATGTCGGCTCCGGGAGCGAGCTTGGTAATCGAAAGCCCGGCCTCGTTGGCCGCTTCCTGGAGTTGCCTTAAGGCGCCCGCTGGGTCTTTCTGCGCCGGCATGATCTTCTCGAACTCTTGCATTCGCCCGGCCGGCGAGCCTGGCTCATGAAGCTTTTCCGCCGGAGGCAGCCTGACGGCGGCCCCAACCGCGAATTCCTGATGCGTGCCGTTCCAGCCACTCCTCTGCACGGACGAGACTAAATTGACTTCGGCCAAGCAGGAGCTCGTCCCGAGCCGCGAGATGTAGTCGGCGACGAGGTTGTTCGATGGGGCGTTCCCCTTCACCTGAACCGTGGCGGAATCGCAAACGACCTCAGTCAGCCAGACGCGGCCGGGGAGAGCCGTTGTCAGATCACGCAGGATGTCCGCGGCCATATGCCGCCGGCTCACGAGGGCTTCGATGGCCTTGCCTTTACTCTCAAGGGTCGCCGCCTGTCGGGGAGAGGGCGAGGGAAATGCTATCGAGCCCCCTGCCGAAACGCACCACGCGCCCAGGCAAAAGGCGATAAGAAGGCGGCTTGTCATCCCGTTTCCATGACGCGCCTGCGAAATACGCTTCATCATGTCTTTCGTCGGTCCGAATGTCAACAGGCGCGCGTCTCCTGAACAAGCCCGAATCGGGCCAAGCCGGGCGCCGAGGCCGTCCTTTGCGGCGGGCCTCCGGGAGCCCCCTTACTTTTTGAACAATTCCGGCTTCAGCTTCCTGGCCTTCTCGAAGGCGTCCTCGGCGTCCTTCGCCCGGCCCGTCTTCTCGTAGCAAAAGCCGAGGCCGTACCACGCCTCCGCGCGCGAAGGATTGGCCTTGACCGCCTGCTCGTAGGCGGCGACCGCCTCAGCGGCCTTCCCCTCCTCCCGGTAGCAGTCCCCCAGGTTGAACAGGGCGAAATCGTAGTCCGGCTTGATCTTGACGGCTTCCCGGAAGGACGTAATCGCCTCATCGACGCGCCCCGCCTTGTGATAGCACTCCCCCAGGGTGCATCGCGCGACGGCGCTCTTCGGATCGAGCTCGATGGCCTTCTGGGTGGCCGCGATGCCCTCGTCAACCCGGCTGGCTTCCATATACGCGTCGCCAAGGTTGTTCCAGGCGATGACGTTGTCCGGCAGGAACTGGACGGCCTTCTTATAGGCGGCGATCGAGTCCTCGAGCCGCCCGCCCCGACGGTAGCAATAGCCCAAGCCGAACCATCCTTCGCCGTCATCGTCTTTGAGCTTGACGGTTTTCTGGTATGCCCCGATTGCGTCGTCGTTCCGCCCCGCCAATTGAAAGCTCCGGCCCAGGAGCAGCCAGCCCCGAAAATCGTCCGGTTTGAGCTCGGTCGCCTTCTGAAAGACGGTTATCGCCTCGACGAATCTTCCGGCCATCCCGAAACTCTGGCCGAGCCATAGCCGGACCTCGAAGTCGTGCGGTCTGAGCTCGGCCGCCTTCTTCAGTGCGGCCGTCGCGTCCCCAGGGCGCCCGGCCTGGAGGTAGCCGAAACCCAGGTCCGCCCACGCGTCGCCGGAATCCTGCTTGAGCTTGACGGCCTGCTCGAAGCAGGCGATCGCGTCGCTAACGCGGTGCGTGTTCCCGTAGCAGGCCCCCATGCTCACCCAGGCGTCGAAATGGTCCGGCTTGAGCTCGGTCGCCTGCTTGAAGGCGCCGATGGCCGAATCGAATTGTTCCTGGCGCATGTTGGCTTCGCCCAAATAATACCAGGCCTCGGCGTCCCTGGCGTTGATCCGGACGGCGCGGGCGAGATCGGAAACGGCCTCGTCGGCGCGGCCGGCGAGCAGGCGGCCAATCCCCAGGTTATGCCATTTCTCGCCGGCGTCGTCGGAGTACGGCCAGCGCCAGATCGCCCCCGAGTCGGCGGCGGCCAGGAGGTCCGTCCCGTTCGCGAGCAGGCCCGAGACCGTGGTGCCGTCGGGAAGCCCCGATTTGACCGCGATCCAGTTCTCGCCGCCGTCGGTGGACAGGAAAACGCCGCCGCCGAAGTTGACCCAATCCATTTTCTCCTTCGTGATGAGGAAATCCCTGCCCGCCTGGGCGCCGGCGAAAAGGTCTGAGCCGTTCACGGCGAGGCACAAAACGGCTGTCTCCCCGGGAAACAT
>Ga0187769_10002220_pt1 | contig 11307 bp, 4 predicted proteins | sample 0116_SJ02_MP02_1_FD_133140 | JGI IMG/M metagenome (GOLD analysis project Ga0187769, IMG submission 133140) | Tropical peat soil microbial communities from peatlands in Department of Meta, Colombia - 0116_SJ02_MP02_10_MG | ecosystem: Environmental > Terrestrial > Soil > Wetlands > Peat | place... | reverse complement strand
ATCGTGCTGGAGAAATCCCCGGGATTGATTCGCAACAGCGCCCCGGTCACCGACAGCGCCCATACCGCTCCGTCTCCAGCCACTTGCATTTGCCGCACCTGCGCGGCCGCGTTGCCCGCGAATGACGGCACTTTCCTCCAGCGGTGTTGCGCGGCGTCCCAAACCGCTATGCCTTTCGCCGTGGTCACCCACAACCTGCCGCTGTGATCCCGCTGGGTTGCCCAAGTGGAGTTGTCAGGCAGCCCCTCTGCTGTAGTCCAGCCGCTCCATTCATGCACACCCGGCAACCGGTCCAAGCCTGTTCCGGATCCGCCAATCCACAATGTTCCTTCGCGGTCTTCCATCGCGAATTGGATGTCGTTGCTGGAAATTCCCTGCTTGTCCGTAATCACTTGCCACTTGCCGTCGCCGTTCTGCCAGTACAAACCGTTCGACGAGGGCACCAACAATCTTCCCGCCTGATCCACAGTCGGCTTGCCCTCCACGTCATCCACCGGCCCCGTAATCGCACCTTCCGCGCTGAGCGTGTGGCTTGCGAGGTTCACGCGCCACAGCTTGGTCGCGGTGCGCAACCACAGCACCTGCGATCTGTCCCACACCAGCGCCACCGCCCGTTCTTTGGGAACCTGAATCTTCCGGTCTACTTCCACCTTCATCGAACCTGCTTCGATGTGCGCCAAGTGCGTCCCACAGGTGAACCAGATCGAATCGTCCTCCGCTCGCACAATCGCTCCGGCTGCTTCTGCGCTGTTGTAAGGGTCGCTCAACACATCATTCCGCGCTGGATTGTGCGAATCGACGCGCAACACCCCGCGATTGAACAGCACCGCATATACCACCCCGTTGCTATCCACCGCAAAAATCTGTGTGGCGCTGGCCAGCGGCATCGCCGAAGCGGGAATGGCCAGACTCTCGAATCGTCCGTTCCTGTAATACGCAATCCCGTGGTTCCCGGCGAACCAGGCGGTGCCGTCCGGGGCGATCAGCATGTCCACAATGTAGTGCCCGATCAGCCCTTCCACTTCCGCCATTTTCTGAGCCCGCGCACCGTCGTACCGGTACAGACCGGTTTGCGTGCCGATCCATAGAAACCCTTCGCGGTCCTGTGCCATCGAGGTCACCGTCACCGCGCCTAGTCCGAAGTGATCCGGCAACCGTTGCACCGCAAACCGTGGGCTGTTGGGATAGGTAACCGAATTGGCATCCCTGGCCAGCGCAACGTGTACGTACACGAACGCCACCACGGCGCATAGAAGTGCTAAGCTGCGAATTTGTCGTGCCTTATACACTGTTCTAACCGGTTCACGAAGAGTCTTCTGGCGTATAGGAGCGGTGAAACGGCCAGGGCTTCGCGGTCTGACGTAGCTTAAGCTGACGGTGGGGACAGGGTAAATCCAACCATCGTACCCTGTTGTAGTACCAGGGACCCGTTATGATTTGGTTACCAAAGAGGAGTCTTGCGGCCGGGACGCGTCTTTCGCCGGTTGCGGCAACTCCTTTTTACCGGCCGCCGCGGTAGGTTCGGGTTCCTTGTGGCGCGTGTTTTTGGCCATGTTTTCCAGCAATAATTTCCGAAACTTGGTGCGTTCTTCCAGACCTATATCCACAATTTCGAACGCCATGTCTTGGGCGCGGTAATCGCGCATCAGCGCTGTGGCCTGCACGTTGCGCAAACCCAATTGCAGCCGCAGTTGCACCTGCGTGCCCGGAGCCAGGTGCATATTGGTGGTGGCCAACCCCCCGCTTAAGCTGGCGGTCTTGATGTCCAGGCGGCAGTTCTGCTTGAGATTTGTGCTGACCGCTGGTATTGCCTTCTGCAAACGTACCCGGGCATGCCGGCGATGCCGCACAAACTTCGAGTGCCGCGGCACCTCCAACGGCGCCAGCTTCAAATCGTCTTGCTCGATTCCGCTGCTCGGCAGATACGTTTTCACCCATTCGGGATCGAGTTTCTCGAGCGCCTGTAGTGCCGCAATGCGCAGCTCTTGTGGATGTACCCACCCAAGCAGTTTGCGCGCCTCCAGAATACGCTTCAGCGCGTTGGCCGATTCCGGAGCTTGCACCCGGCCTAACGCTTCCACTGCCTTCACGCGCAGGTAAGGTGCCGCACCGGGGGGTAAGTCACCGTCGGCCAGCGTCAGCAAGCGTCCTAGAGCCTCCCGTTCCTCGGTCATGCCGGCCTCATCAACCACCAGCGGCATGATCAGCGGATCCACATGATCCAGCACCGCTAACAAAATCCGGCAACGTTCCGGTGCCCCACAGGAAGCGATTTGCCGCACCATGCGGTCCTGTGCGGCTCGCGGAAAATCCTTAATCCGCGCCGGTAAGTATACTTCCGCCGCGGTCGGATCCAGCCGCACCAGCAGTCCCACCATCTCTACTGCTTCCGCGTGCGGACCTCCCCGTACTGTGCTGCGCAAGTACTGCAGCGCTTCTTCGCCGAGATCGTGCACCAGATTCGCGATGTTCTCCAGATCATCGCGGTATTGGCAGCGATTGAACCTCACCGCAAGCTGTTCCATTGCCGTTTGTGGGAGCTGCCGCAGTACCCCGGTGAGCCCCGCGGAGAGTCGCCGGGCCCTCAATGCTTCTTCCACAAATTCCGGCACCCGGTCTTCAATCCCCATTTTGGCCCGCAACGTTTTGGCGATGCCCGGTCTTTGCGCCTCCACACCGGCTAGCAGGCTCAACGCCTGTTCCATCGCCGGGAAACATCGTTTGGATGCGGCTTCTTGACTCAAGCGCACGAACGCCGCGCTCACCAACGATTGCAAGTCCTGGTCTTGTTCCACACTGAGTCGCACGCCCACGTGACGCAGCGCCTCGGCCAGCAGCCGCGGGTCTGCTTTGGCGTACAACTCCGCCAACTCCGAAAGTCCCGTCGCGGCGCGCTTCCGCGCATCCGGTTCCTCGCTGTCGGCACAACTCGCATAGTTCTGCAGAATGCTGATCGCTTCCGCAATTTCCCCGTGGTCAATCAGTCCGGCCACGTACGACTGTACGTTCTTCGGCGGAATGCACCACGCCTCGCTGGACAACAACACTTCCCTTTTCGCGCTTTCCGGAACGCTGGCCCAAAACTGCCGGTCCAGCACTTCGCGATGCGACTCCGCCAGGATCCCTGCCTCGGCCATTTTGTCTTCGTGTTGGCCCAGGATCGTCCGCAGCGCCTCGATTTCCTGGTTCATGCGGTCCAGCATCTGCCGCACCGCGTTCACCTTCACCTCGCCTCGCTCGAACCGCTCCAGCGCGAATCGAATGGACAGGTGCTCCGCCAATTTCACCAGCATGTTCTGATCGAGCTTTGCGTTCTTGCCCTGCTCCGCTATGCCGGCTAGCGCATTGCGCAGCAGGTCCTGCGCGCGTCCCGGCATCTGCGCGACTTCTCCCTGGAACTCCATCGCTGCCGCGGCCGGATTCACTCCTGTGCCCACCTTCCCGAACGTGGTTAAGGCGTGCAAGATCGCGTAGATTTCTTCGTCGCTCGCTTCGCCGAGACCGGCGATCCCTTTTCCGCTCCCTCCCGTTCCCCAGCCGAACCCGCTTCCACCTCCGGTGCCACGGCCGGTTCCGCCTAAGCTGCCAGTCCCGGCTCCCGGCGCGAACCCTCCTCCGCTACCAGATCCTTGGCTCTTGGCGCCGCCCGAACCGTTTCCGAACCCGCCTGGCGTTCCCCCCGGCCCGCTGCCCCACCCGGTCCCAACACCCGCTCCATTTCCACCCGCTGTTGCCCCACCTGCGCCTGAGCCTGTTCCCTCGTTCCCCGGGCTGCCGCCGTTTCCCTCGGCGCTTCCCTCGCCAGGATTCGCGGTAACTGGGCCACTCGACTTCGACCCTTCCGCCGCCGCTATCAGTTCCAGCAGCTTCTGGGGATCGTTCAGCATCTTTTTGAACGAATCCTGCTCATCCCCCAACGAAGCGGCCGCGATCTGCGCGGCTACGCTGGCGTCCTTCAATCGGGCGTCAGTCGCCACGAAGCAAATTTCGTTAACGTGGACGCCTTGTGCATCCCCGATAGCATCCTTCAATTGCTGTGCCAATTCCGCGGGCTTGGCTTTGCCGGTTGGGAACGCATGAACCAATCTGGCCAACTCTTCCTGCGTCACATTTGGCAGAAACTGTATGCTGGCCAGTCCCGCCGCGCTCAGTAGTTGCGCAAATTGTTTCTCCGCGGGCAATCCTTCCAGCGGGACTCCATCCAGCAGCAATTGCGACCCCGTTGCCCCCAATAACAGACCGCCGTCCGCGTCTTCCGGCACAGCCACGCGAAATTCGTTCCAAGCTACCTGTAATTGTTCGATGGTTCTTACGTGGTCGTATCCGTACAGGCGGGCGAACTTCAACAAAATATTGAGGCTACGAACAAACGCCCGGGCGGCTGTGGCTTTTGGGTCCGTTTTCATCCCAGTCCGTACTTTCGCCCGTCGATGGTCCCGACGGAGCCCTCAGAAGTACACCTTCTCTAGTACGGTAGGCCTGCAATGGTGGGACTCACAATGGTACAGTCGTCCCATGTTGCCGCCACGCTATCTCGCCTTTTGGGCAGTGCCACGCACCTGCTCGTTGGGACGGTTTCTTGCTTATCCTGGACAGGTTTAAATCCAGGTCAATTGCGGCCCGGCACGACTACTTGGACATCGCCATCCGGCCTTGCCGCCGGCTTCGATTGCTGACCGATGCTGGCTGCGGCAAGCCCCCCAGCTCCAGCAGGAGTTTTCGGAGCCGCGAACGCTCGTCCAAGTCCATTTCCACAAACTCAAACGCCATGGCCTGCGGCCGTGCCCCTCGCACGATCGCCTGTGCGCGGATATTCCGCACACCATGCGACATCTTCAGCGTCAACAGCGAACCCGGCGCCAGGTGCCGGTCCGCCGCTCCAATTCCCCCGCCCATATTCAATTCCGCAATGGACAGCCGCATATTCTCTCGCAGATTCGTGGTCACCGTCGGTACGTGCCTGCTCAGCTTCAACCGTGCATATCGGCGCTGCCGGATTACCGGTGCATTCGGCTCCGGATCGGTGGGTTCTAACACCAATTCCTTGCGGTCCAATCCGCTGGCTGCGATTTTCTCCATGGCCAGGGCCGGCTCGATCCTTTGCAACGCCTGCGCTGCCGCGATTCTCAATTCCGTGTGATAAGCCCAACGCCACACCTGCTTGGCCTCCAGAATTCTTTGCAGGATGGGACTGGCCGCGCTGGCCCGCAATCTCCCCGCCGCCTCAATCGCCTTGATCCGCGAGAATCCCGGCGTGCTGTCGTCCTGCACCAACTCCACGACCTTCTGGATGCATTCGGGGCGTCCGCTCATGCCCATTTCATCGATCGCCAATGGACGAATCAGCGGGTCTAGCGTGTCGTACAACGCCACCAGCAATTTCGCCCTTTCCTCTACCGGCGCGCTCGAAAGTTGTCGTACCGTTCGATCGTGGGAACTCCGCGGCCATTGCGCTAATCGCGTCGGCAATATTTTTTCCACCGCGCTGGCGTCCAGTTGGCTCAACAACCCAATCACCTCAGTGGCTTCGTTGGCCGGCGCATTTTGCAGCGTGTCCGACAAGCGATGCACCGCATCCTCGCCTAAGCCAGTAACTAGCGAACCCAGCAACTCGCAATCTTCACGAAACCCGCAATTGGCAAACCTGGTGGTGACATATTGCAAGCTCGCCTTGGGCATCAATGCCAGAATGTCCAGCAATCCATCCGGAACCTGTCCGGTCCGCATCGTGTCTTCCACGAACTCCGGCAAGCGCTCTTCTGCGCCAATCCTCTGCCGCAGATTGTTCGTCGAACCCGGACGCAATGCCTCCACGCTGTCCAGTGAAGCCAACGCCTGCTGCATCGCCGGATAAAAGCGTTTCGCGCCGGCTTCCTGGCTCATGCGCACGAAAGCCGCCCCTACCAGCGTCTGCAAATCGGCTTCCCGCTCGACCGACAGCTGATTGCCCAGCCGCTGGATCACATCGATTAATGCGCTGCCGTCGCCGCTGCCATAAAATTCCGCCAAGTCCGCCAAACCAATCGCCGTCGTGCGCCGCGCCTCGGAAGCATCCAGCGCCACGCACGCCGCATATTTCGTCAGGATTTCGTTGACCGTCTTCAGCTCGCCCCGCCGCAGCATCTCTTCCAAAAACGCGCGCACGTTGCGCGGCGGCACGCACCATGCTTCATCCGACGTCAGTACTTCTTTCTTATTCTCTTCGGGAACCTGCTGCCAGAATTCCTGGTCCAGCAATTCCGTGTACGACTGCACCGCAATGCCCGCGGCGGCCATGGTCTCTTCTTGCTGGCCCATAATTTTCCGCAACGCTTCAATTTCTGCGTTCATGCGATCCAGCAACTGCTTCACCGCGTTCACCCGCAGTTCACCGCGCTCGTAGCTGTCCAACGCAAAGCGAATGGCCACATGTTCTGCCAGCTTCAACAGCATCGGCTTGTCGGGCTTGTCCATCGGCGCCTGCGCCGCCAAACCCGCCAGGGCTTGCTGTAACGTGTACTGCGCTCTCACCGGTAGAGCCGTCAAACGCGATTGGAAACCCGATGCGTCCATGCGGCTTTCAGGGTCCTTCCGCGCCTTGCCCAGTTGCGCGAACAATCCAATCATGGAACGAATATCTTCCTCAGCAACTGAATAGTTTCCGCTCTCGCCGCCCCCAGCGCCGAACCCGGTTCCCGTCCCGCTGCCGCCGCCCATCATGGCGCCGCGCAACATCGCCGACGCGCTCAACCATTTCCCCGGTTCCTGCGCTCCTCCCCCACCGCCTACTCCGCCTACACCCGTGCCGCCACCCGCACCCGTTCCCCCGCCCGTACCTCCTACGCCGCCGTAGCCCCCTCCGCCTCCTGCTCCCCCCGTTCCTCCGCCGCCGAAACCGCTGCCTCCACCGGGTCCACCAACTCCTCCGCCTGTCCCCCCACCGCTGCCACCGTCTCCGCCGGATCCAGTGCCGCCGCCTCCAGTGCCTCCCGAACCCGTTCCGCTTCCGCCACCGGGTCCGCCGGTTCCTCCCCCACCGCCGCCGGAACCACCCCCTGAGGGCTTCCCCGCGTCCCACAAACTCCCGGCGCTATCTGTGCCGCCGCTCCAACTGGAGCCAGCTCCGCCGCCCGATCCAGTGCCTCCACCGCCTCCTCCACCACCCGGACCTGGTCCAAACCCGGCACCCCCGCCTCCTCCGCCAGCGCGGCTGCTTTCCGCAGCCAAAATCAACTGCAGCATTTTCTGCGGATCTTCGAAAACCTCGCGATACTTGTCGCCGGCGCCCCCCAGCGTCTTGGCCGTCAGTTGCGCCGCCACTTTGATTCCCGCTACCGATCCGTCCTCGGCCACGTAGCGAATTTCGTTGATCTTGATGCTGGTGTCGCCCGCCAGCGCGTTCTTCAGCTGCTCCGCCAGCATGCTGGGCTTGTTGTTGCCGCTGGGGAATGCGCGCACGAAGCGCGCAAAGTTGCTCTGCGTGGTGTTCGGAGAGAAATGAATGCTGGCAATGCCGGAACTGGTCAGCAGTTGCGCAAAGCTCTTCTCCGCCGCTGCTGCGCCTAACGGCACGCCATCCAGCACGATCTGATTCCCGGAAGCCCCCAGCAACAGGCCCGCGTCTCCGCCGTGATCCAGCGCCGTGCGCAATTCTTTCCACGCAGTCTCAAATTGCGCCGCGGTGCGCACGTGCCCGAATTCGTACAAACGGGCAAACTTCAGCAGAATGTTCAAACTGTGAACAAACGCGCGCGCGGCTTGTCGTGTGTCCCCGGCCATCTCTGCGGACTTCCCCAGTTACACCCTTCTCTCTACACTAGGCCGCTCTGCCCTGCAAACACAAGTCCCCCGGTATCTGCTGTAGCGTTGTGAACAACCTGAGTAGCCTATACCCTAACTCGTTAATCGCGCACTCGTCCGTGATTTTGGGGCGCCGGTCACTATATCCTTGTCGCATTATCCGTGCATTTAAATGCTCACAAACCGCTAATTTCAGCGCGCCCGCAATCAGCTATATTCTCCCTCTCAGCACAACTGCAAATCTGGAAACTTTCCATTCGGTTTGCCTTGCTCACTCTGCCATCACGTCAGTACAATGCCATCAGTAGTTCGCAGAAGCTGCTGAGGAATTCCTCTTCGGGTGGGCCGGACATCCCGGCGCAAGGCCCCCTGGATGCTCGGGCTCTTCCTGAAGACAAATTGCTGATGCTTCCTCGGCAAACTCGCCGGTGCAGCGAGTGTTCGCTCCAGCATTGCTAATCCGGCGATACCAGCTTGGCTGAACTCGAGTCCGCTCATGGCTGATGAATCATCGGTTTCGCGCTTCAAACCGGAAATGCCGCAAATTCCCGGCGTTTCCCAACCCACGCCGCGCGCCCCTCGCACCCATGTTTTGCTTCCTCTCGTCGGCGGCTTAATTATCTTAGGCGTGGTGGTTGTTCTGGCAGTGCGCTGGATTGCGCATTCCCGGCCGGCGCAGTCCACTCGCGTCGAACCAGCTCCTCAACTCGAAGTGCCTCCCGCTCCCCCCGATCCGAATTCCCTTTTGCCTCACGCCAACAAAGCCAATCCGGTGATCGCGCAAATTTCCGATCTTGCCGAGCCTTGGTCCTCCATCGATTTTTTCATTGCCGATTTGACTACCGGCGAAAATGTTCCCGCTACCATCATTCGCCTCCCTTCCGGCTCTCCCACCTCGGTCACTGGCTATTGGGCCTTCTCTCGCAAAGCCCCTTACGGTGCCTGCGAACTCGAATACATCCGCGATATCAACGCTCTTCGCACAGGTTACGACTACCGCGCCGCCAAACACCCTCTCGTCGGCAATCCCTGCAGCCACACTCTCTACGATCCCCTCGTCACTGCCAATCTTCCCGGCGCCGGCAACATCTGGATTCGCGGCGCCATCGTCCAAGGCAGCGACATTCGCCCTCCCTTCGGCGTCGAAATCAAGGTACAAGGCAAGCAAATCCTCGCCATTCGCACCGAGTAATTCTCCACATTTGCCCAGGGCATCCCTTTGCGCTACACACCCAGATCTGAGCGCTTGCGCACGGGTGGAGGGGCCACTTGCCGCTGTAAGCGATAGGATTCGCTGATCTGACGCGGCCAAGCCAAGCGACAATGCATTCCCGGTGTCTGCATACAAACGCACGAATTTGGAGCCATCTCATTTCGCCATCTCATACTAAACTCGGGAGTTGCCGGAGTTCGTTCTGTAATTTTCTTTAATGCTCCACGTGAACGGTTCGGCAACCGATCGTTCGCGAATCTATCTTTTCAGCTCCCAGCTCGAACCCTTCTAGTGGATGCGACTTTGGCCAGTCGGTCCGAGGAGGGAGTCACCGAGGCGAACCACCTCTCCGGGCCTTACAGGGATTTTTTCAGGGAATTCTTTCTCGGCTCGGGGCTAAATGCGCCGAGAAGTTCCTTGTTCTCGCACGGATACATTCAACGTGGGTCCCAAGGACCAAAGCGGAACAGGGAATTTGCAGGAAACGGGCCGTCGGACCATCAGCGAAAACATAGCACAAAGAGCGACTTGAAGCCGCGATGGCGAAACTAAGTGTTGACACGCCAAGCCTTTAGATTAGCTATGGAATCATCCGTCCCGATGAACAGGAAACGGTACGCATTGAGACCGCGGGCCCTGCTGCCACCAGCCCAACGTAGATGACCAACCTGTCTTTCCGTGGCCACCTTCCGACCATCTAGCCTTTGCCGCTCTTTTTGCGATTTCTTTTCTTTCCTCTGGCGTCAGCTTGTTGCGACGCGCCATTCTAACCTTTCTGCAGTTAATACAGCAGAGGAGGCTGGTTGCACAGTCACCTTGTGTGGATCAATCGAGCCAGCTCAGGATCGGTCCTTTTCTCAGTGGGTTCTATTCTGATCTTACGCGCGAAGTCTTGCCTTCACGACGCGCGACTTCGTCCTTCAGTAGTTTCTCAATGAAGTTTGAAAGCGTCCGATTCTCATTCCCTGCTATTACAAGGAGCTTCTCCTTCAACGCGCGATCTATTTTTAGAGAAATCGTGGTGTCTTTCATATACGCGTGAATACTACAACGTAAGAACTCTGAATACCAACACGGACAAAGACTTACTTTGTCTTGACAAGCGTGGTAATACGTAGTACCACTATGTATTATTACGTTGTACGGGAGGTTCTTTATGAGAGGGCGAAAAACAGTTCGCTCGAGTAACAAACATTATAGAAACCGGCGAGCTTACGATCTCATCCGATCTAACTCTCGGCTTGCCCGGTCCACTTGGGGTTCCTTATCATCCAATGACTTGGGTGATCTTATAAGACTGACAGAGTCCTACAGCCTGTCGGTTGCTGCAGGAGATCTTCAGCTATTGAACGGCAAATGGTACGTGACTCACACAGGACTATTGGGTATCGCCCAACGACGACGATGTGTGGGAATGAGAACAGATTTGTTAAAGGATTTCTCGGACTCTGCTACAAACCACTGGGTCTTCAAGGCAACCGTCTTCAAGAACCCTGGGTCCAGAGGCTTCGTGGGATATGGTGATGCTGCCCCCGGTAACGTTTCGCCACTGGTCCGTGGTGCTGAATTGCGCGTCGCCGAAACTCGTGCCGTCAATCGTGCGCTTCGCAAGGCTTATGGGATCGGGCTCTGTTCCGTAGAGGAACTCGGCGCGCTGCCCAGTGCGCGGACTTCTTCCGCCAGTTCCGTTCCAACGAATGGAACACACTCTTCCAACGGCAACGGGCAGCCCCGCCTGCGGGATCAGCTCTGCCTTCTGATCCGCCAGTACAACCTCGATGCCAATCTCGTGAAGGCCTACGCCGCGGACTTTTGTGGCACAGAAACGCTGCGAGGGGCGAGCCGCGAATTGGTCGAGTCCTTTATCACCCACCTTTCCACGGCTGCTAAAGAGAACCGAGACGCGCTGGTCTGCAAATTGAATTCCTATTCTCAACAGGTGGAGGCTCGGTCATGAGACGCCTGATTCCCGGCCTCCATTCCCAGCATCATGCATCCTCCACGAATCTGGATGGGATTTTTCTAGTCCGCGTCGAGCGAGCTTCCTATCGCTGGCATCCGCAGAAGCCCTTCCTTTCCCTCCGCTTCTCCATCCTGGAGCCAGCTTCCTATGAGGCGCTGACGTTCTCGGGACGCCTCTACTGCACGGAGCGTGCACTTTGGAAGCTCACCTGGTTTCTGCGCGATTTCGGTTATGACACCGAATTGCTGAACCGCGACCAAGTCGACGAGAAGGCTCTGCGCAATCTCCGGGGAGTGGTTCGCACCAGCTTTACCAATTTGAATGGCCATTCCTATCAAAACCTCGATTCATT
>Ga0187769_10002219_pt1 | contig 11312 bp, 14 predicted proteins | sample 0116_SJ02_MP02_1_FD_133140 | JGI IMG/M metagenome (GOLD analysis project Ga0187769, IMG submission 133140) | Tropical peat soil microbial communities from peatlands in Department of Meta, Colombia - 0116_SJ02_MP02_10_MG | ecosystem: Environmental > Terrestrial > Soil > Wetlands > Peat | place... | reverse complement strand
CCTCGGAAGAAGTGGAGGAACATCAGGAAGATCATCGCGTAGGCGCCGTAGAGATGGGTCGTGAGCAGGAGCTGGACCATCGGCACGGAGTGGATGATGTAGTAGGTCGAGCACCACGCGGCCGGGGCGAACGAGGGAGTGCCCACGGGCTGGCCGCACGCCGTGAGGGTCGACGAGGTGCTCGGCTGATAGTAGAGGAGGAGGAGGGCGCCCGAGACGACCTGGTAGAGGAACGCGTTGGCGACGAACGCCCCGGTCCAGTAGGACGGCTTGAACGTGAACTCGGGCTGGGGCCGGAGCGCCCACTTGCGCATCGCCGTCCGGTCCTCGACGAATCCCCAGATCCGGTTGAGGGTCCGGTTGTACCAGCTCGAGAACGCCAACCGATCGACCTCCTACGACGGGAAGTTGCAGGAGATCACGGGGGTCTCCTTCACGACGATCGAGGTCGCACCGACCGAGTAGTCGCCCTGGAGGGTGTTCAAGTGACCGTTCACCGGCGGCCCGTTCACCGAGGTCGCGAAGATGTTCCCCGAAGAGTCCTCCTCGAGGACCACCTGAGGGAGCGGCAGGACGGCCGGTCCGGTCAGGTTCGACGCCGAGTTCGCGGGATTGTAGGTCGAGCCGTGACACGAGCAGTGGATGTAGAACGACATCCCGCCCGGGGTCTGGGAGCAGGTGTTCGGAGGGTAGTAGGCGATGGCCGGAGCCGGGCAACCGAGATGCTGGCAGATCGCGCTGAAGGCGACGATCGACTGGTGGTGGCCGATCCCACCGGGAACGTTGGCCGCGCCGTTCGTCTTGTTGTCCGGGGTCCCGCTCGCCGGGTAGAGGTTGAGGAGGAAGTTCGGCTCGTTGCGGAGCGGGTAGTTGAACAGGTAGAGCGAGCTCGTTTCGACGTTGTACTCCCCTTCGACCTTGTCGACCGTGAGCGGGCTCCCGTCGACGTCCAGGAGCTGGACCCGTGGGTAGCTCGAGAGCCCGATGGTGGGGGGCTGCAGATACTGGATGGCCCCCCCGACCGCGCCCCCGGCGCCGATCGCGAGGAGGCCGGCGACCGCGGCGAGCTTGAGCACGTTCCGCTTCGTCTCATCGACTTCTTCCGCGCCGCCGCCCCCGGCGGCCGCGGAGGCGACCTTCCGCACCTGGCCGAGCGGGAACTCGAGGGCCTGCGAGCGGCCCACGCTGAAGGGGCAGGAGGGAGAGCAGTCGAGGTTCCCGTGCATCAGAGGGTCCTCCCGCGCATGTCCGGCACGGCGTCATCGGGTTCGCCCGCGCCCGGAATGCGCGCGTCGCCGGGGAGCTCGGCTCGTTCGCTGCCGTGGTAGACCGCCCAGATGATGGCGATCCCCATCAGCACGACCAGAATCTCGGTGAGGGTGACGATCTGGTCCTTGGAGAGCACGCTCATCGGCTTCCCTCCGGGTCCGGAACGACCGCCGGCACCGTCATCGACCAGGTCGGAACGGGGTAGCTTCCCGTCCATGGGGCGGTCGGGTCGACCACCGGCCGGTCGGGGAGGGGCGGCGGCACCCGCACCGCGGTCGGGATCCCGCTCCGCGCGGTCGCCGGCGGGTCGAGGCCCAGCAGGACCCCGCGTACGCTCAACGGGGCGCCCGGAGCCGGTGGCGACATCTCGGCCGCCTTGGAGAATTCGGCGAGGAGTTCCTGCTTCAGCCGACCCGCGCGGCCGTACCAGCGGCCGAGGGTCCGCAGAAGCTCCCCGTGCTCCTTCCCGAACAGGAGGAACGCGGCGGCCACCGCGAGGATCAGCCAGTCGATGTCGGAAAAGAGCGCCAATTCACCTCACCCGGTCCCCGCGAGGGCCCGCGGCCCGTCGCGCTGCCGTCCTCGTCCTTCCCAACGCGCCGCGAAGTACGCACCGCCCAGGTAGAGGCCGAACATCGGGAGGGCGATGAGGAGCATCGTGATCCCCGAGTTGTCGGGCGTGACGACCATCCCGAACACGAGCGAGCCGAGGACGGCCCCGCGCCAGTGCTTCCGCCAGGCGGACGCCCGTACCACGCCGAGCCGGGTGAGCGCGTAGATGAACACGGGAAGCTCGAAGACCACCCCGAAGGCGAGCGAGTAGAGGAGGGCGAACGTCACGAACTGCTGGACCCCCAGGACCGGGGCCAGGCCCATCGCGCCGACGTACCGGAAGAGGAGGCGGAACGTGAACGGGGTGAGGAAGCAGAGGCCGACGAACGTCCCGACGGCGAACAGGGCGGTCGCCGGGATTCCGATCTGGCGGAGCAGCCCACGCTCGTTCTGTCGGAGCGCCGGGACGAGGAAGGCACCGACCTCGTGGACGATCCAGGGCATGCCGAGGATGACGGAGAGCAGGATCCCGATCTCCATCTGGACGAAGATCGAGTCGCCGACGCCGACGTTCAGGAGCACGACACCGCTCGGCAGCATCCAGGCGACCATCGCACGGAACACCTGGGCGGTGACGTTGTAGAACGGGCTCGGCCACGGGTAGGCGAACCAGACGACCCCGCCGAAGAACGAGAATCGGAACGGGACGAGCTCGAAGAAGAGGAGGAACCCGAAGATCCCCGCGAGCACCACCGCCACCCGGATGAGGCGGCGACGGACCTCCCCCAGGACCGACAGGATACGGTCGAGGTCGCCCATCGGTCAACCGGGCACCCCCGCCCGGGCGACGGACCGCCGTTCGCCGGCCCCAGCGTCGGCTCTTACCGCGTTCCCCCCTGCGAGCATTCCGGCCGTCGGTCGGAGCGTGTCAGGGATGGGGAGAGCTCGGAGCAGAGGCGCTCGAGGATGCTTCGGCCTTGATCTCGCGCTCGACCTCGATCCGCCCCTTCTTGAACTCGCCGACGGAGCGTCCGAGGCTGTGGGCGAGCTGGGGGATCTTGGACGAGCCGTAGAACAGGATCCCAGCGACTGCGGCAATGATCAGCCAATCGTCGATAGAGTCGAACACCGGCGTACCTCGGCGCGGGACGCCGGGGGGGGAGGATATGGCGTTCGTACGGGAGGGTCGAACTCGTACGAGAGGTCCGTATCCCGGGTGGATAAAGGCGGGGCCGCGCGGCCTCCACCTCGAGGAGGAGAGTGCGGTCGTGCCGTGCGAATGCCCGGGAAGGCCCTGCCCCAGGACGAGGCGAACGGTACGGTTCAGGCAGCCTCGACCAGGATCGTCTCGCTGCCCGAGGCGACCGCGCGGTCGATCGCCACTTCCGCCAAGAGCGAGAGGCAGCGGGTGCCGCGCTTGAAGAGGTCGTGGGCCGCTCGGACGCTCGGCGACTTCCGCGCTAGGGAGCGCGTGAGCGCCGGCTGGCCCATCCCGACGTCCGCACTCTCATGGTAGACGCCGCAGGCGTTGTCGAGGGAGGGATGCATCAGCGCCTCCATGACCGCCTTGAGATGGAGCGTGAGGTCGGGGATCGCGCCGGCGAGCGCCTCGGTGTTCTCGACCGGTAGCCCGCTCGGATCGTCGTTGAGCAACGTGAGCGCCTCGCCGAACAGTTCGGCGAGCTCCTCGAGCGAGTGGACGACCACCCGCCACTCGAGCAGCTGCCGGGGGTCGGGGCTCCCGATCCGTCGAGCGAGCGACCAATCCCGGCTCGCGAGGAACAGCTGGCGGACGAGGAGCGCAAGCACCTTGCCGGCCTCCTCCTCGAGCGTCGGAAGCCGCCGGCTGCGCTGTCGCCGCTTCAGGACCTCTTCGGTCTCGTCCAGGAACGCGACCAAGATCATCTTCATCCTCTGGACGAGCTGCGGCAGCCCGTACTTCGACGGGTCGATGAAGTTCTGGAGAACCACACGGTTCGGCTCCTGAGCAACTACCGAGACCCCGAGGAGGTTGCGGGCGGCCTGGAGCAGCTCCTCGACTCGGTCCGGACCGAGCGGGACGTCGGTTCGAATTTCGATCGCGTCGTGGCCGACCCGGTAGGCACCGACCACAAGTCGCTCGAGGACCCCCGGCGTCTCGAACGAGTGGGCCTGGACCGAGAAGGGGCTCCCCCCGGAAACCGCCCCCGGGGCGGGGGCCGGCTTGAGGTAGAGCGTCCCGTCGTCGTTCTGGTCGAAGACGACGAGGTCGCCGGGCCGAAGGTTCATCGCCTCCGCCCACGGCTTCGGTAACGTGACCGCAATCGAGGAATGTCCCGCTTTCAGCACCCGTCGCTCACGATTCGGCGTCCCCCAGGCCATCTTCGTCGCTCCGAACCTACTACGAGGTCCGTAGATTGTAAGGGAAGCCTTTCTTGAATGTTACGGTTCCCGTACCGGTGCGGTCAGGCTACCGCCGCGGCGACCCGTAGGACCCGTCGCTCGGCACGGACCCGCCCGGTCCCGCGTTCTCCGGCTCTCGGTACCCGAGGCGCTCGGGAGGCATCTCGGACTCCGAGCCTTTCCGCCGCCCGAAGATGAAGCCCAGGACGAGCGCGATCACCGTCAGCGAGACGATCGTCCCGACGATGATGAAGACGGCCGCCCCCGGTCCGGTATTCGGGGTGGAGATCGTCAGGTTCGCGGGGAGGGCCATCCCGAACGCGATGAACCCGTACATCCCCTGCTGGAAGTGTCCGCTCTCGGTGCACAGGAACTCGTACCAGCCCGGCGCGGGGGACTTGAAGGTCCCGGGGTAGCTCGCTCCCGACGCGGTCGAGTTCACGTTGTACTTGTTCGGGTACTGGGTGCCGTAGGCGAGGTTCAGAATCTGCCCCGCCGTGTAGGAGGTAGGCACGACCCAACCCTCTCGGCCGATGATGGTGAACGTGTGTTGAGGGTCCGAGGAATCGAGATTCGTGAACGTCACGTTGACGGTCGTGTTCGCCGGAACGTTTTCGATGAGGTTTGGGCTGAAGGCGAACCCGGCGATCGCGCTCACGCTCACGGAGTTCGAGGCATCCACCTCGACCGCGTCCGGTACGACCTTGACCGAGTGGATCCCTACGAACGCGCCGCTCAGGAGGGAGATCGCCAACCCGAGCGCGACGGTCGTGCGGACCGATCCGAACCACTTCATCCGGCTTCCCGACGGCTAGACTGGGCGCACCACGGAACGTTGGGTTCAAAGCCCCTCCGTACGTACACCGTTCCCAGCCGGCCGGGCGCTGCCGCGCCGGCGACCCCGGCGGTGCGGTTCGTACGCGGGGCATATGTAAGGCGACATCTCCCTCGACGGAACGTGAGGTCGCTCCCGACGGCCGGTGGCGCGGCGCTGGGCCTCGCGGGGCTCCTCGCGGACTCGAGCGACCTCCAGCAGATCTCTCCCCTGGTCTGGACGATGGTCGCGATCGGCGCCGCCGGGGCGATCGTGACCTTCGCCTTCCTGGTCTACGCGATCGTGAAGTTCCGCGACCCGGCGACCCGGAGGCGGCGGTATGGTTAACAAGTACGAGGTCGCGTGGACGCTCGCCGTCGTCGGCCTCATCGCCGGGGTGAGCGTCTACTCGACGTTCCTCCTCTACCACATAGACCAGTTGCCGGCGCACCCGACCGAGTACGTCGACGTGACCGGCTACCAGTGGTACTGGAGGTTCTGCTATTCGAACGGGACCTGCGTGAATTCGGTCTACGACGCCGCCACGAACACCGTCTCCGGAGGCGCTCTGTGGGCGCCCGCCGGCGCCGTCGTGCAAGTGAACGTCACCGGTGCGGACGTCATTCATTCGTTCAACATCCCGGCGCTCGGAGTGCGGATCGACGCGATCCCCGGTCGGATGAACTACTTCGCCTTCTCCGTCCCGAACGTCGCGCCCGGCACTCAATACCTCATCCAGTGCACCGAGTTCTGCGGCGAGTTCCACGGCACGATGCGCTCGTTCCTGGTCGTGACGTAGGCGCCCCGGCCCCTCGCCAGGCGCCGACCCCGAAACGTCGACGTGAGGCGCGGAGAATCCGGCCGTCCGCTCAGTGATGCCCGGTGGTCGGCGGTCCGGGGGGAAACCGCCCGACCAGCGAGGAGAGTGCGGCCACCGTGATCCCGACCGCGAGCAGCACCCCGGACCCCACCAGAACCCACGTCTCCACGATCGCGGTGCTCGGAGCGGGGGGCGGTGCCGGCACCGGCACCCCGACGTAGAGGAACCCGTCCATTCCTCCTTGGAAGTGCCCCGGGATGAGGCAGAGGTACATGTAGACCCCCGGGACCTTGACCGTGAAGTTCGCCCAGACGGACCCGCCCGGGCTCGCGGGCACGGAGACGCTCGCGAGCGGAGTGTGGTTCGAGAGGTAGGTCGAGTAGTTGCCGACCGTCAAGGTCACGTTCGGTTGCGGAACGAGCGTGAAGGTGTGGGCGAAGGAGCCCAGGTTCGTCACGAGGATGTCGAGGTTCACGGGGAAGTGGGTGACGTTCGCCGCCAGGACGTCCGGGATGAAGAGATACTGGCTCCCGCTCACGGTGGTGTTCTCGGAGAGATGGAGGCCCGGCGCGGTCGAGGTGATCGAGATCGTCCCCGACATCCCCGCCTGGAACTGGTAAGGCACGACCGAGACGAACTCGAAGCTGTCGAAGGCGCTCGACGCGTTGAACGAAAGGTTGGCCCACGCCTCCCCCCCCGGGGCGACTGAGACGTTCGCGAGCGAGCCGTTCAGTTGGAAGAAGTGGTCGAGCTCCGCCGGGGTGAGGTTCACCGCGAGCCTCACTCCCGGCTGCGCCACGACGGTGAAGGTGTGCGGATAGCTCCCGACGTTCCTCAGCTCGACCGAGAGGGTGGAGCCCGCCGGGGTCGAGAGGGCAGACGGCGAGAACGACGGCTGGTCCGTCATGTTCACCACGACCCGGGTCCCGTTCGCGAAGGGGTGGGCGTACCCGACCTCGGGCGCGACGTGGATGACCCGGGCAGCGGCCGCGGTGGCCGGGACCCCCAATCCAGCGACCAGCAAGGCGGCGAAAAGCCACGGCGCCGCGCGGCGGAGCGGCGTCCGCGGCCGCGAGCGACCGGCGTCCGTCACGGTGTCCCCTGACGGCGGCTGGACCTGGGACGGCTTGATATGAACGATGTACGAATCCCGGGGGCGGGTCAGCGAACCGCCACCCCCGCGTCGGTCGACCGGGGGTCGACGCCGGGCCGGACCGCCGGCTCGGCCGTCGGAATCTGTTCGAGTGGTCGCGGGACCCACGGGCGCCCTGCGAAGCCGCGGTAGAAGCGTCGGATGAGGTAGCTGATCTCGACCACCATCACGGACCCCATCACCACCCCGAAGGTGATGGTGGAGAGGACCGCTCCGCCGTCGGTGACCAAGAAGAGGCCGGCGAGCGCCATCGAAAGGAACGCTCCGGCGAGACCGAAGAGCAGGCCAAGTTCGCTTCGGCTCAATCGTTGGCGGAGGAGGTACCGCAGGAGCACCACGAAGACCAAGGTCATCAGGACCGCCATCGCGAGACCGCCGACGGTCGGGTAGGTTGTCACCCAAGGGGCGAGCGCCATCGCGAGCGTGAGCGCGATGAGACCGGTCTTTTCGACCTCAGAGAGCGGTGCCCAGACGAGGAGGGCCGTCATCACGGCGGCCATCGACCAGAAGAACCAGACGGAGGCGAACCCGGCCGCCACCGCCTCGATGAGCGGGGGGGTGACCGCGGGGGCCCCGACCGCGAAGAGGAACCCCATCAGCACCTCCGATCCGGTGGCGACGACCGCGAGCGTGACCGGCCACAACCAGCCGTTCGGGTCGATCCGTCGGTCCCGGAACAGGATGACCGCGATGAACCAGAGCCCGGCCGGGACCGTCATCATGAAGTTGAACGCTAGGAGGACGGTTTCCCACGCGGTCGTCCCGTTCGGGTTGATGAACACGAAGACGAGGGAGAGGAGGAGAATCGTCCCTCCGCCCATGACGGAGAGCGCGAGGAGCATCTGAGTCACGAGCGGGGGGTGGTGGTCCGCGGGGAGAATCTTCCCGAGGACGAAGACCGTGACCGCCACCATGACGAGGGCGACCACCGCGAACGGGAGGAACGCGGTGTTCAGGCCGACGGGAGGGAGCGGAAGGTCCATCGATGGTCGGCCGACGCGGGAGCCTTTGATATGACCCCGGTACCGACCGACGGGAAACGGCGGGCGGTGAACCTACTTGGGTTCGGGCTCGAGCCCGACCCCGCCTTCGAAACGGCGGATGAGCTGGGTCGTCACTTCGATCAGGGGGTGGTGGGAAGAACGGTCGATCTCGATGTCGTCCAGCGTCCGCAGATGGTGCTCCCGCGCGAGGCGCTCGAAGCCGGTCTCCTGCCGCGCGAACTCCGCCGGGTTGTCGGAGGTCAGGATGAACGCCTGGAGCTGGCGAAGCCCCATCTCGCGGGCGGCAAGCGCCCGGTGGTGGCCGTCCACGAGAAGCCACGTGTCGCCCTTCTGGACGACCAGCACCGGCTCCGCGAATCCCCGCTCGAGCTCGTACCGTCGTCCCTCGAGCTCGTCCTCGAAGACCTTCCACTGGGTCGGAGCGAGCCGGTCGAGGGGAACGAGCCCGCGATGGAACGAGAACGGGAGGTGGTAGCGCTCCGCGAGCAGGTGCTTCAGCGTGTCGGCCTTCGCCGGAGAGGCCCGTTCGAAATGGGAGCGGACGATGTCGAGGTTCGACAGGACCCCGCAGAGCCGGCCGTGCTCGTCGATGATCGGAAGGTCGCGGAGTCCGAAGCGGAACATGATCCGGGCCGCGTCATCGAGGTTCGTCTCCGGGTGGGCGGTGTAGGTCCCGGGCCGAATGATCTTCGAGAGGGGGGTCTCGGCGTCGGCGACGTGCCGGAGGAGTTCCTTCGCGCTGACGAAGCCGACCAGCTTTCCGGAAGGGTCGGTGACGGGGATTCCGTGGTGCCGGCTGCGGATGAGCCGTCGGGTCGCTTCCCCCACCGTCGTGGTCGCGGGGAAATGCTCCACCTCGAGGATCATGTAGTCCCGGACGCGGACGGTCATCAGTCCGGGATCGGCTGCTCGTCCCGAAGGTACGCACAGAGGAGGTGACACGTCACGAGGTGGACGTCCTCGGTGTGCTGCATGCTGTTGGACGGGACGATGAGCGCGACGTCGACCATGTCCTTCAGCTTCCCGCCGCCGATTCCGGTGAGGCCGATGGTCGTGAGCCCCATCTCGCGGGCCGCGCGCACCGCCGCGAGGACATTCGGTGAGTTCCCGCTCCCCGAAATCGCGACGGCGACATCCCCCGTCTCGGCGAGCGCCCGGAGCGGGCCCGCGAAAATCTCGGCGTAGCTCACGTCGTTCGCCCACGCCGTGACGCTCGGGACGTTGTCGTTCAGGCTGACGCAGCGGAACCGCTGTCCCTTGCCGTGCGGCTTCGTGCCGCCGGCGACCTTCGCGATGTCGGTGACGAAGTGGGACGCGGTGGAAGCGGACCCGCCGTTGCCGAAGAAGAAGATCGTCCGGTCCTCCTTCCGGGCCTTCAGGAAGATCGGCACGATGCGCTGGAACGCGGCCAGGAAGTAGGGCGCCTCGAGGGTCGCGACCGATTCCTGGACGTATCGATGAAAGTAGCTCTCGAGGGTCGGGAGTTCGGTCATCGCCCCACGAACAGGATCCGGGACCCCTCCGGGGTGATCCGGATCGGGAACCGCTGCATCGGCGACAGGGCGGCCGCTATTTGATGGCTCCGCTCGGGCGGGTGCAGGAGGAGAAGAAACCCGCCTCCACCGGCCCCGGTGATCTTCCCTCCGAACGCGCCGGCCGCGCGAGCGGCCGCGTACTGCTCGTCGATCCGGTTGGTCGAGATCCCGTTCGAGAGGCCTCGCTTGAGCTTCCACCCCTCGTCCATGATCTCGCCCAGACGGGCGAAGTCGCGGGCGACCACCGCCCGTCGCGCCTCGCCGGCGAGGTCCCGCATCCTCAGGAGCGAATCCCGATTCTCCGAAGTCCGGGAGTCCATCTCCTTGAGGATCCCCTCCGACTTTCGGGTCACCCCGGTGTAGAAGAGGGAGAGGTGGTCGCTCAGCCGCTCGCGGTCGGCGGTCGAGAGGGGGATGGGCGACGCCCGTACCGTGTCGTCCGGTCGAAAGTCGAAGTACTGGAGGCCGCCGAAGGCGGCGATGTACTGGTCCTGCTTCCCGACCGGGCCGTGCAGCCGGTCGATCTCGATCGCGCACGCCTCCGCCCCCAGCTCGGCCGGGTCCTTCAGTACGCCGCGGTAGGCGTAGAGCGCGTTCAGTAGGCCGACCGTGAGGGTCGAGGAGGAGCCGAGGCCGGTCCCCTCGCCCGGAATGTCCGAGATCGTGTGGACCTCGAGCGCCTCGTGGACCCCGGCGAGGCGCATCGCTTCGCGGACGAGCTCATGCTGCAGGTCCTCGAGCCGCTCGACGTTCTCGGTCCTCGAGTAGGCGGCCCGAATCGAGCGGTCGAACTTCTGGTTGACGAGGACGTGCATGTACTTGTCGATCGCCGCGCTCGTGACGGCGCCGCCCCCGTATTCGCGGTAGAACGACGGGAGGTCGGTGCCCCCGCCGGCGAAGCTGATGCGGAGGGGGGTGCGCGTGATGATCACGGCTCGGGACCGGGAACGGAGGCCTATAAGCCGCTCGGCCCGGCCGGGCTCGACTCTTGCGTCACGCGGGCACCGGGGGACCGACTGGCCGTGGTCGACCATCGGGCCCGGCGCCCGTAGAAGGCTCGGGTCGTCGCGGAAAGGTCCCGGATCGGCTCGAGCCCGGGAAGGTGCTCGGCGAACGCCGGGGCCCGCCGGTCGAGGACGATCGCAATTCCCCGGTCGTTCTCGGACCGGATCATCCGCCCGATCGCCTGGAGGATAAGGCGGCGCGCGGGCGCGTCCACCGTGTACGCCCATCCCTGGCCGGTCGAGGCGTCCAGGAACGCTCGCAGCGCCTCGCGTTTCGCCGTGGGACGGGGGTACGGGATGCCGACCATGACCACGGCCTCGAGCTCCTCGTCCGGGTAGTCGATCCCCTCCGAGAGGCGGCCCCCCGCCACCCCGAGCAGCACCGTCCCCTCGGGGTCTTTCTTCCACCCTTCGATCGAGCGCCAGAGGTCGCCCATCGGGACCTTCGCGTACTCGATGAAGACGTTCCCGGGTAGCTGGGAATGGAGGCCCGCGTCCAGGACGCGCTGCATCAGGTCGAAACTCGGGAAGAAGACCGCGGTCTTGACCGGCAGACACTGGAGGACCTCGACCAAGCGGTCGGCGATCCGCTGGATGGCGCGGGGGTCGCTCTTCAGCTCCTCGAATCGCGTCGTGACCGTAGGGTCGTAGAGTATCTTCCGGTTCTCCGCCGGGAAGTGGGGCGGCACGTCCAGGAGACGCGCGGAGGCCCCGAGGCCGAGGGAGTCGCGGTACTCGTCGAGAGGGGCCAGGGTGCCCGAGAGGTGGACGGAGAGGTG
>Ga0187769_10002218_pt1 | contig 11313 bp, 9 predicted proteins | sample 0116_SJ02_MP02_1_FD_133140 | JGI IMG/M metagenome (GOLD analysis project Ga0187769, IMG submission 133140) | Tropical peat soil microbial communities from peatlands in Department of Meta, Colombia - 0116_SJ02_MP02_10_MG | ecosystem: Environmental > Terrestrial > Soil > Wetlands > Peat | place... | reverse complement strand
GCGTTCGGAGGCCGGCGGACGATCTATCCGACCACCGACCCGGCCGTTCCGCCGCCGCTCATCCAACCGGTGGTCGTCCAACAGACCGTCGTGGAGCAATCCGTGGAAGTGCGCTGCCGCTTCTGCGGGGCGCTCAATCCCGTCACCGCGGCCCACTGCACGTCGTGCGGTGCTGCGCTGTGACCTCGGCCCCACTTCCGGAGCATTACGCCCTCCTACTGCGCCATCCTCGAGCAGGGCCGGGCGTCGATTGATCCGATCGGACCGAAGTTCTAGCCCTCGCCTTCCCGGAATCGACAGAGTGCCCGCGGCGGTGAGCGCGGCGCACCGTCGGGTGAGCTCGTGAGGGGAGGGTACCGGCGCTCCGCGGGGCGCGATCACCCCCCATCGGGTGGCGAGACGACGGGATGACCGTCGCCACGCCCGAAATCGCGGCCGCGGGGCCGGTTAGGGAAGGGTTCCGTTCGGAGTCAGCGGAAGGGACCGGAAACGTTCTCCGGTGGCGTCGTAGATCGCGTTCGCGAGCGCCGGTGCGACCGCAATCAGCGGCGACTCGCCGCCTCCCTGGGAAGGGAGGTCCGGTCGGTCGAGGAGAACGACCTCGATCGGAGGCACGTCGTGGAACCTCGGGACCCGGTACTGCGACAGCTTCGGGTTGAGGATGCGTCCGCCCTCGAAGTGGATCGCTTCGAACAGCGCCCCTCCGAGCGCCATCACCGTTCCCCCTTCGACCTGACTCTGAAGGTTGGTGGGGTGGACGATCGCCCCGCACTCGAAGCCGGTCACGATCCGCCGGATCTCGAGGCGTCGGTCCTCGTGCACCTCGACCTCTGCGAACGTCGCCACGCGACCGCCCTTCTCGAGCCCGACCGCGATGCCCCGACCCGTGCCCACGGCCCGGACGGCGGTAGGGCCTGGCCGAGCGACCCACCCGCTCCGGCCCGCGACCGCGCGCAGCACGGCGGCCAGTCGGTCGTCGGCGAGATGGCGGAGACGGTACTCGACGGGGTCGGCCCCGGCACGTGCCGCGAGCTCGTCCACGTGCGACTCCCGGGCGAAATTGTTCGCCGTCGCGGCGAGCGCGCGGTAGGAGGCCTGGGCGATCGGGGAGTCGGTGGGCTGGTTGTCGATCTTCTGATTCGGCACCTCGTACGGAGTCCGGGCCGCCGCGGAGCCGGCGTTCAGCACGTGGAACTGCCAGGCGGTGAGCGTTCCGTCCTTTTGCATCGCCGACCGGACCTCGATCACGGCGAGCGGTCGGAAGTACGCCTGCGTGAACTCTTCCTGGCGAGTGTAGGTGATCCGGACCGGACGACCCGAGGCCTTCGCGAGTCGTGCCGCACCGACCGCAAGCTCCGCCGCGTGCTTGCCCCCAAAGCCGGAGCCGGTCGGCGGCACGAAGACGTGCACGCTTGACGGAGGCAGCGAGAGAGCGTCCGCCAGCGCGTCCCGAGCGCGGAACGGGGTCTGGGTCCCCATCGCGACCGTCAGCCGTCCGCCCTCCCACGACGCGAGAACGGCGTGGGTCTCCATCGGGACGTGGGCGATGTACGCGGTCGTGTAGGTCTCGTGCAGCGAGATCGGGGCAGAAGCGAACGCCGCCGTCACGTCCCCCACGGCGTGGTGGATGACGTCCCAGAAATCCTCTCCCTCGGCCGGATGGCTCCGGAGGAACTCGATGATCCCCGCCTCGGACGGCTGGGAAGGCGTCTCCCACTCGGCCCGGATCAGCTTCACCGCCGAACGGGCGGTGGGGAGGTCCGGGGCGGCCACCCCGACGAAATTGCCGTCGTGGACCGCCGTAACGCCCGGGAGGGCCTCGGCCCGGCTGAGGTCGACCCGGACCAGCTTCGCCCCGTACGTGGGCGGGAACAGCACTTTCCCGTACAGCATGCCGGGGGGATGAAGGTCCGAGGTGTACCGCCGCGCTCCCGTCACGACCTCCCGTGCGCCGGGGTCGACGGCGGGATGGCCGGCCTTCGCCCACTCGGGCGGAGGCGTCGGCGTGGTCGAGGCGGGGACCGTTTCCACGCGACGCATCCCGTGCACGAGGCGTCCGTACGGCACCGAACGAGCCCGGTCGCTTCCGATCACCGTCGCCCGGCCGTCGGAAAGCTCGACCTCCGCCGGTGGTACGCCGAGCTCCCGCGAAGCGATCTCGCGCAGCACGGCCCGGGCCGCCGCGCCGGTCAGCCGGAGATGTTCCCCGGCATCCGGCATCGACCGGCTCCCGAACGTGCCCATGTCCCACGGGCAGAGGTCGGTGTCTCCCATCGTGAGCTCGACGGACGCGAGCGGCATCCGCAGCTCTTCGGCGACGATGAGGGAGAGCGCGGTGCGGGTTCCCTGGCCGACCTCGACCTTCCCGGTGAACGCGCGCGCCGTCCCGTCTTCGCCGAGATGGATCCAAGCGCCCCCGTGCGGGGGGCCCCCTCGTCCCCAGCCCCCGGGGCCCGGACGCTGCGCCGGCAGGACGACCACCAGGCCGTTGCCGAACCGTTCGAAGTACGGCCGGTCCTCGGGGGTGAGCAGGTCGAAGGGGAGAGGGCCCCGGGCGGTCGTCACGGGTCCCCCCCGGTCCCGCCCGCCGAGCGGCGGGCGGCGATCCGAACGGCCTCGAGGATCCGCAGATAGCCCCCGCAGCGGCAGAGGTTGCCATCGAGGGCCGACCGGATCTCGTCGTCGCTCGGCCGGTCGGTTCGGTGGAGCAGGGAGACGGTGGCGATGATCATCCCCGGAGTGCAGTACCCGCACTGGAAGGCCCCTGCCTCGAGGAACGCTTGCTGGACCGGATGCAGTTGAGCTCCCTCCGCGAGCCCCTCGATCGTCGTCACCGACCGACCCGTCGCCTCGCCGAGGGAGGTCATGCACGCGCGGAGCGCCACGCCGTCGACGAGCACCTTGCAGGCCCCGCATTCGCCTTCCCCGCATCCGTACTTGGTGCCCGTGAGACCGAGCTCCTCCCGGAGCACGTAGAGCAGGCTGCGGTCCGGGGCGAGGGCGACCGAATGTTCCACGCCGTTCACCCGAAGCGCGGCCATGTCCGAGGGTGCGCGGTGGATTCTATCGGAGGCATTAGCTGCTGCGCCCCGGTGACCGTTCACGGGGACGACCGGTCGGCTCTCCGGGCCCTAACCCGGACGTTCCCCTCGCCCCATTCGAACGTTCGGAAGATCCGGTCCGGGGCGGGGGGACGCCGGGGGGCCCGCCCTCGGGGGAGCCCTGAAATAGCGCGACTCCGCTCGCCGCCCCCGGCCGGCGATGGCGGAGTGGTTCAATGCGGTCACATGGGGCGTGTTCGGAGCGCTCTCCGCTCTGAACTTTCTCATCCTGCTCTACCGCACGGAGTGGGGAATCCGGATTCGCCCGTGGGTCCTGCGCACGCTGCGTCGGGTCTCCGGCCGCGCCGACCTCGATTGGCTCGACTGGCAGCCGATCCTCGTCGCCGGAGCGGTCGCGTTCGCGGCCGTGAGCGCGTACGGGATCCTGAGCGGACAGTACGGCTGCCACCCGCCCGGGGTGAGCGACCCGATCGGCGTCCTGAACTCGGGTAGAGCGCTCTGGTCCGGTCAGAACCCGTTCTACGTACCGGATTGCGGCGGGCACATCGAGGTGCCGTACGGTCTCGCCTCCGTCCTCATCAGCGCCGTCGGGAGCCTGGGCGGGCTGACCGGCATCTACGTGGTCTGGGGCGCCGTAGCGCTCTCGCTCATTCCGCTCACCTGGGCGGTCGCCAGTGCGGACCGACGCTACGTTCTCCTGTTCGTCGGGACGTCGGTCCTCCTGGTCCCGCTCGTCTCCTCCCAGATCGACGGCGCGACCAACGCCATCGTGCCCGCCACGGTCCTCGCTTCGCTCTACCTCGCCCGACGCAGCGAGCTCTTAGGTTCGGCCCTGGGAGGGTTCCTGTCGACCTCCCGCTTCCCGAACCTCTTCCCGATTCTCGGCGCCTCGGGCACGTTCCCCCGCCGCCGGTACCTATCGTTCGCCACGGCGGTCGCCCTGTTCGGAGCGCTCACGTTGGTGAGCTACGCGGTGTGGGGCGACCAGTTCCTCAATTCGGTTTTCCTGAGCCAGGTCGGCCGCCGTTCGTTCTCCCTGAACGTCTACGGCATCCTCCTGTTCGAGAACTGGCTTCCGGGCGGACTCGGCATCGAGGCGTTCCAGGCCGTCCTCACGCTCGCTCTCGTCCTCGTGGTCTTCGCCCTCGTCCGGTCCCCGATCGTCGCCGCGTCGATCGTCCTCGTCGGGATCGCGCTGCTCACCCCGTTCCTTTCGTTCAACATCCTCGTCTGGCTGTTGCCGGTCGCGCTCGTCGGGGTCCGGGCGCGCTGGTGGCTCTGGGGAATCGCCTTCGTCGGGTCGTTGAACTACGACCTCGGCCTCAACGTCTGGGCGTGGGACGACGGCGTCACGTGGCCGTCGATGGTCTTCGACGTCGTCCTCACCGTCCTCCTCCTCGCGCTGTTCATCGAGCTGTGGCGGGGGGCGCTCGCCGAGCGGCGGTCCGGTGCGGCCGTTACCCCTGCTTGAGCGCGGAGACGAGCTTCCCGACGGCCGCCTGCGCGTCCCCGTAGAGCATGTGGCAGTTGTCACGGTAGAAGAGGTCGTTCTCGATCCCCGCGAACCCCTTCCCCTGCCCCCGCTTGATGACGATGACGTTCTTCGCCTGCTCGACATCGAGGATCGGCATCCCGTAGAGTGGGCTCCCTTCCCGGTGCGCCGCCGGGTTCACGACATCGTTCGCGCCGATGACGAGGACGACGTCCGTGTTCGGGAACTCCGCGTTGATCTCGTCCCGGTCGAACAGCTTCTCGTAGGAGATGTTCGCTTCCGCGAGGAGGACGTTCATGTGGCCGGGCATGCGGCCCGCCACGGGGTGGATCGCGAACTTCACGGCGACGCCCTTCGCCTCGAGCAGGTCGGCGAGCTCCTTCACCTTCCCCTGGGCCTGGGCGACCGCCATGCCGTACCCCGGAGCGATGATCACCTGGTTCGCGTACTCCATCATCGCCGCGACGTCCGTCGCCTCGATCGGCTTCAGCGACCCCTTCATCGTCACGCCGGTCTCCTCCGTCGCGCCGAAGGCGCTGAAGAAGACGTTCGAGACCGACCGGTTCATCGCTTTCGCCATGAGGAACGTGAGGAGCGACCCCGACGCCCCGACCAGCGTGCCCGCGATCACCATCGCGTAGCCGGCGTCCCCGAGGGGACCGTTCACGAGCGCGAACCCGTCGAGCGCTACCGCGATGCCGGTCAAGGCGTTGAACAGCGCGATGACGACCGGCATGTCCGCTCCGCCGATCGGGAGGGTGAGCAGGATCCCGTAGAGCAGGAGGAGCACGAAGAACGGCAGGAGCCAGACGAGGCTCGAGGTCCACAGGGTGATCACCCCGAAGGCGACCCCGACGACGAGCACTCCCGTGTTCACGACCTGCCGCGCCGGAAGGACGATCGCCTTCGACGGCATCCAGCCCTGGAGCTTCAGGAACGCGATCATGCTGCCCGCGATCGAGATCGAACCGATGATCGCCCCCGCGACGCTGAGTCCCGACGTCGCCCGGTTCGAGAGGCTCGCGAGAAGCTCGACGGCGGCGATCGCGGCCGCGGCCCCGCCGCCCATCCCGTTGAACATCGCGACCATCTGGGGCATCGCGGTCATCTTCACGACGCGGGCCCAGTACCAGCCGCCGAGGCCGCCAATCGCGACCCCGAGCGCGATGAGCGGGAAGTTCCCGAGACCCGGACTGAAGAACGTGACGACGACCGCGATCAGCATCGCGATCCCTGCGTAGACGATCCCCCGGCGGGCCGTCACGGGCGAGCTCATCGCCTTCAGCCCGAGGATGAAGACGAGCACCGCGACGACGTAGACCGCGTCGATCGCGTCGCTGACCCACGCGCTCATGGGGTCCCTCCCTTCGGCTTCGACCGGTCAAACATCGCGAGGATGCGTTCCGTCACGACGTAGCCGCCGGTGACGTTCATCGCCCCCATGACGACGGCGATGAACCCGATCGCCTGCTCGGCCGTGTTCGTGGCAAGGCCGAGCGCCATGATGCCGCCGACGAGCACGATCCCGTGGATGAAGTTCGACCCGCTCATGAGCGGGGTATGGAGAAGGACGGGGACCCGGCTGATGACCTCGTAGCCGGTGAACACCGCGAGCAGCGCGATGAACAGCGCCGTCCAGATGTCCGCGGCCATCTAGCCCGCCCCCTTCGTGAGCAGGTCGGCGGTCGGCTTGTGCGTCACCGCGCCGTTCGCGACGAGCAGGCTCGCGGCGAGAATCTCGTCCGAGTAGTCCGTGACCAGCGTCCGCTCCTTGGTGAGCAGCAGGGTGAGGAACGACTCGAGGTTCTTCGCGAACATCTGGCTCGCGTTGAACGCGAGCTGGCTCGGCAGGTTGAGCGGGCCGGCGATCGTCACGCCGTCGACGACAACCTCTTCGCCGGGTTTCGTGAGCTCGCAGTTCCCTCCGGTCTCGGCCGCGAGGTCGACGATCACCGACCCCGGCCGCATCGCCGCGACCATCTCCTTGCGCACCAGGACGGGGGCCTTGCGGCCGGGGATCGCGGCGGTCGTCACGATGACGTCGGCGTCCGCGACCGCCTTCGCGACCATCGCCTGCTCCTGCTTCTTCTCCTCCTCGGTGAGCTCGCGGGCGTAGCCGCCCGCACCTTCCGCGTTGATCTGCAGTTCGAGAAATTTCGCCCCGAGGCTGCGGACCTGCTCCCCCGCCGCCCGGCGAACATCGTACCCTTCGACGACGGCGCCCATCCGGTGCGCCGTGGCGATCGCCATCAGCCCGGCGACCCCGGCGCCGAGGATGAGGACCTTGGCGGGCCGGATCGTACCGGCCGCCGTCGTCAGCATCGGAAGGAACTTCGAGCTCAGTCCCGCCCCGATCAGCATCGCGCGGTACCCCGCCGCGGTGGCCTGGGAGGAGAGTACGTCCATGCTCTGGGCGCGCGTGATCCGAGGGAGGAGCTCGAGCGCGAAGGCGGTGAGCTTCGCGTCCCGCATCTTCGCGACGCGGTCGAGGTTCCGGCCCGCGTTCATGAGGGCCACGACGACCGTCCCCGGGGCCATCGCGGCGGCCTCTTCGACCGTCGGCGCCTGGACCTTGAGCACGATCGCTGCCGTGCCGTAGAGCGCGGCACGGTCGGTGACGACCTGGGCTCCCGCGGCCGTGTAGAGCGCGTCCGGGTACCCCGAGCGGATTCCGGCCCCGGCCTCGAGGGCCACCTCGACGCCCGATTTCGTCAGCCTCTTGACGACCTCGGGAACGAGCGCGACCCGCTTCTCTCCTGGTGTAACCTCCGTGGGTACCGCGACACGTACACTCATGAGAATCGGGCAGGGTTTTGGCGGACGAGATTATACGCTTGATGTGTCCGTGGGTTGACCGAATGGGAGACCGCTTCGACATCGCCGTCGTCGGCGCCGGCATCGTCGGGCTCGCCACCGCGACCGCGCTCAGGGCGCGCCACCCGGAACGGTCGCTCATCGTCCTCGAAAAGGAAGGCGAGGTCGGGGCCCATCAGACCGGCCACAACAGCGGCGTCGTGCATTCGGGGGTCTACTATCGTCCGGGGTCGCTCAAGGCGCGCCTCTGCCTCGAGGGCCGGGTCGCGCTGATGGACTTCGCGTCCCGGGAGAAGATCCGCTGTCGCCGCGTCGGAAAGGTGATCGTGGCGTCCCGTCCGGAAGAGGTCCCGGGCCTCGCGACGATCGAGGAGAGGGCCCGGGCGAACGGGGTCTCCGACGTCCGTCGTCTCGCTCCCGGGGAGCTCGAGTCACGCCTCCCCGGTATCGTGGGCGTCGCCGCGACCGACGTTCCCTCGGCCGCGATCATCGACTATCCGGAGGTCGCCCGCCGGTTGGTCGCCCGGCTGTCGGAGTCGGGGGTCGAGGCCCGTCGAGCGAGCGAGGTCCGTTCGGCCGTCCTCGAACGGGAGCGATGGCGCCTCGATACTTCGTCGGGAACGGTCGAAACCGGCTACGTGGTCAACTGCGCTGGGCTCGAAGCGGACCTCGTCGCGCAGCAGATGGGAGTCGACCCCCCGGTCTCGATCGTGCCGTTCCGCGGCGACTACTACCACCTGAGCGAACGACTGCGGCCTCGGATCCCGTGCCTGGTCTACCCCGTCCCCGACCCCGACCTCCCGTTCCTCGGGGTTCACCTCACCCCGACGGTCGGCGGCGAGCTCCTCGCCGGCCCGAACGCGGCGCTCGCGCTCTCCCGGGAAGGGTACCACGAAGGCCAGTGGACGCTCTCGCAGCTCACCCGCATGGCGATGTTCCCCGGGACGATCGGTCTGGCGCGGCGCTACGGGAGATACGCGGCCCGAGAATGGCTGCGCTCGTGGAGCCCGGCGGAATTCCTCTCGGCGATTCGCACCCTCTGGCCGGTCGTGGAAGAGAGCGACCTCGCGAGCCGTTCGTCGGGGGTGCGGGCGCAGGCGGTGCGGTCGGACGGCTCGCTCGAGGACGATTTCGTCCTCGTGCGGGGGCCACGGTCGCTGCACGTTCTGAACGCTCCCTCGCCGGCCGCGACCGCCTCGTTCGCGATCGGGGAGCACGTTGCCGAAGAGACGGAGCTTCGAGGGGGAGCGGGAACGACCGGACCGGTCGTCGCGGGCCAACGCTCATAGACGACCTCACCGTCGGCGCCGCGATGGTCGGGCGCACGGGCGGAGGCAACGGGGTCCGCTGGTTCGACCGCATCGTCGAGGGAGACGCCCGGGAGACCCTCGACCGCCTCCCCGAGGCGTCGGTCGAGCTCGCCATCACGAGTCCTCCCTACAACGTCCGCATCCCGTACCGCGGGTACACGGACGACCTCCCGCCCGAAGAGTACCTCCGGTGGCTGAAGGAGGTCTGGCGGTCGCTCCACCGTGTCCTCGTCCCGGGCGGACGTTTCGTGCTGAACGTCGCCCCGACGTCGATCAAGAATTTCCGCCCGATCCACCACGACCTCTCCCGCGACCTGCGCGAGCTCGGCTACATCATGCGCACGGAGATCATCTGGTACAAGCAGACGATGGGCCGCCGGACGGCGTGGGGGAGCTGGCGCAGCCCGTCGAACCCCCACATCGTGCCGTCCTGGGAGTACGTCCTCGTCTTCTCGAAGGGGCAGTGGCGGCTTCCCGGCGACCCGCACGCGGTCGACATCACCGCCCGGGAGTTCGAGCAGTTCTCGGACGGATTCTGGAAGATCCCTCCCGAGCGGCATCGCCGGGGCCACCCGTCCCCGTTCCCCGAGGAGATGATCGAGCGGCTCGTGAAGTTCTACAGCTACCGCGGGAACGTGGTCCTCGACATGTTCGGGGGGACCGGGACGGTCGCGGCCGTCGCCCGCCGGCTCGGTCGGCACTACCTGCACATCGACGCCTCGCACGAGTACTGTGTCCTCGCGGCCGCTCGGGTCCGGCGGGCCCGTCCTCCCGCGGAGGCGCGGATTCCCGCGCCGCCCCGCGGGTCCGATTTCGCGCTCCCCGACGTACCGGCCGCGACGCCTCAGAGACGGCGACGCGACGCCTGACGGGCGCTCATGCGCCGGGCGACCCCGGGGACGATCAGGTACGACGTGGCGTACACCTCCGCGGCCCACACGTCGAGCGAGAGCGACCGCTCGGCCGGGTGCGCGCCGAGGAACCGGAGGTACTCCTCGGCGAGCCGTGCCACCTCGCGTCGGTCGGCTCCCGCCGCGACCCTCTCCACGATCGTGCCCGAGCGGTACAGTCGGTCGTAGCTCTCGGACTTTCTCCCGAGAAGCCGGGCGAGCTCGGAGTTGCCGTGCGCGCGGGCGAGCTCCGCGAGGTCGCGGTTCGCCTCGAACGCGTGACGGAGCCAGGGAACCTCGTGGGTGACGTTGCCGGCGTAGAAGCGGTACAGCGTGGACCGGCGGTCATCGAGGTAGAGGCCGAACGGGCTCAGGGCCGCCAGGACGAAGAGCGCGAGGTCGGGCAACTGGGTCCGGGCGAAGGCGTCCCGGAACCGCCCTTCAAGGAGCTCCCGGCGAACGATCATCGTGCTCGAATTGAACGTCGCCCGGGTCCGCTGGAGCGCGAGGTCCGGTAGGCCCGTCTTGCCGGCCGGCGCGAACCGCATCGCCCCGCAGCTATCGAAGTAGCCGTCGGTCTCGACGGGTCGCCACCGGTCAGGGGGGACCGGCGCGCCGAGCTCGTCGATCACGCGCACCCGGTTTCGGTAGAAGCCGAGCGTCGGGTCGGCTTGGAAGACGGCGAGCGCGTCCGCGAGCCGTTCGGGAGCGAACGCGTCGTCGTCGTCCAGGAAGGCGACCAGCGGGGCCCGGGTCGTCGCGACCGCCCGCAGGAGCCACGACCCGATCCGGGGGTCGTCGTCCCAGAGGGAGGGGATCCGTTCCTGTTCGAGGAAGCGGTCGATCTCCTCGTTCCGGAAGCTCTTCGTGACGATGAGCTCGTACCGGTCCCGAGGGACCGTCTGGGTGAGGACCGAGCGGACCGCCGAGAGCAGATACCGTTCGCGCCGGTGGGCACCGATGACGACTGCGACCTCGGGAGCATCGGCGGCCATCGACACTAGCCCCCCGGTGCGCCCGCCCCCGGGACGGGCACCGAGCGGCCCCGGTCGCCGACGGGGCCGTACGCGGGGAGCGAGGGCAGGACGCGCCGCTCGAGCTCGGTCGCCGCGAGATGAAGGAGCGGCTCGAGGTTCACCGTGTCGGCCCGGTTGTACCGGACGAGTCGGTCGAGCGCCGAGGAACTCCCGCGGCGGTACTCCTGCCAGAGCCGCACCGCGTCCAGTCCGTCGACCCCTTCGACGCCCGTCCGGTCCCCGATGCCCAACCGCTGCTCGATCCGCTTCAGCCCGCCGGCGTGACCGAGGCGGTAGAGAACGAACCGGAGGTCGATGTGGGCGGGCGGCACGAGGAGCTGCGGGAACGACGCGAGCAGGAACGGCACATCGAACCGGCTCCCGTTGAAGGTGACCAGGACCTGGAACCGTCGCAGGTACGACGGCAGCTCCTCGAGGTCGTCCCCCGCGACGAACGTTCGGGTCGCACCGCCGCCGTGCACCGTCACCACGGTGACGATGCCGCCGTACGGTGAGAGGCCCGTCGTCTCGATGTCGAGATACGCGGTCTCGGGGGCGAACGTCGGATAGAGGCGCCAGTGCTCGCGGTTCGGAAGGCGACGGGCGAACCACCCGACATCGCGCTCGGAGAGCGCCGCTTCGCTGCGTGTGAGCTCCCGGGCGAGACGGGCCCGGGAGGGGGAAGAGAGAACGAGGGCTCCGGCCCCGGCGAGGAGGTCCCTCCAGTCG
>Ga0187769_10002217_pt1 | contig 11316 bp, 13 predicted proteins | sample 0116_SJ02_MP02_1_FD_133140 | JGI IMG/M metagenome (GOLD analysis project Ga0187769, IMG submission 133140) | Tropical peat soil microbial communities from peatlands in Department of Meta, Colombia - 0116_SJ02_MP02_10_MG | ecosystem: Environmental > Terrestrial > Soil > Wetlands > Peat | place... | reverse complement strand
GCTTATGTGTCGGAGCGGCATCGGATGAGGTGGCCATGCTGCGCACCCGGCGGTCCTGGTACCTGATGAAGCAGCGAGCGGAAACCCGGGGCGGCGGCTGGCATCGGATGTGGGACCAGGGCGTGGGCGAGGTGATCAAGCGCCGCGAACCCTGGCCGGACCGGCACGCCGCAACGCTGACCGCCGCCCTCACCGCCCCGTCACCGCTATCCCCGGCCGAACCGCGTCCAGGCCGGATGGCCACAGGCACTCACGCAGAGGCGGGTGATAGCCGAGGCCAGCCACACGCGATCACGCCGAAACCAAGTGCGCTCAGAACTGGCGAACATCGTCATGGTGTCACTCCGCCGTCCCGAACGGGCATTTCTGCGCGGCGAGATGCTGCGAGCCTACCTTCGTTGGTGCTGATCTCCTGCCCGGCCAGGCGGGCCGGCAGTCGCTGGTCTGTGTTGCACGGGTGCGCCCCTGGATGGCCAGCCATTCGCCGTCGCCGATGACCAGGTTCAGGTCGCGCACCGCGCTGACGGTGCGCGAACCCTTCAGGTAGTTCTTGGTGACGTTGCTCAGCTCGTACATGAACCGTGTCCCCTCACGCAACCTTGGCCAGGGCGTCGGCCGGGCGCAGCTGGCCGATCCGCCAGCCGCCGACGGCCCCGGCGATCACGGCCGCGGCGATCGCCAGGATCACCGCCACCACGACGGCGTCGATGGTGACCGGGGCGGTGAACGGGACGGCGACGGTGTGGGTGCCCAGCGCCTTGAGGGTGCCGAACTCACGGACCCGCCGCGATACTGCGGCGACGGTCAGCAAGCTGGCCACCGCGACCGCGGCCAGCAGCACCAGCACGGCCAGCCAGCCAGATGCCCAGGCTGCGCGCCAGCTGTGCGGTGGTCTTCAGCGACCCGGCCACCCCGTTGGCCAAGCTGGCCGAGTTGGTCACCGTGGCCTTCGGCAGCAGCCGGGAGATCTCCCCGGTCACGGTGCCGACATCGGCGGCGCTGACGGCCTTCACGTAGATGATGTTTACCTTGTTCTTCGCGTTCCCCCCCGGACCGCTGGTGAGCACCTGGGCGCGGGCCAGCGGGATATACAGATCCGGCGCGTTGCTGCCCGGCGCCTGGCGGACGATCCCGATCAGCGTGAACCTGGTCCCGGCGATGGTGACGGCGGATCCTGTTTTCATCCCGTGCGACGCCGCGTAGGCCGAGTCCGCCACGGCCACGTTCGCGTCCGCCTGTCCGGCCGTGAACCCCCGGCCGGAGACCAGCTGTGCGGCAGCGAGCGGGCCGAACGCTCCGTGACCGAGATCCACGCCGGTGACGGGGATCTGGACCGGCTGCAAATCAGATGGCGACAGCGGGGTATTCTCCCCCGGGATCGTGGCCTTGATCTCGGTTAGCACCAGCCCGCCAGCGGCGGCGCTGACATCGTGCAGCCGGGCGATGGCCGCCACCGCGGACACGTTCAGCGTGCCCTGGGTCGGGCTGCTCAGGCTGTCGGTGTGCCGCGCATAGGGCTTGGGGGTAAACCCCCCGATGCCGCCGCCCGGGCCGGCGGTGGCTGCCGGCGTGGCCGGCGTGGTGACCGTGATATCGGTTCCCACCCCGAACAGCGCTCCGAGTACCTTGCCCTGCGCGTCGCGCACCCCTGACGACAGCGCGGTGACCGTGATCACCAAGCCGATCCCCAGGGCGAGTCCAAGAGCGGTCACCACGGCCTGCCGCATCCGGCGCTGGAGCTCACGACGCAGGTAGGTGAAGAAGAACACGACAGCTGACCTCCGGCAGGTGGCCGGGACCAGGCTCCCGGAAGTTGGCTTGTCAGATGGAGACGGTGCCCAGGCCTAGTTGCTGCAGCGCCGCCGCCGTGTCCGTGTCCCCCTGGTCGGCGCGCTTGCGCATGGCCTCGTGCAAGCTCACCAGCGCGGTCAGGTACTGGGCGTGGGTGAACCCGCGGGCTCCGGCCGCGCCGCGGAAGCGGTAGGCGACCGCGGCCGGCACCCGGCGCAGCATAATGTCCTCATACTCCCTGCCGCCGCCACTGTCGCCCTCGGCCGCCCAGTACATGACGTTCCTTCCCGGTGGGACCGGAGGGAACGGGGGCACCGGAGGAACCTGCGCGCGGAACGTCCCGGACTCGCCTTCGCTTGCGGTCTCGTTATCAGGCACAGTCACCCTCACCTTGACGCATGACGCTATCTCGATAGCATACGCAGCCTACGCTGTCAAATCCGAGGGTCCCGCTGCGGACGGCCAGCAACCGGACGGCACAGCGGAGCTACGGGCAGCCCGCTCGCCGTCCTGGCCGAGGCGCTGACCAGCGCGCTCCGCGCCCGGTAGCCCGGTTACGCCGCCACCCCTGATACCATCCAGCGCCGCTTCATGGAAATGCCCGGCCAGATCATCACCAGCGGCGACACGATCACCGTCCGCTTGGAACGCCGCGCCCACTCACCGGTCCTGCCCAAGGCCGACCTGCCACCCGCCACCACCGTGCCCTGGTCGGGCAACCGCACCCTGCGCTTACGGGCTGGAGCCTCCAAGGTTCCCGGGGCGATCCATCCAGCCGGCCAAGGTCCGGCTGCGGCTGCAAGGACGCGACGTGACCGGGGTTGGCCAGGCCCTTTCCGGTGACCACGATCCACAGCTCGTCGCGGCCGGAATGACCATCTACCTCACGAAGTTCGCGACCTCAGCCCGGGTGCGCAGGATCGCGCGGGACACTTGCGGGCGTCCCGATCCCGGGCAGCTTCAGCGGGCCGTCCCGCACGAGGTGATCGTCCGCCTGATCCTCGATCCGCCAGAGCAGGCCCCATAGGTCCGGCTCACTAGCTAATGCCAAAGGAGCACGCCGTGTCTGACGCCGGAGCGGACCATGCCGGGGATGGCGGCCAGCACTGGGGCGAAGATCACGCCGATCCTGCCCGGCCGGCCCATCCACGCGGGCGTGGAAGTGCCCGGCCGGCGCGCGAGTATCGCAAGACCCGGGGCGACCGGGTGGGCAATGCGATCTTCAGCGTCCTCGCCCGGGCCGGTATCGGGCCGGCTCACCTGCTGACCAACCGCGGCCGCAAGACCGGGCGGCCGCGTACGACTCCGGTGATCCTGGTGGCACGGAACCAGCCGCGGTGGCTCGTCGCCCCTTATGGCGACGTGCCGTGGGTGCTCAATGCGCGCGCCGCCGGGCGGGTCACCTTGCGCCGCGGGCGTGACCGGCATGAGTACGCCATCCGGCAGCTCCTGCCTGCACACGCAGGGCACATCCTGCAGCGGTACATCCGTCTGGCTCCGGCCGCGCGTCCCTACTTCCAGGCGGGCAAGGACTCGCCGGTCGGGGAGTTCACCGCCCAGGCGGACCGCCATCCGGTCTTCGAACTCACCCCGATGGGCGAGAGCCAGCGCTGACGGCACTGCTATGGTCGGCGTGCGGTCTGGGCCTGCCGGCTTTTACGCCCGGCCCGGTGGTGCGCTGCCAGGCAGGCGGTGTCTTGGTTCGGCACCTATCGGGTGCGGTCGGCCGGGCTGGCTTGAACGCGAAGGCTTGGCGGGGAATGCTGGTAGCCGGGAAGGTGGCGAGCATGACCGAGCCGGTGTGCGGCCAGGGCCGCCTCGTGCCGGGCGATGTGGCAGCCCGGCGCCTCGGGCTGCGCGCCCGGGAGGCCTGCTACGGACGCCGGGGCCTGCGCGGCTCGGTCTCGGGGCCGGGTCGGCGCGGGCCGGACGGGCAAGGCGGCGCGCTGGTGCCGCACGAGCAGCGATCGCCAGAGTCGGCCGGGCAGGGGTGATTGCTGGTGCGGTGCCCTGGGTGCGGGCGCGAGAACCTGGGTCAGGCGCGGTTCTGCTCCCAGTGCGGCGCGCGGCTGGGGGTGGCGTGCGCGGGCTGCGGCGCGGCGCCCCCGCCGGGTGCCCGGTTCTGTCCTCATTGCGGGCGGGCGCTGGCCGCGGCGCCGGCTAGTTATACCCCGCGGCATATCAGCGAGCAGATCCTGGCCGTCCGCGGCGCCGTGGAGGGCGAGCGCAAGCAGGTCACGGTGCTGTTTTGTGACATCGTCCGGTCCAGTGACCTGGCAGTGCGGCTGGGACCTGAGGACTTCCACCAGGTGGTGGACCGGTTTTTCCGGGTCGCGCTGGCCGAGGTGCACCGGTATGAGGGCACCATCAACCAGTTCCTGGGGGACGGGTTCATGGCGCTGTTCGGGGCGCCGATCGCGCACGAGGACCATGCCCGTCGCGCGGTGCTAGCCGCGCTAGGCATCGTGGCGCAATCGGAGGTGCAGGTCCGGATCGGCATCAACAGCGGCCTAGTGGTGGTGGGGACGATCGGCGATGACCTGCGGGTGGACTACACAGCGTTCGGCGACACCACCGTGCTTGCCGCGCGGCTGCAGGCCGCGGCCGAGCCGGGCGCGGTGCTGGTCAGCCAGCGGACCGCCGGGGCGCTGCGCGGCTACTTCCGGCTGGAGGAGGTGCCGCCGGTCCGGGTCAAGGAGCGCACGGTCCGCCCGCTGCGGGTGATGGGCCCGGGGAGCCGGACGGCGCCTGTCGCGGCGGGCGACGTGCTGTCCCCGTTCACCGGGCGGGACGCCGAGCTGGCCGAGCTGGGCCGGGCGCTGGAGGTGGCGGCCGGCGGGGAGGGTCAGGTGGTCGGCCTGGTCGGCGACCCCGGCCTGGGCAAGTCCCGGCTGGCCCTGGAGTTCCGCCAGGTGGCCGGGTCCCGTGCGGGCGTGCTGGAAGGCCGCTGCCTGTCCTACGGGGCCGGCATCCCGTACCTGCCGCTGTTCGAGCTGGTGCGCCAGGCCTGCGGGATCAGGGTCGGCGAGGAGCCCGACGTGGCGGGGTCCAAGATCGAGCTGAAGATCAAGTCGCTGGAACTCGACGTGTCGCTGGCGCAGTACCTGCGGCACGCCTTCGGCCTGAAGACAAGCGACCCGGCCCTGGCCCAGCTAGACCCGCAGGCCATCCGGGCCCGCACGTTCGGGGCGCTGCGCGCGCTGCTGGTGGCCGAAGCGGCTCGGCGGCCGCTGGTGATGCTGGTGGAAGACCTGCACTGGATCGACCAGACCTCACAGGACTTCCTGGCCGAGTTCGCCGACGACCTGCCGTCGGTCCCGGTCCTGCTGCTGGTCACCTACCGGCCCGGCTACTCGCCACCGTGGATCGGCAAGTCGTTCGCCTCCCAGCTGGCGCTGCGCCCGCTGTCACCGGCGGCCGGGGAACGTATCGTGGCCTCGGTACTCGGCGGCGATGTGGCCGGGGCCGCGGCGATCGCAGCCCGCGGGGAAGGCAACCCGTTCTTCCTCGAAGAGCTGGCCCGGGCGGTCCGGGACCAGGCCGCCGGCGCGGCAGACGGGAGTGTGCCGGAGACTGTGCAGCAGGTGCTCGCGTCCCGGATTGACAAGCTAGGCCCGGACCAGAAGGCGGCCCTGCAGCTGGCCGCGGTGCTCGGCCGGGAATTCCCCCTCGACCTGGCCGAGCAGGTCTGGGACGGCCAGGCGCCGCTCCAGGCGCGGCTGGAGGAGCTGAAGGGGCTGGAGTTCCTCCGGGAGCGGTATGGTGCCGCCGAGCGGACCTTCGTGTTCAAGCACGCGCTTACCCGCGAGGTCGCCTACGATGGCATGCTCCGAACGCGCCGCCGCCACCTGCATGGCCGGGCTGGTGCCGCCCTGGAGCAGTCCCAAGCCAGCCAACGCTTCGAGCACTACGACCTGCTCGCCTATCACTACTCGCACAGCGCCGACCCGACCCGGGCGATTCCCTATCTCGTCGCCGCCGGGGACCGGGCCAGAGACCGGTACGCCAACGAGGAGGCCATCGCCGAATACAGCCAGGCGGTCAGCCTGATCGAGCAAACGGGTAGCGACCAATGGCCAGACACCTATGGTGCGACCTGCGAAAACCTCGGCAACGTCTTGGAGCGGCGGAGCCGGTACGACGAGGCAATCGAGGCCTACAGCAAGGGCCTGGCCGTAGCGCGCGGCGCATTCCAGACGGCTCATCTGCATGTCGTCTGCGCAAGAGCGGAATCCGGTGCCCACCGATATCGCGAGGCACTGGCCCAGTGCGATCTGGCCGAGCAGGCACTCGGGCCGGCACCCGATAGGCCAGAACCCCAGTGGCTTTCGGCGTGGTTCGATATCCAGAATGCGCGAATGGGGATCCTGTACTGGCTCAACGACACCGAGACATACGCTCGGCTGATCGAGCAAGTCCGCTCATTCGCCGAGGCGCACGGATCCGCCGAGCAACGCGCAGGCTTCTTTGTCAACATCATGAATTTGTCTTTGCGTAAGGATCGGTTCCTGGTGCCCGACCAGACCCTTGAATTCGCCCGGGACGCCTACAAGGCGGCGCAGGAGGCCGGACCTGAGGTTCTGTGGTGGATAGAATTCGAGGTCGGGTTCACATTGCTCTGGCACGGGGACCTGGATGAAGCGACAGCAATGCTGCAGAACAGCCTATGCGAAGCCGAACGGCGCGGCGAAGCCACGATGAAGTCCCGTGCTACTACTTACCTCATGGTTGCTATGCGGAAGCGGGGCGACGTCGACGGTGTCCGCGAGGCAATCCCCTCCGTGATAGAACGGGCACGCGAGGCCTCGCTTCCCGAGTACGAGGCCATGGCCATCGCCAACCGAGCCTGGGTGGCGTGGCGTAGTGGAGAAGAAGAAATGGCGGCGACGGACGCGGAGGCCGCGCTGGAAAAGTGGGAGAAGCTTCCCGCCCGCTACATCTTCGACTGGATGGCACTGTGGCCGCTGCTCGCCATGGCCCTGGTCGCCCAGCGCATAGAGCAAGCGGCAGAGTACGCGCGCCAAATGCTCTCCTCCTTGCAGCAGCCACTCCAAGAGCCAGCCCGGACCCTGGTCGACAGCGCGGTTCATGCGTGGGATAACGGTCAGCCCGCTGAAACGGAAGAACTGCTTCGGCGCGCCGTCCGAGCAGCGGGGGATCTTGGGTACTTGTAGAGGCCCTCGGATGGAAACAGGTTGCACCGTTAAGTCATAGGGCAGGCCCGCGCAGAACCACAAGAACGAGCTATCGCCCGGGTGCTGCAGGATCGGTCGCTTGCGGCTGGCGGGCAGCCCGGCGAGCAGGTCTGCGGCGGTGCCTTCGGTCGCGGCCAGCAGGGCGTTAGAGGACAGCCTCCGGTCCAGCAGTGCGACCACACCCCAGTGCACGGAGCGCAGCAGTCGGGTCACGTAAGCGGGCCTCCCCGCCAGTGGCCGGTGGTGTACTGGGTGTCTCGCTTAGACGGGCGAGCCCGTGCCTATGCAACCCGGCACATCCAGCGCGGTGGCGACCGCGGATCTCAGCAGGCCCGCTCCAGCGGTCCCTCTGGTGTGTGGTGCGGCGGCGCTACCATGCCAGGTAGTCGGCCGACTCGAACACGCAGGCAGCCAGCAGGTAGGACCAAGCATCGGGGCGGGCAGGTCCCGCAGCCGACGTAGCGTACAGCCGCAGCGGAGCGCCGTAAGATATAGGCGCTCACGTAATTCTGCTGCTTGACATTAACTATGGTCACTGGGAGGATGGCGCGAGGAGGACATCATGACCGGCTACGTATTCGGTGATATAAGCTGGACAAACGAGGAAGCGCGTCAAGACTATTTTAAAATCCATGGTCCAAGTCTTGACGCTTATGGCGCGACCTCGCGAATGGCCGCGCGTGAGGCTCATGTAATGGACGGCGACTGGGAGCCCAATGGGATAACTGTTTTGATCACATTTCCCACAGTGAAAGATGCGCTGGCGTGGTACAACTCCGAGGAATATCGTCCGGCACGTGAAATTCTGAGGCAGTGGGCCAGCCCGCGAGTGCTGATCTTTGGTGACTGAGATTCCCACCCTGGACCCGACCTTGGCATGAAACAGACTGTCGTCCGGGCTCATTACTAGTGACGGGCATGGAGCCTCCCGGCATTTCCCTGAAAGTGTGAATCCTTTCGTACGGATGATCCTCCTTGCCCATTGTCTCCGTGCCCCTATAGGAATGCCGGAGCGCAGGGCTTGTCCAAGTGGAGCCCCCAAGTGCCGTAAGGCGCGCGGAGGAATGATCTGTTTGCCTGCCGAGGCCATGAGTTTGCAAGGCCCTGGGGTCGGCGCGCGATTATAAAAGCTATCTTGGCGATTTCGGCGCCCGGCAAGCCCCATGGTCGACTGCGCATGTAGGCCCTGGCCCGAATATTTATGCATCCGAATCCTGCAGGGAGAATGCTCGCATTTGCCGCTCTGCGTGTGTCGAGGTGGTAACGCTACGCGCGCGGGGCCGGGAGCCAGTGAATCCAGCGGGCGGTGGTGTCGGTAAGTGCGTGGCGGGCGGCCAGGCTGCCCTGGTTCGCGGCTGCGGTGTGTGATCAGTTCCGCTCGGCCGTGGCCAGTCCCGCCACGATGGCCCGGGCCACCGGCGAGGGATCCGACCCGTCCAGCGCGAACCCGTTGCGGACGTGCACGGCGGGCTGGGCGATCATCCGCGGCGCGGTGCCCCGGTGCGGCCAGGTCGCGGTATGCACCACGCAGCAGGGCCAGCAGCCCGCGGGCCCGGGACCGGATGTTGACCCAGTACCCGCCCGGCCCGTCATAGCTTCCCTCGATGTGATAGCCGGCATTGGCCCGGTCCTGCGACGGGAACCGGACCATGATCGCGCCGCCGGCATAGACCTGGGGCGTCCACCGGCCCGGGCCGATCAGCTGATCATATGCTGCGGCCAGGGCCGGGGATGTGGCTGCCGCGTCGAACGGCCCGCCGCCGAGGCTGTCGATGTGCGCCAGCGGCGGCCAGGTCGCCGGGTCGTCCTCGCGGACGCCCCGCTCACGCAGCACCACCCAGATCATCTCCCGGCAGGCCGCCGCCGTGCCCGCATCGAACGCACCGCGGACGGCGACATAGCCATCACGGACGAAGCCCTCAATGTCAAGGTCCACCGGCCCATTCTCGGACTGCCCCAACCGCAGGTCACCTCAATTACGCTCCGCCAGGGGCAGGCGATCCGGACCCCGTTGCGGACCTCACCAGTCACATCGCCCTACCTCTCAAACACGCAATCGGTTTAGGCATACTCTTCTGCCGCGATGTGGCATCGAGCGGTGTCGGTGCTCATGGGCCGAATAGATCCAGGTCGGATAGCTCGTCGGATGTGCCGGGGGTGATCATCCCGGTCAGGCAGTCATCGTCGATCTCGTCGAGGTAGATGCCATACGGAGCCCCGCCCGCAGTGTACCCCGCGACGAAGTACGGCCGCCCGTCCATCATGATCCAGTCGTCGTCCGGAAGCGCTCGCGGGATGGCGGAGCGACGCGGGCAGGGCTGCGGAGGTGGCCGGTGCGCCCACCGCTGGGCGGAGTCGGGCAGCAGGAATCCGATGGCGGTCAGGTCCTCGTAGGCGGTGTACCGGTCGACGCCGTAGCGCCGTGCATAGGTCTTGATGGTGACGGTGGCGCCGGAGGCGATCCAGGCTCGGCAGGACTCACGGCGGGCCTGCCTGCGCATCCGGTGCCGTCGTGGCTGCTGCATACCGGAAGGGTACGCACAGCGGGCGATCCCGCTCGCGTCTACGACAGTCAAGCGCCTGCGACCTGGCGCCAGGTTCGGCGGCCGCTACTGCCGATTTGAGAGCGTTGGCCTGCACATCGTTAACGGTTGCGGCGATTGCTGCATCTTGCCGATCGGGGAAATCTAAGAAGCTGAGGGCGCTAGCCGAGGTAGCTCGCTGATCCGAGAACGCGCTCGTCTCCGCGGCCGTGGTGGCCGGGCAGTCCGATTCCATCTTCTGCCTCGGTATCTTTAGTGCACGACGCCCAGTTCCAGGTGTAGGCGTCATTGCCGATCTGGAACGAGAAGTTGACGGTCTGGCTGTATTTGTCCGCCGAGATGCGGCGCGGTGCCGTGACGTGGCCATTGCTGGTCCCGAGCAGCACCCACTTTGGCGCAGGAGGCGCTTTACCAGGCAAGAAGCTGAGGCCGAAGTACAGATACAGGGGCTTGGACATCTCCGTCTGCAGTGCCGACGGCGGCGCGAAGGTGGTCGTTTGCAGCGATTCATGGCAGACCGGGCGCTCAGCCGCTGATCGTCTTGGCTGCCTCGGCCGCCGTCGCTAGCGCGGCCAGATGGTCATCGACGGTCTTCAGGCCGGCACCCATGGTGTTGACCGACAGGTGCGTGGCGCCCGCGTCCTGCCACCGCCGCATCGCCGCCGCCAGCTTGTCCCGGTCCTGCTGCCAGCGCAGGCGCCCTTCCATGCCCAGGCTGGCCGGGTCGCGGCCGGCCTCCGCGGCCGCCTGCGTCACGATCCGGCGGGCCTCCTCCAGCTGCGGGCCCGGAGCCATCTGCGGGAACCAGCCGTCGGCAAGCCGCCCGGCGCGGCGCCAAGCGCGCGGCGACTGGGCGCCGACCCACACCGGGATCGGCCGCTGCACCGGCATCGGCGCCAGGCCCGCCCCGGTGACCTGGTCGAAGGCCCGCTGAACGTCACACTCTGCTCGGTCCACAGCCGACGCAGCAGCGTGATCTGCTCCTCCAGGCGCTGGCCGCCGATTCCGGGTACGAAGGCGCCGGCGCGGGCGTGCACGTCCCGGTGAAGAGAACGGCCCGCGGCGAGCTTGACATTGACACGAAGACCCGGAACGCGCTGCTGCGCTCCCTGCGCTACCAGGGCGAACGCGGCTTCGCCCTGATGTCCCAGCGGTGGCGCGCCCTGCAGCATGTCATGGTCAGTCCGACCACCATCGGCGACCTGGCGAAATCAGTGCTCGTCCTCGTGCAATTCGAGCACAAGATGATCACCTGAAAGTCACTGAGAAAACCTCAATGCCGCGAAGCGCGCTCGTGCGGAGATCGGGGCACGTGGACGTCAGGGAGCCGGTGGTCTCAGATGCGCATCGAAGAATGCGACAATCCGGGCTCTGGCGTCGCCCGTCGCCTGTTCGTCGTAGCCCATCCCGGTCAGCGGCCCGCTGAGCAGGCTGATGACCGTGAATACCCGGGGCAGCGCCGCGTCCTTACCCGCCGCTCCCGCGAAGGTGGCCAGCTTGCCGGGATGGTTGTTCATGAAGGAGTGACCGGCGCCCGGGTACACCTTCACGTCATTGTCGATGCCGTGGCCGTCCAGGATCCGCTTCAGCCGGGCCGGCGCGTCCCCCACCGACCGGTCGCGGGCACCGTAGCTGGCCACCACCGGGCAGGCGTTCCCGAGCAGGTCCTCGGCGTTTTTGGGCAGCGCCCCGTAGTTGACACCCGAGGCCTCGAACTCATGCCCGGCCGCCAGGACAACAGCGAATCCGCCCCCCATGCAAAACCCGATCACTCCGATGTGCCCGGT
>Ga0187769_10002216_pt1 | contig 11320 bp, 12 predicted proteins | sample 0116_SJ02_MP02_1_FD_133140 | JGI IMG/M metagenome (GOLD analysis project Ga0187769, IMG submission 133140) | Tropical peat soil microbial communities from peatlands in Department of Meta, Colombia - 0116_SJ02_MP02_10_MG | ecosystem: Environmental > Terrestrial > Soil > Wetlands > Peat | place... | reverse complement strand
CGACGCGGTCGCTCAACGCCAATTCGCGGAGCTGGCCCTTATCAAATGCCACGTCGGCAACGCGGAGGAAGAATCCGAGAAGATGCAGCGCGTCCTCGATTTCCTTTGCCTTCCGGACCGGCTTGCGTCCGCAGCGAATCTATCAACCGATCCCCTGCAAACTCCTTCCGAAGGCTACTGGTGGCCCCTCAAGCGACTGATGGAGTCGTAGTAAGCCCCGCGTGAACCCGGGCGGCCCGCTGCAAGGTTCTGGCCCTTTGTACGGGCGCGATCGCGCCATTTCTTCCGAGTCATCCGCGTGCTAGGCTCTCTGGTCTGTGAAAGCACAACCTCCCAAGCCCAAGCTGGATCGCGACTCTGCGCTGCCTCTCGTTGGCGCGGTCCCGGAAAAAGCGAGAGGGGAAAAAGACGAGCATTCCGATCTTCCTGGCATTTTGCTCGGCACCTCCGCCTTCACTGCGGACGGTTGGGAAGGCACATTTTATCCGTCAGGGATGCGGCCTGCCGATTATCTGACATTCTACGCGACGCGATTCCGCACGGTCGAAGTGGACAGCACGTTTTACCGCACGCCGCCTACCGCGACGGTGCGCGGTTGGTACGCGAAGACGCCGGCCTATTTTGTTTTCGCGGCGAAAGCCCCCCGCTCGGTTACGCACGACAAGGTGTTGGTGAATTGCGACGCGGAATGGAAGGAATTCCTCGCGACAATGGAACTCCTCGGCGAAAAGCTCGGGCCGATTCTCTTCCAATTCGGCTATTTCAATAAGAGTGCGTTTCAGAACGCGGAGGAATTCCTCGCGCGGCTGCGACCCTTCCTCAAAACGCTGCCGAAGGACCGGCGCTTCGCCGTAGAAATTCGCAATAAGAATTGGCTCGACGCACGATTCGCGGACGCGCTGCGCGAGCGCAACGTCGCCCTCGCCCTAATCGATCAAGCGTGGATGCCGCGCCCGTGGGAAATGGGCGCGATGAAGAGCAAGTTCGATCCGATCACGGCGGATTTCGCGTACGTCCGCTGGCTCGGCGACCGCAAAGGCATCGAGAAAATCACGACCACTTGGGACAAAACCGTTGTCGATCGTCGCTCCGACCTCGCGAATTGGGTGGAAGTGTTCCGTGAATTTGTCGCACGCAATTTGCGCGTCTTCGCCTACGCCAACAATCACTACGCCGGAAACGGCCCCGCCACCGTGAATCTGTTCCGCGCCCTGTGGGACAAAAAGAACTAACCGCCACTTTGCTCCACATCGCAGGTCGCGCCAGGCTTTCGCATAACGCGACGGCCTGTGGCTGCCGCGGGGCGAGGCCGTTCCCGAGGAACACGGCGTGCGGCTTGCGATCCTTAAGCGAGTCGGATGCCTCGCAGGCTATCCGCCCTTGGGCCAGCGTTCAAAAGATCCACTCGCGGGGCTCTTCTACAAACCGGAAGCCGCAGCTGGGCGTGGGCGCCATCGCGGGCCATCTGAGCCAAGCGAGTTGAGCCTGTCCGATAAACCGACGAGCCGTTCGCGTCCACAAGAAGACTTCCACGATGGCGTTCTGGTTCAACAAGACGCTCAGGCTGCAAGAGAATCCGCTACGGCTGACGTCCTCGGTCGCTGTGACGGTCTCGAACGCCCCGTCCTTTTCGTCCCTCCCACGCAGCTTTATGCCGATTCTCAGCCGGATGCGCGGTTCGACTCGACGGTCATGGGAAGCCTTGCTTACGGCGGCCGCGAGTTGCGTCTCCAACAAATCGAAATCTATGGGCTTCTCAAAATAGCCCGTTGCGCCCAGCGCATAACAGAAGTCCTTGTAGAGCGCCTTCGGCGCCCCAGACATCACAAACACGGGAATGAGCTTCGTGAAACTCAATCCTGTCACAGTCTGACAAACTTCAAAGCCCGAATGCTCCGGCATCATCAAGTCCACAAGAATCGCGTCCGGCTTGTGCTGCAGCGCCAGCATCAGACCCTCTTTCGGAGACGCCGCATCCAGGATGTCGTAGGAATCCTTGAGCCGAAAGTGAAACATCTTCCGGACCAATGCATCGTCGTCAATAATCAGAACTCGTGGCATGCCGCCTCCTTGGGCCATGATTCCATGGCCGCCACCGCTTGATGAACTTAATCGGAATCCCCCGTCAAATCTCCCGAGACGAGGCTGTAGACAAATGCGTTGTGCGGGCGGCCGGCCAGGACGAGCCGGTTTCGCAGAATACCCTCGAGTTTGGCGCCGGATTTTTGGGCCACGCGCTGGCTTGCCGGGTTGAGCTCGGAAACGAGAATCTCCAACCGGTTGAATCCCATTTCCATCAGTCCGAATCGGGCAATCAAACGCGTGGCCGACGTCGCCACGCCGCGCCCCGCGTAAGACCGGCGCACCCAGTACCCGAGGTTTGCGAAATTGTGCACGCGATCAATCCGATTCAGTCCGACGCCGCCGAGCAGGGTTTCGCCGGGCGCATCCACAATCGCGAAGTTGTATTCCTCGCCCTGCTCCCAAGCGGATTCGCTTCTCGCGATGAAGTCCCGGCTCTCTTCCAAGCGGTAATCGGGACGGCACCAAGTGAGGAAAGCACACAGGTCATCAAGCGATTCGCGCACGGCATCGAACAAGGCCGGCGCGTCGTTCGGACGATATCGCCGGATGCGGACGGCGTGGCCATCAAAGAACATCGCTTCACCCTGAGGCGCGTTGCGAACCGCTTGGGAATCCGGGTTTAGAGCCTTCCAAGCCTTCTTAAATTCCCTTTGCGGGCGAGAGCATCGGCGAGCGCGCCAGCTTCCCTGCCCCGTTGGCGGCGGAGTGTACCATCGCTGCGTCGTTCAGCGGAGTGGCATGCGACTTGCTCTTTTATGGTAGCTACTTTACCAAATCGGAATCGTTCATGGCTGTTGCGAAATGAAACTCTCTTGCGCATTCCTTCTGATCGCTTCCAGCGTGATCGCTCCCGCTTGCGCTGCGCAAAAAATGGCAATTGTCAACGCGGATACGTCGGGCCATGAACTCGAATACTTTGCCGGCGGCGGTGTGGGGACCGATGGCGTTGGGACGGGCGTCCCGAATTGGAATCTCGGCGTGCGATACGGCTGGATGTTGACGGACCGCCGCAGCGACAAATTCTACTCGACGCGGTTTGAGTATGCGATGGACATCGTCCCCGTGTTTATGAATTTCCAGCGGAACGGCCCGTCATATGGAGTTGAGTTTGACCCCGTGGTACTGAAGTGGAACGCGACACCGCATGGTGCACTCCAGCCGTTCCTCGAGCTTTCCTTCGGGATCTCGGAATCCAACATCCGCATCCCGCCGGACACCTCTCGATTCAATTTCACGCCGAACGCCACCGGCGGCGTGCGCATCCTGCGCGGACGGTATAATTGGTCGGTCGGTATCCGCTATTTCCATTTCTCGAACGCGGACCTGGAGCCAAATAATCCCGGTGACAATTCGGTCGGCATCCGCATCGCCCTCAGCAAGTGGCTGCACTAGGCGTCACAGGCTGGACGGGTCCAACGCGCGAGGCCCAGGTGGAAGCGAGTCTTCCACCACCGCCATGACGATCGCGCAGAGTTTGCGCGTGCACGGAGAGTCCGGTGTGCGTATTGCGTTCCCGTCCCGCGCGATGTATTGTCTCGGCCATGGGCATGAACAGGCTTTCTTCCCTCGCACTGGTTGTGACGTTCGCCGTGCCGATGCTTGCTTGGCCTTTGCCGCAGGCTCCGGAGAACGCAGGCGGCGAAGCGGAAGTGTTTCGCAACGCCTTCACGCTGAAGCTGCGGCTCAACGATACGGACAATTACCAAAAACAATTCGATCCAGTCCCGTACGTGGACGGCGGCGACGTCTACCTCTTCCTGGGCGATAAATTCGGCGTGAACGTGACCGTGTCCGGCGACGAGATCACCGGCCTGACCTACGTGCAGAATTGGGATAAAGCCGACATCGGCTTTGCGTTCAACGAACCTGCTGTGAAAGGCGGCAAGACCCCAGGCGCGACGATGATGCTCGTCATCCATAACAAGCTGAAGCGGCAACTCTTCATGGACGCCTTGATGACGCTTCCGCAGAAAGATGGCATCAACAATACGAATGTTGCTCCTATTCGCGCCGGGATGGGCGACTACGACATGTGGCAGCAGCCCATCGTGCAACTCGTGCTGAGGAATTTCCGGTTCGCGCAGCAGCCCTCGGGCCCGAACGACAGCCGCACCGAACCCCCGCGCTACATGTTGCCGGTCACGACCCACTGAACAGGATCGGTTGACTCACCCAAGGCTCCCACACGCAAGCCCGGCGTGTTGGGCATCCGCGCATCTCCGGCAGTTACTTCCAGTCCCCATTGCGGTTCATGCGCCATCGCGCAATGTTCAACACAACGAGGGCGATCACCGGATAAAGCGTGATGATTTGGAGCGCGATACCCGCATCACCGTTTGGGTTTGCCATGCTTAGAGCAACTGACTTTGCCGTCGGGCTTGCCGACATGAGCATGAACAGGCCAGCCCCACCGGACAGCAGGAAGTAGAGGATCTCAAGCGACAGAACCAAGTTGGACAGGATCGCACCGCGGCGACAAATCCGAAGCAGCCAGTAGCCCGCTAGGAGTAATCCCAACAAGAAGACAGCGTTAACTGTCGTCTGCAAATCGAAGACAACACGTTCGTAGGGAAAATCTGAGGAATTGCGAATCCTGGGACCCGTTCGCACGAGCGTGTCGATCAGAAACACCGCTCCGAGCAGACCGTAGGCCAGATTGAGAGCCCCCACAAAACGAACGGCGAGTTTGCTCCAGTGTTTCATGGTTCGCCTGCGCTCGTGTTCACCCGATTGCTCACGGACTGGGAGTGACTACGATGCGGCGAATGTCCGCGAGCTTGATCTCGCTGTACTGATCGCTTCCCGGAAGTTGTTGCCGGATGCGAGGCCCGGCCGTTGCGTCGACGGCGAAATCAGACCTTTGGCCGTTTGCGAATACGCATGTGACCCGCAAAATGGGCTGGCTGCCGGCGTCGTGGTCTGCGTTCAGGTCAGCCTCTTTTAGGCTTGCCCAATTGATATCGAAACTTGCTTTCCCCCGCCACAGGCGGATGCCGTCCGGCACATCGTTCGCGGAGTTGAGGTAGGTCGTGCCTTCCACAATCGTTGGATATGCGGTGTCAGCAGAAGCGTCCCACGTTTGCGTGGTTCCATTCGCCTCCGTGATCTGGAGTTTATCCTGGGAATAGCCGAGCTCCGGCAGAATCGGCGGCCCGCCGTCCTCAGCGACGATAATCGATTTGAGATCGCCGATCGAGATACTGTAATTGGCGAACTCCGCTGTCCCGTTGAGTTCATAGCTGGAGACGGATGCCTTTCGCGTCGTGCCATCGCGGAGTGTGAGCAGCGCCACCGGGTTTGGATGCGCCCCGTTGCCCGCGCCCTCCGGCGGAACGAATGCGACGGACGCAAGCTGAGCCCACAGGATGTCAGCAGGGAGGCCTCCCGGGCCGTTATCAATCCTGAGGCCGCCCACTTCTTCGTAAGCGCATACATTGCTGGAGCACGTGCCCAACAGATAGCGCGTGACCAGCGGCTGGTGAACCTCAGTCGTGACGCCTTCGATGTCGGTTACGTGCAGAACACGCCGATCCTGAGTTTTGGTCCTCATCAACACGAGAATTGAGACCCCGGCTACAAGAACCAGAACGCACGCTGCCCCGACAATCAACGGCCTTTTCACCGCGATGAGATTCTACCTCTCGACGACCGCGCACGAACAGAGTGAGTATTCGCAATGGTTCGCACAGTGAGTGGCAACGCCGGCCAGGGCAAGGGTCCGAATGGCGAGTTGTGAGTGGCCGGCGTACCTCCCCTACCCCCGCCCCTACGGTTCTCATGTAACTGTTGAATGCAAAAGGTTTACATCTCAAAAACACGCAAGTGTTGATTCTGAAGGACTTGAAGCTGCGTGTTTTCAGCGGGATGCAAAGAGTAGCGCCCGAGTATGTAAGTGCTGATTCCAAAGGGCTTATTGGCGCGCTAAATCCTTTGCCGTGTATCAGTTTTGGGTTGCACAAGAATGGTGCAAGTTTGGGGAGCGAGGAGGGGAAATCAGGAACCACGGATGGACACGGATCGACACGGATACCGAGAGGCAGAGACTTAGAGCGCGTTATGGCGAGAGGTTCGGGATGGAAGGCGTCAGACACGCCGCAGGGTAGCCTACGGGTACTCTGTTGTCAAGTCTAAAGTGAGTATTCGAAAGGATATGCACAGGGAGTGGCAACGCGGTACGAAGCGGCAAGATCCCCACCTTTGCTGGCGCAAAGATGGCGCCAACCGCAGGTTCCAATTCAAAGGCGCGGTCACCCGCCCAATAGGGAACTTGTTCAGCCTTGGCCCTTGCGATGACGTTTCTTCGCGGCCCCGCCCTTGGGCCAAAGGATGTCGACGGGTGCGGCCGCCTCAGGTTGGATTTGCTTTGCCGAGGAGAATTTGCCGGCCATTCTATTCAGAGAGCGCAAATAATGTGGGAGGACCTTGAGAAACAAGGACTCGATCTCCTTGTCTCTGCCTTTGCCATTGATTTCAAACCAAGAAAAGTGCTCCCAGAATGGACTCTTCCGTTTATTGCGATTGTGCTTGCGAATCTCCGCGGAAACTTTGCCCCTGCCGATGTAGACGGGCATTGTGCCGTTGTAAAGAATGTACACGCCCGTCACATCTCTTGTCTCTTTGCTTTTTAGCTTCTTCAGGTTCGCTGGTACTCTCGTCCACAGCTTGCCCCACCGCCCAACGAGCCCATTCTTGGCTTTGTCGTGAGTCATATTTCGACTTTCGGACCTCGGCTTCTAGCATGCCCATCGTACTCCTCCCTCACTTCCGCCCCGCGGGCATCCCGGACGACGATGCCGCAAGAAGCAATGCAAGCCACTGAGCTCTGGGCGGCGCGGATGCAGAGAGAGCCCTCCTCTCTTCGCTCGTCGGGATGACAACAGTGAATCAACAGGGCGAAGGGAGAAGAACCCGCACCCTTTACGCGGGGCGTAAAGAGTGCGCTACCCGCCGATTCCAATTTAAAGGCGCGGCCACCCGCCCGCCGTCATTCCGAGCGCAGCGAGGAATCTCTCTGCCTCCCTGTTTTCGCAGCGGACAAGCGGTAGAATCCCTCCTGGTGGCCATCGATCGCTCATACTACGTTTACATCCTCGCTAGTGAGTCCGGCGTCCTCTACACTGGCATGACGAACAACCTTGTCCGCCGCGTATGGCAGCACAAGAAGGGCGAGGTTCCCGGTTTCACTCAGAGGTACAACGTCAAGAAGCTTGTCTGGTTTGAATCCCACGCGAATCCCACGAGCGCCATTGAGCGCGAGAAGCAGATCAAAGATTGGCGAAGAGCCAAGCGGGTCGCCTTGATTGAAGCAAAGAACCCACAATGGCAAGACTTGAGCGGGAGCGCAAGATGAAGAGAGGTTCCTCGCCCCGACAGAAGTCGTCGGGACTCGGAATGACTAAGTGGACTATGGTGGTCGGCAGGCTGGTGGCGCAACCTCTAACCTGCCGGGCGGAGGCGAGCTCCCTTCGACTTCGCTCAGGACGAGCCGCCCCTACCAGCGAGAGGCGGAGGGAGAAGGACGCGCAGATTCCAATTCAAAGGCGCGCCACGCGCGCGGATGCAGAGAGATCCCTCCTCGCTCCGCTCGTCGGGATGACAACAGTGAATGAATAGGGCGGAGGGAGAAGAACCCGCACCCTTCACGCGGCGCGTGAAAAGTGTGGCACCCGCAGAAGTACCCGCAGATTCCAATTCAAAGGCGCCAGCCGAACGGACTATGCCACTCATCGAGCTGGGAGCTATCTCAAATGCTTGAGTGCCGGATGCATGCGCACTTCAGGGGCTAAAGCCCCATGTTTGCTGCGGCTTGTTGTCGGAGCTGAAGCTCCGACCCCCTAAAACCCCATTTATGGGATGGCTTCTGGTGGCTTGTGCTATTCTTCTCCGCTTGCGGCGGCGGGCCGGAGCCACTGTGAGGCCGCAAGGCGTCGTTGGGCATGCTGGCTTTTCATGGCTGCCAATAAAATTTGCCAATAGAATCGCCGGTTGTCGATCCGCCCAGCCGGCATTTCGAGCCGGAACGCTTCTCATGAGCGCGGGCTGATATCGAAACGGAGAACGAGCATGGACGAACACAAGTATCTGCTGCCGGAACGCGAGTTGCCAAAGAGCTGGTATAACGTCATCCCGGACCTGCCGCAGCCGCTGCCTCCGCCCTTGCATCCGGGAACAGGACAGCCGGCTGGCCCCGCCGACCTCGAAGCGATTTTCCCGCACGCCTTGATCGCTCAGGAGGTCTCTTCCGAGAAGCTGATTCCGATACCCGATCCGGTGCTGGATATCCTGCGGCTTTGGAGACCGACGCCGCTGCACAGGGCCTACAGGCTCGAACAGGCGCTCGGAACGCCCGCGAAGATTTTCTACAAGAACGAGGCCGTATCCCCGGCGGGCAGCCACAAACTGAATACGTCCACCCCGCAGGCCTATTACAACAAGGCGCAGGGCGTCCGGCGGCTTGCTACCGAGACCGGCGCCGGCCAATGGGGCAGTGCTCTTTCCTACGCCTGCCAGGCGTTCGGACTGGAATGCATGGTTTACATGGTGAAATGCAGTTACTTCCAGAAGCCTCAGCGACGCACTCTGATGGAGCTGTGGGGCGCGAAATGCATTCCCTCTCCAAGCGATCGAACCGAAGCTGGCCGCAAAGTCCTCGCTGAGGATCCGGACTGCCCTGGGAGTCTCGGCATCGCCATCAGCGAGGCGGTGGAAGACGCGGCGCAGCGCAAGGACACGAACTATGCGCTCGGCAGCGTGTTGAACCACGTTCTGCTGCACCAGACGATCATCGGGCAAGAAGCCCTGGCGCAGCTCAAGCTCGCCGGGGCATTCCCGGACGTCGTGATCGGTTGCTGCGGAGGCGGCAGCAATTTTGCGGGACTTGCGTTCCCCTTCGTGCCATTGAAAGCGGGCGGCAAGCAGGTCCGGCTGGTGGCTGTCGAACCCGCGGCCTGCCCCACCATGACCAGGGGCGTTTACGCGTATGATTTCGGGGACAAGAGCGGCATGACGCCGCTCTTGAAAATGGATACGCTCGGCCACGATTTCATTCCCCCGGGAATCCATGCCGGAGGCCTGCGCTATCACGGAATGTCGCCGCTTGTCAGCTTGCTGCATCGAGCGGGCGTCGTCGAGGCGGTCAGCTACCCGCAATTGAAGTGTTTTGACGCGGCGATGATCTTCGCGAGAAGCGAAGGGATCATCGTCGCGCCTGAAACATCTCACGCCGTGTGCTGCGCGATTGAAGAAGCTCACAAGGCCAAGCAGGAAGGCAGGGAAAGGACAATCCTTTTCAACCTGAGCGGCCACGGCCACTTCGACATGGCAGCGTATGAAAAATACCTTGCGGGGGAACTCACCGATTACGAGCACCCGCCTGAAAAGATCCAGGAAGCGTTAGCCCATTTGCCACGGACGCGTTAGGCGCGCTTGCGCCTGCCGATTGGCAATCTAATCAGCGAAGTGGGCCAAGACCGTGCGAAGTGCGGGGTGTGCTGAGAGTCGAATTCAAAGGCCCGGCCAGCCGCCCGGCGACTAGATGCGAGGAAGTGTCGGCATCGACAAGGCTGGCGCTGTAACCAATTGATTGTGCTAGGCTTATAGGCCAAACGGCCTTGTGGCGGCCCAGCCAGTGCTAGTACTCACAGTGCGCCACTACCAGCAGATTGCAACGTTAGGGCTATCACGCCACGCCAGCGCCGAAGACCAAAATGGGCCGTGTTTCAAAGGCGCACAGTTCGCGAGTTGATTCTGGCAAGTTCACTCCTAGCATTGGCAACGACTGCCTTTGCCAACCCGAGCCGCTCGGCAAAACAACTGGGGCCCAGCGCGATCAACGCGCGACTCGGCGAACTCGCGAAGGCGGATCACCCATGGCCGCAGCCTGCCCGGAAACCGGCGCAGGAGCCCACAAAACACCGGGCCTCTCCAGAGCATCAGTACCGCATCCAGCACGCAAAGCTGTTGTCACCGAATCCCGCAGCAAAAAGCTAATTCAACGCAGGGCAGGCGTGGGGGCGGCTTTTGAAATGCGCTCGGCTGGCTCCCTTTTTCGGTCTCATTCCCTCTTTCGCCCCATCCGCCATTCATTCAGTTCAGCAAACTGCTTGACCGTCGGTGGAATCACGAATAGGCTGGGTTGAGCCGGACGGGAGACTGTCCGGCGATTTTCTTTGTAGGCCGACCGCCTGGCTGCGCATGGGGCCAGGCGGTTTTTCTTTGGAGGACAGATGAACTGGATGGCGATACTGTTAGGGGCCGGGGCCATGGCCAACGTCCCCGCGCCAGAATTTGAATCGTCGGAGAGCAAGATGCCAACCGCGCAGGTGGTTCGCGAGGGATCCTTCGAGCTGGATACCAGCGCCGACCGCGCGTTGCAGCTCTTCACGCCGGAGGGCGAGCGCGCTTGGGTGCAGGGCTGGGACCCGAAGCCCATCTACCCGGCGCAAGCGACCGTGGCGTTCCAGGCGAATTCCGTCTTTCACCTCGACCACGGCGGTGAGCGTTCCCTATGGACCATCGTTGCGGCCGATTTGCAAAATCGCGTCGCGGAGTACATCTACGTGGTCGAGGGCGAGCGATTGTCGCGCGTACAAGTGCGGATCGAGCCGGTCGGCGAACGGCGCTGCCGGGTGCGTGTGCAGTACGTGCATACGGCAACTTCAGAAACGGGCCTGCAATTTGTAGGGAGTGTGACCGAAGAGGCCTACGCGCAGAAGATGCGCGACTGGCAACGCCTGGTCAGCGCTGCGCTCCGGTAAGATCGAGGTACGTTGCCGCGCCTGCTCCGGCGGCGAATACGTTGTGCCGGGAGCAAGGGAAGCGTACGATGCGCGGGACTAAAGTTTGGGTCGCACATTCCGCACTATGACACGCAGGAGATTTCCATGAGCGGCCGCAACAAAGCTGCACGCGTTTTCGTCGTCTTGGGCAGCGTAGTGTTGATCGCAAGCGCCGCGCTTCATTGCTTCGGCGGTTACCGCATGCTTTCTCTGGCGTTGAGCGCGTCGAATTTGAATCCCGGCCTGCAAGCACCCCTGCGAGTCGTTTTTCTCTCGCTCGGGTGGCACTGGGTAGTGGCCGCGATAGTCGCGCTTCTGGCCGGCCTCACGGAAACGAGATTGCGCAAGATGCTCATTCTGCTCTGCGGGTTTGCCGTGCTGATTGAGGCGGGAGTTGGCGCAAGCATGATGGGATTCTTTATTGGCAACGAACTGATCGGCTCGGCGGCGGTGTTGCT
>Ga0187769_10002215_pt1 | contig 11323 bp, 12 predicted proteins | sample 0116_SJ02_MP02_1_FD_133140 | JGI IMG/M metagenome (GOLD analysis project Ga0187769, IMG submission 133140) | Tropical peat soil microbial communities from peatlands in Department of Meta, Colombia - 0116_SJ02_MP02_10_MG | ecosystem: Environmental > Terrestrial > Soil > Wetlands > Peat | place... | reverse complement strand
GGCGCCGATTGGTGCAACAGCGCGCGTGGGTTTATGTTTGCGATCGGTTGTGTTCAGGCACAAATTTGTCACACCGGTAGATGTCCAACGGGGGTAACAACCCAAGATCCGCTTCGTCAGCGCGCCTTAGTTGTGTCAGATAAAGGCGAGCGCGTCTATCGGTTTCACCGAAACACCGTCCGCGCCCTAAGCGAATTGCTTGCAGCAGCCGGCCTGACGCACCCGAGTCAATTGCGGCCACATCACATTGTTCACCGGGTCTCAGCAACTGAGATCCAACTGCTCTCGGCCAGCCTGCCTAGCCTACGGTCAGGCGAGTTGCTCGGGGGAGCGCCGGTCCAAGGTCATTATGCGGTTTTCGAGCGATGGTGGGACCGGGCAGTGGCCCATAGCTTCGCACTTCAAGAGACGCCGTCATTTAAAGAACCCAATCCGCACCCGTGCGCTCAAAGCGACACTGACAATCGCAGCGCCCAACGGGGTGCTGTCGCATCTTCGGACATCAGTGTGCAGTGACTTAAAGCGCGGAGCGGCCGGTGCGGATCTGGCTGCAACATCCGGATCTGTTGCTCCTGCGAACATGAAAAAGGCGTCTGTTCTGCCTACGCTGGCAAAAGGCCCGGCGCGCCAGCCAACGCTTTGCACGACCAATTGCCCATCCTTCGTTTGGCGCGCTTGCTGCACATGCCGCCGAACCGACTGTCTTGGCCTCACCAAGAGCGTGCCGCAACCGGTACAGGGTAGTTGCCAAGAAGCCCGTGGCAACGAACTTGATTGCGCCGCGAGGGAGATCTTAGTTGCAACCTGCGGGCAACTTTGGCGCGCAATGTTGTTAGCATCTTCTAGCGATGGCCTGCGTTGCGGAAGTTGATTTGACAATGCAGTCACCAATACATCTGTGGTACTTGACCTGCTGCAGCACGCACTTGCGCTGGTGCGTCCCATGCAAGTTTAGGTTTTGCTTGTTCTCGGGCTGCGCGCTTGTCGAAGGGGGATCCGCAACCATGGTTGGTTGCGTCGATGCCGTCACCGGGGCAGATTCAAAGTCGTAGCGGTATCTTCCCCGGTCGGATAAGTACAAAAGACCGAGGCCGGGAATCTTTCCGACAAAGATTATCTTTGCCGTCGAACCGGGCTTCACCTTATCGCAAATTTGCTGTGCCACGTCCCGTATCGAATCGTCATAGGAGGCAGTCAGACCAAAGGGGCGTGACAAGTACCGGCCATGTTGGTTGCTGGTTTCGACGCAAACTTTGACCTCCCCCACGTATGCGCGAGCACAGATGATAACAATCAAGAGTGACGCTAAGACAGAACTTCGCGAGACTATGGCGAAACCTCGCATGCTGTCGGATAATGGATCAAAAATCTTGAGGTGGCATCAGCGGTTCCTTAGCAGGCTGTTGAAATTCGAAATATCCACGCGAATGGGCTACAAGATATTGTTTTCGTGCCGCCCAACTTGCAATATGTAGTGGGTTCAACGACCGCTGAAAAGCGTTTTTGAACAGCCTGTTAGTGGCACTGGAAGCGGATTGCAGGGTGCGTTCTTCCAAACAAAAGGAAATCGCTATAGAAACTGAACGCTCGACGCTCGATCGCCCGGTTGGTGGCGGTGAAGCTGCGCGGTGCGTCAGACGGTTCTGGATGGGTTATGTTTCGCTGTCTGGTGGTATTTGAAGCTGGGGAGCACATGCCGATCTTGGCAATTGCGGCAAATCGTAGCGACATGGCTGTCGATGTCTTTGATTGGTGACGAATCAACCACTTGTGGCGCGTCACCCGTGAAGACCAAGCGACAAATCGCGATGAGCGCGCATGAATCTAATGTTGCACCCACTAAGGTTCACCTGCGGCCGACCTGGATAAGTTATGGCGGAACAGCGGCGGTCGTAACCGGGACCGGTCTTGTGGTCGGCCTTCAATCCGCGCACAGTTCTGCAGCGACGCTCGTAGGTGCACTGCTTATTATTGGGGTGGCAGACAATCTGACCGACTCACTCAGTGTACACGCGTACCAAGAAGCCGAGGGTCTGGGCGGCAAAGCAGCACTGCGTTCGACGGTGGCAAATTTCATAGCTCGTTTCACTTTAACACTGACGTTTGTAGGGCTGGTAATCGCCTTGCCAGCCCAATGGCTCCAGCCCGTTGCAATTGTTTGGGGCGCCGTTTTACTGGCAGCACTAACATCGCTGATCGCTCGACGCCGACGGGCGTCTGTGGCGTCCGAAGTTATCAAACATCTAATCGTTGCATTCGTCGTGGTTTCGATCAGCAAGTTGCTCGGAATTGGCATCGGCGCCGTGCTCAGTGGCACAGGTTCATAGGCGGCCACGACGCCGCTCATCGTCCGGCTCGGGGCGTTAAAACCTTTCCCCGTTAGGTATTTCTCGCGTAACCCTGTCGCCTGCTTTGGTCAGCTCGCTGCGGCACCGTGTTGTTTTGCGATCGGGGTTCAAATTCAAGTGCCAGCTGCTGATAGAGCTCGGGTCCAAATCGCTCACTGATGAACTTGGCCAGCAAGGCAGTGGTCATCAGACTGATTACCATTGCATGCCCATCGACCATTTCCATGACGATAATTGCGGATGTGATCGGCGACTGCGTAACGGCAGCGAGAAATCCGACCATGCAGATTGCAACAAATGGATGTTCGGCTACGCCAAAGTTCAGCCAGTGCGACAGGTCAAAGCCAAACGCCGCGCCAACTGCTAGGGACGGGGCAAAAATTCCCCCCGGAATTCCGCTGAAATAGGTAAGTAGCGTCGCCGCGAACCGTGCCAACGGCGCGTACCAGGGCAGGGCGATCGAACCATCGATTGCTTGCGAGGTTATCGCGTACCCGCTACCGATGGAGACACCATCGCTGGTCCATCCGATTAGCGCGATAAGCGAGCCACAACCACCGGCAAACAGCACCGGGTGTCGACGGCGCCACGCCCAAAGGGGATGGCTGGCTGATCGCTAGGGCCAAAGCAAGATGCGACTAAAAATTCCTCCGGCCAGACCGCAGACGACGCTGCCGACGAGAGCTGCAGGCACAATTCCCATTCCGACAGGGCCCACGGCCAAGTGCCCGAAATACCGGTAATTGCCCTCGAGCGCGATCGCTACCAGGCCGGCGATGATGATGGTGCTCAAAAGCACGCCGCTTGTCCGCGACTCGAAGCGCCGACCGAGTTCTTCGATTGCAAAAGTTATTCCGGCCAACGGAGTATTAAAGGCGGCCGCAATGCCGGCGGCACCACCAGCAAGAGTCAAGTCCGCAGCGCGAGTCGCACGCGCATTGGGAAGAAACCGGTGGACGTGCCGCATGATTGAGGCGGCAATTTGCACAGAAGGCCCTTCGCGTCCGGCGGAAAAGCTGGCAAGCAGGGCGAACGCACCCAGACCGATTTTCCCTAGCGCGATGCGAAGGCAAAGCAGACCATCGACCTGCCCACTGTTTTTCAGAAGTCGGGCAGCAGCGATTGTCTGAGGTATTCCACTGCCTTGGCAGCCGGGGAAATAACGGCGTGCGACCCAGACGATCGCCATGCCAATTGCTGGAGTGAGCAGGAGCATGAGCCAGAGCCGATCACGGTTTATCGCGATCATTGCGCGCAACGCAAGGTCCGAGAGCGCTGCAAATCCAACGGCAACGAGACCCGCGACTGCGGCGGCAAGCCAGACAATCGCCCGCGTGCTCCAACCCGTTGAGTTAAACAAGCTTTTCGGGATGTGCACACCGAGCTTCATCGCTTTACCGTGCGCGATCTCGCGCAGAGAAATTCGAATAGACTCGGGGCAAGATCAGCAGCTCGTCCACGGCGGCCGGCGCTGTATGGGGCCAAGGCAAGATGAGGTCGAACAACCCAAAGACGAAAGTCCGTCGGCTGACTCAGCGCAAACGCATTGTCGGAACCTCGGCGAATCGGAGGGTCTTGCCGTTGGCTGCGGGCGCCCGCCCATATGAACGTGACGACCGTAGGCAGCTTGCCTTGGCAGTTTTGGAGCAATTTCGTCTGATATTTCGTTCCGCTAAGAAGCACTTTCAGTGGGTTCAGGAGCTCACCGGAGTCAGCGGTGCACAACTTTGGGTTTTGGGCGAGATTCGCTGCAAACCCGGCCTTCGGGTGACGGAATTGGCCCACGCAATGGCCGTGCATCAGTCGACGGCGAGCAACCTGCTTGATCGCCTCGAGCGGCAAGGCTTGGTACAACGGAGTCGCTCTAGCGCCGATCAACGGGTCGTTCATTTGTCGCTGACTGATCTGGGGCGCACGACGATCGCCAAGGCACCTTTGCCGCTCGAGGGCGTATTGCCCGATGCACTGAGTCGGCTTACGCACGAGGATTTGGTCGACTTGCAGCGGCAGTTGGACCGCCTTGCAAAATTGATGAAGGTGCGCGACGCCAAAGGAAAGCGCATCCCGCTTGCAGAAATGTAAAAAGTTGGTGGCCTCCTCGCCGGCGGCCGCCGAATCGCTGCTTGGATTGCTGACCTGCGGGCTTGGCGTCAAATGCTATTTCCAAGCGTCGATGAAATCGGCGCGCCGGTTTTCGGCCCAGCATTTCTCCTCGTGACAAAGCGCACGTGGCTTCTCCTTTCCCAGGCTAACGGTTTCAACGCGCGACTCTGCTACACCCAAATACGCGAGCCTTTTTTTCACTGCGTCTGCGCGCCGCTGCCTCAGAGCGAGGTTGTATTCATGGCCGCCGCGCTCGTCGCAATTGCCTTGCAAGGTAATGTGGTCATTGGTGTATTTGTTTGCGACTCTCGCGTGTTCGCCGATGGCCGAGTATTGGTCCTCGCGAAGGGCGGACTTGTCGAAGTCGAAATAGACGCTTCGCTGATCAAGGTCTGTGCGCAGGCGCTCGAATATCTGTTGCGGCGATTCTTGCTGGACAACGGGCGCGGACTTAGCGGGCGGAGCTACCTCGGCTTGCGGCGATGCCGCGGGCGCGGGAGTTTGCATCGGAGCAGCGCTGGGAGCTGCCGGAGGAGTAGTTGTTGAACACGCGGCCAGAAGCGACGCCAGAAACAGCAAAGCGGTGGGTTTCATAATCGGACCGAACCTCCTTGGAGTAAGTGTTGGAGCATAAATATTTGTGCAAAATACATTTGCACAAATATATTAGCATGGCTGCAGCACATTTGACGAGCGTCTTTGCTGGGGAAAAGTGCAAGAGGACGATGCAGTAGGGCCGCACAGGCGAGAATGCAGATTGCAGTGCAAAATGTCGGTCAAATCGGGCCGGTGTTGTCCATTGGCGTGGGGCTGCGGCGAGCAGTGACGTTTGTTTCAAGACTCTGGACAGGGCTGGAGCTGGTTTTGCTGTACTCACCGGGGGAATCATGCAACTGGTCAAAGTCATAGTGCCCGTGCTTTTGCTTCTTTCTGCTTGCAGCACGGTGCAACTGGGTCGCGAATTTGATCTTTCCATCTTTCAGGCGAAGGTTCAGCGGGGCGTTACAACGCGCAGTGAAGTGCGCGCGTGGCTGGGAGCGCCAGCGGGCGTAGGCGCTGCTGTCGAGGTGAGCGGGGATCGCTACGAAGAGTGGACGTACTACAGCGGCGCGGGCGAACTTCCCGATATGAAAGACGCACGGATGAAAATGCTGCAGATCAAGTTTGATCAAGGTGGCATCGTGCGCGCGTATAGCTGGACGAGCGACAAGAAGTAGATTTTTTTACTTTGCGGCGCATTGACAGAAGGATGCGCCGATGGCGCTAAGTGCAAGGCGGATTCGTTGTGCTGCTCGCGGCGGTGTGATCGCTAGAGTCCAAAATATGCCCGTCGGATTTGTGGGTCGCTTGCGAGCGAAGACGCGCTACCCTCGCGCACGACGGCTCCGCCTTCGATTACGTAGCCGCGATCGGCCACATGCAATGCGAAGGACACGTCTTGTTCGACGAGCAGCACAGTGACTCCCTGGGTGCGTATTTCGAGCAGAACCTCGCGCAACAGATCAACCATTACCGGTGCCAGGCCGAGGCTCATCTCATCGACGACCAGCAACTTGGGTGACGCCATCAACCCGCGGGCTACGGCACACATCTGTTGTTCTCCGCCCGACATGCTTCCGGCACGGTGGCCGCGTCGCCGCGCCAAGTGGGGAAAAAGCGTATAGACGCGCTCAAGACTCGCGTCGATGCCCGCTTTGTCGGTGCGCCGGTATGCGCCCATCAAGAGATTCTCGTGCACTGTCATGCGGTCAAAGAGCTGCCGCCCTTCCGGAACCTGGACGAGCCCTAGGCCAAATACCTGCTCGGGTCGGAGCTCATCGATTTGCTGTCCACTGAATTCAATTTGGCCGGTGGAACTAATCAGCCTTGAAAGGGCCCGCAGTAAAGTCGTTTTGCCTGCCCCGTTGCTACCGACCAAAGCGACGATCTCGCCTTCGTCAATTGCCAGGTCGATGCCATGGAGCACTGGCATCTCGTTGTAACTGGCGCATAGGGTGCGCGTGCGCAGCAAAAGTTTGGTCATACGCGCCGCGTCCCGAGATAGGCGTCGACGACTTGCGGGTCGCTAAGTACCGCATCTGCCGTGCCTTCGGCGATCTTTGTGCCATGGTGCAGGACAAGCACACGATCGGAAAGACTTTGGATCGCCTTCATGACATGCTCAATCAGCAGCACAGTAATGCCGCGGTTTTGCACCTTTCTGATTACACAGACGACTTCATCGATCTCTCCATGATGAAGTCCGGCCATCACTTCATCGAGCAGCAATAGTCGCGGATTCATCGCCAGCGCTTTTGCCAGTTCGAGGCGCTTGCGATCCGGTCCCCCTAACTCGTCGGCGCGCTGTCGTTCGCGGTGCCCAAGTCCAACAAATCCGAGCCAGTGCGCAGCATCCTCTCGTGCCTCTTCAAGGTGCCTTTTGCCGCCTCCGGTCCCAAAAAGGGCACCAACGGCGACGTTGTCCAACACGTTCAGTCCCGGAAACGGCTTCATTAGCTGAAAGGTACGACCGATGCCCAAGCGAGAACGGCGAAAGGCGGGAAGATGCGCAATGGGAGCGCCTTGAAACAAGACTTTGCCCGTGCTTGGCGAGATGGTTCCACTGATCAGGCTGACCATGGTGGTCTTGCCTGCGCCGTTAGGACCGATCAGACCGAGAATCTCTCCCTCGAATAAATCGAAACTGACGTCATCGACCGCGACCAAGCCTCCGAATCGTTTGGTCAAATGATTGACGGTCAAAATCGGTTGCATGGCAATTCGCTACAGCCGGTGCAGCCACAAATTCTCGCGGAAATAACGCCAACCTAACCCGGGCAAACGCCGTAGTAGATCGGCGAGCCCGCGCGGCATGAAGACTACGGCGACGACAATCACAAGGCCAAAGAACAGACTCGCCATGCCTGTAATCTCCGTCGCAAGAACCTCCGAAATGCTTGACAGTAGTACCGCACCGACTAGGGGGCCAAAGATCGTCCCAGCGCCCCCAAAAATCGCCATGATAATCATCATGACGTTCAAAGTGATGTCAAATGCGCTGACTGGGTCAATGAACGTAATCCAATAGGCGTGAATGCCGCCCGCAAGGGCACTGAAAAAGCCCGCCAGCAGAAAAGCAAGCGCTTTGTACAAAGTAGTGTTGACGCCCATAACGCCCGCCGCATCCTCGTCCTCGCGAATCGCAATCAACCCAAAACCGAATCGGCTTCGCGAGATCCAAAAGACGGTCAGTGTCGCTAGCGCGAGCAGTCCCAGCGACAACTCGTAAAAGAATGCGTCGCCCTTGCGAAGCGGCAATACCAGGCCAATGTTGCGTCCCGCGATATCGAGGTTGGAGACGATACCCGTCATGGCTTCGGCCAATGCAAGTGTCGCTATTGCGAAGTAATGGCCACGCAGTCGCAGCACGGGAAGTCCAAGAAGCAGCGCAAAGAACATTGCTAGCACCGCGCCGAGGAGTATCCCGATCCCAAAAGGCAGGCCAAACTGGACCATAGCGATGGCCGTACCGTAACCGCCGATGCCATAAAACACAGAGTTACCAAACGATGCGTAGCCGGCGTATCCGCCGATGATGTTCCACGATTGTGCGAGGGTCGCAAGAAGAAGCGTCGTGGTACCGAACTGAATGAGCGCTGGCGTAGCGAGCCATGGCAGGAGCAACAGTGCAAGCACCACGGCAACGAAGACTATCGAGCCAACGCGGCGCATCAGGTTGTTCTCCCGAGCAGTCCCTTCGGGCGCGTGATGAGCACAAGCACCAATACGCCAAAACTTGCCACGTCCGTGTAGGTTGACCCGACGTAAAGCGAGGTGAGCGATTCCAAAATTCCCAGGAATAGACCTCCGACGACAACGCCCAGCGGATTTTCCAAGCCGCCGATGATGGAGATGGCAAAGGATTTTGCGGTCAACGGGTCACCGATGTATGGATTGATCTGCGAAACGACTCCGTACAGGTCGCCAGCCGCTCCGGCCAGTGCCGCCCCCATTCCGAAAGTCAGTGCGTAAACGGTGCGGGGTTCGACGCCGTAGAGGCGGGCTGCTACGAGGTTTTGCGCGCAGGCTCGTACTGCCCGTCCTATGCGGGTGTGACCCAGTATGAGCCAGACCGCCAGCGTAAGTGCAATTGCCATGGCAAAGGCTAGCGCCCGCACTAGCGGTAACGTTGCGCCGAACATCGTGAAATTGGCGCCGGCATAGCTCGGATTGACGACGCGAAAATCGGCGCTAAAGACGATTTGCGCCAGATAAGTGAGCACGACGTCGATTCCGAACGTGATCAACAAGGTATTGAACATTGGCCCTCGAACAATGAGATTTAGTACGTAGCGCTGAAGCAAGAAACCAAGCGCAAACACGGTGAGCATACAAAGAGGCAACGCTGCAAACGGATCCAAGTGCAGTAACGTAAAGAAGTAGTACGAGGCGTAAGCGCCAAGCATGATGAAAGCACCGTGAGAAAGATTGACGATATTTAGCACGCCCCAAACGAGCGCCAGTCCAAGCGCCATGAGCGAGTACAGGCCTCCGAGCAGGATTCCGTTGACAATAATTTGAAGAAATAGCGACATCGGCTGTTATTGTCGTTTCGTTCGAGACGGCGCCGATTATCTTTTGAGGAGATTCGGCGCCTTGCGGATGCCTAATCGCCGGGCGGTTAACTGGTCAAGGGCGCTTGTCCCAAGCCGGCATCGGGTAACGTGGCTTGTTCACGAAACCCTTCTGGCCGTATATCGGTACGACGTTGTCGTTGTAAACCTGCACCACGGTCTGGGACAGGTTGATCTGGCCTACTTCGCTGAACTGGATACGTCCGTACAGACTTTCAAAGTCAATCCGAGCGATTGCATCGCGCACTTTTTTCGGGTCCAAGGTTCCAGCAGACTCAACTGCCTTAGCAAACGTTTCCACGTCCGCGACGGCCGAAGCCGCGTGGTAATCCGGCTCGTATCCGAATCGCTTCTTGTAGCCGTCGGCGAACATCTGCGCATTAGTAAAGTATTCATCCTTTTGCGAAGCGGACGGGAGCCACGATGACATCCCGAAAGCAAAGTCTCCGTCCCGCCCCAAGGCCAGGCGAAAATCGGCTGTCGGCACACCGACCGTAAAGGAATACAGCTTGGGACTGAAATCTAGACTTTTTGACTGACGGATGAAATTGAGCACCTCTGTCTCGTGCCCGGCAACGAGAACCGCGTCGGGGGCGGCAGCTTTGATCTGCGAGATGAGCGTACTGAAGTCGGAGGTATTCGAGCTATATCGTTCGTCCTGCGTAATCTTAAAACCTGCGTTTTGGAGCAACTCGCGTGTGCCTTTGGCTACCGCTACGTCGAAGGCGTCATCTGCGTAAAGCAGCGCGACGGTCTTTGGAACGGGCTCGAGCTTGGACATTGCCTGGACCGTGCTCTCAAAGTATTTGCTCGCCACTGGCAGGGTACCGAAAATGTACTTGTAGCCTCGGCTGAAAATTTGATCCGATGCGCCGCCGCCCTGGATCATCGGTACCTCGTATTTTTCCGATGCGGAAGAATCAGCCAAGGCGAAATCGCTGGCAAAAGGCCCCAGCAGGAAGTTCACCTTATCTTGCGTCAGTAGCTGCGTGTATTGACGCACACTCAGATTGACGTCGGACTGGTTGTCGAGAATTTTCAGTGCGAGCTGGTAACGCTCGCCGCCAACCTTGATCCCGCCTCGCTCATTGATCGCCTGGGCGGCGAATTCGTAACCATCCCGGTAGTACCGACCGGTGTTGGCCAAACGACCGGTCTCTTGGACGGAAGCGCCTAGTGTGATGACTGATTCTGCGCCGGCTGGGTTCAGGAGGGCAAACGTCGCAATCGCAAAAAAAAGCAACCGTCTCATGTTTTGGCTCCGTCTCTGGGCAACGCGCGGACAACCCCAATTTGCGTTTTTTGGCAAATCAAGCGCCGCGCACGCTGACGATACTCGAAGCGGCGAAGGTCGTCGGATTCCGGCAGTCTATCGTTGTACCCAGATCCTCGAGAGGGAACCGGGCTCGCGTATCTTCGATACTTCTCAGCTGTTGCAACACTAACCCATGCAGTAGCGCCGCCGCCCTGCGATCTTCAGACAGCAGCTTGTTGGCTTGGTTCGCTGTTTACGTCCCCCGGTCAACGCGCGAGATTTCCATGCATTTCAAAGCGTTGGACGCACGCTCTCGTCGCAAGCCACGTCCCGAGGCGAGCAGCTGCTCGGCGCGAGAACAAACGGCGGATCACTTTGCGCCTTTTGCGACGCAAAAATGTGATCATTGTCCTCGATGAGACCGCGAGCCCAAGCGCCCGCGAAGATCGTATTTGGTGTAACTATTTGATTTGCAATGGACGCTCGGTTCGTTGAGAGTTTCAAGCAATAGCGCCAATGGGTTACGTTTTGGGCGATAAATCAGGGCGTAGGCCGGTGCGCGCGGGCCATCCCGCTGGCGGTATCGCTTAATTTGCGTCAAGGCTGACCTTGCCCAAGACGATAAAGTGATCGTTTTTGCGTAAAGACAATATGTGCTAGCGACGTTGCAGTGCGATGATCAATCCTCAAAAGAAGGTCGAGTTGGTGTGTCCCGCGGGCAGCTTGCCCGCGTTGCGCTTGGCAGTGGATAATGGTGCCGATTGCGTGTACGTCGGCTTTCGCGGCCAGACCAACGCACGTAATTTTGCGGGGCTGAATTTTGACGACCGAGCGCTAGGCGAAGCTATCCACTACGCTCGCGCCGCAGGCAGGCAAGTATTCGTCGCCCTAAACACGTTCCCGCAGTCCGCGAGCTGGCCACAATGGACAAAGGCCGTGGATCGTGCGGCTGAACTTGGTGTCGATGCCGTAATCATGGCCGATCCGGGCCTGATGGCATACGC
>Ga0187769_10002214_pt1 | contig 11326 bp, 11 predicted proteins | sample 0116_SJ02_MP02_1_FD_133140 | JGI IMG/M metagenome (GOLD analysis project Ga0187769, IMG submission 133140) | Tropical peat soil microbial communities from peatlands in Department of Meta, Colombia - 0116_SJ02_MP02_10_MG | ecosystem: Environmental > Terrestrial > Soil > Wetlands > Peat | place... | reverse complement strand
GGGAATATCCAGCGGTTGGTGGTGGCAAGAGAACTCATAAGCAGTCCCAAACTCTTAATTGCATATTATCCAACGCGCGGACTGGATGTTAGGACAGGAGAAAAGACTAGGAAACTCCTCTATGATTGCCGGGCAAAGGGCGGCGCTATTCTCCTCATATCGGAAGACCTCGATGAACTCTTAGCGCTCTGCAACCGTATTGTCGTTATGTACCAGGGAAAAATCGTGCATGAATTTGGCTGCGGGAACGCTTCAGCATATGATATTGGCCTAGCAATGACCGGGCACCGGTAAGGGAGCATGATGGAACATACTGAGGTCGAACAACGTCGCCTAGGAGGACAGTTCTAGGTGCGTGGCATAGACTTTATTAAGCCAGTGTTCCGTTCACTGCTGGGTATAGTCTTGGCGATAGTTGTGTTTGGAATATTCCTTGCGACTACCAACCGTAACCCACTAATAATTTACGCCAATTTATTTAGCTATACCTTCGGTAGCTCGGCCGGACTGAGTGAAGTTGCGGTACTCATGATACCCTTTGTGCTTACAGGGTTGGCAGCGACGATCCCAGCCTGGGTTGGACTAATTAACGTGGGGGGGCAGGGACAGCTATACCTCGGGGCCTGGGCGGCGACCGGGGTCGCCCTTTATCTCAAAATCGATTCAATCTGGCTGATGCTGCCGGCGATGGCAATCGCCGGTTCCCTGGGAGGCGCCCTATGGGCGGCGATTCCCACTTTTCTGAGACAATGGCGAGACGTGAATGAGGTCATTTCGACCTTGCTACTTAATTTCGTTGCCGGTCTTTTCGTGAACATCTTTGTTTTTGGTCCCTGGAAAAGCAGCGGAAGTTACGGCTACCCGTATACTCCCAATTTTTCAGCCGCCGCGATTCTGTCGTCAATTGGCTCAACCCGCCTCCATCTGGGCTTTTTCCTGCCTTTACTTGCAGTTACAGCCTGTTACCTTGTATTTGGACGTACCACATGGGGTTACAACATGCGCGCTGTTGGCGGAAATGTCAACGCCTCGGTGCGCCGGGGTATTCCCGTGACCCGCTATATCGTAGTTGCCATGCTGATAGGCGGAGCCATCGCCGGCCTCGCCGGTATGATTCAGGTGGCTGGAATACACCGCCATTTACGCCCTGATATTGATGTCCAGTATGGGACGATGGGTTTTCTTGCCAGTTGGCTTGCGCGACACGATCCTATCCTCCTCTTAGGAACTGCGTTCCTGCTCTCATCCATCATGGTCGGTGGTGACCTCCTGCAAATCAGCGCCAGTTTTCCCTCGGCTGGAATATATATTCTTATCGGCCTTGTGTTTTTCTGTGTACTCGGGTTCCGGCGATTAAGAGTGGGAGCAAAATGAATTCGCTTGGGCTGATAATCCTTACTGGTTCATTGACAGGGGCGGTGGGGCCTGGTATCCCCGTCCTCTATGCCACATACGGAGAGCTCCTCGTGGAGCGAGCTGGTAGGATAAACCTCGGTACCGAGGGAAGCATGCTAATGGGAGCCTGTTTTGGTTTCATCGCGACGGTGAAGACGGGTAACGTCGCGATCGGTATTCTGACCGGATCTTTAGCTGGCGGGCTTCTCAGCCTTATTTATGCCTATCTTGTGATCATACGGCACACAAACCAGCTTGCCACTGGGTTCACGCTAGCTCTGTTTGGCGCTGGAATCACCGCTTACGCAGGGAAAACTTTTGTCGGCAGTAGGATCGAAGGCATTAACCTGGTTGCTATTCCGTTATTAGCCGATATTCCACTGCTCGGAAAGGCTTTCTTCCAGCAGGATATCCTCACGTACTTTTCTTACATCATGGGGCCATTCCTCTGGGCTTTCCTGCGTTACACGCGTCCAGGTCTTAGTCTCCGGGCAGTGGGGGAGCAGGCCGAAATCGCCTTCGCCAGCGGGCGTAACCCGGCTGCATGGCAGTTCGGTGCAATCATCGCTGGAGGCATGTTGGCCGGATTCGGCGGGGTGGAGCTTTCCCTTGGCCTTACCCATTGCTGGATAGAAGGCATGACCTTAGGGAGGGGCTTTATCGCCGTCGCTCTGGTTATTTTCAGCATGTGGTCTCCATTACGAGCTATGGTCGGTGCTTTCCTTTTCGGTGGCGCCATTGGGTTTCAGTTACAATTGCAAAGCATCGGGGTGCCCATTTCCCCGTTTGTACTGGACATGTTCCCCTATGTGATCACGCTGTTTGTTTTGACATTCTGGACCGGCATTGCCCTGCGAGCCATGCCCGAAGGTCTAAAGGAGGTGCTGAAGATGAGTGCGTAGCCTTGGATTGAAACCTGTGATTTATCCTAATCCAAAGAAAGGGGGATTAATTATGAATCGCATGAAGCATCAAAAGTTATTACCACGTATCCTTGTCGGCGGTTGTCTTGTAATTTCAGTGATACTATGGTCAGCCACTCCGGCCACGACGGCTGATTGGGCGATGGCTACCAAACCTACAAAGGGTGACCTCGCAGGTGGTTCACCGGAAATCTTCTCCAAGGCTTTCCACGATGCCGCAGCTTCAAGTCAATTCCAGCCGACTGCAGCCTTTGCCGATGCGGCCAAACCTCTTCCGACCGGGACCAAGTTAAAAATCGGATTTATTTTTGTCGGTTCACAGGAGGATTTAGGATACAATCAGGCAGCCTTTATGGGTAGCAAGTATTTAGAGAAAGTTTATTCTAATGTCGAAATTCTCCGGGCAGAGAACATCCCAGAAACTGCCGAAGTCCAGCGTGTTGCCGAGCAGATGATCGGGCAAGGAGCCAAGATAATCTTCGCAACCTCTTTTGGCTATTCCGGGCCTATCAAGCAGATCGTTGATAAATATCCTAAAGTCATGTTTCTGCACCAGGGCGACCTTGAAGCGAAGGCAAACTACGGGGCCTATTTCGGAGATATCTGGCAACTCCAGTATTCCAACGGCATCGCCGCCGGAAAGATGACCAAGAGCAACAAGATGGGATTTATCGGTGCCTTCCCGATTCCGCAAACCCTCCTGAATGTCAATGCTTTTGAACTTGGTGCAAGGTCGGTCAACCCGAAGGTACAGACAACCTTCGTGTTGACTGCTAACTGGGCAGATCCCGCCAAGCAGGTGACCGCGATTAACACGATGGCCGGTTCCGGCATCGACGTGGTCACCTATCAACAGGACTCGACCAGGGCGCTTGTCGAAGCGGCCGAGCGCAAGAAAATGTATGTCTGCGGTTACCACGAAGACGGCAGTCCCTCGGCGCCCAATGGGTGGCTCACTGGGGCGGTCTGGAACTGGGGACCGGTTTACGCGGAACTGGTGGGGGAGATCATTAAGGGTACTTATCGGCCTTGCGTCATGTTTGCCGGCCTTGAAGCCGGCTGGGTAAGGGTTGCCAGCTTCGGTAAATCTGTCCCCGCCGATCTGCGGAAAAGAGTTCTCGATACCGTCGAAGGACTCCGGAGTGGAAAGATTAAGCCCTTTACCGGCCCGATAAAAGATCAAACTGGTATGGTTAAGATAAAAGATGGTGTCGTGCCAACAAGCGCCCAGCTACAAACCATCGACTGGCTCATGGAAGGCGTTATCGGGAGCACCAAATAAGAGTCGTACTTGTCGCAAAACATCGGCAATATGCTGTCTCCTTGAGGACCGCCAGTCTCAGATGGTTGATCTTGAAGAAATTTTTTTGAAGCTAAGGAGTGTGAACATGAAGGCAACTGTAAAAGCCGATCCGTACATCTGGCCTTACAATGGCATTCTGGACGGAGCCAGAACCGCGCTCATACTTATCGACTGGCAAAAGGACTTTTGCGGTAAAGGCGGTTACGTCGATCAGATGGGATACGATATCTCTTTGACATCCCGGGGCATAGGCCCGACTCGAACCGTACTCGACGCATGTCGCAAGATCCCAGGTTTTACCATAATCCACACCCGGGAAGGCCATAAGCCGGATTTATCTGACTGCCCGGCGAACAAACTCTGGCGTTCAAAGCAGATCGGAGCAGGTATCGGAGATATGGGGCCCTGCGGGCGAATCCTTGTGCGCGGTGAACCCGGATGGGAAATTATTCAGGAACTTAAACCGTTACCAGGGGAACCCATAATAGACAAACCGACGAAGGGAGCATTTGGCGCCACGGACATCGGCCTTGTCTTGCACAACCGTCATATCAATTACCTTGTTATCACTGGTATAACGACCGACGTCTGTGTTCATACGATCATGCGCGAGGCCAACGACCTCGGTTATGAGTGTCTGTTGTTGTCGGATTGCACCGGTGCGACCGATGAAGGCAACTACCAGGCTGCCCTTAAAATGATCAAGATGCAAGGCGGCGTTTTCGGAGCGGTATCAACTTCCAGAGATTTTTTGGCTGCCTTGGAAGCTTAAGTTACTAAATCACTGGAAGCTATCTTGAGAACGGGAGGCCCGAGACAGAAGGAGTCTGTTACACGGCGTTCCAATATCCATTAAAGACGGCACCTGAAGTAGAAGATGCCAGCGGGTTCTATATTTCTTAGGTTTTTGAAGGAGGTAAAATGAAAAAGATTGAAGCCATTATTGATCCTTCTAGGATGGAAGAAGTTAAGAATGGGTTAAAGAAGATCGGAATTCGGCGGATGACGATAAGTAAGGTCGACGAGCTGGGAAGGCAAGAAGCTCACAAAGAGTTCTATCGAACAAAGGAATTTATCATTGATGTTGTCAAGGAATTTAAGATTGAGCTTATGGTACCTACGGATGAGATGCTTAGGGGGGTCATCGAGACCATCGAAGAAAAAGGAAACATTAGAGATGATGAAATTTTCGTATCCCCAGTGGAAGAGGTAATGCGTCTCATGAAGAAAGGGGGAGAGATGAAAAAAAATTGAAGCGATTATAAAAGCTTTAAGTTAGATGAACTACTTAAGTTACACCGTCGGACCAGCTATCAGTTTAACAATCTGCTCATGCTTCGTCCCGAAATCGGTCACTTTCGTTCCTACGACGTACGGGCCTTCGACAATGGCAAACACAAGAACATGTTTTGGGGGGGATGGATGTGCCCTTCGATTCTAAAAACACGTTAAACAGAGATGTGTTATAGGACGAGGGACCCATGTATAGATTAAACGTAAGAACAACAGGAATGTTTTTCGCTTTCGTATTGGTGACTGTACTTTGCATTGTCTTTGGATGCACCGTTATTCAGAAAATATATTACCGGTTGGAAGGAGAGGGTCCATCTGTGAGGTATGTGATTCTTCAACAGTTGTGGTCCTTGGCCAAAAGAGTAGACTTTGGATTGGAAAAGAGTTGGACGTGTACGAGGTAATAACTGTTACAAGAATAAAACAAGCTCCTCTTTATAATAAAGTATACAAGGGGAGAATAAAGATACCCGAAATCATCGATGATTATCATTCCAAGGCCATGGTAGTTTCAGGTTAAATAAGAAAGAACTATCAAGTAGAACTTTGAATTGGAGGAGAGCAGCGAAAGCTGCTAACGATGTTACCGTCACATGACCCTTGGAAAGAGTCTAATGATTTGCTTGAAATGTTCTATTAACTAACGAGGTTTAGATGCTGATGGCATATTTGTTGCTCAATCTCGAGTAATACAGAGATAAATGGCAAATGAAGATCCTGCTTGGGGTATGGTCTCGGTCCAAAGAGGGATCCTGATCTTGCTGGAAAAATTGCGAAAAGAACTTAACATCACCTATTTGTTTGTCTCCCACGATCTCAGTGTTGTCCGTCTGATGTGTGCGCGCGTCATGATTATGCTCCAAGGGGAGATTGTAGAGGAGGGAACGGTTGAAGAAGTTTTTAATAATCCAAAACACAAACATACCCAGGAGCTCATTCGCTCTATTCCAAATATTGGACGTAAGGATCGACCTTAGTAAAAAAACGGATCGGGTTAGAACGCAGATGGGGTAGGTTAGGAATGGAAGGAGAAAGGAGACCGGGTGTTATGCAACTTTCAAAAATCGCGCAACCACCTTCCGATGCAGTGGCCGCTGTTATTTCCGAGGGACCGAGGCAAGAGAGGGTTGTTTACCGGATAGCTGGAGATTCTTATATTCTCGTTGAATATGGAGAAATGGTCCTTGACCTCAACCTCAGGTTCAGGGTTCATGCCTTAGAACAAGCCATTATCAACATGAACTTAGAGGGGCTCCTGGAAACTGTCCCCGGAGTGAGGTCTTTGCTCATAAAATACAATGGCTTGCGCCTGCCCTTCAATAGGCTTCTTGAAACTCTCAAAACAATAGAAAAAAACCTTCCCCCGGTTGAGGATATGGAAGTTCCCTCACGGATCGTACATTTGCCCATTGCAATTCATGACAAATGGACTCGAGATGCCGTCGATTATTACATGCAATCGGTGAGGGCGGAAGCCCCCTACTTACCGGACAACGTCCAATTCGTCGCTCGTTGTAATGCTTTGGAGCACATCGATCAGGTGGAAACCTATCTTCAAGCAACCCATGTCATGGTCCTTGGTTTAGGCGATGTATACCTTGGAGCACCCTGCGCTGTCCCGCTCGATCCAAGATACCGATTAGTGGTTCCAAAATATAATCCGGCAAGGATGTTGACACCCGAGGGCGCTGTTGGAATCGGAGGAGCCTATATCTGCATCTATCCGATGGAATCCCCCGGAGGATATCAACTTGTCGGCCGCACCTTACCCATCTGGAACACTCGGCAAACCACACCTGCTTTTGCTGAAGCCCCCTGGTTGCTGAGATTTTTTGACCGAATTCAATTTGAGGCGGTGACCGAGAAGGAATTGGAAGAAATCCGGGAAGCGATGATAAACGGAGATTATCCTCTGCGAATTGAGAATGGAATTTTTAATATTAAGCAATACAATGAATTCGTTCGGTCCATTTCTGATGAAGTAGAAGCATTTAAGGTAATACAACGGGAAGCAGTGTATCGTTGGACCAAAGGCTATTAAAAATCTGAAGAGGGATTAAGAGATGATAGAAATCATGAATGGCGGAATTTATACTACAGTACAAGATTATCCGGGTCGGGTTGGTTATTGGAACGTCGGGATTCCACCGTCGGGACCCATGGATTGTTTAGCTTTTCGAATCGGGAATCGGCTGGTGGGAAACAGTGATGCGGAAGCAGGGTTAGAGATTACTGTGATGGGTCCCACCGTAAAGTTCAAATCTGATGCCATGATCGCCGTTACCGGAGCCAAACTCAAAGGGTCAATCAGTGGCAAGGAAGTTCCTTGGTGGGAATCAATTTATGTAGAAGGAGGAGAGGTTTTGAGTTTCGGAGCTGTGGAAGGACCAGGGTCTCGCACCTACTTAGCCGTGAGGGGTGGAATCGACGTTCCAGACTACCTCGGAAGCAAGTCCACTTTTCCAAAAGGGCATTTTGGAGGCTATGAAGGCCGCCCCTTAACAAAGGGCGATTTCCTTCTCACTAATGAAAAGGAGTTAAGTCGCAGTTGGAAACGGAAGTTAACTCCCGCCAGCATCCCTCAATATGGGACAGAATGGAAAGTGGGGGTTATTCCAGGTCCTCATACAGCCCCCGACTTCTTTACTCGGGCAGACGTTGAGATGTTTTACAACACAAAATGGCGTGTCCATCGCAACTCGAACCGACTCGGGTACCGGCTCGAAGGACCCCGTCCCAAATTCGCCCGCAAAGACGGAGGAGAAGGCGGTCGCCATCCTTCCAATTTACATGATTATGCGTACGCTATTGGAACTATCAATTTTACCGGGGATATGCCTATTATCTTAACGGCGGACGGACCCAGTTTGGGCGGGTTTGTTTCTCTGGCCACGATTGCCACTTCCGAATTATGGAAGATTGGCCAGGCGAAGCCTCATGACTATCTCATCTTTCGGAAAATGACCCTTGAACAAGCGATGGAGGGTCTTATCAGGCAGGAAAGGGATCTCGAAGAACTGGCCACAGGTTCCTAATACAGGTCGTCCGACAAAGTCTTATCCCGCACGACCCAACAATTTTGTGGGTTTTCATCTTTTTTCCGACAAATTTGTTGGTTTTTCATTCTTGTCGCCTTCTTCATTCCATCTCCTTCAAATGTTTTGTCACACGAATAAGCGGCTATGGTTCCAAAGCGTTAGTCTTTAATCAGAAATAAATCATCTGCGCTGGCATTATTCTTGATAACTTAAATCCAAAGCAAAGGCCTTGCACGAAGGAGAAATCGAAGGGGTACTACTTCGAAAAACAAATCTTTAAAGGAGGAAGAATATGCTAAAGGTAAAAAACCGAACCCTTGTCCTGTCCATCTTTATCATCTCTCTAGTTGTTGGTGTTGGCGGTGTTGGAATTAATGAGGCACGGTCCGCTGAAAAGGAACCCATCAAGGTGGGGATCCTCCATTCCCTGAGCGGTACGATGTCGATCAGTGAGGTCGCAGTGAAAGACGGAGAGTTGTTGGCCATTGAAGAGATTAATGCAAGAGGCGGCGTGCTCGGTAGAAAGATCGTGCCGATCATAGAAGATGGAGCCTCTGACTGGCCTACCTTCGCTGAAAAAGCAAAGAAACTGATCATGAAAGATCAGGTCGCTGTCGTCTTTGGCTGCTGGACTTCTGCCAGTCGGAAGGCCGTGCTGCCGGTTTTCGAAAAATATGACCACCTCTTGTTTTACCCGGTTCAGTATGAAGGGTTAGAAGCTTCGAAAAACATTATCTATACCGGTGCTACAGCAAACCAGCAGATTATGCCAGGGGTGACATGGCTCTTGAAGAACGGCTCCAAGAAGTTTTACCTGTTGGGCTCTGATTATGTCTTTCCGAGAACTTGCAACTTGATTGTCAAGGCGCAGCTCAAGGCCGAGGGAGGTGCCTTAGTGGGTGAGGAATATACTCCTCTCGGCCACACGGAGTACAGTACCGTCATCAGTAAAATCAAAGCAGCCAAACCTGACGTCGTCTTTAATTCCCTGAACGGCGATAGTAACGTGGCCTTCTTCAAACAACTTCGCTCCGCGGGGATTACGGCAAAGGATATTCCGACGATGTCGGTCAGTATCGCAGAAGACGAAATCCGCGGGATTGGTGCCGAGAACATGTTGGAGCATTTGGCGGTCTGGAACTATTTTATGAGCATGGACACTGCCGAGAATAAGAAATTTGTGGCGGCCTACAAAACCCGGTATGGAAAGGACCGTGTGACGGATGACCCCATTGAAGCCAACTATTTTGGTGTCTATCTCTGGGTCAAAGCAGTGGAGAAGGCTGGAACGCCCGACCCGTTGAAGGTCCGTGCCGCGGTGAGAGGACTGAAGTTTAAAGCTCCTGAAGGAGAGGTCACAGTCGATCCTACCAACAACCACGTCCACAAGATTGTTCAGGTTGGCAAGGTGAAACCAGATGGCCAGTTTGACATCATCTGGAGTTCTGGAAAGCCAGTTGCTCCTGATCCGTTTCCTTCACTGGTCTCCAACAAAATAGTGCTTGAACCTGGGAAAATTGTGGACCGTAAGAAATAAGCGGCAGAACTCGTTTATCGCATCTTTCAAAATATCTTTCCTCCCGCGTTGGTGCGGGGGGAAAGATATTTTTTGGTGAAAGCGAACAAAGATGGGAATAGAAACCCTTCTCTCCCAAATCTTTAACGGTCTCAGCTTGAGTTCCGTTTTGCTGCTGGTCGGTCTTGGTCTTAGCATTACTTTCGGCATTATGGGAGTAATCAACTTTGCTCATGGCGAATTTCTGATGGTGGGGGCTTATGTCGTCTATGTACTTCAAACCCTTTTTAACAAATTCTACGGTCCTGGGGCGTCTGGAGTCTCTTTCCTGATCTCCATCCCCCTATCATTTTTTGTGACGGCCCTGTTGGGATTTTTGCTTGAAAAAGTTCTGATCCGGTTTCTTTACGGACGCCCATACGAAAGCATACTGGCAACCTGGGGATGCAGTCTGGTATTGCAACAGATGGCCAGAAATATCTTTGGGGCAAATAATGTGGATGTCGCCAGTCCAGGTTGGCTTAGAGGAGGCATCCAAATGATGCCGGATCTGGAACTTCCTTATAATCGTCTATTCATTCTTGCTCTCACCACCCTATGTGTGATGGGAATATTTCTGTATCTTTACCGAACGGCGCAAGGACGCCGTATGCGGGCAGTCATGCAGAACCGGGATATGAGCTCCTGTTTGGGAATCCGAACCCGCAAGGTCGACACGTACACCTTTGCATTGGGCTCGGGGCTGGCGGGGGTCGCGGGTTGCGCGGTCAGTCTCTTGGGGTCGATCGGCCCTTCCACCGGACAAAACTATATTATTGATGCGTTTATGGTCGTGGTGCTGGGAGGAACGGGAAGGCTCGCTGGCACAATCGCGGGCGCTCTGGTCATGGGCGTCCTCAATCCAGTCTTTGAATTGATCAGCACATCGAGTATGGGAAAGGTGATTCTCTTCATTTTGGTGATTCTATTCCTTCAGGGAAAACCGCAGGGACTGTTCTCCTTAAAAACCCGTGCGTTGGATTGAAAAGTTTCACTTATGAATACAAAGGCTGGTACGTCCGCCATCTTCAAGTTCAAATGGTTTGCGTTGGTCATGCTTCTTCTGGCTTTGGCACCTTTTTTTCTCTCGGACTTTCGTTTGAACTTGTTTGGGAAGTTCTTAACCTTCGCCATTATCGCTTTGGGCATTGACCTTATTTGGGGATACGCTGGGATTTTAAGTCTGGGCCACGGTGTCTATTTTGGTTTGGGCGGGTATTGTATGGGGGCGTATCTTAAACTTCAAGCAGAAGAGTTGCCGGATTTTATGGGCTGGAGTGGGCTGACAGAACTTCCGCGGTTCTGGAAGCCATTTCACCATTCTTGGTTCGCCTTGCCGATGACCATCATCCTTCCAGTTCTCTTTGCTCTGTTAATAGGTTTTCCAACGTTCCGTGCAAGGATTAAAGGGGTCTATTTCTCCATCCTAACCCAAGCCTTAGCACTGGTTTTCGTCACCCTTTTCATTGGCCAACAACCATACACGGGAGGAACCAATGGGATAACAAATCTTCAGAGCATCTTTGGGTTTTCCCTGGCAGAACCGGCTACCATGCGCGGTCTTTATGAGGTGACGGTCTTGATGCTCGGGATGGCTTACTTATTATGCCACTGGCTCACTCACACGCAGCTTGGCAAAGTGCTGGTAGCCATCCGAGATGGAGAAAATCGGCTCCGCTTTTTGGGTTACAATCCGACGCTGTTTAAAGTCCTTGTCTTCGCCATTTCTGCCGGATTGGCTGGTTTGGCAGGAGCCCTCTTTGTCCCTCAGGTAGGCATTATCTCTCCATCGATGATGGGTATCCTCCCTTCTGTGGAG
>Ga0187769_10002212_pt1 | contig 11329 bp, 8 predicted proteins | sample 0116_SJ02_MP02_1_FD_133140 | JGI IMG/M metagenome (GOLD analysis project Ga0187769, IMG submission 133140) | Tropical peat soil microbial communities from peatlands in Department of Meta, Colombia - 0116_SJ02_MP02_10_MG | ecosystem: Environmental > Terrestrial > Soil > Wetlands > Peat | place... | reverse complement strand
TCGTTCGAAGAGAATAACGGGAGATTCCTGCTGTCGGGCCAGAAGACGTGGATCTCGCTCGGCTCGAGCGCGAAATACGTCCTCGTATTCGCGTACCCGAAGGGCAAGAAGGAGGGCATGTGCGCCTTCATCGTCGACTCGCAGACGCCTGGCTTCAAGGCCGAGCTCATCCAGCACAAGCTGGGGCTGCCTACCGCCGACACCTCGACGATCTACCTCGACAGGGTAGAAGTCACGAAGGAGAACCTGCTCGGCCCTCCCGGCAAGGGAATGTCGGTTGCGTTGTCGGGGCTGATGAACGGGAGGCTCAGCGTCGCGGCCGGCTGCGTGGGAGTGATGCAGGACTGCCTGGACGAGGCCGTGAGGTACGCTGGCGTGAGGTTCCAGCATGGGAAGCTAATCGGCAAGCACCAGCTCATCCAGAGGCACATCGGTCTCATGGCCACGAATCTGGAAGCGGCGAAGCTGCTGCTCCTGAAGGCGGCGTTCATCAAGCAGAGGTACGAGGAGCACCCGACTGACACCGCGCTGAGGGATGCGACCGACCAGGCGATCACGAAGGCCAAGTACTACGCTGCCAATGCGTCTTTTGACGCAGCCAACAGGGCGGTCCAGGTCTTCGGTGCGAACGGCTACTCGTTCGAGAACAGACCGGCGAGGCACCTCGCGGACACCAGGGTCACCATGATATACGAAGGAGCCAACGAGATTCTGGAGCAGAAGGTCGCGCTCGGCGTCCTGGGCAAGAGCTTCGAAGCGTACTCCTGATCCGGCCGACCGGGTCATCGAAGTTGGCAGGGCGCAGGAACGCCGCGGTCTTCGCGGTGGTCGCGGTAGTGGTCGTCGCAGGACTGACGGCCTTCGCCCTTTCGAGCCTAGGAAGGCAAGGCAGCGCGCCGTGCGCCCTGCCCAGGGGGGCCGTCGCCACCAGGAGCCAACTTCATAGTGTCCAGTTCGGGGCCGTGGAGGAATACGCGCTCCCGCAGCCGTCGAGATGGTCGAACGCCATCACCTTGGCCCCGGACGGGTCAGTCTGGTTCGGCGAGCAGGCGGTCCCTGGGGTGGGTCACCTCTTTCTCAACGGCACACTGGTCGAGTATCCCTGGCCTTCCTCGAAGGGAGCGCCCGCGGGGAGCTGCGGCTACAGGACGGGAATCTGGGGGATCGAGCCGTGGAACGGGATGGTGTGGGCGGCCGACTCGGACGAGAACGCCCTCATCGGAGTGAACCCCACCAGCGGAACGACGACCGTCGTCAACGTGACAGGCATGGCCCCCGAACCGTACACACTCGCAATCGGCCCCGACGGGTCGCTCTGGTTCACCACCCTCTCGCAGAGGGCGGTCCTCGGCAGACTCCTTCCCAACCTCACGGCGACGGCGTACCCCGTGAACGTGTCCAACGGCGAGGTGCCGCTTCAGATCCAGTTCGTCAACTCGAGTTACGCCTACTTCGTTGCGTTGAACCCTTTGAAACCGTACGGTCACCTCTACTCCTTCGACCCGGCCGTTTCCGGGAAAGCGATCGACGCCGTCCAGGTGGGAGGCAGGTTCCAGATCCTGGAGCCCGCGAGCGTGACGGCTTCCGGGAGCAGCGTCTGGATGACTCAGCACGGAGCCTCGGACGTCGTGGAGTACGACACTAGCACCGGGAACTGGACGGTCTTCCCGACTTCGACAGCAAACTACACCGCTACCACCCTCCCCTATTTCATTGAAGCCCAGGGACAGGAGGTCTGGTTCAACGAGCACTACGCCAACAGGATCGCGCTGCTGGGCCCAGACAGGGAGACCCTGACGGAGTACAGCGAGGCGAATCCGCCCATCGAAAACGGGAGTTTCATCCAGAACGACCTCACGATAGCGCCGGGTGACGGGGGCCTATGGTTCACTTCCGTGACAGGAAACTACATCGGCTTCGTCAACGGGTCTGTCAGGGACCCGTTTTCCCTCATGCTGCTCGGAACAGATTCCGCTACCGTTGCGCGGGGGGCGACGGCCAACCTCACCCTGCTGGTCGATGGATCTTGGCCCGGGCCGCTGCGGGTCCAAGCGTCAGACTCGGAAGACTACGGGTCAGTCCCCGACATGATTCGGATTGTTCCAAGCGCGCAGCATTTGCAGCAGGGGTCGGGGCCGACCCAGTTTCAGGTGGCCGTAACCCCGGAGACGGGAATATCGCCCGGGAGGTACACCGTGGCCGTGACCGTCTCTGACGGCCTCCTCTCTCAGACCGTGTACTTCTTCCTCAACGTCTCCTGACGCGAGGGGCCCGGCTCGACCCGGGCAGCCCTTCCATGATCGCGGCGCCTGAACTCGTTCCGATCCTGTCGGCCCCGGCCCCTATCATCTCGAGCGCCTTCGCGAGCGTGCTTATGCCTCCCGAGGCCTTGACCTTGGCGGCTCCGGCGAGGGACCGGTGCAGGAGCGCGACGTCCTCCGCGGTGGCCCCGCCCGGACCAAATCCGGTGGAGGTCTTCACGTAGTCGGCCCCCATGCGCTCGGCCATCCTCGCGGCCGTGACCTTCTCTTCGTCGGTGAGATAGCAGCACTCGATTATGACCTTAAGCGTTCTTCCCCTGGCCTTGCATGCCTCAGAAATGTCCCCGATCTCCTTTCTGACGGTTGATAGCTCGCCGCCCTTGAAGGCGCCGATGTTCATCACCATGTCGACTTCGTCCGCGCCTTCTGCAATTGCCCTTCTGGCCTCGCCCCTCTTCGTCGCTGCGCAGCTGTAGCCCAGGGGGAAGCCCACGACCGCGCAGACCTTCACCGGCGTCCCCTTGAGACGCTCGACGGCCATGGCGACCCTCGAGGGCGGGACGCAGACGCTCCAGAAGCCGTACTTCAGTGCCTCGTCGAAGAGCTTGATGAACTCCGCGGAAGTCGCGGTCGGCCTGAGCAGCGTGTGGTCGATGCGCCGTGCCAGATCGGACGGCTTGATTCCGTTCCTAGGGCTGGGCATGTCGGTCGCAGCAAGAGCCGCAGCCCCGGCGATTATAACGTTGAGCGGGCGGCCCCTCTCACCCGAAAGACGGGAGCACCAGGTAGGCCGTTGGGGTTTGGCTTCGACAGATTGCCAGCTCTGGGAACCGACACTTACCTTTAAATGAAATTGCAAAACCGCCGCCCGCCAGCGACATGTCAAAGAAGAAAGAGGATCTCGCAGGTCCAGGAATCGGAACGTATGAGGAAGTGGAGAAGGTGCTCCCCGAAGACTACCGGCCCCTACTCGACAGGAAGGAGACCCAGAGGGCGATCTACGCGGCAAGGGGGTACATCGAGAGCCACCTTTGCAAGGAGCTCAATCTCATGATGGTGCAGGTACCGCTCATCGTGGACGCGGAGAGCGGGATCAACGACATGCTCGACAGGGACGGCTCGAGGACCCCCGTCCAATTCCACATCTCCAACGACTACAACAAGCACCCGATGGACGCCCAGGTCGTACAGGCGGCTACGAAGTGGAAGAGGTTCGCGCTGAAGCAGTTCGAGATGACGACGGGGGAGGGGATTTGCACCGACATGCGAGCCGTGCGGAAGGACTACTTCCTTGACCACGACCACAGCGCCTACGTGGACCAGTGGGACTGGGAGAGGGTCGTGACCGCCGAGCAAAGGAACCTAGGTTACCTTCGCGAGACAGTGACGAAGATCTGGAAAGTGCTCAAGGGGACCGAGGACTACCTGCTGGAGGAGTTCCCCAAGCTGAGGTCGGCCAAGTACCCCGAAGTGCCGAGCAAGATCGAGTTCTTCCACGCCGAGGACGTGCTGGACATGTATCCCAAACTGCCGAGGAAGCAGAGAGAAACGTCACTTCTCAGGGAGCATCCAGCGGTCTTCATAATAGGCATCGGGTGGGTCCTGAAGGATGGGTACCCCCACGAGATGAGGGCCGCCGACTACGACGACTGGGTCACGGAGACGAAGTCTGCGGACGGTCGTACCATGCACGGACTCAACGGGGACATACTGGTCTGGAACCCGGTCACCAGCCGGAGGCACGAGCTGAGCTCCATGGGAATCCGCGTAGACGCCGCCTCGCTGCGGAAGCAGCTGGAGATGAGCCACCAGCTGGACTCGCTGAAGTACGACTATCACAAGGGAATAGTGAGCGGGACGCTCCCGCTGTCCGTCGGAGGCGGGATAGGCCAATCTCGGACACTGATGTACCTGCTCAGGAAGGCCCACCTTGGGGAAGTGAGCGTGACGGTGTGGCCAAAGGTACTCAAGGACATGTGCGCGAAGAGAAACATACTCGTTCTCGAGTGACCCGGCAGTGCTTCCAGGCTGCAGGCCTGCGCGGTTACGTTAGGTCCCCAGAGGGCTCAAGTAGTTTGAGCACCTGGCCGTAGCTCCAAAAGGCCTCCTTCGTGGCGGTTCGCTCGGCCAAACCGTCCAGCGCCCCCGACTCGCGAAGCCTCTTCACAGCCAGGGCCGAGAAGACCGGGGCGCCCGTGGCACCGGGCGAGTTGAAGTTCAAGACGTGAAATGAGCCCGGAGCCTCGAGCTGAATCGCCTCTGGGACAAACCCGCTCTTGTCGATCAGCGAGCTGCGGACGCCCGACAGCCCTCTCTTGTTGAGGAATGCCGGGTCGAGGTTGGGGATGAACTGCCTGACCCTGGCGCACATCGCCCGCTTGGATACCGAGCTCCTCCACTCGGTCCAGATGAGGGACAGGAACGTGCCGCTGGTAAACAGCCTCGCCTTCGGGACGACCGGGCGCTCGAAGACCTTGCCCAGAAAACCCCAGCCCACCCCGTCGTAGACGTACGGGCCCGAGACCAGGGCTGCATTCGGGCCTATCTGCCTCGTGCCATCGGCCCTTACGACAAAGTGGGGGTCGAGGAACGGAAACTGCGAGTGCCTGGCGACGGAGTAGATGTTCCTGGTCACCTTGGAGGAGAACTGTTCGCTTACGAGCCAGTAGTCGCCCCTGAAGTGGAGGTCGGTGAATTCCTTGCCCACCCCCATCATGTGCGCGATGTCCACCGAGCCCCCTCCCGCCGCGTTGATCAGGAACCTGCAGCTGACTGGGCCCGCCGACGGTCCCTGGCGGAAGCGGAGTGTGTGTGCGCCGTCGCTCCCAGTCTCGACCGAGTCTACCTCGAGGCCTCCGAGGAACTTGACCCCTGCAGCCTCTGCCATGCCGAATACGGCCTTCGTGAAGGCGCCGAAGTCCACAGACACGTCTGTCTTCGAGTGTATCGCCCCCTGGCAGCGGACCTCGGGTTCCAACGCGGCCACGGATGCTCCGTCCAAGACCTCCAACTGGTCGCCGGGCATTCCGTTCCGCTCGCCCCAAACCTTGTACTTCTCCAGGGTCCCGACGTCTTCCTCCCGGAGGGCGACCTCGAGGGTTCCTACCTGATTCCAGGGCAGGCCGAGCTTCTTCGCGAGGTCCCTCCACATCGGGTACGAGCGCTCTGCGGAGACGGCGAAGACCTTCTTGGACTCTGGGTTCAGGTAGAAGGGCCGATGGATGACCCCGGTGTTCCTGGTGCTCGTGTGGGCCGCGACCTCTGGGGCAAGGTCGACGATTGCAACGGAGCAGTCGTAGAGCTGCGAAAGCCAGTAGCCCATGGTCACGCCGAGCACGCCGCCTCCGACTATCACCAGGTCGAAGTCAAGTCCGGCAGGCGAGCCCGGGTCCGGTGCCCGCGGAGCCGAATCCTGGGGCTGCATTGTGGTTCTGTCCGGCTCCCCATACACCACGGGCCACGGCAGCAGCTAGTCGGGCGGGCGCGAGTCCGCCTTTCCGTCTAGCATTTCCTGGTAGTAGCCGGGAGAGGTCCTCCGGACGAAGTAGTGGTCGTAAAGCGACACGTGCATGCCCTCTAGCCCCATGAGGTATTCGTGCACCCTCTGGGCGGCTTCGCGTCCCTGGGACATTGCCTTGACGACCAGGCTCTCTCCAGTCACGACGTCTCCGGCGGCAAATGCCCCCTTCATCGAGGTCTGCCATTGGTCGTCAATGGCTATCGAGTTCTTCCAGGCGGTCTTGAGCCCTGCACCCTTCTGCACGAAGGAGTTCGGGCCCCTGCCGATGGCCACTATGACCGAATCGCATCGGATTTCGACCTCCTCGCCCGTGGGGACCGGGCTCCGCCTCCCACTGGCGTCGACGTCTCCGAGCTTCATCACGGACATGACGGCGCTCTTCAGCTTCCCTCCCTTCCCCCTGTAAGACTCTGGAGCCATGAGGAATTTCAGCTTCAATCCCTCCTCCTTCCCTTCTTCGATCAGAATCGGGTCGACGGGCATCTCGACCTCGGTCCTTCTGTAGACGATGGTGACGTTGCCCCGCGTAAGCCGGAGGGCCGTCCTTGCGCAGTCGAGCGCGCTGTCGCCGCCCCCGATTACGAGCACCTCCTTGCCGAGGTCGTAACCGGGGTTCCTGAGATAGCTGTCCACGCCCTTCACGAAGACGTCTTCGAGGAACCTGTAGCCGTCGATGACCCCCTTCAGCTCCGACCCGGGAGTCTCTGACTTCGAGACGTCCTTGGCTCCCGTCGCGATGACCACAGCGTCGTACTTCGACCTCAGGTCGGCAAGACTCGCGTCTTTTCCAACCTTCACGGCCGTCTTCACTTCGACCCCCATCTCCAGTATCCTCCCCACCTCGTACTGGAGGACGTCCTTGGGCAAGTGATAGTCGGGGATTCCGTACCAAGCCGTGCCCCCGAGGACAGGGAGCTCATCGTAGACGGTCACGGCGTGACCGAATCGCCTGAGCAGCTCAGCGGCGGACAGGCCTGCGGGGCCGCCGCCCACTACGGCGACTCGCTTGCCGGTGCTCCTTGTCGGGGATGGATTGGGCTGCCTGGACTCCTCCCGCTCCCAGTCGGCGACGAAACGCTGAATCATTCCGACGGCTATGGAGTGCCCAGAGGTTCCGACCACGCAGGCGGCCTCGCAGAGGCTGTCCAACTGGGGACAGCATCTCGCGGTTGTGCCTGGGAAGGCGTTCGTCTCCCTCACGCGCCTGTATGCGGTCTGGAAGTCTCCCCGGGCGACGGCCTCGCACATCCCCCGAATGTCGGTCTGAACTGGACAGACATCGATGCAGACTGGGTTGGGGCAGTTGATGCACCTGTCGGCTTCTGCCATGGCCTCCTCCTTCGTATACGGGAGTTGGACTTCCGCGAAGTTACCCGCCCTGGCTTCGGCCTTCAGCTTGGGGAAAGGATACTCCGCTGCCCGCTCCTTCTTGAGGTCCAAAGGGTCGCTACTCCAAACTGCCGCCCATGTGGTTCGCTAATAAGGAGGGAAGACGATTCTCATGGCTTGGAATCGGCCTACCCTGATCGCGGACCGATGGGGTGCAACTGACGGGCGCGACAGGTGGGGTATTCTCGCTTCCTTCGGGACAGGCCTTAAATCGGGTCCGCCGCGCGGCGGTACAGAATGCGCGTCAAGGACTACGCCTTCGCCCCCAGATATCTGAGGGAGTTCTCAGTGGAAGTGCCAGAACTCTACAACTGGGGGTTCGACGTGGTTGACCGTTGGGCGATGGAGAAGGGAAGGGCGCCGGCGCTCATATTCGCGGACGTCGATGGAAAGGCGAGCACCTACAGCTTCGCGGACGTTTCTGAGAAGTCGAGCCAGCTGTGCAACTGTCTGAGGCGCCGAGGAATAGAGAGGGGAGACGCCGTCATGCTGATGCTTTCCAACACTCCGATGCTGTGGTTCTCCGTGGTCGCGCTGATCAAGCTTGGAGCCGTGGTGGTCCCTTCGGCGCCCGCTCTGACCTCGAAGGACCTTTGGTACAGAATCTCGGCGGCGGGGGTGAAGGGGGTGATAACGGACGGAGCGGACCTGAAGAAGTTCGAAGAAATCGGGAACGGCGGAGTCTCGGGTCTAAAGGTGGCCGCGTGCCTGGTTTCGGGCGACAGCGGTCCGGCTCCCAGCGGATGGCTCGACCTTAGGGAGGCGGACTCCGAGAGGAAGGTCGCGCCCAGGGTAACCACCAAGGCGAGCGAACAGGCATTCTGCTACTTCACTTCTGGGACCGAGGGGATGCCGAAGATGGTCGTGCAAACGCACGCGAGCTATCCGTTGGGGCACAGAGAAACGGCTCTCTGGCTGGGCATCGAGGAGGGGGGGCTCCACTGGAACATCAGCTCTCCGGGGTGGGCAAAGCACGCATGGAGCAGCATCTTCGCTCCCTGGAACATGGGGGCACCGTCGTTTTCCTACGCGTACAGGGGCGGCTTCGACGCGGCGAAACATCTGCAAAAACTCGGGGAGTTCAAGGTGCACACGATATGCGCTCCGCCGACGATCTGGCGGATGTTCGTCCTGGAGAACCTCGGAGACTACGACCTCTCAAGCCTGAAGAGCGCCTGCAGCGCGGGCGAACCTCTGAACCCCGAGGTCATAGAGAGGTTCAGGGGCGCCACCGGAATCACAATCAGGGACGGGTACGGACAGACGGAGACGGTGATTGTGGCCGGCAACTTCCCAGGGGTGGAGATCAGGCAGGGGTCGATGGGTGTTCCTGGCCCGCTCTACGACGTAGAGGTGGTCGACGAGGACGGCGGGGTGCTCCCTGCCGGAGAGGAGGGGTTCGTCGCCCTGAGGCTTCAGCCGAGGCCGTTCGCTCTTTTCAAGGAGTATGCCAACGACCCTGAAAAGACGAAAGAGGTCTTCCGGAACGGCTGGTACTACACCGGAGACAAGGCCAGCAAGGACGCTGACGGATATTTCTGGTTCATAGGAAGGGCGGACGACGTGATCAAGAGCTCAGGCTACAGGATCGGGCCGTTCGAAGTGGAAAGCGCCTTGGTCAAGCACCCCTCAGTGACCGAGGCAGCGGTAGTCCCGGCGCCCGACCCGGTAAGGGGAGCCGTGGTAAAAGCATACGTTGTGCTGAAACAGGAGTACTCGCCTAGCCAAAGCCTGGCGGACGAGCTGGCCGCTTTTGTTGCAAAGGAGACCGGGCCCTACAAGCACCCACGAAAGGTGGAGTTCGTGACGTCACTGGAACCGGTCAAGACGATTTCGGGGAAGATAAGGAGGAAGAATCTCAGGCTCGCGGAGTACGGGAAGGCCGGAAAGCCGGTCTCGGGGCAGGAGTTCACGGTCAAGCCCCTCAGGGGCTCAGGCTGATGCCGCGGCCTTAAGAAACGAACGCGCGGAGGAGACTCCCATGAAGACGTGGTCCGTCCTGTACCTTCTCATCTGGGTCGCCTTCGTCCAGATCCTGATGGGAGTCATCCCGGCACTCTACTTCCTTGTCACCTACGGCGTCCATCCGATCATCGGCGTGGTCGTGCTTGTGCTGGCGTTCCTCGCGTACCGCCAGGTGAGGTCGACGGCCTGCCCGGATAGGATCAAGCGCATCACGAAGACCACTTTCATCCTTGCCGTCCTGCAGGGAGCCCTTGGGGTCCTGTTGTACGTCTTCCTCTACACCAGCCTCGCCAACGGCCTCGTAGTCGAGACCATCGACTTCCTGCACGTTGTGAATGCGCTTGCCATAATAACGCAGGCGTCATCGTCCGCGACAGCCTTCGACATGTGGGAAGAGAAGGAATTCGCACCCGCGCAGCCTCCGCAGCAGGGCCCCTAGGCCCGAATCGAGCCGAGGTGCAGATGTTCGGGGTCCAGAGGAGCGGAATGAATGTTGCGCGGATCGGCGAGGAGTCGCGCTTCAGGAACGCTAACTGGTCGCAGGGCAAGTGCGAGTCGTCAGGCCGGAGGCGTTTCGGGGAGGGAGCCTACTTGTGCACCCAGCCGGATATTGAAAGGATGTGCCCGTCGGGGTCGCGGAAATCGCTAGCGAGCATCTCCTGTTCCGCGTTCCCGGTCACCGCGCGGAGGGGCTGCGTAAAGGCGATCCCTTTCTTCTTCAACTCATCGTAGGAGGTCCTGACGTCGGAGGCCGAGAAGGAGATCTCGCACGAACACTTGGTGATGGGTCGGTCAGTTTCACGAAGGGCGAGGGTGATTCCTCCCCATTGGAGGAACGCGAACTCGCCGGCAACACCGCCGGTAGCTTTCAGCCCGAGAGTGTCCCGGTAGAACTTCAGCGACCTGTCGAGGTCAGACACCATGATGATAAGGTTGCCCGAACCTCCCAAGCTCAAGATGAAACGACTTCGGAATCCCCCTTTATGAACTAATCTGGTCATGTGAGGACTCGGACCATGTGGGCCAAGATCGCATGGCGGGCTCCCATTCCACTGTCGGTCGCGATGAATCGATGTCGGCGCGTGTCGCCCCTGCTAACGTCACACTGAAGTCGAACTTCATGGAAAACACCCACTTCCAAATGAAGCAGGGCTTGCTTGGACGGTAAGATCAGCCGACTGGGGTTCGACCCCATCCTTCCTCCCTCGGAGGAGACGGAGAGCTCGGTACGGCGGCGGGTTGGCTTTTACGGGCGGCAACGTTTGAGACGTAGATGCCGAGGAAGATTATGACGATGCCCGCGAGGGTTTCCGGGCCGGGCAAGACGCCGGTCTCGACCGTTTCTATTAACGTCGTCATCGCCGGCACGGCGAAGGCCAGGGTCGTGACCTTTCCCACCCTCTCACGCCTCAGCATGCCGTTCCACAGAAAGAATAATCCGAAGCCGCTGAATAGTGAGATGTAGCAGAGGTCTACGAGGAACTCCGGGGTGACCCTCACGGCGAACGTGAGTGGAGAAAAGGCGGCGAAGATTATTCCGCAGACGAGGAGCTGGGTCCCCACTGTCGTAGTCGCGTCTTGGCTTCTGGTCTTCCTGTAGTACACCGTGTAGGACGCCCAGAAGGCGGCGTTGCCCACCGTCAGCAGCCCCCCGAAGAGGGTCGCTCCGCTCCCAGCCAGGGAAAGGCCGTACACTGCCACGCCCAGGAACCCCAGGAGGGTGCCTGCCCACCCGATCCGGGAGGTCTTCTCGTTCAAGACCATGGTGGCGAGTGGAATCGCGAACAGCGGCATCGTGAAGCTGAGGACGGCGGACTGCGAGGGGGAGACGCGCTGCAGCCCGTAGATCCACAGCAGGGTGCTCGCGGCAGTGAATAGCGACAGCAGGACGGTGTCCTTGTTGAGCCGCGGCCTGAAGCTGCGGGCGAAGGTGAAGGTCGCCAGCGCGCCGATGAGGTAGCGCCCGGCCATGAAGGTCAGGGGGTCGGCGTACAGCAGGCCGTCCTTGGCGAACGAGTACTGGAGGGATGCGATAACTACGTAAGGGATGGCGTATGCGAGCAGGCTTTTGGCCATGCAGCAGGGGCGTGGTCTGGTCTCTTCATAAGCTCCGAGGAACGCGCGGCGGGAGGAGCCCCCTTGCGCTTCCGTCACGGCAGTGAATGATTCGAGTCGGGTCCAGGACTTCTCATCT
>Ga0187769_10002211_pt1 | contig 11330 bp, 11 predicted proteins | sample 0116_SJ02_MP02_1_FD_133140 | JGI IMG/M metagenome (GOLD analysis project Ga0187769, IMG submission 133140) | Tropical peat soil microbial communities from peatlands in Department of Meta, Colombia - 0116_SJ02_MP02_10_MG | ecosystem: Environmental > Terrestrial > Soil > Wetlands > Peat | place... | reverse complement strand
TCGTATTCACGCTCTTCACTTGGTTGATAGGGTTATCGTCGAGTTTTCTTGAAGCATTCCTCTTCCGCCTAATCAGCGGGTTTGGAGAAGGAATCTTCTGGCCCGTCGCTATGGCTGCCGTCGCTTCGTACTTCAAGAAGCGGAAGGGATTAGCATTAGGGATCTTCTATGTAGGGTTCGATGCGGGAAGTGTTGCCGGCCTCTCCTTAGGGGGCCTTGCCTACTCATTCTCAGGTGATTGGCGCACCGCTTTCTTCGCAGCTCCATCAATCGGCTTGATAGTGATTGTTGGCGCAGCCTGGGTGAAGAACGAATTCGGATCTTCCTCTGAGGATGAGGCTCGTATAAGATTGGGCAAGGACGCGCTGGATCTCCTCAAAGAAAGGAATGTGATTCTCATAATGGCTTTCGCGCTTCTGGCCACTTGGGCTTCTGTATGGCAAGTGGTCTTCTTACCATACTACTTCTTCAAGGTCTTACATTTCGGAGTACTATCCGCCGCCCTCTTCTCCGCAGTGGTTGCTATTTCGGGAGGAGCCGGCAAGCTCCTTCTAGGTGGAGCCTCTGACGTTTGGAGGAGGAACCGGATGCTCGTGGTGATTTCGCTCGCTGTCGTATTGGCGTACGCTGCCTTCTTCGCAACATCAAACCCGATCCTCGCCCTCTGGGTCGCCATCGTCATGGGATTCTTCAGCAGCTCAATCTTTCCAATCATGCAGGCGCTTATGGCCGATACCTGCAAAGGCAGGACCGGAACCGCCCTAGGCCTCACCACGACATCTCAGTCAGTAGCCACCGTTGTCTCTCCCATAATCACAGCTCTGCTCTTCTTCATGGGGGTCGGAAGGGCCGTGGCCTTGGGCGCCATGATACCTGCCGTGCTGACGTTACTCGCGGCTCTGATGCTCAAAGACCCTCGAACAGTCCATGCGTGATGGCGCAATATGGTTGCAAGCTACCCGATATTAACTACATCATGTAGTTGTCCATATGTTAATGGATGATTCATCCACGCCGTATATCTACCACCAGGACGTAGTTCAGCTAGGTGAAAATAACGCAACACATTGTGAAGCACGTTCTAGCTCCAGTTGTCCTGATTTTAGCAGTAGCTGCGGGGGCAATGGCGTTTATGCCCGCTTCAGCTCAAAGCAATTCCGGGCAATTCAACCCTCAAACACAATTCCCAATCGGAACTAAGCTACAAATAACCTCAGTATACGGCCTCGAAACGCTGCCACCACCAATCCCTACCTTCAACCCATCGGGCTTCAACCATACGAGTCACACATGGGGAAACAACAGCCTGAGCGGAAATCACACTCAAATCTCACGAAACGATCAGTCGAACCGGCAATGGAACCTTACATACCTGCGAAATGTTCCGACCACAAACTCCTCCATCTCCATAAACGTCGAGGTCACCAACCAGACTGAGGACGGTGGCGTTATGTGGATCGTGCAGGGCGGTACCATAGCTTACAACGGAACAACGATCACGGTGACCGGCGGAATAGGCGGGATAGGCAAACTCGACCGAGTACTAATGATTGGCAACGCGACTGATTCGAACGGAAATACGGTGAGGTGGAGCTTAGAAGGACTCGCTACACTCTACAGCGGAACAGTAATTGTCTCCTTGACAGGGACCATTGGCCAGCTAAGACAAAAGACGCCCCATGCAGCGCCCGCCGGGCCAAACGAGCCCTTGACGCCTGTTCGAGGAATAAGCTTGACGTATATTGCAACAATAAGCTGATACCAGCTTCAGTTTACTGTTCTACTGTTCCTACTCTTTTTCCGCCGCGCAAAGACCGCCTTAAGGGCGCCCGCTAGTTACGAACTAGGTGCCTCTATCCGGAGCCAGAATTCTAGCGACTGGTCTTTCCTTCTCGTTTCCTAGACAACAATAGGACCAAGGCCAAAGCTATCGTGGCCACGATAGACCCGCTGATTTGGAACTCGGGAATAGGTTGGGTGGACGCTGTCGCGTAGAAGCTGTAGGGAGCGTCGTATTGCCCGATGTTATTGTTGTTGTACGGTAGGATGAGGCCCTGGCCGTTGGTGTAGGTTGTATTTCCGAACACCGTTGTAGGGTAGCCGAGCGTATAGCTCGCGGGGAACCCGTAGTAGAAGTATCCGTACTGGTACAGGTACTGGCCCCCGTACGCGCCCGTGTACGTGAAGTGGTAGATCGTCCCGTAGGCCTCCGACGCCAACGTGGTGAGCCAATATGTTCCTGGCCCAATCGTCATCGTGTCCCCCGGAACAAGGGTCCAAGTCTCCCACCCGGGCCCGAAATTCCCGTACTGAAAACAGTACCCGTAATGCGTGGCTGCGACCAACGATTGCCCGACCGGGTTGCTTTGACCGTAGGACCCTCCATTGTCCTGGTAGACTCCGAACTTGATACACTGACTTCCATCCGAACCCGTGTACTGCACGTAGAGGGAGACTGCGTAGATCGTTTCTGCCTGAGTAACGGTGAACTTCGTCAAAGCCATGACATACTGGGGAACTAGCGTACTGGTCGAGAGCTCAACGTTCGAATCACCCAAGATGCTGATAGCGTAGACTGGAGGAGAACAAATGAATGCAGCAAACGCGACCAAAACCAAGAAAACGGTTAGGCCGTATTGAAAGAAACCCTTCAATTCCCGCTCATAATCATCCGCATGACGCCGCTATATTAACCTTTGAAGTATTTTCCGTTCACACTTAGCGCAATTCACCGTCGATACCTGAGGTTGGGCAGCAAGGCGACTGGTTTGTCGTTCAGCAGCTCAAACCATAACTTGCAATGCTCGCATCGCTTCAGCGGATACCTGTCCTGGCCAAGAAACTCGGCTTGACAAATTGGGCAGTTCAATTCCACTCACCTTCTGCTAGAGCTCCCGGTGTGATGGCTGAGTCAGTATCGGTTCAGCCAACTGATAGGGTTCCCTTCCGAAACGGAGGCCGCAGGATTCGCAATAGTAAGTGAGGCGGTGCTCGAAGTCAGGTCCCCGCCAAATCTGCTCAAAGCTGGCTAGGGAGAGTGGAATTCCACAGGTTGGGCAACGCAAGATGCTTCACCACCTTCGCCTTGATGCATGCAATCAGATAGCCGCTGAAGGCCAGACGAGATCTAGAGTGAGTGAGAGGTGAAAGTAGGCCGCAGAAGATGCGAGTTCTAGGATCTTGGACCGTACAGCGATTCTAGTGTTTCGGTAGCTTGCCGCATCATTTCTTCAATGACTGCTGCAACGGGTTTGACCTCGCGTGCTATGCCTATGCTCTGACTGCATGGGATGACCCCTACCCCCAGGTCGCCGCCTTCGTACATCTGCTTGGTTGCCGTCCCAGCGACGACTGAGAGAATCTGGCCCATCTCGGCGTGCTGCGATTCCAGTTCCGCAACCTTGAGTGCCGCGGGGTTCTTCCAAGCCCGAATGGTGTTCTGCAGGGAACCGAGGATTGGCACAGTATCCACCTCCGTAGCAGAAGCCAAGGCCAGTTTCAGATTCTCGTGAATGGGGCATTCAGCTGTTATGAGAAGTCGGGTGCCAATTGTGACGCCTTCGGCGCCTAGGGCCAGCGCGGCAAGTAGACCGCGTCCATCCACTATCCCGCCAGCAGCAATGACCGGCAAGTTGAGTGAGTTGACGGCGCGTCGGACGAGGGTCATCGTCGTCAGTCCAATCTCGCCTATGTGTCCCCCTCCCTCCGTGCCAAAAACGGTCACAGCGTCCACACCCGCCCTCTGTGCGCTAAGGGCGTGGCGTACGCTTACGCACTTGTGCATTATCCTAACTCCACCAGCTTTGAGGCGAGCGAGCAAATCCTCGGGGGGACGGTGGCCACTGGTTTCGGCTATGGGAACATGCTCCTGGAGTATCACGTCAACGTACAGGTTGTTGTCTATTGGTCTGAGGGCCGGGAAGAGGCTCAGGTTCACCCCGAAAGGCTTGTCCGTCAGTTCTCTCACTCGCCGCACCGCTTGGCGAAATCCATCCTGATCCGCGTACATTGCGGAGGCCATCATACCCAACGCGCCGGCGTTGGAGATCGCCGCGACAAATTCAGGCCTCGAAACGTGCATCATGCACCCGCCGATTATCGGATACTTGATCCCCAGCAGCCGGGTTACTCGAGTCTCAAACATTCACGCACCACCAACCAAAAGAGCAATGGCAGATTAAGCGAACAAACACCCACACGAATTTGAAGCTTCAGAAGAAATTTCATTGACGATATCGCTGAACATAGAGCTGGGTTCTTACGCTGAAGTTTGGTTTTCGGACTTTCGGGTATAACCCGATAATACGGGAACGCCCCCTGATCTTACTCTAGCCAATCTGCATTGGGTAGATGTCTTTCAGCCTTGCCTTCACGACTCTGCCGCGTAGTTTTACTATGACGTAGGGGTTTCCGAACTCGCTGATCAGCTGCCTGCATTTGCCGCAGGGCGGTAGGATAACGCGTTTCTTTCCGCTCACCGCCACTATCGTGGCGATTCGAGTAGCTCCCTCCGTTACCATAGCTCCGATGGCGGCGTATTCTGCGCACATGGAGCAAGGGGCCGATCCTTTCACCTCGATGTTTACACCTTGAAAGACTCTCCCGTCCGTAGCTTTCAGCACGGAGGCAACCGCTGTTTTCGACGACCTGCTCTTTTTGGCCAGTTGAAAGGCTCTCTCCAGTAACGCCTGATCTTCATTCGAAATTCGTCGGGGTTTCACTTCGGATCGAGTCATAACCTCGTGTGGAGATTCGAATAAGCTAGTCGGTGTTTACCTATTGGAAGTAAGTGTGAACCCGCCGGCTATCTTATTTTGCTCGCCGCGACGCTACTTGTTGGGGCACGCTTATCGGGGCTCTCGGCAGCACCGAATCCTGAAGAACAAAGGCGATTGCCCCTGCGATTAGGATTAGGATCGCGCTGGCCGTTCCGAGGCCGGTGTTCAGCGCCCGGTTTGCTCCACCCAGGCCAACGCTAAATGCTAGGAGAATTGCACCAAAAATTATGCCTCTCATACCCGCCTCGTGCAGCAACCGTTTCGACGTCAAACTGAAGCATTGAATCGCGCCTAACGAGCAGATCACGCCGACGATCAGAACGGCGGCAAGGAGGAAGCTGAAGAACTGGAGCTGGAATGGGTAGAGGCTGTATATTGGCGCCGCAATCATGCTGACTACTAGACTAACAACGCCGCCAATGACAAAGAGCGCGGCGGCGATATCGATGAAAGCAGTCTTCAAGGAACTGGATCCGTTCATTATCTCAACCAAAGAGAGCACATGCTATCAATGGATTAAAGGGTAAGTTCACCGCGGGCACATTTTCCACCATGGAACCCACCGGTTCTAGAGTGCGACATTAAACGTAGATTTTGCAGAACAAACAGAACCAACGATTGTTCGTTCTTTGAGTGCAACCGCCACAAACAGGACACTTGGGGCAGTTGTGCGACATTCGTGCAGGCAGCAAACTAACTCATCGGCCCTTGATTGCGATCAGCCGAAAAAGTTTGTTCACTGCGCTTAACGACATTGTAGCAATTGGCGTCGCAAGGTCCCTCGATCTTATCATGAAGAGTTGCAGCTCGCGGCGGGACGAGGAGGCTCCTTCGGTTGTGCTAACTCACAATTCGCTTCATGACTCTCGTTTATGAAAGTAGCATAGCTGGGGACTCCGTGGCCCTGCACAGGGCACCGAGCCCTAGTGGAATCGGTGGAATCATCTATATTGGCGGCTGACGCGCTCCATTATTTCATGGCCCTCTGAGGTGAGTCGATCAGATTGAAGGTTCCGAAACATATGCTGAATTGGGCAATCCTGCTCATCCCCACCATAATGGCACTAGGTACTAGCCGGACCTCGGCCGCGGGGACCCAGCAGACAATCATCACGAGCAGCACAAGAGTTGTCGTAGTCGTGATCCCAGGTTTTCCAGCGGAATCGATACTGCTCGGTCTCCTTGCGGGCCTAGGGGCTGTGCTCCTGATTCGGCTAAGGCGTACCATGAACGGTAGCCATCGGCCCGATTGACGAACCTTTCGCTAGTGCTTTCCTATGGCGTCTAGAATCGGGTCTACGGTATCGGAGAAACTGCTTCTCCTAATCGTTACTGTCGTCGGTGCTTTGCTAGCTTGGAGTATGATTCGTTACTGGCTAATCTCTGTCTCGTTTCCGGATAGGTACATCCACTACATCGACATAGGGGTGATACTGGTCACTGGCCTCTCCGCAACCATAACGTTGGTCAGATTGACGGCTCGCCCGATAGCCGCTCGCGCGGGCCCGATGTACACGAACACCGTGAAGCTTCTGTTTCAGCTCTTGGGCTTAGCGCTAGTCATAACGGCCCTGATATTCCTCTCTGGCCCTACGGGCACTAGCTTCCTCAGCGCACTGGTCGGCATAGGGTTCTTTGGGATAGTGATGGGCTTGGCCGCGCAGGAGGTTCTGGGCAATCTCTTCTCGGGGCTGATGATACTTGCAGCCCGTCCCTTCAACATCAATGATCGAATTGCGTTGATTACATGGCAGTATGGTAAGTTTGCACCTTCGCTTTCGCATGGATGGCTCGAACCCGCTTACACGGGGGTTGTTAGAGGGATTACGCTCACGTACACTAGGATCCTTACAGACTCCAATTCAATTCTGAAGGTGCCCAATAGTATCGTGACACAATCGCTGATCATGAATCTTGGCTACGGGAGACAAGGGATAGTTGCGACCCAGTTTGAAGTGCCAATGCGGATCGAACCTGAAGCGCTACGTCAGAACCTCAATTCGGAGCTAGCGAAACTAAGCGAGTTCAAGGGAGAGGAAGATAGCTTTGAGGTTCTAGAAGTGTCCTCAGCGGGATATCTGGTCGCTATCAGCTATAAGGTCGCGAGGCAAACTGAACGGCAGATGAAGAGCATACTCCTGACAACGGTCCGCCATGTCCTGACCCACATGGATGAAAAACCGAAGCAATAGACCGTATGGGAAGATCAAACCGATTTCGATATAAAGGACAGTCGCAGGTTCCACATCGTATATTTGGACACATGTCGCCCCAACCCTAATCGGTCGCGCTTCACAACTTATGGTTACGAGGAGTGAAAAATCACGGTAACCGAACTCAAGATGGGGCATGCGAAGGTGTTCGTCTGTGAGATTTGCGGTTACGGGTACCAGAGCATCAACACTGCAGAGCGTTGCGAACAGCACTGCGATACACAGATGCGGTCTTCCCAGAGAATCAGGCAGAAAGCAATCTACCAACCTCGGACGGAGATCATATCCACTCTCACAGGCACGCATAATCACTGATTCGAACGCCAGCGCGGCTCCAGACTGAACTCGAAAGGAAAGAACGCGAGGATTTGAGGGCACCATAGGAGGTGATTGGAGAATGATGAGCGCGCCGTACTGGTATACCACGTACATGTACTCGTCGTACGCCTACCCGTACTATTACTACACCTATCCATGGACCTACTACGTGTGGGAATGGTGACGAAGCCACGATTGTGTGGCGAAGACTCTCCCGTTTAGTTTTCATTCGCACGTATCGCGCTGTTCAAGTAGCGGCCAGAGCCTCGATGCCTAAGTTCAACTGAACATGGGACTGCAGGCATGCGGCCAGCAGTGAATTGTAGAGGAGCATGCAAGTTGTCATTGGGCCAACGCCGCCTGGGACGGGGGTCACATAGGATGCGGTTTTCATGGCGGCTTCGAAGTCAACATCTCCAACAATCTTACCGCCCACGCTACTAGTGCCCACGTCAACGACGACTGCGCCCGGCTTGATCATGTCCGACCCTACAACAAACTGGTTACGGTGTCCGATTCCTGAGATGAGAATGTCTGCTGTGTTGGAAATACTCGGCAAATCCTTCGTCTTAGAGTGGCAGATTGTGACGGTTGCGTCTTCGTTCAGCAGGAGCTGAGACAATGGTCGCCCAACCGGTTTGCTGCGGTTGACTAGCACGACATGCTTGCCCGCTAAGGTTACGTGATAGTGCTTCAAGAGTACGATTATTCCCCTTGGGGTGCACGGTACGAGGCCAGACGCTCTGTAAGCCAACAGGCCGAGATTGTAAGGGGTCAAACCATCAACATCCTTCTCTTTCGAGATTGCAGAGATCCCGCTGACCTCGTTCAGTCCGCGTGGAAGAGGCAGATGGAGGAGGATGCTAGTCACCGCTCTGTCTTCATTCAAGTCTTCTACTCTTGCCTCCAACTCTTTCTGGGACGTCTTCGCATCAAGCACGACCTCTCGCAGCTTCATCCCCACCTCCCCGAACGCTGTTTGATTGTTCTTCAGGTAAGCCCTTGAGGCTGGGTCATCTCCAACGAGTATGGTTACGAGGTGAGGTTCAACAATTGAGCCCGAGAGCTCACGCATTTTCAGTTTGATCTTGGACCGAATCTGTTCCGCAACGACACGCCCGTCCAGTAACTTAGCGGTCAAGTGCTCCACTCCGCAACGCTAGGGTATGATGGCGTCGTGATATAGAAACTAGTCCGCGTAACCAACCGAAACGAAATTAGCTTCGACAATCCCCTTCGAAAACGACGGCTCTTGAAACTCGTAGAGTGTGTTCCCAATTTCAGTGAGGGAAGGCGCACCGAAGTTATCGAGGCGATCGTTGACGCGGCGAGGGCGGGCAATGTGAAGGTGCTCGATATTGAGTCCGATCGAAACCATAACCGATCTGTGCTGACGTTCGTCGGTGAACCAGAGGCCGTCAAGGAGGCTGCGTTGGCAATGAGCGCGAAAGCAATCGAGCTAATCGACCTCAACAAGCACACGGGAGAGCACCCCAGAATGGGGGCAGTCGATGTCATACCGTTCATCCCAATCTCCGACATCACGATGGAGGACTGCGTTCAGCTTGCGAAAGACTTCGCGGAGTTGTACGCTTCCCGATTCAAGGTTCCCGTCTATCTCTACGAGGCAGCCGCAACTCGGCCTGACCGACGGAATCTAGCGGACGTTAGGAAAGGGGAGTTTGAGGGGTTAAGAGAGCAGATTGGGCGTAACCCCGACAGGAAACCCGACTTTGGGCCGGACGCGATACATCCTACGGCTGGCGCTACCGCGATTGGTGCCAGGCAGATACTGATCGCGTACAATATCAACTTGGCAACCGACAAGGTTGATGTTGCGAAAAGAATCGCTAAACAGATCCGGGGTAGAGATGGGGGGCTTACGGCCGTAAAGGCCCTGGGCTTCGAGCTGAAGGATCGCGGATTGGTTCAGGTTTCAATGAATATGGTTGACTACAAGTCAAGTCAACTCTTCAAAGTCTTCGAACTCGTTCGCTCCCTCGCCCAGCAAGAGAGTGTAGAAATCGTCGAGAGTGAGGTGGTGGGCCTCGTCCCGAGTGAAGCGCTGACTGATACCGCGAAGTTCTACTTGCGCCTACATAGCTTCAAGAACGATCAGATTCTGGAACGTAAGCTGGCTGATACTGACGCAGGCCGGCTGGCCGCAATGAACCTCTCGGGCTTCTCCTCTGAGGTTGCATCCGAGAAACCCGTACCCGGTGGCGGGAGCGTCTCTGCCTATGTCGCCTCCCTAGCCGCTGGCCTTGTGAGCATGGTTGCAAGGGTCACGCTGAAAAAAACCGAACCGCAACATGCCCCGCCGCTCAACGCAATTTTAGGAGAAACTGACCAGGTCCGAGCAACTCTTCTGGCACAAGTCGATAGAGACGCGAGGAGTTTCGATGCCGTCATGAAAGCCTACAAGCTGCCCAAGGAGAGTGCAAAGGACAAGGAAACTAGGTCTACAAGTATACAGGCCAGCTTGAAGGAAGCGACAGAGGTACCTCTGAAAACCGCCGAAGAGGCGGCGAAAGTGCTCTCGGCCGGCAAAAGGCTGGCAGAATATGCGAACCTGAACGCAGTCTCCGACCTAGAAACGGCCTTAGCAACGGCTTACGGCGGTTTCGAAGGGGCCGCAGCAAACGTCAGGATAAATCTACGCGGTATAACTGATGGCGACTATCGCAAGCGCGTCCAGGAGATGCTGAACGCGCTTCAGAGGGAGGCAGAGCGAGACCGGAAGGACGCGTACGCCGTTCTGACTGCCCGAACAAAGAACTAGACTGACCCACGTCGCGAGAGAAGTCTAGGTTTTTGCTCCGCTGGTCTTCTCGTACATCCTGCGCAAGGTCCATCGGATAGCGTTCTTCAATTCGAGGAGGCGACGGTCGTCGCCATAGTTTTGAATCATGATCGCTTTCAAGCGGCCTTCCTCTTGCTCAATGTCGTAAGTTAGCATGTTATCAGGCGGGAGGGAGCCTGCCGTGGCCGCCTCTTTGTCCTTATTCTGCATTGGTTCGAGAACTTTCGCTACGAGAAATGATCGGAGGGGAGGAGAATTGGAATCGAGCGTTACTGTGGTCTCAGGAACCACCTGCACGGAGTGGGCGCTAACCGTCATAGATGCGATTCGGACTCCGTCGGTAGTCATTATTGGGATGCTGTCGGGCGTAGGTGGGGTCGGTTCCGCTTTCCGAGGAACTGGCTCAGCTGCCGGTTTGAGTTCTACTCTTCGGAAGCTCCTCTCAGCGAGTAGGGAGTCTACCACTTCCAGGAAAGACCGTAGGTAATTGACTTCTTCCTCTTGCTGCTTTATTCTCCGCTCTAGGAAGGATTTCATTTCAGCCAGTTTCTTGGTCAGCTGTTGCTCAGCGGCGGACAAAGTCTACCGAGCTACCTGCAACATTCAAGGCGAATTAAATGTTTGATTCTCTGACGGCGTTGCGTCGATTATCGCAGATCATTTGTGTTTTTCAGGCTCTTGGATGATTCTTCTCAGTTCCTTTTCGGAATTATCTGCCTTGATGAATATTGGAACGTTTTCCATTCCGGTGGCTATGTAGCTAGAGAGTAGCCATTGGCCTGGGGCGAACTCCAAGGTCTTTTCCAGTATGCCTTGATCTATAGTGAATGTGCTGCTGACCAAGGTTCGGTCGTAAGGTCGTGGTAGTGGACCTACGAAGTACGTGTGGAGTTGCTGGAGAGCGTTCGTGTTTAGGTAGGCGATTCTCTGAGTGGCGACGCACCCACCGAGCCCATACTTTCTCCCTTGCCTCAGCAGAGTTTCGATCTGGTGCGTGCACGTGACGTCGACTCCCCTCGCTTTGTCGTAGGCCGGAATGAATTCCTGCGCCTCATCGAAGACGAACAGAACCTGAGGGTCAACCTGAAACTCTCTTTTGCGGCGTCGGAGCATCTCAGATGTGAGAGCGATCGCGAGGTTCTTAACCGTACTTGGCTCTGCGATGGAGAGGCATACAAGCCGGGTATCGTCGTGGAGAAGCTTCAGAAGCTTCTCCAC
>Ga0187769_10002208_pt1 | contig 11336 bp, 11 predicted proteins | sample 0116_SJ02_MP02_1_FD_133140 | JGI IMG/M metagenome (GOLD analysis project Ga0187769, IMG submission 133140) | Tropical peat soil microbial communities from peatlands in Department of Meta, Colombia - 0116_SJ02_MP02_10_MG | ecosystem: Environmental > Terrestrial > Soil > Wetlands > Peat | place... | reverse complement strand
GCGGCTGGATAGTTATTATCCGCGCCGGTACCAGCGGGGAATTCCGCTTACCTGGATTCTCATCGCAGGGAGACTTGCGGACCATGCTTGAAGTCACGGTTTCCGGTGATTCTGGTCACCACGGGCTCGGTGGTACAATTCGTGCAGAAGCCAGTGCCCTATGCGCGCTCCTTATGGGCTGAATATCCTCGACAACTGCCTCACCTGCCCGGTGCGGGAAGAGCACCTATTCTGCAATCTTCCGGTGGCCGCGGTGCAGCGGTTGAATGAGATCAGGTCTACCGCGGTCTACCCGAAATCCGCGATGCTGTTTATCGAGGGGCAGCAGCCCCGCGGAGTATTTGTGCTGTGCGCGGGAAAGGCAAAACTATCCACGTCCTCTGCGGAAGGCAAGACCATCATTACCAAGATCTCGGAAGCGGGAGATATTCTGGGGCTCAACGCCACAATCTCCAACCGGCCTTATGAAGTGACTGCCGAGATGCTGGAGCCGGGACAAGTAAATTTCATTACCCGGGATGCGTTACTTCATTTTCTGCGCGAGTTCGGGGAAGTGGCGGTAAGAGTCGCAGAACAACTAAGCCGCAATTACTACACGGCGTATGAGGAGATTCGTACGCTGGGACTCACCAGTTCTCCCTCAGAAAAATTCGCCAGATTACTGCTGGGATGGTGCAATACCGGCGTCAGTAACGGCGATGTGCTGCAGGTGAAGATGACGCTTACGCATGTGGAAATCGCGGAGATGATCGGCACGACGCGTGAAACCGTGAGCCGCTTGTTCTCTGACTTCAAGAAACGGCAGTTGCTGCAGCTGAAGGGCGCCACTCTGGTGATCCGCAACAAAGCCGCGCTGGAAAAAATGGTCCACTCCTGACAAGCGAAGTTTCTGCCTGTTTTTTCTTTTTGCGTCCTTCGCAATTCCTTCGCGCACTTTGCGGTTAAGAGCTTTTTAACCGCAAAGGTCGCAAAGAAGAGCCGCTAAGTTCGCAAGGACAATAAGGACCACAATCCGAACCTGCACCACTACGCGCTGGCTATGCCACTTGTGCTTTTTCGAGCCGGCTGATTTCACGACGCAGCCAGTCGACGAGAGCCTCCTCTATTTCCTTTTGTGTGGCGGTGCGATAGAGAGAATCCACTGTATCGCCTTTATCGTTCAGAGGAATGAATCGGCACGGCGCCTCCAGTTTGCGCAGTCCGGGGGGAACAAGCGAAATCAGCAGGCATTCGCCACAGGGATGCGGCCGGGCAGGATCGCTGAAGTTCAGGCAGCTGGGCGAATCCTCGAAAATATACGGGGCGCGCCAAGGCGCATGGGGCGAGCGGCCATACCCGCCATCTTCCACGAATTTCAACTCGAACCGGAGGGTCTCAAGAAGATCGCGATTGTTGTTCGACATAGCCTACCCTCCTCCCAAGCATAGCTTGGCAGCGCACAATCGGATTTCCTAGGACGAAAATCACAAGACTGTGTGATCAGGGTCACTCCTGCCAGAAAAAGCGCAACAGTTGTTGAATTCCGTTCCTCCACTCCTCAGTCACTCACCGTCAAAACGGGACATTTGGCGTGGCAGATCACTTCGTGCGTGAGAGCCCACGGTATGTGGGCGGTCAGGCGCGGGGAGGACGTCCGGTTCGCACCCATGACGATCAAATCAGCTTCGTGTTTCGCAGCCGTGTCCAGGATTCCTTCCGGCAGGAAGTCCATTCCGGCAATGTATTCGGGCTCCGCTGCCAGTTTTGCGTTGGGTGGAATCAGCTGCTGCAATTTCTTCAGGCTCTTTTCCCGCGTCGTCTGCTGCCAGTCCATGAATTTCTCGGCAACGTAGGTCGAGGGGCCGTAAGCTGCCGGGCCGAGATCAGGACCGAGCATCGGTGGCACCATGTGTAGAAGCACGAGCTTTGCTTGATAGTCTTCTGCGAGGGACAGGGCATAGGGAAATGCTTTGGCGGAAGCCAGTTCGAAATCGGCAGCGAAAAGGATCCGCTGGAACGCGAACTTTTCCGAGTCTACAGGGCGGACGTGCGGACCAATTGTGAGCACCGGGCATTGCGCCAGGCGCAGAACCTGTTCTGCGACCGAGCCCAGCGCGAGTTTCTTCAGTCCGCCGCGACCATGAGTACCAAGCACCAGCAGATCAATATTTTCCTGCTGAATCAACGAGTCAAGAACATCCCAAACGGGACCTTGTTCGAGCAGCAGGTGATGTTTGAGATCCTTCATTGCAGCTTGCTCGCCGAGGGTCTGCATCTGCTGTTCCGCTTCCAGCCAGGGGCGGTTCAGTTCCCGGGGCAGCCGTTCGAGCGGAATCCTGTCCCGCGGCTCCGGCGGAATTGCGTGCACTACTGTGAGCGCAGAACTATACCGCCGTGCAATCGCAAAGGCATAGGCGAGCGCCCGCTGCGAAGCATCCGAGAAATCAGTGGCAAGTAGAACCTGTCTGAACCCAACAGCCTGTTTTTGATCGAGTAGTTGTGTAAGGGCTGACATATAGGCGCCTCCTGCGTGGTCAAGTTGAGTCCCAGCGCCTGGCTCGGATCGCACGCTTTTCGTGTCTAACGTTGCTGCAGGGGAACGACCACGATTCCGGATGTGTCGGAAATGATGGTCATTTTTCTCGAGCATTCGCCACAGAGCCAGAAGCTTTCGAGCGTGCGTGGGTCGTAACTCGCTGCCTTTTCTGACGCGGCCGATTCGATTGGTAAGTGGAAGAGTGTGCCTTCATGCATATAGCGGAAGGTGGCCGAGCAAGCGGAATTCGCGCATTTCGAAACCATAACCGACTCCACAGTTGCGTGTCCAAAGCCCTAATGCCTGAAGATTCTGGAACTCGAACATCCCTTTTTAAGTCTGATCCTTTCATGGCCATCGTGCTGTGACGATAGTCACCAGGCGATGTGAAGTGAAGCGGTAGCGAAAGGGCCAAAGCCATCAACGACTTGGGGGTGGCAATGCCGGGTGATTCCGTGCTATGGGCGGTGATCTTGCTCTCACTTGCCTGTGACTCGTGTCACAGCCGGGGGAGCCTCGCGTTTCGGACAATACAGTTTTGAGGCAAATTTATTTGGCATACATGGGGCAACATGTTCAAAATCCTGCACGCTGAGTTCCTGGCGCCGGGCATCAAGCGGTTCGTGATCGAAGCGCCACGCATTGCACGCAAGCAAAAGCCAGGACAGTTCGTCATCCTGCGGCTGTACGAACAGGGCGAACGGATTCCGATCACGATTGAATGCTCCGATCCCGGGCGCGGCACGATTGGAATTGTGGTGCAATCGGCCGGCAAAACCACGCACTTGCTGAATTCGCTGAATGCCGGCGATCAGATCATGGACGTGGTGGGACCGCTGGGGAAACCCTCGGAGATCGAAAAATTCGGCACCGTGGTGGTGATGGGCGGGGGCGTGGGTACGGCGATGGCGTATCCAACCGCGGCGGCGCTGAAGCGGGCTGGCAATCGAGTGATCTCGATCGTCGGGGCGCGCAACAAAGAACTGGTGATCCTGGAGCGCGAACTGCGCGAGGTGAGCGATGCGCTGATGATCACCACCGATGACGGAACCTACGCTGACAAAGGCTTCGTCACGGACAAGCTGAAGCAGTTGATCGAGAACGGCACGCGCATCGACCTGGTGCTGGCCATCGGTCCGATCCCGATGATGAGAGCGGTGGCAGAGATGACGCGGAAGGAACGCATCCGCACCATCGTGAGTTTGAATCCGATCATGATTGATGGCACCGGCATGTGCGGCGGCTGTCGCGTGCTGGTGGACGGAAAGAGCCAGTTTGCTTGCGTGGATGGCCCCGAGTTCGATGCTCACCGCGTGGATTTCTCCGTGCTGGTGCAGCGCAATTCGATGTACCGGGCGGCGGAACAGAAGTCGATGGAAGATTTCCAGCGCGAGACTGCAGCGCGGGTCGAGTCAGTTCCTGCCGGACAGACCGGCGCATGCGCATTGCAAGGAGGCGGCCGGTGACACAATCTACAAAAAAGCCCTCATTGAATGTTATTCCCCTGAAAGAGCGGATGAAGATGCCCCGGCAGCACATGCTGGAGCAGTGTGCCGAGGAGCGCTCCCATAATTTCACCGAGGTGAACCTGGGCTATTCCGAGGAACTGGCGCGGCAGGAAGCGTTGCGCTGCCTGGAGTGCGCCAAGCCCGCCTGCGTGATCGACTGTCCGGTGGGCGTGAAGGTGAAAGACTTCGTGGAACTGATTGTAGCCGGCAATTACCTGGGCGCGGCGGCCAAGATTCGCGAGGACAATGTGCTGCCGGCCATCACCGGGCGCGTCTGCCCGCAGGAAGACCACTGCGAAGGCGGTTGTTTGATGGGGAAGAAAGTGGAACCGCTGGGAATTGGATATCCGGAACGCTTCGTCGCCGACTATGAACAACGTCATCTGGATATCAGCAATCTGCCTAAGGCGGCGCCGACGGGCAAGAAGGTTGCCATCGTAGGCAGCGGTCCGTCTGGTTTGACAGCAGCGGGTGATCTTGTTCAGAAGGGCCATGAGGTGCACGTATTCGAGGCGCTGCATGAGATCGGCGGCGTGCTGGTATATGGCATTCCCGAATTCCGGCTGCCGAAAGCGATCATCCGTCAGCAAGTCGATTACATGCGCGCCATGGGCGTGGGGTTCGAGACCGACGTAGTCGTGGGCCGCACAGTCACCATCGACGAGTTGATGAACGAGGAAGGCTACGACGCGGTGTTTATCGGCACCGGCGCAGGGCTTCCGCAGTTCATGGGCATTCCCGGCGAACATCTGAATGGCGTGTATTCGGCGAACGAATTTCTGACCCGCATCAACTTGATGCACGCCTACGAGTTCCCGAAGTACGACGAGCCCATGGTGGATTTCCGCGGCAAGAATGTGGCCGTGATTGGGGGCGGGAACACCGCGCTGGATGCGATCCGGTCGGCATTGCGGCTGGGGGCGGGAAAGGCGTTCATTCTCTATCGCCGCAGCGAAGCGGAGATGCCAGCACGCAAGGAAGAAGTGAAGCACGCGCAGCAGGAAGGGATCGAATTTCAAGTGCTCGCCGCCCCCATCGAGTTTCTCGACGACGGCAAGGGGTGGTTGGCCGGCGCACGCTGCCAGAAGATGGCACTGGGTGAACCGGATGCTTCGGGGAGACGCCGTCCAGTTCCGATTGAAGGCTCGGAATACGAAATTCCTCTTGCGGTGGCGGTCATTGCGATTGGGACCAGCGCCAATCCGATTGTGCAGAGCACAACGCCTGGCCTGAGTACGAACAAGCGCAATTACATTGAAGCGGACGCGAACACGCAGCGTACATCGCGGAAAGGTGTTTTCGCGGGGGGCGACATCGTCACCGGAAGTGCGACGGTAATCCTGGCTATGGGCGCGGGACGGCGCGCGGCGAAGTCGATCGACGAGTATCTTACCTCCGGCGAGTGGTGAGGGCGTGCTGTGACGCGCCTCACCAGGAGAGTTGTTTAAGATCACCGCCACGGCGGCCGACAAGATTTCTAATGGAACTAACCGGGATGCGCGGCCGGAGTGGCAGGGATTCGCGCTGGGAGGAAGTCGATGAAAGATCAGGACCTTCTAAGGTGCCCGTTGCTGGCGGGAATCGACCCGATGCGCCGGGCCGAGCTTCTGGGCCTGCTGAACGACAGCAATCTTCGGGAAAAGCTGGAGCAATGTTTAGCGGAACGCCCAGTGGCCACGGATTCGGCGGGGCAGGCGCCACATTGCGTTCCGGCAAAGCAACCCGGGGATTTTGAAAAAAAGGTTCACAGCTGGAACCCGCAACTCTCGACCTGGAACAGAAGTCCGAAGGAGTAAATGCGGCGCGAAGCAGACGATGGAACCGTGGGGGCAAGTGCGATGACCGGTGTCGCGGCCAAGGGGGAAGTAATGTCGTGGGAACTCGATTACAAATTAAAGTTGAAAACGCCGGATGACGCGCTGCGGTGTGTGCAGTCGGGGATGCGGGTGTACATTCAGCCGGGTTGCGCCGAACCGGAGACGCTAGTGGAGGCGCTGATGCGCCGTGGTCCCTTCGTCGAGGACGTGGAAATCGTTCACATGATGACCATGGGAGCCGCTCCTTATGTGGCTCCAGGGATGGCGGGGCACTTCCGGCACAACGCAATGTTTATCGGCCCGAATGTGCGCGAGGCCATCAACGAAGGCCGGGCCGACTACACTCCGATCTATCTGAGCGAGATTGAAGGACTCTTCGAGAGCGGCGCAATGCCGATTGATGTGGCCCTGCTGGAGTTGTCTCCTCCCGATCCGCACGGGTACTGCAGTTTCGGAGTGGGAGTGGATACATCGCTGACTGCAGCCAAGTGTGCACGATACGTTGTGGCGCAGGTCAACGACCAGATGCCGCGGACCTTCGGAGACAGTTTCATTCACGTGAGTGAATTGGATGCCATCGTGGATTCCTCCCGGCCGCTGTGCGCCTGGAAGCGCCCGCAAGTCACCGAGATGCATAAGGCCATCGCCCGCAACGTGGCAGGCCTGATTGAGGACGGCGCGGTGCTGCAGACGGGCATCGGAGGAATCCCGGATGCGGTGTTGCCGTTTCTCATGGACCGCAGGGATCTCGCGGTGCACAGCGAACTGGTTTCCGACGGCGTGATTCCTTTGATCGAAGCCGGAGTGCTAACGGGGGCGCGCAAGAACTTTAAGCCGCGCAAGATCATCCTGGGATTTGCCATTGGTACGAAGCAGTTGTTCAACTTTGTCGACAACAATCCCATCTTTGAATTTCATCCCACGGCCTATAGCAACGACCCCGGACTCATAGCCCGCAACGACAACATGGTGGCCATCAACTCCGCGCTGCAGGTCGATCTCACCGGTCAGGTCTGCTCCGATTCCATCGGAAGCCAGTTCTATAGCGGGATCGGCGGACAGGTGGACTTTCTGCGCGGAGCCTCGCGTTCCAAGGGGGGCAAACCGATCATCGCCATTTCTTCCACGGCAAAAGATGGTGCGATCTCGCGGATTGTGCCCATGCTGAGCCCGGGCGCGGGCGTGGTAACTTCGCGCGGGCTGGTGCGTTATGTGGTGACCGAACACGGGGTGGCGTATCTGCACGGCAAGACCATTCGGCAACGGGCGCAGGCCATGATCGACATTGCCCATCCCAAGTTTCGGGAAGAACTTTATCAATACTGCGAAAAAACCAGGTGGCTGCAGCGCCCTTTAGCTGCGGAGAAGGCTGTAACGAGGTGAAGCATGGCGGGCCAGGCACGCGGTAAAGTCACGGTCGATGTCGAAGAGTGCAAAGGATGCGGGCTGTGCGTGGAATCCTGTCCACCCAAGTGTTTGGAACTGGCGCCGGAGTTGAGTGCCTACGGGTTCCACCCGGCGCGCTACATCGGGCATGACTGCACCGGTTGTGGAATCTGCTTTTATTGCTGTCCGGAGCCGGGCGCGATTACGGTCTACCGCATAAAGGCCAAGGGAAAGGCGTTTGCAGCGGCAGGAGGAGGCGAACATGCGCCAGCTGTGTAAAGGAAACGTCGCAGTGGTGAAGGGCGCGATCCTCGCCGGCTGCCGCGCCTACTATGGATATCCTATTACTCCGGCCAGCGAAATCGCCGAGGCTGCCGCGCTCTATTTCCCGCAGGTAGGTGGAACGTTTCTGCAAGCGGAGAGCGAAGTAGCCGCCATCAACATGGTGTATGGAGCAGCGGCGGCCGGGACCCGCGTGATGAGTGGATCTTCTGGTCCGGGCCTCAGCCTGATGCAGGAAGGCATGTCTTATCTAGCGGGCGCGGAACTGCCCTGCGTGATCGTGGATGTGATGCGCGGCGGACCGGGACTGGGCAATATCGCTCCGGAACAGAGCGACTACTTCGCCATGGTGAAGGGCGGCGGCCACGGCAACTACCGCAACATTGTGCTGGCGCCGGCCTCGGTGCAGGAGATGGCCGACCTCACCATGCTGGCTTTCGATCTCGCCGACAAATACCGCAATCCAGCGGTGGTGCTGGCGGATGGCTTCGTGGGCCAAATGATGGAGCCGCTCGATCTCGAATATCGTGAGATCCAGCCTCCCGAAAAATTGTGGGCAGTAAAGGGAACGCCAGAGACGCGCGCCAACCTGCTCAGCTCCATTTATCTCGAAACCGATGAATTGGAAGAGCATCAGCGCAGGATGGAAGCCAAATACATGCGCGCGCAGGAAGCCGAGCCGCGCTGCGAGCTTTGCCACATCGAGGACGCCGATGTCCTGCTGGTTGGGTACGGCATTGTTTCGCGAGTGTTGCTTTCCACGATCGAAGCGCTACGGAAGGAAGGGGTGAAAGCCGGGCTGTTCCGTCCGATCACCTTGTGGCCATATCCTTCGAAGGCTCTGGCGAAAGCGGCGCATAAAGTTGAAAAAGTGATTGTCGTCGAATTGAGCAACGGACAAATGCTGGAAGATGTGCGCCTGGCTCTGAATGGCAAGGTGCCGGTGGAGTTCTACGGCAGGGTAGGCGGCAACGTGCCGTCCGTCGCGGAGCTGCAGCAACAGGTGTTGGAGCGCGTGGCCGAGGCGGTGTGAGACCAGGTCCGAGTGGATGTGGTCTGAAGAAGGGCAACGAAAATGGCAGACGAAAACGTGATCAGCGTCAGGGATTCCGAGGTCAAATCCGAGCTGGTTTCCGAAGCGAGCCCCGCAGTCACCGGCGACGGATACGAAGTGATCCACGAGAAGTCGCCGGTGTTCTATGACCTGTACGAGCGCAAATCAGAACTGAAGCACCAGACCCATTACTGCCCGGGCTGCGGGCACGGCGTGGCGCACAAGCTGATTGCCGAAGCGCTGCAGGAACTGGGCTTGCAGGATAAGACGATTTTTGTGAGCCCAGTGGGCTGCTCGGTGTTTGCCTACTACTATTTTGACGTGGGCAATGTGCAGGTTGCGCACGGCCGCGCACCGGCGTCGGCAACAGGAATCAAGCGGTCTTGTCCCGATAAGATTGTCATTTCGTATCAGGGAGACGGCGATCTGGCGGCCATCGGTACCGCCGAAATCGTGCATGCCGCCAACCGCGGGGAAAAGATCACGGTTTTTTTTGTAAACAACGCAATCTATGGTATGACCGGCGGACAAATGGCTCCCACCACTCTCGTCGGGCAGAAAAGCACCACGTCCCCCTTCGGCCGGCGCCCGTCGAATGAAGGCTTTCCGTTACACATGGCAGAACTTCTCGCAACCCTGGAAGCGCCGGCTTACATCGAACGGGTGGCGCTTTCCGACAACAAGAACATCATGAAAGCCCGGCGGGCGATCCGCAAAGCGCTCGAGACGCAACGGGATGGCGCGGGCTTCTCGTTTGTCGAAATCCTGTCACCGTGTCCCACAATTTGGGGCAAGGACCCGGTGGAAGCGCGGCGCTGGGTGCTCGATAAAATGATTCCCACTTTTCCCCTGAATGTCTTCCGCGACCGCAAACCGGAAATTCCCGGAGGGAATGAGCCGCCTCAACGATCGGTGGCAGATGTGCTTGAGCTTACGGCGAAGGATGACGCGGACCGTGCTCCCAAATCGAAGCATGTCCATCACTTCAAAGACATCAAAATCAAGATCGCGGGCTTCGGAGGACAGGGCGTGCTGCTGTTGGGACAACTCCTCATCGAAATGGGCATGCGGGAACAGTTGGAAGTGAGCTGGCTGCCGTCGTATGGGCCAGAGATGCGTTCGGGCAGCGCGCATTGCCATGTGTGCTTGTCGAAAGAACGGATCGGGTCGCCTTTGGTCGCGCACTCCGATGTGCTCGTGGCCATGAATGAGTTCTCGCTGCGGAAGTTTGCCCACGAGGTCGTGAGCGGAGGGCTCATTCTCTACAACGGCGCCAGCGTTCCGGCTGACTTTGCCGCTCCGGGAGTGCAGGTGGTCGCGATTCCGGCCGCGGAAATCGCCGACAAACTGGGTTCGGCAAAGGCTGCCAACATTGTGATGATGGGTGCGCTGCTGGAGGAGACCGAGTGTCTGGCCAGCGGAACTGCCTTGAGCGTACTCGAAGACAAAGTGAAAAAACTCGATTTGCTGGAAATTGACCGCCAGGCGCTCTCTGCCGGCCGCCTGTTTATCGATGACCAGGCGCATATCGGAGCGGTAAGTCAGCCCGACGGCTTCGCTTAAATATAGAAAGGCCTGCCATGTCAACCGCGTGGACTGCACGTTACGCATTGCGCACCAAGGGTATTACCAGTTCTCAAATTCGCGAGTTGTTGAAAATCACCCAAAAACCAGGAATGATTTCATTTGCCGGCGGTCTGCCCGCGCCCGATGTGTTTCCCATCCAACGCTTTGAGGAGGCCTGCCACAAGGTGCTCACCGAGCAGGCGGCTTCCGCCTTGCAGTACGGGGAGACGGAAGGTTACCGGCCCCTGCGCGAACTGATCGCGCACAACATGGCGCGCTACGGAATTAAGGCGAAGGGGGAGAATGTTTTGATCACCTCCGGCTCGCAACAGGCGCTCGACCTGATTGGCAAGCTGTTTATCAACCGGGGAGACCGCGTGCTGGTGGAGGCGCCGACTTATCTCGGCGCGCTGCAGGCTTTCAACGTGTATGGCGCGGAGTACATGTCGGTTCCGGTCGACAATGACGGCCTTCGCACCGAGCTGTTGGAGCAGCCTTTGCGCTCTGGCCCCAAGTTTATGTACGTGCTGCCAAACTTCCAGAACCCGGCCGGAACCACGTTATCGGAGGGGCGCCGCCACGAACTGGTTTTGCTCGCCGACAAGTATGGAATTCCAATTGTCGAAGACGATCCTTACGGCCAGTTACGCTACGAGGGCGAGCATCTGCCACCGCTGGTGGTGCTAGACCGCGAGAACCTGCGCCGCGACGGCGGCTATTCGATTGGCAACGTGATTTACCTGAGCACCTTCTCGAAAACGTTGGCTCCGGGGCTTCGGCTGGGATGGATTGTCGCTCCGCCAGAGATCATCGGCAAGCTGGCGCAACTCAAGCAAGGCGCCGACCTGCACACTTCGACCTTCATTCAGTTTGTGGCCTATGAAGTTGCGCGCGACGGATTCCTCGACAAGCATGTCAGGCTGATTCGCCGCGTCTATCGCGAACGCCGCGACGTAATGCTCGAGGCGCTGAAGGAATTCTTCCCGCCCGCGGTAAGCTGGACTCATCCGAAGGGTGGGCTATTCCTTTGGGTTACTCTGCCCGAAGGGTTGGACATGCAGGCTGTGTTTCGGTCAGCACTCGAACAGAATGTGGCGTTCGTGCCGGGCGATTCCTTCTATGCGAACGATGGTCACGAAGGTTCGCGCCATATGCGGTTGAACTTTTCCAACGCCGCTCCAGAGCAAATCCGGGAGGGCATACGCCGT
>Ga0187769_10002207_pt1 | contig 11336 bp, 6 predicted proteins | sample 0116_SJ02_MP02_1_FD_133140 | JGI IMG/M metagenome (GOLD analysis project Ga0187769, IMG submission 133140) | Tropical peat soil microbial communities from peatlands in Department of Meta, Colombia - 0116_SJ02_MP02_10_MG | ecosystem: Environmental > Terrestrial > Soil > Wetlands > Peat | place... | reverse complement strand
GCGGATGCGGGCCTGCTCACCCTCATCATCTCGCCCGCGGTATGGCTGCTGCTGGTGCGGCCGCTGCGCGCCGACGCCCGTTGGCTCGCGGAGTTGAACCACGCACTGAGCGAAGAGATGGACACGCGTCTGGCCCTGGAACAGAAGCTGACGCGCCAGGCCCTCCACGATTCGCTCACCGGCTTGCCCAACCGCGCTTTCTTCATCCAGGAGGTGGAACGAACGCTGGCGCGGCAGAAGCGTCGCCGCGAGAACCGCTTCACTGTCCTGTTCATCGACCTTAACCGCTTCAAGCCTGTGAACGACAGCTTCGGCCACGCTGCCGGCGATCAACTGCTGGCGGCTGTAGCGCGCAGGCTGGAAGGGGTGCTTCGTCCTGGCGACTTGGTGGCGCGCTTGGGGGGAGACGAATTCACCGTGCTGCTCGACAACGTCGAGGAAGTCGAACAGGCCGGCAAGGTGGCGCAGCGCATCCTGGACCAGTTTCTACAGCCTTTTTACGTGGACGAGCCGCAAGCGGGAGGCGGCGTGCAACATCATGGGGTGTACATCTCCGCCAGCATCCGAATCGCCGGCGGCAAGAACCTCTACCAACACGCCGAGGAGCTACTCCATGATGCCGACATGGCCATGTATCGGGCGAAGTCGAAAGCCGCGGGCAGTTTCGAGGTCTTTGACCCCGCGATCCAGGCCGCGTCCGAAATTGAGGCGCTCAGCGAGCGAGGCTGATCTAGCTGATTCTCTGTTGCCGCCTATCCGGGTGCGACGTTGGATGTCGCGTTTGGCGGAAAAAGCTTAACTCCATTAGCCGGGGAAAGCTGCTGCTCAGCGCACCAATCGCACGCGGATGGTGGGGAGCATGCCTTCGAGTCGGCTGATAATGCGGGCCGAGAGCGCCGAGGGTGCGGGCACCCGCGACGCGGCGGCGCGCAGTTCCACCATCTCGCCCAGCAGCGTAGCCAGCACCGGCAGGGCGCTCAGGTCTTGTTCGTCGAACGCGCCGAGCGCGGGCGAAGAGATCTCCAGGTAGCCGATGGGGTGCTGGCTTGCATAAATGGGCGCCGCCACCGTGGAGCGGGCAGGCAGATCGACGTCCCCACCGGAATGGACCGGGGGCCGGTCGTCGAGCGTAATGGCCACAGTCCGGGCCCCGGTGAGGATACGGGTCAATTCCGCTGTCAGATCCAAGGCAGCCTGCCAGCCGCCTGCGACTCGCATGAGCTCGCGCGCCGCGTGCGCGACCCCGTTCCTGGCCATCCATTCGCGCAGGCGACGCGCCAAACGTGAGGAAAGCCGCACAAATCGTATGCCTGCTTCGGCCGTATCGTTCACCCAGGCTACCGCCCCGGAGATGCAGATCAGCTCCGCCGATCCCGGCAGTTTGAACAGGAGGCGGAGGCTTGCACCGGGCTCGAGCGGACGGCCGAGCGCCTGCACTCGCATCCCTCCTTGCCCCAGGTTGACCATCAGCGCGGCATTCGTCTCATTGATGGCCACGGTGGCCGCGTGCGCGATCCGGCCGCGCCCATGGCGCCGACGTTCGGGTGCGGCACCAGCCACGGTCTGCGCACCAGGGATGTCCGGTAAACTCGCCGTCTCCAACGAAACCGCTCTTGCTTGGTCTGGGCGCAACCCAGGCTGGGGCTGGCTGGCGTGAGGCAAGGGCGCGGACGAAGTTTCGCGGGCCAAGCGATTCACTCCCGAAAAGAAGACTCACCAGTGCTGCTTCCGAGCAGAAGCAGGTGGCGGGCCCTCGGGCTAAAGCTTCAGACCAGCCATTGCAGCTAAATTGCTCATTCGAGGCGGCTGGCTATGGCCAGATGGGCTTGGCGTCAGTGGTCGCTGCTGGCTTGGTCTGCACATAAGTACGCACCGCGGGGGGAGCGGTTTGCACCTCCGCCAGCAACTCCTCCTCCAGCAACGGAGCCACCACGCGCAGCGCCTGCAGCTCCTTTTTCAAGCGCTCAATATCCGCCTCTTTTTGCCGCAGGACCTCGTAAATGTTTCTCATACCTTGCCTCAGCCCACCGGGAGTCCTAAGAAAAACTTAGGGAACGGCCATCTTGTACTCCGGCTTGTGGCTATTGTCAAAGCGGTTTTCGCGAGAGGTTCCCGGCGGGTTAACCTCGAACTGGATCAGAGGGCGCGAGACAGCCAGTATTCCCGGAAGGCGCGAACTTGGGTTCCGTAAAAATCGGCAAAAAACATCCCCGCAAGCTGCCGCGCTTTGCCGCTGGAGCGATCGCGATAGTCGCACGTCCACTCGGCAATGAGGACATAGCCGGCGTGCAGCGAGTTGGTAACCGCGAAACGGATGTCTTCCTGGCTTGCGGTGGCGGCGGCCCAGTAGTCGTGGATGGCCTCGCGACCGATGATAGGCTCGCCGAAGGGATTCTCCTTGTAGCGCGCGTCGCGGGTAAACAGGCTGGCTGCCAGATCGGCATCCCGCGTCTCCCACGCCTGCTTGAACTTGTCCAGAAACTCGTTGGCATCGCGGGCGCGCAAGCTTCCCTGATGGGCGGGCTTACCGGCAGATACGGTTGCGGACTTAGCCATGGCTATCCTCCCTGGGCGAATGCGCCATGGTAACAGGTTGGGCCTAGGGAGGAGCCGCGGCAAGCAAGCCGCCGGGCTCCTCGCTGGTCTTTTGGCTAGTGCGACCCCTGTGGGGCCAAGTTCTCCGAACCAGTGAATATCCTTTCGCCGCCCGGAACCGTCACTAGTCCGTCAACCGTCACGGTCAAGTGAGGAGTGGTCAGCAGCTGAAATAGATCGACAGGGAAGCGGCACTCTAAGCCCGGAATCGTGTCACCCTTCACGTCCTTGGAGATGCACTTCACTGTTTCGTTACGGTTGCGGCCCGTGTCGGCCGGAAGGAGCAGAAGACTGGATTGCACGATGCTGCCGGTATTGAAGGCCGGCGTGCCGAAGATGTCGATGGTGAGCCGGCCCGCGAAAAACAGTTCCAAAATGTCGGGTATGGTGAATCCGACCTGGATCTTCGCCGGCAGGCACTTGCCGGAGGTACCGGCGGTGTGAATGGCTGCTATGCTGGCGGCGCTGAGGGCGTTGTTAAAGACCTCGACCTCGTCAATCTCTCCAATGAAGCGAGCATCGACGCAGCCCTCGCTCGACCCACAACTGGGATCGTAATTGCCAATGAATAAGTCATTGGTATCAGTCAGGCTGTAGGCGATGGCGGCAGCGGTAGCAGTGCCGGGCGGCGACACTTCAGTTCCATCCACAAACAGATGAACGTCCGTTCCGTCATAGCTTCCCGCGACATGGTGCCACGCGCCATTCCAGACGTTTGCGCTAAGCGCACCGGGCGAGTAATGGACACCCGTGACGCCCGTTCCGTCGTAAACATAGAAAAACAGGCCGAATGGGTCGCCCCCTTTGCCGGTGTAGAGTGCGTAGGAAGCCGCAGTGTTGTCTACCCCGCCTTTGGAGACGACGTACTTGAAAGCTCCCGGGAACGCGGGTGAGTTGACCCAGGCATCTACCGTGACGTGGGCAGGCTCAAGGCTGGCGCTGCGCGGCACGTCAACGTACTGCGTGCCGGTAAAGCTGAACGCATCGGCCACTTCCCCTGCGGCGTAGCCAAAACTCGAGCCCGTGGCCGCCACGGCTGTTCCATTGTTGTTGCCCAAAAAATCGAGCGTGGTGCCATCCGCCGTCCACCAGGAAACCAATCCTGGGGGAGGAGGTGTACACGTTTGACCGGTGGCGTAGGGAACCACTAGTGCGAGCACAAGTACGAATGTGCCCAAAATGGCAAGTTTCGACTTCATAGCTGCCTCCGCGGAGAAGCGTTTTTCGGCTGGAGTTTTTAAGCTACCGGAGAATCTGGGGGAGAAATAGAGACAAATTATATCCCTGCTCAGCCGCTTGTTCAAGGCTTAAATTAGTAAACAATTAGATACGCGTGGGCGAAGATCCGCGTCGCGTGCGGGATTCGACCGGCACACGGGCTGACTGCGAACGCAGCAGCACTTGCTTCAGCCCGGCCCGGCGCGGCTGCCACGAACGACGGTTCTCACCTATCCCACGTGCGATAATCAGGTTCTGAGGTGGCCCTGTAGCTCAGGTGGATAGAGCAGCGGTTTCCTAAACCGCGTGTCGGCGGTTCGAGTCCGCCCAGGGCCTCCAGGATCGGAGAGCGATAGGAGGGGCAACAACAGCCTGCACGTTAAGGTTGCCGGCGAGGCGCCAAACATCGCGCCAGGATGATGAAAGAAAACATGGCCGCCACAACTGCCACAGTTCAAACGCCTGGCGATCCTGGGTCGCCAGTAACGCTCGATCGTATTCAGAGCGCAATGGAGCGCATTCGTACGGCCATTGCCGTGTCGCCGTGTGCGCACTCGCATGCCCTCTCGCGGCTCGCAGGAAGTCCTGTATTCCTTAAGCTTGAAAATCTGCAGAGGACCGGAGCGTTCAAGGAACGCGGCGCCGTGAACAAACTGCTGTGCCTGACTGCCGACGAGAGGAAGCGCGGGCTGGTTACGGCGTCCGCCGGAAACCATGCGCAAGCCGTGGCGTATCACGCCTCCCGCATCGGCTTGAGGGCCGAGATCTGGATGCCGCTGACCACTCCGCTGGTCAAGGTATCGTCCACTCAAAGCCATGGGGCCGACGTGGTGCTTCACGGAACCAGCTTCGATGAAACCTACGAGGCTTCGCTCGAACGCTGCCGCGAGCGGCAGGCCACGTTCATTCATCCCTTTGACGACGAGGATGTCATTGCAGGGCAGGGAACCATTGCCCTGGAATTATTGGAACAGATTCCCGAGGTAGAAGTGGTAGTGACTCCGGTTGGGGGTGGTGGACTCATCTCCGGCGTGGCCGTGGCCCTGAAGGGGCTGAAGCCGTCAGTGCGGGTGATCGGGGTGCAATCGGCGCTGATTCCTTCCATGCTCCATGCCACGCGCGAGGGACATCCCATTACCCTGCCGGCGGTGTCGACGGTGGCCGACGGGATTGCGGTTCGATCGGCAGGGGAGAAAACCTTCCCTTTGGTGAAGAAATACGTGGACGACCTGGTGGTGGTCGACGAGGAGGAAATTGCTGCCGCCATCCTGTTTCTTCTGGAACGCGAGAAGATGCTGGCCGAGGGCGCCGGTGCCTGCGGGGTGGCAGCCCTTCTCCACGGCAAGATCTGGCTGGCGGGAAAAACCGCTGCGATTGTGATTTCGGGAGGCAATCTCGATGTAACCCTGCTTTCCCGCATCATCGAACGAGGCTTGGCCAAGGACGGCAGGCTGGTGCGCATGCGAATTCCTCTTCCTGACCACCCCGGAGCGCTGCATCGGCTCACCGAAGTGATCGCAACGCAGCGGATCAACATCGTAGAAACCGACTATCACCGCACGTTTTATGGCGCACGACTGGGTCACACCGTCATCGATCTCACGATGGAAGCCCGCGACCTCAAACATGCCCAGGAACTGAGCGCAGCTCTCACCGCCGCGGGTTACAACTTTGAGAGGATCACGTAGAGGGATTGCGCGGGTAGGCGCACTGAGAAAACAAACCCCAAGGTCCCTCGACTCGCGCTCGGTTCGAAACTCGCCTCGCGCTCGCTCGGGATGACAAGCTAGGGAAGGGGTCTAGTCTGCGCTGCGGCGAGGGCGTAGATATGCGTCGATGCCGCGGGCTGCGCAGCGACCCTCTTGGATCGCCCAGACCACAAGCGATTGTCCCCGCCGCACGTCGCCCGCGGCGAAGACACCTGGAACCGAAGACATATACGTTTCGTCGGTCGCGACGTTGCCCCGGTTGTCGAGCTTGACCCCAAGTTGTCCGAGCAGTCCGCTGCGCACCGGACCAACGAATCCCATCGCCAGCAGGACCATGTCGCACTCGAGGGAAAACTCGGAACCGGCAACCGGCTCGAATTTCGGAGGAGGTCCTACGCGCACTCCGCTCAAGCCCGTAACCCAGCCATCGCCATTGCCATGGAATGCCGTGGTAGAAATGCTCCACTCGCGAACGCCGCCCTCCTCATGCGCGCCTTCCGTGCGCAGTTGCATGGGCCACAGCGGCCACGGCGTTTGGGGAGAACGTTCCAGCGGTGGCATGGGCAACAGCTCAAACTGATGAACGGACTGGGCCTGCTGCCGGTGAACCGTGCCCAAGCAGTCGGCCCCGGTATCGCCGCCACCAATGATGACCACGCGCTTCCCGGTGGCGAGCATTTCTTCGGCCGCGCCAAGATCGATGGCCTCGCAGCGCCGATTCTGCTGCGAGAGGTAATCGACGGCAAAATAGATGCCCTTGAGTTCGCGTCCGGGAAGAGGAAGGTCGCGGGGTTGCTCGGCGCCGCCAGCAAGCAGCAGGGCATGGTAATCGCGGCGCAGGTCTGCCACCGAGACATTCACCCCGACATGCGCATTGGTCACAAACTCGACCCCTTCCTCCACCAGTTGTTGCAGGCGGCGGTCCAGGATGTGCTTTTCGAGTTTGAAATTGGGGATACCGAAGCGCAGCAATCCGCCGGCTTTTTCATTCTTCTCGAAAACCGTGACCCGGTGACCTGCGCGGCGTAGCTGCTGAGCGGCAGCCAGACCAGCCGGACCGGAGCCGATCACCGTCACGCGATAATCGGTTTCCTCCCTGGGAGGCTCGGGACGAATCCAGCCCTCATCCCAGGCGTGCTCGATGACCGCCTTCTCAATGTTGCGGATGGTCACCGGCGGCTCATTGATGCCCAGCACGCAGGACGCTTCGCACGGAGCGGGGCAAATCCGTCCGGTGAACTCGGGAAAGTTATTGGTGGCATGCAGACGGCGAATCGCTTCTTCCCAGCGGCCCCGATAAACCAGGTCGTTCCAGTCGGGAATGATGTTGTTCAGCGGGCAGCCGCTGTGACAGAACGGGACCCCACAATCCATGCAGCGCGCGCCTTGGGCCTGCAGTTTCTCCTCGGGAAAGTCGAGGTAAATCTCGAACCAGTCGTTCACCCGCTCGGTCACCGGCCGGCGCGAGGGAAGTTCCCGCGTATATTCCTTAAAGCCGGTTACCTTACCCATGAGTCACCATCGGGAGCCTAAAGCAGGTCATTGTGGTGTTAGTGTCCCGCCCCCACCGCGGATTCGATCTTGGCAGGTGGAGGCGGATTGAATGCGGCAGCTGGCTCCAACTTCGGGATCCCCAGCACACGTTTGTAGTCGAGGGGAAACACTTTCACAAACTTGCTGATGAGCTCCAGCCAGTTGTCGAGCACATACTTCGCCCGCACACTATTGGTGAAGGCAAGATGGCGCTCGATCAAAGCCCGCACAGTTGCAATCTCCTGCTCGTCCGCCAGCGGCTCCAGATCGACACCCGAGCGATTACAGCGCTTTTCGGCAAAATCTCCTGCTTCATCGAGCACATAGGCGAAGCCGCCGTTCATCCCCGCAGCGAAATTCCGCCCGCATTCGCCGAGCACCACCACCAAACCGCGCGTCATGTATTCGCAGCCGTGGTCACCGGTGCCTTCCACAACGGCAGTGGCCCCGGAGTTTCGCACCGCAAATCGTTCCCCCGCAACCCCGCTGAAGTAGGCCTCGCCGCCGGTCGCTCCATAGAGCACCACGTTGCCGATGATGATGTTTTTCTCGGGCAGAAAATTCGACTGGCGGGGCGGAAAGACGATCAAGCGTCCGCCGGAAAGTCCTTTGCCCACGTAATCATTCGCATCGCCTTCCAGCGTCAGGGTAACGCCGTGCGCCAGAAATGCTCCGAAGCTCTGCCCGGCGGAACCCTCGAAATCGAAGCGGATGGTGTCATCCGGCAAGCCGGCTGCTCCGTAACGACGCGCCACCTCGCCACTCAGCATGGTGCCTACCGAGCGATGTACGTTGCGGATCGGCAGTCGCAGGTGCACTGGCTGTTTACTTTCCAGGGCTTCACGTGCGTAGTCGATCAACCGGTAATCCAAGGACTGATGTAAACCGTGGTCCTGGGGCTGCTTGCACCGCCGAGCAATGCGCACTGGCATATCCGGCTTGTACAGGATGCTGCTGAAGTCCAGGCCGCGCGCCTTCCAATGTTCGACCCCGGATTTCATTTCCAACAGGTCGACGCGTCCCACTATTTCGTTGAAGGTACGGAAGCCGAGTTCGGCCATTATCTTGCGGACTTGTTCCGCAATGAAGAAAAAGAAACGAATCACGTGCTCCGGCTGGCCCTGGAACTTCTTACGCAGCTCCGGGTCCTGGGTCGCGATGCCTACCGGACAAGTATTCAGGTGACACTTGCGCATCATGACGCAGCCCATGGCCACCAGGGGCATGGTGGCAAAACCGAATTCCTCCGCCCCCAGCAAGGCGGCGATCACCACATCGCGCCCAGTTTGGAGCTTGCCGTCGGTCTGCAGGCGGACGCGTCCGCGCAAATCATTCATCACCAACACCTGCTGGGTTTCCGACAACCCCAGCTCCCAGGGGATGCCGGCATGGCGGATCGAACTGAGTGGCGATGCGCCGGTGCCGCCGGAATCGCCGCTGATGAGGATCACGTCCGCATGTGCCTTGGCCACTCCGGCCGCAATGGTTCCTACGCCTACCTCCGCGACCAGCTTCACCGAAATGCGGGCCTTGGGGTTGGCGTTCTTCAAGTCGTAAATGAGCTGGGCGAGATCCTCAATCGAGTAAATGTCGTGATGCGGCGGCGGCGAGATCAGGCCCACGCCCGGGATTGCGCGGCGGACGCGGGCAATGTTCTCGTCCACTTTGTGGCCGGGAAGCTGTCCGCCTTCGCCCGGTTTAGCGCCCTGCGCCATCTTGATCTGCAGCTCGTCGGCGTTGACCAGATACTCCACCGTGACCCCGAATCGTCCCGAGGCCACCTGTTTGATCGAGCTGCGGCGATCATCGAGGAAGCGCTTCTCATCCTCGCCGCCTTCGCCGGTATTCGAGCGGCCGCCGATGCTGTTCATGGCCTTGGCCAGGGTTTCGTGCGCTTCGGCGCTGATGGAACCAAACGACATTGCCCCGGTGGCAAAGCGGCGAACGATCTCAGTGGCCGGTTCCACTTCTTCGAGCGGAACCGGCGTGGCCGACTTCTTGAACTGCATGAGACCGCGCAGCGTGCACAGGCGTTGGTTCTGATTGTCGATGCTATCGGAGTATTCCTGGAAGGTCTGGAAATTGTCTTCCCGGACGGCGTGCTGCAGCTTGCTGATGGTGAACGGATTGAGCAGGTGCATCTCGCCATTCGTGCGATAGGAATAATTGCCTCCGACGGCAAGCTCGGGTTCCCAATCGGTAACCGGACGCAGCGCGAATTGGTGCTTCATTTCCGCTTCGCGCGCGATTACGTCGAGCCCGATGCCCTCGATGCGCGAAGGCGTCCCGGTGAAATACTGCTGCACCAGCGATTTGCTCAGGCCAATGGCCTCGAACACCTGCGCCCCACGATAGCTTTGCAGGGTGGAGATACCCATCTTGGAAAAGGTCTTGAGCAGGCCTTTATTGATCGATTTCTTGAAGTTCTTCAGGGCGCTGGCGAAAGTGTGGCCTTCCGGCAGATGACCGCGTTTGGCCATGTCTTCCAGCGTCTCAATGGCGAGATAAGGATTGACGGCGCTGGCGCCGTAGCCGATCAGCAAAGCGAAGTGCATGACTTCGCGCGGCTCACCCGATTCCACCACCAGCGCGCACTGCGAGCGCGTGGCTTCGCGCACGAGGTGATTGTGTATGGCGGTGAGCGCCAGCAGACTCGGGATGGGCGCGTACTCTTCGTCCACGCCGCGGTCCGACAGGATGAGCAGCGTGTACCCCGACTTCAACGCCAGCGTAGAACGCCGGCAGAGACCATTGAGCGCGTCGCGCAATCCCTTCTCGCCGCTGCCCACACGGTACAGTGTAGGAAGTGTCGTGGCCAGGAAGTCGCCCTGCGAAACCCGGCGGAGGCGCTCGAGATCACTATTCGTCAGCACCGGATGGTCCAGCCGCAGGGTGTGGCAATTAATGGGCTCTTCCTGGAGAATATTGCGTTCCTGCCCGATGTAGCTGATCAACGACATCACCAGCTCTTCGCGGATGGGATCAATGGGCGGATTGGTGACCTGCGCAAACAAAATACGGAAATAATTGAACAAGGACTGCGGGTGGTCCGACAGGCAGGCCAGCGGGATGTCCCAACCCATCGATCCCACAGGCTCTTGTCCCTCGACGGCCATAGGCAGCAGGATGCGCTTTAAGTCTTCATCGCTGTAACCGAAGATGCGTTGCCGGAAAACGATGGTGTCGTGTTCCGAACCCATGACGCGGAATGGCTCCGGCAACTCGTCGAGCCGGATCTGATGCTCCTTCAACCATTGGGCGTAAGGCTTGCGACTGACCAGGGTGCTCTTGATCTCCTCATCGGAAATGATCCGCCCCTGTTCTGTATCGACGAGCAACATCTTGCCGGGCTGCAGTCGCCCTTTCGTCACCACGGTTTCGGGCTTGACCGGCAGCACTCCGGTTTCAGAGGCCATCAGTACCAGACCATCGTCGGTGACCAGATACCGCGCAGGCCGCAGGCCATTGCGGTCAAGAGTCGCCCCGATGACGCGACCATCGGTGAAGGCAATGGCCGCGGGCCCGTCCCAGGGCTCCATGAGCGAAGCGTGATACTCGTAGAAAGCGCGCTTCTCCGCGCTGCTGTGCTCCGACCAGGCCTCAGGAATCATCATCGCCATGGCGTGCGCCAGGCTGCGGCCGGACTGCACCAGCAACTCCAGCACATTATCGAAATTGGCGGAGTCGCTGCCGCCGGGTTGCACGATGGGGAACAACTTCTTGATGTCATCGCCGAACAGCGGCGACCTAAGTGTGGCCTCGCGCGCCACCATCCAGTTGGCGTTGCCCTTGACGGTATTGATCTCGCCGTTGTGGGCCACATAGCGATAGGGGTGCGCCAGGTGCCAGGTAGGAAAAGTATTGGTCGAGAACCGCTGATGCACCAGGCAGAGGGCACTGGTCACATCAGGATCGCTGAGTTCTTTGTAAAAGTTGCAGATTTGCGGCGCCAGCAACAGGCCCTTGTAGATGATCGTCCGCGCGGAGAGCGAGGGCACATAAAACATGCCCTTGTGCTCAAGATTGGAGCCGGCGATTTCATTCTCTGCACGGCGCCGAACGACGTACAGCTTGCGCTCGAAGGCGTCCACATCCATGCCGGCGGCGCGTCCAATGAAAAGCTGTTGAATGTACGGTTGGGAACCACGCGCCACCCGCCCGATGGCAGAACCATCCACGGGAGTGTCGCGCCAGCCCAGAAGCGTTAAACCCTCTTCCCGGACAATGCGCTCCAAGACTCCCTCGCATTGCAGCCGGTCGTGTTTCTCGACCGGGAAGAAG